>Ga0247734_1001134_pt1 | contig 20880 bp, 26 predicted proteins | sample UWRJL103311B2_FD_180933 | JGI IMG/M metagenome (GOLD analysis project Ga0247734, IMG submission 180933) | Plant litter microbial communities from Arlington Agricultural Research Station in Wisconsin, United States - UWRJ-L103-311B-2 | ecosystem: Environmental > Terrestrial > Plant litter >... | reverse complement strand
AGAAGGAAGACTCCGACGAGGATATGGGTTTCGGTCTCTTCGATTAGAGTGTCAATATACACGTTCCTGGACTCGATGCTCCTGTTTGGCCGACTTCTACGGACAGGGCTTTTGGAGGGAGTTGTGCCGGCTCGGTCTGCTGTTTGTATGAGATGGGAATGATGGGTTGGCATACAGCCCGCTCGAGATCCACAACTATGCAAGCTAGATAGGCAATCAAGACGTGCTCTTTCCAAATATTGTGCAATTGAACATGTGAACCATTGAACTGTAGGACTGAGATCTAATTTTGGACCCAAGTTATACCTACAGTAAATATGAATATTTAACAAATAGCTCTAGCAGTATAGCAAAATTAGTAACCAGGAGAGATTATATTTGTCATTCGATTCGTGCGAACGAAAAATATTGGTGTTAGCCATTCGATGTAATGCAACCATTAACTTTTATGCCTGACAGAAAGGAATATCGAAATCGCGGGCAGCTGTATCTCCCCACATCATACGGCACGTGATGAGTTTAGAGACGGGACTAGAGCGCCAAGGCCAAAACTAGCGAACCTCCCAGCACAAACCGATATCTCGAAATTCTCAACCCACGAAAATCATCAACACCTACCGCAATCATGGCTGACGAATACGTGAGTATTCAATCCCTCCAGCACCATCCCGCATATTAGGAGAACGAATACTAATATTTATCTGAATCGCAGAACGCCGAAGAGGCTGCCGAGATCAAGAAGAAGAGAACCTTCCGCAAGTTTTCATACCGTGGTATCGACCTCGACCAGTACGCAGCCCCTATACACACATATTGAATTTAAAGGGGAGCAATTTTGCTAACCCTATATTCTCTCACTCAGGCTCCTGGACCTCTCCTCCGACCAACTCCGTGATGTCGTTCACGCTCGTGCACGCCGTCGCTTCAACCGTGGTCTAAAGCGCAAGCCTATGGGTTTGATCAAGAAGCTCCGTAAGGCAAAGCAGGAGGCCCGGCCCAACGAGAAGCCAGATCTCGTCAAGACCCACCTCCGAAACATGATCGTTGTCCCAGAGATGATCGGAAGCGTTATTGGTATCTACTCAGGAAAGGAGTTCAACCAGGTTGAAATTAAGCCAGAAATGGTTGGACACTACTTGGGCGAATTCTCGATCTCTTAGTATGTTAATTCCTTGAATGCTGGGTATATATATGCTAACATGTTTTATAGCCACCCCGTCAAGCACGGAAGACCTGGTATCGGTGCCACCCACTCTTCTCGTTTCATTCCTCTCAAGTAAAAATGTTTCTGGGATTTATGGATGGTTTGGGTGCAATGGGATTTGGGTTTTGCTTCTAGCGGCTGTCACTACAAACTTGACAGAAAGCAATAAGATATTTTGCGCCCATTAACTTTACAAACCATTATGATTATGCACCACAGTGAGAGTTAACCGGCCTTGTTTTGAGTGAAATGGAGTAATTCGAACCCGAGATGTGTAATTTTGTTTCACATGTCTTTACCAACCAACAGTTGTAATGTCTATGTGCCACTCTTCGCTTCATGTCGAGTCTCTTCGATGTGAGTAATACCTGGTAACCATGTTCTCTTTCAATCTTTGAACCTGTGCATGGTTTTCCTCAGGCCATCGTCCGGAATAAGAAGCTGATTCATAGAGAGATTGTGACTTGTGTCCAAACTAAGCATATACAGCATTGTGACCCTCGGAGAGACAATTATTCATGCACATGGATGGCAAAATATCTAAGTTAGGTTTTGACATTTTGTTCTTAAATTAACATTAAGGATCTAGATAGCAACCTTTGAAATATTTCTGCGTGCCGTTGGAGATATTGATTAACCAGGTTCCTTATTTACATCTTCTTTATGTTCGGATCCCTAAAGCAGCTTGAAAGCTAACTTAATATCTAGCTATGAACTCCAGTCAATGCACATGTCCTTTGCCAAACTCCGTGATATGCAGTAATGTTGTACTTTTCTCCCCAAACTCCAATCAAGATAATCTCGCTCGGTCTATCCTCATTCCTCCTCACCCTCATCGTCGTCATCCCACCATAAACAAGGTCCCAGTCCAGCGTCCTCCATTGTAGCTACAATCTTATACGGACTCTGAGGCTCAGCTTCCTGTTCCTTCCCCTCCTCGTTTGGAGGAGCCTCGGGAGTTTGATCATGCCAGTGCTCCTCCTCTACTCGAAACCGGACCGTTTCTTGGTTGTCAAAGTACAGCTCAGAATCCTCTGTCTTCCATATCCAGCAGTTCTCAGAATAAGAACTGCATCAATTAGTACTTGCAGGTTCTGGCAGGGCTGGTATACATACAATTCGGAGCCTTCAGGTAGATGATCGGATGGCACCCAAATCTCGTCAAAGAATTGAGTTCGAACTGTTCTACTTGTCAGATGTTAATTCCTTAGAGATGTAACTAATACCTACGATTGATACCTTGAGAGTTTGCACTACTTATACGTCCAATCATGACCTCTCCCTTGAATGGTCTGAACACAACAAGGCGAAATTCAACTGCAGAAAATTATCAAATCACGGCTGATATAGAGGATCTGTTGGAGTAGGATACCATTAACACTAACAAGACCAGTGCCATTACCAATTAGCCCATCGGAGGTAGTAAGAACATCGTAGAGACATATGCAAAGGCCGATCTTCTGGATGACTTTGTTCGCATATTTGGCATTGATATTATCTTCAATAGCTTGAAATGTAGGCTTGTTGGGAGGGAAATGTTCAGGCTTGATTTGAACCAGGTCCGCAATCTTTGTCTGTGAGTTCAATTAGCGTAGGAAACTGTAGAAAGTCATCGTCTTAACCTACTAAAATAAACATTGTTCCTTCAGGTGCAAAAGTTGAGATTGTTTTCCGATGCTCCCAAGAGCAGTTGTTACACAGATTCTCTAAAGTTTTTTTTCTCAGTACGTGTTCTTAATACCATCTAGCACTAGTCATTCAGTTTTATCTTCTTGCCTTTGACAAACTGTCTCGACTGCAAGTTTATGATAATATTCTGTACCCTAAAACTTCCACATAGTCACGTGGTACATCTTCAAGGTCTTGGCATACTTCTATGTAGTTTCTTAGCAGGAAGGATCCATAACGGTACTGCATTTTTCTCTTTAAACCTCGTTCAATTATCGTTTGATACAACAAGACAACAAGTGTTGGCTTTCTACCACTGCCCATATTCTTTTTTGTGTTCAAACACTTCAAGCTTCATATTCCACAACCCTTGTCTAAAAGTGCACACATAGTGTCTGCAGCCCTCCGAAGCAAGTGCCCTGGATATCAAATATGGCTGGTGAGTCTCCTCCTTTCGTCTCTGCTATTACTGTCCCTTTCCATTTCATCTTGCTATCGTCTTTTGGGTGCTGTCTGTATTGGAAATTCCTTACTCACACTCCTTGCTTCACCTACAGGTCAAGAAGGGGCCAAGCAGTTTACCCGAAGACGAGCTTCAGATCACAGATCAAGTGGTCAACGCAAACGCCAAAAACGATATACTCGATCTCCCAGAATGTCTGGACAATACGCATTTCCTCCGCCTCCTCCACCACCTGGACCACCTCCATCAACTTATTCAAATCCTCAATATGGTTATGGACAGCCGCCACAACACCAACAACCACCTCGTGGTGGTGGTCCTCCTCGAGGAGGGAGAGGAGGCTATCAAGGCGGACGTGGTGATTCTCACAACGCGTCTCCTTACTCACAACCTAATGGCTACAACGGCCCCCCTCAAGGACCACCTATTGGCTATAATCCCCATAATCCATCTGCTGGACAATATATAGGACCCCAGGCACACCCACCTCAGCAGCAAGGTCCTCCACAGCATGGTCCTGGCCCTCAAGGTTATCCTGCTCCTCAGTGGCAGCAGAACAATAACCAGCAACAGCATGCTTCTCAGCAGCATGGAACTCAACAGCATGTACCTCAGCAAGGTGGACCTCCCCACCAGCAACCTCAGATGCAACAACCATTGCAACCTGTCCCGTTGTCTGCACAAAACTACCACCCTAACTATGCACCTCAAGGCTACCAGCCCTCACAGTCTCAGTATGGTGCTCAGCAGCTACCGCCACAACAGTTTCAAAATAATCAGCAACCATCCTACGGTCAAGGACCACCACAAAACCAACCCCCGCAATGGGCAGGTCCTCCTCAACATGGCCCACCACAGTTCAATAATAATAGAGGGCGTGGTCGCGGAAACTTTAACAATGGCCGTGGCGGTCATGATGCACCTCTCATGGGTCCCCCTATTCGTATGGGGTTTGACAATGGACAGAACCATATGGCTCAAGCGGGCAATGGTTTTCCTCCACAATTTAGCAATCAACAGAGTCCTCCAACCTTTTCTCAGCCTCCTTATCAAAGTTACCCACCGCCTCCCAGTTCTTTTGTGCGTCCGTCTTTAGATCAAAATCCTTACAACTCTCAGCGGGGAAGAGGGAATAGTAATTTCAGAGGGAGAGGCCGTGGCGACTTCCAGTTTAGTGGTCGTGGCGGTCGCGATAATCATCATGCAAATGGTTCTCATCGTTCTCCTTCACATGGCTTTCAGAAACCTGCAGGTGCAGATGGTTCTAGCAACAAAAAGAAGAAGAAGCGTCGCACAAACACCCTCGGTCTTACGCCAAATGGCGCTGACCATGAGGAAAGCGATGAAGAAATGGACGATGTTGATGAAGAAGCTCGACTTGTTACTTTACTTGGTCCTGATACTCCCCAGTATGTGTCTTACGAAGAAATGACAGATTTTCTTCCAGCTAACGTCAATTAGGTTGCCATCTGATTTAGGTATCTGGCTTGCAGAGCGAAAGACTAGATTCCCTACGAAAGCTCGTAGAGAGGCCGCTGTAGCTGCTGCATTAGAAGAGCATCGCAAGCGTAGTGAGCGCCGTGCAGACAAGGTCAAGCTCCAACAGAGCGAGAAATCCTCTCAGCAAGAAGGTGGCACAGATCTCGAAAGACAACAGAGAGAGGTTGAGAAACTTCGCCAGAAGCTTGCAAAGGAGGAAAAGAAGATGCAGGACGCAATGTCCGGATCAAAGCGCAAGCGTGAGACTGGCGATGAAGGCGATGACGACCGTGATCAAGTGAGCGCTGCATCTGATGATGAGTCCAGCTCAAACTCAGACAGCGACAAACCTGAGGCTATGTCTACACGATCCTCTGGTCCTCAACGCGTTTCCCAGCCACCAAAAGCTCAACTACAACGACACTGCAAATACTTTTCAACCGGTGGTACGTGCGGCAAGAAGGGCAAGTGTCGCTTCGTGCACGACCAAAATGTTCGCGACCAAGCATTGAAAGATAAGGAGGCAAACGGTGGGAAGATGACTCTTGCACAACGCCTCATTCTCAACGACACTGCCAAGGATGACCTGACAATCCTTAAGTCTATCAAATATCTCAAAGAGAAGGGGCTACTACCGGAAAAAATTGCCAGTGCAGCCTCAACCGCCTCAAATGAAGATGTTGGCAGTGAGAACGGCTATGGCAACATGCATTATGGAGATGCCACATAGTTGGGGTTCGTCGTAAATTAATTGCGAGTGCGTCAAGTGTTTGCAAACTTCTCAGCCGGTGTCTTCAATATGTGGAGGATAAAGCCAATGAGTGCAGACATCATTTGTTCGTTGATCGCTTCCTTGCGGTTTTCTCTAAGCTTTCGTCTGCAACTGCAATTCATGGAGTTTCGGTCGAATTGTTTAGTTGTCTAACTTGCGTCCTTGCGGTGTTTAAAGAGAATGCGCAAAACCTGGAGTTTAGGGCATGTTCCCAATTGCGGGTTATATATGTGGTATTATCCCTGATCTGACTGCCATCCCTACTGCGCTACCTTTAATCCTTTTGTTGGCTTATGTTGCCTTCCCCTACATGGAGTTACAGATATTTGAACTCATTTCTTCAGAGGCATAACAAAAGCTTTACTATTCGCCATTTGGGTGTCCACGATGACCTGAATGAAGTTCCTGCCTTTGCGGCCAGTGGCTGAACACCACCATGTATAATAGTCCCAGTGTCTTAACTAGTCCAATGATTTCTTTGAGATCTGTCATGTGTCTTATATTGAGAAGCTGCGGAGTGATCTTTTGCCTTTGAACTCTTTCACTCCCACTTAATGTGGTTAGCAACTTCGGACCGCGATTCTTGCTAACGAGATGCAGCTGAGCCTACAAAATCTTAAGGTACACAGGAGTTGAGAAGGTCGATTCTGTTGTGCATTACGTCTTTGTACGCTGATGGTTCTCTTTATTGTACTGTAGTCTTTCGTGTATTGAGATGTGATGTTGCTTCATGGGGGGAGGTTGATCCCTAGTAAATTTTTATAAGAGTGGCTTGAGGCTTCAGTGTACAGAACAGAGGACCTTTGCAAGCGTTTATAGGAGTAGATTATATAATAATTAATAATGGCAACAATAAAGATTCCGTATTGAGCACAATTCATTACTGATTCTAGGAACGACCTCATATTAGCACTTGTGACAGCCTGCTTCCCTTCCCTAGTGCAAGGAGGCTTGTCTAGGAGCGACATATTGCGCATAGTAGAATATTGGGCTCTTTGTAGAAATTGCTAGCCTCGATTTGAGGACTAATAAAAATTCTTTATTGAATTTTCGACTATGGAAGTCAAACTCTTTATAAAAATGGTATATCATAAACGCTACAAAAGCGCCAGCTTTCACGCTACCCAACCAAGCAAGCTTTTCACTCAAAACTCCAACACCGTTCATGAAACCCCAAACTCTTAAAACATATATATTAAGCATTCTTACAATGGCCGTCCATCTTTCAGCTTCTGTCGCAGATTAGTCAGATATCCCTTGGGCCATGACACTAGAAGTTCTGAGTCCGTAGGCATTTTATTTCCACACTTCGCGGCTACATTTTGTAGGATGCGTCCTAGCAAGTCCTCGGTCATGGGGAATGCGTCCTCGTTGAATTCATATGGGTTTAGGAATGGATCTTTGTCACTCAACAACTCTGTTGCTGAGGGTCTTAGATGCTGGTCACGATTCAAACATTTTTTTAATGTCTGGATGAGTGCCTGCGGTACTAGAACATTGCCAACTCCAAGAGCTGGATATTCGATTTCATATGACCAGTTTATGATTGCCTGGCAGCGGTGCATTGGATTTGGGATATGGCCGAATGGGGCTCGGCCGTATACCATTTGATAGAGTATACATCCAAGACTCCAAATGTCACTAGGTTTGCCAAGTTTCATGAGCTTCGCAGTGTTTGAGATTCTTCCCCGTGAATCGGGTTTGGCATTTGAGTCCATCAGTGACTCCGGTGACATGTAATTTGGGGTACCAATCTGCGTGTCCCGGTGAACATTTACTGTCTCGTCGGTTTGAATTGCGTTGGCAATGCCGAAATCTATGAGCTTTAGAGTGCCTTTACATAGAACGAAATTGTGTGGTTTCAGATCTGAATGAACTATGTCGTGCTTATGGATTGCTTGCAAGCATTCAAGCATTTCTTTCCAATAATATCGCACAAAACTCGGATCGAATTTTGCCTGATCGTTTTTGAGACGAAGCTCCAAAATTTTATTCATGTCTAGTTCGCCAATTTCCATCAACTATTTGATATTAGCGCCAACTCAGAACAAGAATCAAATCACTTACCACGCTGAGTGTCGCTTTTTCCTCGTTTAGCTCATAATCATAAAGGCGAATTACCCGATCGACTCCTTCTAATTTGCGAAGCAAATCGATCTCTCCTTTGAATCCTATCACCGCACTCTCATCCGCATCATCTAAATTCACTCTTTTCAACGCAAAAAACCTCGAGTTCTCAGCCATAACTCGATAGACCTTTGAGCTCCCTCCCCGTCCAATACAATCCAATCGGGTGAATTTCTTGCCATTAAGTTTTAACATGTTCCGCTTCGCGCTGGAATGGGCGGTGGTCGCAGCTCCAGCATTGCTAGTCGCAGCATCCAGAAGTGACATCTTTGGCGGCGGCGGTGCTGGCCTTCTTGGAGTGTTTTGACTTCTAGGTGCCAGAGGCCGTCTTTCTGGAGAAACAACGCTTTGAACTTGGACCTTTTCCTGCTTATCAACATGTATCAACGGTGCTTGCTTGATACGTGGAAAAGTTGGTGGAGCTTCATTTTCTTGATCGTGGCCTGACGGTAAATTCGGCCGAGGTGGAAGTCGAAAAATTGGCTGCGATGGCTGCGAGTTAGGCCTTACAGCGCTTGACCTCTGGGAGCTGGAAAGGGTTGGAGGAGGTGGTGATTTCGACCTCAGAACAGAACTCAAGATAGCTTTTGAGTCTTTTGAGGCAATGGGACTTCCGGAAGCAAAATCCCGATATGCTGTCTGGATTGGCAGCCGACTCACTTCAGGCTCTTGGCTTGAGAATGGTTCTCGCTCTTGTGAGTCTTTTACTTGCGATTCCTGACTTTGAGGTTCCTGGCTTGCCCTTGCACTATCCAATGCATCTCCATGCTCTTCTATAGGACTCTGCTCCTCATCATCCTGCCGTCTTCTTCCACGTCTTGCTGGGCCACTAAGAAAGCTCCCCGCTACTTTTCCTACTCGTTTGACACGCATTGAACTCTGCAGACCTGGATCCTCTCCGTAACGGCTGCGGCCCATAGCTGAAGCGCCATACCTCGAAACGCTCCCTTGACTGTTTGCGAGTTGTGATCTCGCGGCAGTCGAAGGATTTTCTTGCGATTCTATTTCCGCTTCTCGTGCTGCCGAATTTATCCGGTTTGAGTTCCTTCCAGATGATCCTGTTGATCGGCCATGATTGCCAGATGCTGTTATGGGGAGTTTGACGGTTCGTTTGACGGGAGCTGGCGTCGCGACATCCTGAGGGCTATCCGGTCTTACCTCATCTCCTTCATCGCGGCTATGCACTCCCCTTGATAATGAATTTGTCCTTCGCAGACTTGAGGATGCACTTAATCTCACTATTCGTTTTGTTGGGAGCGGGGAGGGAACTCCAGTGATTGGAGATAGAGCTTTGATATGGTCCTGTTGTATCATGAAAAGGGAATCTAGGCTCCCAGACCTCCGATGCCCCATCTTAGGATCTGGACTTTTGACTACTGGCTTAGCTGGAGAATTCCCTATTGACCCTTCATCATTCAACAATGCATTTGTGAGAGCGCTAAATTTCATTGGCATTGGTATTTCGTCATCCGAACTGTCATTCATAGTGTAGTGACGCGCCGCCGGCGCTGGGACGTAAGGCTCAGCACGAGAAGGATGAGGTCGATTAATCTGGTGTCTATATGGCAAACGTGAGGATGAAGGTCTTCGCTGAAGGGATTCGAAGTGGGAGAGGCCCATTGGGGTTGGTGATGCGGTGGCCATTGCGAGTAGTGTACTCCGAGGAATTAGATTACGAAAATAACAATATATAGCAGTTGTCCCCCTCAAATGATGGATTGCACGTCGTGATCACTAATTCCATACTCCAGGGCGAAGCTAGCAACACAATCCACGGGCAATCGGTGTGATGGGAGGTATTTGTCGCGTACAGGTGAAGTTTGTCGATGCTGGGTTGGGAAAAGGGACGGATAAATGATTGGCTCTCATGTCGAGTATCAATAACGCTAGGACATAGCAACCGTTGCCATGCACCAACGATGGGCCAAGGATTCTGGAACGACAAGTCAAACGGCAGGAGTCAGCCCACTGTTATATAAGGTATATGAATGATAGATATGAAATGCAAGATACATAGCTCAATCAGAAAGACAGAAAGCGGCTTTGCTATTCTCGCCGATCAATATTTATTTTCTACGGATCAGTATTAAGGAATTTGCGACAAGAAAAGTGAGATAGCCAAGTCTCTCTCATCACGACTACTACTTAACCATATTGTGCAAAGAAGTGGGTAAATTAGCAGCAAATGCTCCTCATGAACCCAATTCATATCCTGTGCTTCGGTGATAGCATCACTGCTGGGTATGCAAGGTGGGACAAGGAGTACCATCCGTATGCCTGGAAAATGCTGGATCAGCTTAAAGAGTCGTTTCCGTCAACCAATATCACAACAGATATTCAAGGTGCCTCTGGCGATCAAGTTGTTACTCCTCCGGGTGGATATTTGACACGCATAGATATATTGTGTAAGCTATTTTCAGTTGTTCCTCCTTTACTGGGTGTGGCCCCTTAGATTACTTTTCACCAGTTTCAACAAGCTGCGAATTCAAAGTACTATAGTGCTTGAAAGAGAAGCTCGCTCAGTGTGTTGCAGAAATGTTATATACCGAAACTGTTTGCTTTTAAAGTATAGTCTTGGAAGTATGACCGCAGGTTTACCACCAGCGAACTTTCTATAGCAAAACCTGCATATTTTGCATTCTTGAGTAGGCCACGACGCTTAATACAATGAGACTAGGCCGGTGTTTCGTGCGTATGGAACTTCGCGGTATATTGTATTTCTTTGGTCATGTCATAGTATAGCACGTTATTTGGACATAGGATGTCACAAAAGTCATGGGCACAACATGCGTCTTAATCGGCCTTATACGAGAGGCGTTGGGCCATTAACCATGCAGTCCTCTACTAACACGAACAGATGAAGAAACACAAACCCCATACGATTGGGTGGTCGTTTTAGGCGGAACGAACGATCTTGTCGTCGGCCGCTCAGGAAGAGAGATCTGGGCCGGCCTCAAGAAAGTCTACGATATCCCTCTTTCCCACAACACCAAAGTTCTCGCCCTGACTGTCCCTGAATGTGGTAGTTGTGGCAAAAGCTATAACAGTCGTCGTATGAAGCTCAATCCATATATTTTGAACCACCAGGCTGAAAACTAGTAAGCTCCACGAGTCTCATGTGTGATTTAGTAAGTGAAGATGTGAGCTAACGGAATAAGTTATACATTTGATCTGAGCAAAGCGTTACCTTATGATAGCTTAAGCGATGAGGAGAAGGAGGAGCTTTGGAGTGATGGTATGCATCCGACAGAAAAGGGCTACGATTTGATGGGGAAGCTGTTTGCGAATAGGTTGACAGAGTTGATCTCGGGAACACATTCTAATGATGAGGGAGAAGAGAATGCTAGGACCGAGTTGAAGGCTATGGAGCAAAAGGCACAGCGGAAGTTGGTAGGAAGTCACTAAGACTTTAAGAATGCGAGAAACATTGTCACCTGAGGCTATATTCACATACCTGGCAGTCTTAGATCACCGATTTGCAAGTACCATATCGACACCTGATGCAAATATGTTCATGATATCTAACGCCATAGCTATAGCGTGCTTTTCAATACTCCCCAAACGCCAAGCAATATCTCATAAAAGCCCTTGTTCTTGTTATACCATTAAATGCTCAGCAACAAAAGTTGGGTATCTTAGTTGCAACTCAGAAGTCACCTTCTCAACTTCCTCAGCCAGACCTTCTACATTTGCATCCCATCGCCTCAGTTCCTTACCAACGATGCCCTCCGACCTGCCACTTCCCTTCTCTCCAGTAGCTTCGCCACCCTCAAAGGAGATAAACCGCTCAATCTGGTCAATCCTGCCAACCAAACGACCTTGTTCAATCATCCTAGCTGTAGCTTCTTCTGCCTTGTCTCCATCCAAACCCAACAACAAGCCCAATGCTTCGAATTTAATATTGCTATAAAGTCTGGATGCGCCCCGTAAATTATGCTCCATGACTGCCTTTGCTAAAACAGTGCTGCCATCTGCAGTCTTTGCTAATTGGTGTACCTGCAGTCCTTCTGCAAACTTCTCAACCTCGGCTGCTGTCAAGAGTCGATCCAAAAACATCTTTTCTAGAATACCATATTCATCTAGTTGAGGGGACCTTTCGTCTTTGTATAACCTTCCAAGTGCACGACTACGAGCAGGACCAGCAGGCGCCAAAACAGCACACTTAATTGCCATACTCAAAGTATGTAACCGCTCTTCCTCTGCGACATATGGCATAAAACTGATGTCCTGATATCCTTGCGCCGCAGCCAAAAAGTTTCGCCGAGCATCTTGGATACGAGCTTGACAGAGCTTGAAATGGAGATTTAGATCGCGGTCTTCGACTGTGTAGATCAAGTTCTTTGCCTTGTTGAGATACTGCTCCGCAAGCGTAGTATCATCTACCTCCAAGTAGTTTCTTGTAATCCGGATCCAAAATCGGACTTTGTCCTCGTTTGCAACCTTTCTTTGAGATGACTCAAGAGGAATACCAGCCAAAACCTTAGCAGATGCTAAGAAATCCTCATCATTTTCGTGAGCATCTGCCATGAGCTCTCGGACCTGAGCATTTTGTTCTTCGAAAGAAGAGGCCTGCGCTTGGAAGATGTTGAGAGCATGCTCGCCAACTTCAATCTTGGTGTCATTACTGGCGACAAGCTTAAGAGCTTGGACAAATTGGATGCCTAGGGCACGTGTGACAACTATGCCTAGCGAATCTGCGAATATCGCGTCGATTATAGCGATGAGATCTCCGGGGAGCTGGGCCGGGGAGGATATGGAGCTGACCTGGGAGAGAAGGGTTTCGTAACCATTCTGCTTCTCGGTTGAAGCTGAAATTTGCTGTAGAGCTTGAGAGATCTTTGGAGATGCCATGACGGGCATTTCTTGAGGTTTCCGAACCAACTTAGTCTTGATCGTTAGGTGTACTGAGTTCGTTGGGTAAAGGTTCGTTGATCAACAGTCGAAGCGAATGCAAGGCTGTTGCCTAGCCTTGTCATTTGACAAGGCCAATATGGAGGGGAAAAGGGCTCCCTCGACATTCTTCTGTCTTATAATTTCTATATTTTAGTTTCTTACTATATATTCTATACTGTTTTATACTGTTTTATGTAAACTAGTTCATTTCAGGCTTGCAATAGTAAAGTAGGTATCATTCGAAAATCTTATACTTTACAACTAGGTTTGACAGTCTCGAGGCAGTTAGGCCTGATAATAACCGAGGATCTACGACAGCTTGCGACCATGTCTCCCAAAACTTTATTTCTTGAACAGTACTTCTCCAAAGATTGGACACTCAGCAGAGCAATTCTCCAGCGCATTAATTCTATTGCTAGCCTCTTCTTTTTTGGGGGGGTTTTTTTTCTTTTCAGAAATAAAGCCGACAACATATTGTTAATGTCTTGGTATCTAATATTCTCGAATATGGATCTCACTTTCCACCAAGAAAGTTAAGAGCAGGTAATTAATTACCTTTTAGCCTATTCTAGTTTAATAGGCTCGGTCGTTAACGAAAAACTCAGCTTCTTCACATCGACATCATCACTATTTCTGGTCACACGACCTTAAAAAGCCTGTCACTTGGACAGTTGTTTACGATCCTATATTAGAGAAATCCTGATGAGGTTTGATGGGTTATATAATGAAAGAGTAATTGTAGTTACATATATTCTATAGAATTGGACCACAATGCTCGGAGTAGTTGGACATGTATTGAGTAATTATAAAGCATTTGAAGGTTAGTTAGAACTGTTCAGGTTTGTGAATTTAACGGTAAGGTATAAGAGTAACCACCCTAGTACGTCTCACCAAGTGATGAATGTCCGCTACTTGAGTCCTCAATCTTGTCCCTTTCAATATCATCCATCAAATATTTAGAAGCCTCCATATGTCTAACGGCGGCACCACTCGAGATATCTCTAACAGGTCCACCTTGAATCCGCTCCATCGTAATATTCAACTCAGTCAAGAGGCCCTTGATTTTAGATACCTTTCCGTCCACGAATTGAGCTCTGCGCTCACAGGAGTTGCACATCTTCGTTACTTTGATAGAGTGAATAGGATGAGACCATCGTGTATGGCATGAGACTTTGGAAAGGCCGTTGTCGAAGTTGTTTTGGACCTCGCAAGCTTTCGTCTGAGCAGACCAACCATAGTGCCTGCAGCCGAACAGTACTCGGGCGTTCCAACACATTCCTTTTGATTTGACTGAAGACGATAATCCTTGTAGGATAGTGGAGTTTGATCTTGAGTAATCAAGTCTGTTGGAGGCCGAAAAAACCGTGGTTGTGGTGCGGATGAACGAGCATCGATCTATCTATCTATATATCTCCAAAGTTATGAAATTTGTTGTTCATGAAATTCTTCGCTATTCGGGTGTCTTCCTGTACGCTGGCCTCCGCTGTTCTAGAGTACAATTGCTTTGTACAGAAGAGTTCTTTGTCCGAGTTACGAATTGTCTTGGACTTCTCTTGTACAAGAAAGCTCCGAAATCTTTGTTTTAGGCATAATAGACTTGATGATTCGACCTGGTAGAAAAGGGAAAGTTCCAAAGCAATGTTAGTCACAGGCTCTAGCAGATATATGATCAGTAGTTCCACTTCAAGATGGTCGCAAAGAGGGTTTTTTTTAGTAGATGTTGTTAATCGATAGGTGAGGTCATGGGAGGTACTTAACTTTGGCACATGATAGCTCAAGCAACAACGCCACAGAGTCTCACAGCGATCTTCGAGGCGAAGAAGCTAAGAATTACGTGACAGCGCTAGGTGATTGAGCGACATGTATGTCAAATTGTTATGTTTGAAAGTGAATGCATGCTTAGGCCAAAGGCTCTAATCACACAGCTGAATCCAGCTTTTTTAGTCCCAGAAGGCAGGGAGATAACTTTAAAGTGCGGTATAAATATATGTAAGGGAATGAAATTTCATGGATCGACTATAGCACAGGGGTTTATTTAACACTAATGACGAAGGAAATCTTTATTTGCCCAATTCCCATCTATTGTGCTTTCGATTGAACGATCTCTTGGTAGATATTAGCTGTGAAAAAGAGGTATTTGGTGCGTGGAATAACTTACTCTCCACATCAACAATGCTCTGTTGCAGAATTTGCTGGAGGACCTTGGGGTTCTCGAGCTCCTTCTGGATCTTGGCAATGATAGACTCTGACAACTCCTTTTGTTGGCGGATCTTCACCTGTCCCTCATAACGAACCCATGAATCAAGAACAGTCTTAGCTTCAGCAGCAAGGGCGGTGGTTTGTTCGAGCTCGTAAACCTTAGCTTCGAGTTCCGCAGTTTCCTATGTTGCATGAGTATTCATGTCTTGTAAAACGATCACTTAAATGTACCTTTGAGACCTCAAAGAGGGTCTTGGTGATGTCTACAACACTTCCCAATTGTTGGACGCTTTCAATTCGCGTTTTGACAGCTTCTGTGTGGTCTGCTCTGGCGGCGTTCAAAATGCCCTTGATCTTGTCGCTCTGTCCCTGGGCCCATTCGCTATACACAGGTCCTCCAAACTTAATAACAGCGGTCCAAATGCTCAATAAGCAGAGCGCAACAATAGTCTCCTCGTTAACGACATAGTATTCATTGCTCAAGGCGTAAATAGCAACACCGGCAGTTGAAGAAAGGATTGCGGTCTTCGAGATCAAGGAATTGCCTGGTAGCGAGTCGAGAATTGAGAGCGCCTTCTTCTTTGGGTCTTCCGTTGGAACGGTAGATGCTGATCGATAGCTTGTGAGTGAGGTTGTAAATGCTGGAAGGGTTCGGAGAGGTAGTGCAGGTCGAAGACGAGCGGCGCCTGACACCGGTTAGCTTTTCCTGGGCCCCAATTGCTGCTATAAGGTTCCTCAAATAGTAAGTTACATACCTATGGCGCTTCTTGCCAAACGTGATGCCATTGCGAGATGAGGAGAGATGGTGGGTGAGCTTCGTGGTTGGAGCGAAGAATGAGGTCGGGCGTGTTCGGCAGGTTGACCCTAATTGAATTTTGATACACGTGACTTTCAGCCTCAACATCTTCCTATCGTTATCTAGAACATGGTGGATTTTTTTTATTTTGTGTCAAGGAATTTAACTTTTCATCATCGCTATCATGCCTGCCACCATCGATCAGGCTGGTCAATCGAGTAAAAGGAAGAGGGTAGCAGCCAAGGAAAAGCCTTTAAAACGAGCGAGGTCAGAAAGCAGCGATGAAGACCCCCAGGCGCAAATACTACTCTTAGAGAACGAGATTTTTGAGTCCAAAGAGCACTACAACAACATCACAAAGCTGATCAAGATCTTGCAAGGAGATACAGATGATGGTGATATTCTGGTGGTTGCAGCAATATCATTATGCCGAGTTTTCACAAGATTAATGGTTTCTGGAGATATGACGAAGAAACCAGCTGGCTCAGAAAAGGAAGCTATTCTAGTGCGGTGGTTAAGAGAACGATACGCAGAGTACAAGGCCGCGCTTCTAATATTTCTTGGAGAAGAAGGCGTCGAGTCTACTGCCTTAACAATTTGTATGAGGCTGCTAAAGACAGAGGGGGATTATCTTTACGGAGAGAATTACAATTTCCCTGTATCTTTCCTCATGGAAATAATACGTGTGCTGTTGATAACAGAGAATGATGGAAGTACTAGACGGGAATTCAGTCAAAAATTCGTAGAGGAATATGATGATATTCGGTTTTACACTTTCGAAGCTATTGAGTATGCTTTTCTCTACATATGACTTGGGAGAAATTGAACTAATGCTATAATAGGAAACTGATCAAAGGACCAAAGCCAGCAACCAGTGTTGATACATTCGATACCGCCATAGAAATCCTTAAATCAATTGAATCGGTACCTGAATCGGAAGAGGAAGTCGAAGACTTCTACATTAAAGCCCCAGCGAAGACCAGTCACGCTCTATACTCTTTAGCCCAACACAAGAGGCGTGCTCAAGGGGCCTGGCTGGCACTGATGACCCATGAGATGGACAAAGAGCAAAGAAAACTAATCCTTGGGCTCATGAGGGACTCTATTGTACCTTGGTTTTCGAAACCCGAACTATTGATGGACTTCCTCACGGATTCATACAACTCCGGCGGATCGACTTCTTTACTGGCTCTGTCGGGCGTTTTCTTTTTGGTTCAGGAAAAAAACTTGGATTATCCGTCGTTCTACAGGAAGCTGTATTCACTGCTGGATCGTGACATTCTAAATTCGAAACATCGCTCTAGATTTTTGAGGCTCCTAGATCTCTTTCTTGGGTCGACTCATCTCCCAGCCGCTCTTGTTGCAAGTTTCCTCAAAAGACTTTCGAGGCTAACGTTAAATGCACCGCCGTCGGGCATCGTACCAATCATTCCTTGGATCTATAACATTCTCAAAAAGCATCCAACTTGTACATTCATGATACATAGAGTCCCAAGAGGAATTGAAGCAAAGGAGCTGCTTGAGCTTCAGGGCATGGCTGATCCATTTTTAATGGACGAAGAGGACCCAATGGAGACGAATGCCATCGATAGCTGTCTATGGGAGATAGTCACATTGCAGTCACATTTCCATCCCAATGTCGCATCTCTAGCCAAGATCATCTCAGAGCAGTTTACAAAGCATGCCTATAATCTGGAAGACTTTCTTGATCACAATTCCACTAGTGTAAGTCGAAAATCAGGAACCTGCGAGAAGCATAACTAATGTTCATTTAGATGATCACAACCCACCTAAGTAAAACACTAAAGAAAGAACCGGAAGTTGAATATGAGATACCCAAGAAGATATTTCTCAAGCATAGTGCTGAGTCGGGGTTGAAGGATAACTTAATTGGGAGCTTTTGGGAAATGTAAAGGAGGCCGTTTGCCCAGCAATGCTGAGATGTGCGGGGAAATTTACTTAAACACTATTACCAATATCCTTCATGAAATCTTTGACTTAGTTTGGAGCAGTAAACTCTAATGAAATAATGGGAACCATCCCACGTGCGTGATGGAATTGACAAAGGATTACTGTATTTCAGGGGTCCACCCACACGATTATTTAAGCCTCAACTACTCTAAGCCTTACCATAGCCACCAAAAGGTCGGCAAACGCGACCAAGCCTACCACCAACAGGTGTTGAATGTGCTTAAAAAAGACACTTAATTTGGATTTACCATTTGCTCTTGGCCATATTCGTTTTCCGCCGCAAAGCAATGATATAAGGGGGTACCTTTCTTCTGTTCCCCGCAAACCTACATACCTATGATATCAAGCGTTGACAAGCGTCGCGTCCCTCAGTAAGCAACAAAGAAACAAGTCCCAGGCTCTCAATAAGCTTGAAAATATACAGTCAATATGCGTCCATTCCGAGATATCCTGAAGAAGAAAGAGAAGTTGGGTGACAGTGGGGAGAAAGAGACACATCCGCAAACCCCGCCAATAGATGAGAATGAGTTCCAATTTACGTTCATAAGAAGCGATACTCATACGCAAGAGATCATCTCGCCTCCTACATTTTCTTCAACAGAGTCCGCGAATCCACCATCTGTAGATGGACCGCACGAATCGCGGATGAGCAATCTATTCAGAGGGCGAGCAAGGACGGCATCTACGGCCTCTGCGACCTCCAATACTAGTGAGAAGTCCAAAAGTCACAAGAGATTATCTGAGCGCCTACATTTGAGGAGGAACGAAGGAAGCTCCTCGGCCGTGCCGCAGGACTTGCCAGAGATTACAATTGGAGACGATAATACAGATGTGACGGGACTTGAATCACAGTGGGAGGCTAGAGCAACAAGACTTGCTAAGAGAAATGAGCAAGAAAGAAGCAGGCCGCCTTCACCAATGGGGTCAGCAGCAGACCTTGGGTCTTTCAAAGACATGTCGATTGGAGGACATGACAATGGAGCTGTTGCGTCTGAGCAGACGGATGACAATATTCAGGAAGCGATCAGACTTCACGAGGCCGGGAACTTGGAGGTTTCCACGCGGATGTTTGGACGTCTGGCAGATCCAAACGGGGAAAACAATGCCCTATCCCAGGTTCTATACGGTCTAGCCCTTAGGTAAGTCAATTGGGCTTATTCCATCTTCCTAACCTCACCAACAGCTGGGTTGTTGAGGCCTGACGTTGGTCAGCTCAGCTGTTGCTACTAGCTTTGAGAATCCCACAAAATCGTGATTGAATGGTTCTGATTTGGTTCCTAGGCATGGCTGGGGCTGTACTCCTGATCCTGCGAAAGCAGTCACATACTTGTCAGCAGCGGCGTCAAATGCAGCTTCGGTTGAGGAGCTTGCTCTGCAAGCTGGCATGAAAAAGGGTGGAGCAGCCAAAGGAGAGCTCGTGCTTGCGATATTCGAATTGGCGAACTGTTTCCGGCACGGATGGGGGGTCACAGTTGACAAGTTCGCAGCCAAACAGGTGAGGCAACCCGATGCATTGGACCCGGAGCAATCCTATGATTTGACTTCTCACCATGATGCTGTGAGAGCTAGACTAATCTATGGGTCAGTACTACGAAACAGCCGCAAATCTGGGCGATACGGGTATGTTGCCGGCTTTCCTGCCTGACCAAAAACATGACCAGACAACTGACAGAGTACCGGCAGACGCGATGAACGAAGTAGCCTGGTGTTATAACGAAGGGTTTGGGTGCAAGAAAGATAGGGTATGTAAGCTCCTGATCATCAAGAAATGGCATGAACCGAAGGTTCCGAATAGCTTCATCAACCAGTTGATTTGCAGGCCTATGTTTTAGACATTGTGGCTTGGTGCAAGACTTGCATGCTTTCCCCTTTTGATGACTGCATTTTGGGCAGCAATGGGGCTTCCTATGTACATGCGGTACCCCACGCATAACATCATTCATCAAGCCATACAAATGAATGAGGCTAACATTATGCCTCGCAGTACGCGGCCGCGAAATATTACAGACTAGCCGAGAAGGGAGGCAGCAAGACTTTGGGCAATACTTGGTGAGTTTTCTCCGTTTCCTTGTTCCCTCTCACCTCTCCACATTACGAAGCGGAACCTTTCAAGGGCGGTCGCTTCCCTCGCGGTTGCAGAACAAAGGCCGCCGAGGGGGCCGTCTCGTGCAGCTGGGTTTCCAGATGATGCTAGCGATACACACCGATAGGCTCTGGCTTTGCCCTCGCCCCTTTTATCCGTCCAGTCGGCTGATTTTGGTGTCCCACGCGCAGGATTTGGAAGGACAAATACAACGAAGGGAGCCCGAGGAAGTGAGACCTAAGCCTGTTTATTATTGTTGATTACGCCTCTCCCCTCGCTATTCTCGTGGGGAGTTATTCGTATTGTGGTGTTCGCCGCGTGTGATGGATTGGATGGATGATGCGGGGTTGCGACTTTTGGTCAACCGTACGTACCTTGGTAACAACAGGACTTTTTTTCTTCTCGCGATTAGGCTGTTTCTTATTCAGCTGCTTCATTCAGTCAGTATCGGGGGGAAGGGGGGAGTGGGAAAACGGGAAACGGGGGTTAGGGGGCAATAGACACAAATGTTTACCTTTTTTCCATCGGCGTCTCTGTTTTTCGGTAGGATGGCGGCGGATGGGTTGATTATGATAAATGGCGCAGTGCGTTCACAAGCACAGTACATACCCAATAAGGTAGTTAAAATGGTTTTCTGTCTCACAAAACAATCAAAAACCTACCTTACCAAATATCAAGTGGGGTAAAAAACTCTATTTCAATAATACGACAGTCAAATATACTTTCCCTTTCTGAGTTTTGATTCATTTATTTATATATATTTATATGTTTATTTGTTTTAACTTTCCCCCATCCAAATGTATTCAATCCAATCCCATACCCATGGAAATATATATTTATATATATAGATATAACACGTTAGATCTCGTGTACACTAGCCAGCCCCGTGGGGTACAGTACAGCTACACCCCCCTCAAAGGACTAAACAAGTAGAAAAGTGACTTTTAGAGTTTTGTCTCCAACTTGCTGTCGAGTTACGGGGGAAGAGACGGGGTTTACCACCACCCAAGCGAGACATCCACACATCCACACATCCACCCCCTCCCCCGGCAAAGGTACAGCAAGCAAGCAGGCAACTACTGTATGGTACCTACCTCACTAATATGTATAACCAAACAAGGAAAAATCAAGAAATGTTGTATTGTCTCAAAGATGACCACAACACAACCAACAAAAAAAAAAGGTCCCGTCCTGTCGCATCACTACACACACACACACACACACA
>Ga0247734_1001133_pt1 | contig 20907 bp, 21 predicted proteins | sample UWRJL103311B2_FD_180933 | JGI IMG/M metagenome (GOLD analysis project Ga0247734, IMG submission 180933) | Plant litter microbial communities from Arlington Agricultural Research Station in Wisconsin, United States - UWRJ-L103-311B-2 | ecosystem: Environmental > Terrestrial > Plant litter >... | reverse complement strand
CATTTTCTCCCGTATGCACTTCTTTTCCAGCAAGTCTTCTTCACCATCGTTCCAAATCGCCTCAGACTTGCATTTGGAAGTAGGCCAGCAGTATTCTTCCTTCAAGATACCTCCCACAGCACCATATCTTATTCTTGCGGGTGATATTGGCCGCCTCATCGACTACGACTCCTATTTGGCATTTCTTGCGAGCCAAACTGCCCAGTTCGAACTTGTCTTCCTTGTTCTTGGCAATCACGAATTCTATGGCCTCTCTATCGCAGCTGGCATAAATCAAGCTCAAAAGCTTGAGCAAGAAGCAGTTTTAAGCAGGAAATTGGTATTGCTTCACCAGACACGCTTTGACGTTCCGAATTCCACAACGACCATCCTTGGGTGTACTCTTTGGTCCAATATTCCCGACAATGCAAGGGAGGTGGTTCAAACCAAAGTTAAGGACTTCCAGAAAATTCTTAGCTGGACAGTCGATAGCCACAACCAAGCCCATGAATCTGATCTTGCATGGCTAATTCAGCACACCGCGAAAATCGGGCGAGACAATAGCTCCAGGGCCAAGGGGGACCAAAAAAGAAATGTTTTGGTGGTAACACATCATGCTCCTTCCGTTGAAGAAACCTCTAGTCTTAAAAACGTCAAAAATCCTTGGAGTTCTGCTTTCGCGACGAACCTTCTTGAAGAAGCTAGCAATTGGAAGGGCATTAAGATGTGGATTTTTGGACATACGCATTTCACAACTGAATTCAAGAAATGCGGAATTAGGGTTATAAGTAACCAAAGGGGATATGTACTGCCACAGAAAATGGGAGACCATGCCACGAATATGGCCGAGAGGTCAATATTTGATATAACGAAAGTAGTTCATGTTTAATATATCTCAAAGTTAATTCTTACAGCTCTAACATGCAAAAGTGTACAGGGAGAATTAGTTTCTCGGGCAAAACGTGACTTTGACACTGCTCTTCTATAATTCAAGTTTATTGATTTATTCGCATAGATTTGCCATTTTAACAACTTTTCCAATCCACATTTTGTCTGATTAATAGAAGCATTTATGTATCATACCTTCCTGGAATATTCAGCTTATACCAAGCTACTCCTTCCTTTAGTACAATGTTTTTATACTAGTAAATAAGGACCCAACCCATCAAGAGCTTAGATTAAACATTAGTTTTGAATTGATGATCGCCATTTTACTCCGAGAAAAAGTGTAAAAAAGTGTTATAAGGATAGATAGCATCTCCATCCGTACGCGTGTCGATTACACATTAACCAATTTCACAACTATCAGGCATCACAGTGTATGGTGTCTAGTATAAGTAAAAGTGTCTGAATTTTCTGGACTCTCTAGATTCCGTCTTTAATAGCTACATCTGTCTTTGGGAAGGGACGACTTGAGTCCTATCAACAACTCAGTCATTAAAACCATGAGTGCCTTACTAATACGAGCTAAAACGCTATATGATCAGGTTGTAAATTGGGAATAAAACATGAATTAGAATTTGATTAGTAGCAGCAACCTGTCGTTATTTATCAAGCTATGAGATATGGTATAATACCATATTGATGGTGGGGTTAGACCAAGAGTTGTGCTAGTCAGGTTTTCGTGCCTATCAGATTGCGTTCCCCCAAATCTTGCCAGCAACTAGCTTCTCAGAGAGATTAACTATTTCTCTCATCGTAAGTTATTCACTTGCTATTAGTGCAGTATCCATAGGGGCGGCACAGTCTACCAACTGATAATAACCGAGAAATCATCCTGCCCAATAAATACCACGTTTAACAACCAACAATTTACCACGACATTTAACATAACTCTTGGATCACAGAGAGAAAGAATCTCACCTTCTTTCTCTTAGAAAAACAGCCTCATATTCACGTATATAATACTTGTCCCAAATTCTTTTGGCAAAATGGCATTCAGGAATTCTGTAGTAAAGCCTGCTTTAGAGGCAACCCACAACTCGCTCCCTTGGTTAGCTGGTGTTGTCGCGGTGTGGGGAACATGGTGGGTATACAGATTTATTATATCGCCCAAAATTTACCATGATCGACCAAGCGAGTTGCCTTATTGGATCCCAGGTGATAAAAGTTCCACAGTTGTTTGCGCTTCCTGCTAATGAGTGAGTAGTGATTGGACATGTACGAGGCATGTCCACCAATATGGATGGGCTCTTCTCCTACGCAAGGTAAGATAAGTGGCTCATATTTGATACTGGATCGTAGAAAGAATAATCAACTTTCTTCTTCATTGAAATCTAACGCTTCTTGATTAGGTCTTATTTTGGAAATACTCGAGCTGTCTTTTCGATTACCGTTATGGGCCAGGAGTTCTACATTGTGACCTCTCCTGAAGATGTTTCAACAGTGTACAAAAACACAAACACAAAGATATTCGACTACAATATTCAAGTTAAGGACATCCTAGGCATTTTTGGCATAAACAGACAAACGATTGATATGCTGTTTGAGGACAGATTCAACGGTAAATCTTGGATGGACCTCAGCCACGAGAACCTGAAACTACAGATGCACCCTGGGACGAAACTTGATAAACTTCAAGGGACATTGTTATCCACTCTGGATCAATCACTCAACTGGGACTCGGTGTCTAAAAACCTAGAGCTACCAGGATCGACTAAAAATGAGAAGGTCGTCTCGCTATATAGATGGAGCTCTGAAGTTCTTGTCGATGCAGGTACTATCGCATTCTACGGCAATGCCTTGTACAGAATTGCTCCAACTTTGCTCTCGGATTTTCTGATATTCGATGATGAAGCCTGGAAGCTATATTCGAAGTATCCGTATATCGCGGCAAGAAAGATGTACCAGTACAAAGAGATATGTGAAAAGGCATTTCAACGCTATGTAGATCTTCCTGCAGAGGAAAGAGATGATGCTTCGTGGATTGTCAAGACTCTCGAGCAAGATACTCGAGGACTTGGTGTCACTGATGCATATCAAATCTCTCCTAATCTCTTCGTTTTACACAGGCTGTAAGTTTGCTTCCTTAGATGTTAGGTCCTAAACTCCTTAAGCCAAACTGAACATCACTTTACAGGCTCAACACCAACGCTTACAAGCAATGTTTTTGGTGTCTTGCTTACCTCTTACACAATGAAGCTCTTCTCCAAGAAGTAAGGGCTGAGATTAAACCAGCTTTCCAGGCGGACGGGAAGATGGACCTTGAGATTCTTCTTGAGAAATGTCCTGTGATTAACTCTCTTTACGAAGAAAATCTCCGGTTTTGTAACGCCCCTATTGGTGCTCGTCAAGTGGTCACTCCATTTGTCCTCGGTGGCAAGCTATTACGCCCTGGTAAGACGCTTTTGATGCCATACCGCCAGCTACACTTCAATGAAGAGGTTTTTGGCAATACTGCCGGAAAATTCGACGCCAAACGTTTTCTGAACGATAAGAGCCTCTTGAAAAGTACAAGTTATCGTCCCTTTGGAGGGGGTTCCACGTTGTGTCCAGGAAGATTCATCGCGAAAAGAGAAGTTCTCATGTTTGTGGCCCTTGTTCTTTTCCGATTTGATATTAGTCTGGCGGAGAAGAAAGATGGACGCGTGCCAAAATTTCCTAAACAGGATGTGAGTATCCCGTCAGGTGGAATTATGGGACCTTTACCTGGGGAGGATGTTATTTTGAGATTGCGGCCGGTTAAGGCATAATCTGTAAACTCTTTCTTTTCTCAGGATATCTTTGGATATTAACAGCGTCTCTTCTTCACGTAAGTCTCTAGGATGACTGAGATTATTGCTATTCGTGGTTAGTTTTATTACTACTATATTATTAATGGAAAGTTGTGCCCATTTCCCGTCACAAATAGTAAGATGAACCTCGTGGACAATAAGAATTTATAGAAAGGGTGTCCAGAATTATCACATGACGTATTGAAACTTTTGTATGTTCAAATCTATTTGCCTGGTATTTACAATCATCTATCGCTTAGTTTGTTAGCACCTCTGTAGTTGCGTTTTAAGGCTGATTACAACCCTTAATGAAAATATGACTCAATGAAGAATAATAAACATGAGTATGGCGAGATGTTGACTAAGTAATAGATAAATTATAGGCAGCTTCCTATACTGTCGCGAATTACTGCTACTGTAGTATAATAGTTCGTAGGCTAATTGAAATGGAAACAAGTCAATGTAAAAATCCATCCCCTCTCCCAAGAATTTCTTGCAAAATGTTTAGTTTTAGTTTTTGCTTCGCATTGCCTAGCGTTGCCACTGGTTCTCCTTGTAGAGATTAATTCTGGATCCCAAGGTTAGAGACCAAATTTTACACGAGTTATCGTCCTTTCATGAGCATACGACACGTTTTCAGAGAATCAGTTAAAATGAGACGCAATAGTTTCACCTGACGGAGAGTTAAATATAGCTGCAAATCCCTATTCAAAAAATCACCAACGTTTGCTGTCTTCTACTAAAAATGCGACTCTCCCCAAACACAAAAAGCGGCGGTTGACATATCTGGAGTATACTGGAACATTTTGTCCCATATGACCATTCGCTTACAAGTCCCAAGTTTCCAGAAATAGATACGTTTCACATGAAGAAGTACCAAGCACTGATAGTTAATGATGCCTTACTCAGTATTATGCCGAAGCGATTTTGTAAGCCTACATTGATCAGAGGGAGAGGCACGCGACCACAGACTGAGTAGATTTGGGTTAACTCTCTATATTGATTACGCTCAAGCCTTAGCGCCATCCAAAATAGAAATGAACATTACTGCTTCTCTGTGTCGGGTTGCAAATATATCATAGTGAGAATACCTGGCGTGCCAAGAGATAGCTGCGCATTCTTAAGCAATCAGAAGTAACTCCAGGATAGCTAGCGGCTAGGAGACGATTCAATAGCATAATTATTATACTACTGCCTTTCAGAACCGAAAACGGAGTAAAGTGCCTAACAAAATAAGGAGTTGGGCTAACTCGTTGTGCAAATCATATAAGTTGTACGCCATAGATTCTTCAAAGATAGAAATACGTATTGTTGCTTTTCTTGAATACATTCAAGTAGGGCCAAGAGTACTGTCTGATTGAAGCACTACAATTTTAAAGATGGTAGTGTCGTTAAACATGAGATAGCTGCCATGGGCTTACGCGCTTACATGTGTGTAAGCCTTGATTTGGTCAGTACTAATACCCAATAGGACATAAACTCCTCAAAAGTGAAAAGATCGCTTTCCAATAATTTTTGTTTCTTGTTGAAACGACTCATCTTTCTCCTACAGATAGGAGTTTGCTCTATCACAACAGCAAAAGGACCTTGTAAGGCCAACGTTTAAAAGCCAAGTTAAGAACCAGAAGCTCTCCGATGTCAGTAACAACGAATGATATCCCCAGGTTTTCCGATTTGATTGATCAGCCAAGTTCTATTTAAAGAATGTCCAGCTCGAACACTTGGCCATGGAGGGTATCTTTTTGAACCAACCTGGCACACAGAGCGTACAGGGGTTATTCAGGCCGGGCCACCTTGAAATCGTTAAGTGTACCCAGCGCATCGACACCACTGCTAATAGGACGGGTACTTCAAGGAGGTGGGGGAAGGAAAGAGGGGGGGAGGGTGGGTAGGTATAAAGAGGGCAGATGGGACCAGAAAGCTTGGAACTTGAAAACAATCAGCAACTATCACTATATCCTACCCTCCTCGACATAAATCATTGTTTCATCTAGCAACGATTATCATGGTCAGTAATAAGCCCAGATTATATGTTGTCTGCTTCTTCCGCTCTCCTCAGCCAGGGGGAAACCCCGACCCATATCATTGGGCTCTCGCGAGCGGACCCAAAAACGGTGGAATGGATGGCATGGTTCTCTATCATGTTCGCAATATCCCTACTGCGAATGGTGTGCAGTGGCAGCTTGAGACGCCACCACGAGACCTGTCGTCAGGCCCTACACCCGGAATGCTCACATTCACAGTCGTCGCCAAAATCATCAACTTGACACGACTGGAGCAGGTCCTTAGTTCTGTTCCTGTAGATGCGAATGCTGCTTGGGACACTTTCAATTGCCAGATTTGGGTGGCGCAAGCTTTGGCTGCTATCCTTGCTGATGGTGGGTGTGTTGGTACGAATTCAATTCCAACGAATTGGGCTAGCCTTCACCAGCAATGCACGTCGTTCTCTGACCCGTACCGCCAAATGCGAATCCAGGGGCAGGCTCTCCCAGCCCCAAGACCAATGCAGAGTCTTTTGTAAACAGATGTGAAGGTTCTGGAAGAGCAAGATATAAGATATTTCGAGGGTTAGGCCATATGCCAGTAGACGGTAGTAAGCAAAGGCGCCTGAGTTAGGGCGGTTTATTAGGACGGTTTGAGGGTGCACCTATACAGTAACGTACTGTTTCCTTGTGAATCTGAGTAGTGAGCAACTCATTTTTGAAGATCTCGTTACCAGCTTCTCAGTGGATTCACTCGTACCGGCTTTGCACATCATGGTCCATCACAATAATTTCTTCTCCACAAATCGTCCATTTCCTTCTTCTGCGGCCACTCGTCCAAAAACTTCCCAATCGACTCCCTCCAACCTCTAATATAATGTGTATTGATTGCCGTCGTATACTCCCAATATTCCGGATACCAACCCGCCATCTCCCAGTCCACAATTCCCACTACTCTCCCTTCTTTTACCAAGATATTACTCAAGTTCACATCTCCGTGCGTGAATACGGTCTTGGTCTTCTCTTTCTCCGATTCTGTATGCATTTCTATTAACTTCTGGATCTCTGCCTTCTTTTCCGCGTCGATAATAGAATCCGTATTCGTTATGCCGTTACGGAGGAAGAGGTTGAATTCCTCCTCGTTCGAGAAAGGACCTAGTCCTTTCTCCCCCGCAGCATTCCATATCCGATGATCATGCAGTTTTCTACCATCTGCGGCACATACAGCACCGTCCGCGATCTCGCTTCCTTGAGGCTTTTTGAGAGCCCTTAACTCTGCAAAAATGCCCTTCAGCTGTGCCAACAAACCATCCCTCTCTTTCTCTGATATTTCGCTCCAGGTATCACTTAGCGGCTGCCCATCAAGTCTTTCCATGACGATATAAGTTAAGCGCTTCTTGCTATCTCGGAACGCACAATGCAGTTTTGGGACGGGAATATTAGGTGCGCAGGAGGCTAGGAAGATGAGAGTTGCGGCTTCGGAAAGGTGGACTGTGCGACCATATTTGACGAGGGTAGTGGGGGAGAGAAGTACGATGGAGGAGTTGGGGTGTCGTCGAGAAGCTATATGTTTCGAGACGGCGATTTGAAGGAGAGTTTTTTGGCGGTTGAATAGGGTGTTGTTGTAGCAATTACTCCACGGTATTGGGGGAGTTGAGGGGGAAGTAGCAGAAGTGGCAGAGTTTGGGACAGACTTGCCCATGATGAGGGGGCGCCTGTAGTCTGGATTATACGAAATAGCGAAGGCTAGGAGGGGGAGGGAAAGGGCACGCGTGGAGGTAAATAAAAGTATGCTTGGCAGGCGGAGGCGACGCGACAGCTCTCTTATACAAGCCGCCTTGACATAGCAACAATAGCAACAATAGCAACAAATCCCAATATATAAAAGGTTCAGCAAATCTCTGCAACTTCTTATAAGACTGCAATACTCAACTAGAAGTGAATCATGATTATGGCTCCAGCGAGAACCTGCTTATCACGATCCAAAGAAATGGAACTTCTTCCTGTCCAATAATTAGCACCAGACACATATTATATCTAGACAGACGTCTAGAGACATGAGAATCAGACATTACTTCCACACTTGAGAATCCCATAAATTGATTCTCTGTACTGCTGGTATTATGGGGAGAGAAGATGTAATAAAGTCATTTGTAACGTTAAAAGGTATATCAATGCCAATAAATTCACAGATCATAGATGGAAAAACATAAACCCAATAGTTTGAATCTATGGAGGCGATGGCACAAAGCACAGAGGCAACGACGCATGATAGGGCGGAAATAATCATCAAGAATTTCGAGAGATAATATGCAGGAAAGCCCCTATAGTACTAAAATGAGGCAGCGTTCTACAGCCATAGGCGCGTACCAACCTGTAAGGACTTATTCGTCCATTCGTCTCTTCCCCAAGCACCATTAGTTATTTAATCGGACTCCAGACGGAGTAAAGAGAATTCAGACACTTGTTCACCATTTAATGAATCATCTTCGTGACACTTGATACAACTTACGATCTGAAGCGGGGATGCCCGACAATAGAAAGTTGCATAAAGCAGGAAGATTCCCAGGGAGCCATAGGTGAAAACAAAGCAAAGCTAAATGGGTGCATGCCCTCAACTTAGAACACGGAGAGCGGGAGCAGAGGCTGCTTTGCGATCCAGCCTTCGGTATAGGTCGCAACCGCGAGAACATGCCGAAGCCATTCCGGGGGGAAAAGGCCGAAACCCTACAGTAATTAAAGCAAAATCCTTTCAAAATCATCTTTGAAACTAATCTCCTTCAGCACTGCGAGTCTTCATTATAACACTAACAAAGTTTGCAAAGTCCCAACACTGACAGCACCAAACGCCACAACATAGCTTGCGATCGCAAAGGCATCTTGAACACTATGGTTATACACAGCCCACATCATCCCAATGAGAAAGCTCCCAAGGCCAAAAAACACAAAGCCAATAAGCCAAATCTTCTGCCAGTCCCAATCTTCAACAAGCTGCAATCCCCATCCAGGCTTTGCTCCACTAGAGCACTTCAGCACTTCCCTCAACTTTTTCGGAAACCGATCAGCGCAAACCGACTCTTTGTCCGCACAATCAGGATTCTGGAACAGATGTAAAAGGTGTCGTTCACCAATTGGTGGAATTATTTCTGGTGGTGCGGGGGCATAACGATATTCCAAATTTTCCGGAGGCGGTATGTCGTTGACTTTCCGGACATCGACGAGAGAGTTCTTGTACATCTCAAAGTGTACGAACCTGATTGATGTGAGGGTGCGGAGAGATAAATACAATAGCCATGGTCCTCTCATAGACGTGTAACTCTGTCGCAGAAGTTGAAAGAGGGCTTCATCTGTGGTCGCATTTTGAGTTATGAGATCAAGCTGGAGGAGTTTAGTAGCGTAGCGCCCTTCGCCATAGCAAAGAAGAAGAAATAACAGATCCACGGGAGGTGATGGAAGAGGACTGGCTTGGTAGCTTTCAAGATGAGTTGTTGGTGAAGATATCTCGTGAAGAGGAAGCCCGGTTTCAGCAGCACCCGGTTTCGAGTTTAGAGTTAGACACAGGCTTTGAAAACCCATCGATATCGCTCTTGTAATTGCCTGTAAATTGATCTTTTTATATGTTGCTGTGTCCTGCGATTGATTCAGAACCTGGCGCAGACGCTCTGCAGCCCCAGGCTGGAGCTCAGTGAAGTCATCTGAGACCTTGTGGCCACATTTCTTGGTGCAATCAGCGGGGGTTCAGTGTCTTACTCAGGTATTATAATACTTACACAGTGCCATTCAATCCTGGTTTGTCCTAGTTTCAGTTCCTTTGGCTCAAGCGGCAAGGTATTTATGAAGGCTGCACAACATTTTGTGACCTGCTGGATAATTGTTGCAAGCCTCAGTTTAAAAGTTGGATATATCATCATAGACTGTCCATATACTTCCTCATTGTCCTTTTCTTTACCTTGTACCTCGACGGCATCCGGGATATTTGGCTTTTGTGTTCCCATTTGGGCAGAAACAAATTCTTGCAAACTTTCTCTCAAACTGCCCAACGCCTTAGAGTTTTTGATAAACCCTTCAATCTCATCCAAATTATCCTCATCATCTACTGGAGTCTCTGACCCTGAGTCCATTGATTCCCACTCATCGGCTGGTGTCTCTTCTGTCAATTTCCCGTGGTTTCCCAATTGTGTTTTCTCTGTAAGACTGATCCTTCTGCATATCATATGTGCTGAATTCCTTGCTCGATAGCGGACAAAAAGCGCGGCGTATCTCCCCTGTTGATTTTTCGCCTCTTTCTTCAGCTGTGCTGAGAATCCCATTAGGAGACGTCTAAGATTTCGCTCGAAACGCTCTACCGTAAGTATGTTAACACCTTGGACGCAGAACCGTTTAATAACCTCATCGCCAAGAAGTAATTGGACAAGTCTTTCTGCCGCACCTGGAAGCTATAGCAAAATCAGTCGCAAAGTTCATTTATAAAGAGCATGGGTTCCTTAAGAGGTGTATAACTCACTCCTGCCACCGATGAAAAGGATGAGCCGCTTCTGATAGAAGAGAATAAACTGTCGGCGACGGAAGCGACCGAGGATCCAGAAACATGGCTATTCTCGCTCTCCGAATCTCCATTCTCTTCCATGGCCACTCCCTGATTAGCAATAAAAACATTTAAAGAACCATTGTCTTGTAGCGGCTGCTTTGCAGCTTCGAGCTCAATTTCGGGTCTTCTTCCATTGTCCATGAAGGATACCAATACAGCATCCCCTTGGCTAGGCTTATTCTTTGGTCGGTTAGATTTGCGCTTCTCAGAAGGCTCGGGGCCGGGACTGGACTCAGGACTGACTTGTGGTCTGTTATGGCTGCTATTAGCGGGGTCCTTGATGATGTCTGCGCAGGTAGCTTTGAATACGTACAAGGCGACGGCGGGAGGAGGAGGAGGTGAGGGCTTTAGGTTGACCTTGAAGGGTTTGAGTAAGGGACTGTTGCCGAACCGGTCATCGTCGGAGGTGTAGAGGTTATCGCTTGCAGTGAAATCTGTAGGTACTCGCGGAGAAGAATATTCTAACATTGACTGTCCTTCATCGGCGAGAGATTTCGCGATAGTGCGTGATATAATAGACTTTCCAGTCCCTGCCATGCCATCCAGCAAAGAAATAGATTCACTTCGTGTGTCTTCTACCAATATCTTCATGTCCTTGAGGAGGCTAGCACGAGTCTCGGGCTGCCATTGTACATCGTGCTCGTCCGCATGTGATACGTTTGTCGTTGGAAGAAACAAATCCGGACCTTCAACCGAAATTTCATTCCCAACTTTCTTCTCGCTCTCAATATCAACCATAAGGTCATCAATTTTCCTCAGCAGCTCGCCCTTTTCCCTTTTAAGCATCAGACGTTGCCGATTACTAGCTAACAATTCTTCACTTAGCCGGACATTTGAGGATTCCAATAGCGTTGCGGTTTCGTGCGCTGCCCTCAGAGCTTCCTGAAGCTCTCTCAAGCCCGCTGCATCATTGATGTCGAAATCCATCTTAGGCTCGCGATCTGATGGACGTGCATTATTGCTCCCATAGCCAGAATCTTCAGTTCCAGTCAGCCCTGGAGACGCCCCTTCTTTCTTTCTACCTTTGGTACCTCTCTCATAGTGTACATTCCGCTTACTTGAAATAACCATATTATCTGGAAACGCTAGGCTGCGCTAGTGATTTTAGATTTAAGGTTTCCAAAGATAACCCCCCTAATATTCATTAGGCTGATGTACCACTCAAGAGGCTCGATGAAGCTCAAGTCCCAACCTGCTTTATTGCACTTTTCCTGCTTTGAAGCTGACGGGTATTGGGAATTCTACGTACTGGGCAGGTTGCTAGCAGTTGGTTCACCAAATTTTTAGATGGTGGGTAACAGCCTTGCATTGCGGAAGATAGTTCACATCTGGGTCAGCTCTGCAGTGTGACACGTTTAGCGCCTTCAATTATGCAGCCTCTCTTCTACCGAGCACAAAGCTCAACTTACCGAACTTATGTATGTGGTACAACCTTGACTTTTGCAATCAAAAGACACTTTGGACTTTTCGATCTCATGAGCACATCACGTGCCTGTTGGCTGTGGAACACTGGGACAAAGAATACAGCGATGTAACTTTCAGTGTTAGTAAGGGGGGGATATGTTTGCTTGAGCTCTTGCTTTATTTTCAAATGTAAGTTTTTGAGTATATATGTTTTGTCCATCCTCCTACCCTAAACTGTTACATACATTACCGAAGAGAGAAGGGGGAAGAGTTTAAACATTAAGCTAGTTTCATTAATCTAACACTCAAATAAGTTGATGCATACGACCATAGGCTGAGGAGAATTTTGTTAACTCATTATCTAAGCATCAATCAGGTTATTGCGAAAGTCTAGACTATACTATTCATATATCCTTAAACCACTCATGATCCAATGCCTCACGTGCCGTAAGCCTCTTTGCTGGATCAAACTTCGTCAAGCCTACTACGAGATCTCTGAATTCCTCGTCGATGCCCTTCCACATAGAGATTGGCTTTCGCAGGTTCGCTTTGTTGAAACTAGAACGAATTACCTCCAGGACTTGACACCAAGGGCTATCGCCGAGGACTTCAGAAGCGCTTCGAACCCCTCTTCATCTGCAAAATAGGATATCTGCCGCTTCAGAATCAAAGCTAACGCCTCTTTATCCTTTCCTAGTTCTCCTTCTTCGATAGTAAAAGGAGTCGTCTGGTAATGGCATGAATTCACTATGTTAGAAACAAGTTAGCAATTGCTCCAAGGGTTTTATGACTAGTAATTACTTACAAAAATCGCAAAAGAGAATATATCAGCTGGCTTGTTGACTTGGCCCTGGCAGTGTGCTTCAGGGCTGCGCCAAATCTGGTTACCTACTTGTATACCAACTATAGCGCTCTTCGGGGGCACATAGACTGCATTTTCAATATGCACAAGCTGTACTGGTTCGATCTTTATCCTCATCATTATCAGTAGTCCAATCAACTAATATGTTATCTGCCTTGAAGTCTAAAGCCTATCAGTTAATGCTACGGGTCTTACAATCAGCTTCATGTTCAACTAACCTGTGTGAACAATGTCTTGCTCATGCAAGTCTGCGAGTCCACAAAGGACGTTTTTAAGTATTCTCTTGACTAAGAGGCAGGCAGTTCTTTTTGAGCAAATGCTAGCAGGTGTTCGGCCAAGTATCTACATACAAACATCAGCGGTTCCAGGACCTCATCTTCTGGAAGTCGAATATATTCAATATAATTTAGCAGGCTATATGTATCTCGGAGATTGTTAAGCTAGGAGGTAGTATATCCTTAGGTATGAAGTCCTCTGAATCAGCGCTGAGTAGTAATCGTTAGCCAAAAGAACAATGAGACGATAACAAGGTTGGCATACATACCTCGCAAGAGAGACGCGTTGTGGAGGACCAGTCTATCATTTTCTTATTCTTATCTTCATAGAACTATGGCTCTTGAATAATAACTATGCTTGTTTGTGTCTCTAGTGAAATGTTAGGGCAGTTTTCCGTGATAATAATCTTCAGGAAGCTTTCAACTATTAATTTCTTCGGGGTGTTTTTTGGTTTTAAACTTCTTCTTTGTAAAAACCGATTTTCCGAACTTTTCTTTATGAACTTTAAATATGCATTGTCATGTAAGCACAAAGTTTGACAACTACCAAGATATGGGGTATGTTGGTAAGCCTTACTGTAGACAAAGGGGCTGTGAATATCCTCCAGAAGCTTATCATCCTACATTTTCAGCCTCACTTGCAGGGAATGCGGATGCGGCTACAGGACAGGGCTCCAAAATTAAGGCACTGCTTGGTCTATCATCAACCGATGATGACATTCCTATATATCCAGGTTATGGAATTTAGTGACTGAGGTATATTGGAATGAAGCCACTACATGCAAGATCTTCTGAGTTTATCGAATCTCTTCCTTTGGCGATAAACGAAGATCTTGTAAGCATTAGGGTTCATCCACTTACCCAATAGGCAAATAAAAGAAGGTGCAAACAATCGCCTGTATTACACAAGATATAGTAAGAAACATTGCCTTACTCTTACATGGAGCTCCTGGACCGTATCATAGATTTGAAGTCTTCTTTCAATCTTATAGTTGATGCACCGACTTCCATAAACGAATAGTCAATTACAAACGGATATCATCATCAAAACGGTCCACCAGTCGCCGATGCTGGATTCTTGATTATTCTAGGTTTAAGTTTAGAGAGCTGTTAGTATAAAATGTAGGGTTATTAAGTCACGTGTCATAATAGTGATGTCCCGACGACCGGGAGGGGGCGCGGGGACGGGAAGGATTTAAGGAGTACTTCGTAAGCATCAGCAAAAAATAAACTATATTTAGCCCTGTAATGCCTTCGTTCCTGCGGTGGCTTCGAGACCGGCGAAGCTTTCCTTTCAATTTGACATTTCCAACAACAAACACGGAGTTGTTGTAGTTATTGGCTTCTTCAACTTTATTTCCAACAGACGCGGAATAAATGTTGGTAAAAGAAGGTGAGGATTTTGCTGTTGCTGAATTGTAGATACTTATTTAATGCTGTCTTCCACCGTCGCTACATTATAAAAATCAATAGGTACTTTACACTCAGTCAAATACACAATAAAACTACAACACCATTTTCCTTGTCTCCTTTTCCAGCACCAATTCTTCTGTTCAGCTTGCCACAGCACGACGCTATATCTCAAAATGCGGTTTATCTCTCTCTACATGATAAAGGCTGCATTCACCTTCACCTACCTGCTCAGGACCTGTCTCGCCGACGAATGTGTAAATGGCCCTTTCGGGGACACAGGCGTCTTCATCGGCAACCCAAAAGTAGGGCCTAACTTTTGCGCTAGCCAATGGGAAAGGGGACTTGCTATTGTCGGGATCGAAGTCTGGTCTGGAAAATACCAACTCAAGGGTATCAGATTCACATATTCCGATGAATCCAAGACTCCTATTTATGGAACCAAGGCAGAAGATGATAATCCCCAGCTTCTTAGATGGGATGCGCAGACTAAAGTAGAATCCTTGAAGATGTGGCCCAATGGCGATTTTAATAGCGTTGGCCGCATCTTTTTGACGCTAGTAGGAGGGAAGAATATTGATGTTAACCACAATTCTAAGACTTTTAGCGGCCATCAACCTAATATCGATGTCGGGACTGGAACACTGATCGGCGCTTATGGTAATGCAGATCAAGAGCATGGACTTGCAATGATGAAGTTGCTCTTTTTAGGGGACGCTGCATCGAAGGTAGAAATCCTAGACATGAATTTTGGTAACACTATTCAAGACTGGAATGAAAAAAAGAAGTAAGTAGTATTTGGCTCTTTGACTTTGTCACTTACTGTTGTCTTTACATCTCTACGACCCTTCTTCATACTAAGTCCTAACAACCAATCATGTGTTACCTAAGCTAATCGGAAGCAGGGGAATCCAGAGTGTCATGATCACTTCTACTGTGTACAAAAACTCAATGCCAATTGGTGGCTCAGACATGGATTGGAAGTTCACGAACACCAAGGAAAAGGAGACCAAAATGGAAACTTCTCATGCATCAACACAAACATGGGGTTTGGGATATAGCCTCGCCGTCGGTGTGTCAGTTGGCGTTCCTGTACTTGGTTCGGTATCTGCAACAAGTACCTACTCCATGACCTACGGTAGTTCCGAGATGTTCACTAAGACCGAAGGAGTCGTGAGTTTCCCACAGTCCTGCGTTTTCTTTTGCATCGGAAGAACAATATGATAGCTAATTTATTTGGATAACACAGACAATTAAGGATACACTAGCTTGGGAAGGGAGCGGAACCCTTAAGCCACATTCAGCAGTGTTATGCGAGGCCAGCGCCTTCCAAGGAATATTTGACGCTGAATACACTGCAACCATTAGGCTCACCACCAAAAACAAAAAACAATACACCTATACGGACCCAGGGCGTTTTAAATCGACTGGATGGCAAGCGACTGATGCAGACTGCAAAGAAATTCCGTGGACTGATGCTTTGCGCCTGGAGCAGGATGGGAGGATCCCCGTCAGTGAAGCGAGCTTACCTTCAACTACTCTACAGTTACAGCCGACAAAACCAGCGACAGGAACTAAAGCCTCAAAGTCCACATCCAAGCCTAGTAAAACGCTTAGTCCTAAAAAGCAAAACCCAAATCGGCGGCCGCAAAGCAAAAATGCAGCGGCACCGGCGGCGAAGGCAACATCAGCGCCAGTGGACCCTTCAAACCAAAAACGTGGACTTGATTTTACCGCATAAATACACTCGGTCATTTTAAAAGAAGATGTTAGTAAAGGATAAATGGACGAGCCATATATGTTCCGATGGTGGATTTGACAGTGTAGTAGTGCGAGGCTTGGAGAGCCTGTAAGGGGTATAAGTGACATTCTCAGGGAAAAGGGCAATAGGAGTTATCCGGTTTGAACGAAGGGTTTAAGGGAGCAAGCATATAGATACACAAGCTAGATTAAACTGATTATCAAAAGTGATTTTACAAATATGGGGAGTCGAAGAGGTATACAATGACGATTGCTACTTGCACGTGAAATCAATGAAATCCTGGAGAAGCTTCCGGGTTATTTTCATTAAATTCAGGCATCATATATTCATATATTCATAGATCCTAGGATCTGGTTCGTTGGATTCGTCGGACCTCGTCAAAAATCATGCATTTTCATAGATTCCAGACAGTTTATTAGGGAGTGGGTTGCATGCCTGTTGGGTGAGAAACGTCGCTTGAGCGCTGTAGCAGCATCTTTCATTTTGTTCTTTAGCTCTCTAAAAAAGACCTGTTATAATGTACAATTGCAATAACTTGGTGCAGCTGCTAAGTCAATTTCATGCTTTTATATAATTCGGGCGGGTTTGTATATGTAGTTGATTCGATTCCCTCCGAGGGATCCGAGGTTATTGGTATATTAGGTTGGTCAATAGCTTTCAAGGCTTCGCTTACGTCATTTAATAGCTCATCTAACTTAATGTCATCCATTTGCATCGCCCAAACACCAGTCCTTATTATCTTTTGATCGGTTTTCTTTCTCATATCGAAATTTGACCTTGAGAACAAATTTTGAGCCAGGTTCATCCTGCTGAGGAAGTCCAATCAATTGACAGTCCCGTCAGAAAATATCAAGAATCCGATTAAAGTAACACGGTTGAAGTCTCTAGCACAGAGCTTGATTGCTCCCACGGAAGGCAGACGATTCCACCAACGATCCAGCCCCCTTCTACCGGACTAAACTGGTACCAAAATCAAGAAACTTAGGATACTGGAAAGATCTAAGGCAATGCAAATCGTCTAATAGTTTGGGAAACGCTTTTCCAAAGGCGTTGTACTTATATAATGAGTCTGGGAAGATATGAGATTATCAAGAGGCTAGAGTGAGGAGAATTGGGCATTCCATCCGCCCCTATTGGCATACACAAACCTCAGATCGATAGACTAGTAGTTGGGTGGGTAACCATCAGCGAAACCCTACTGCTGTATGTCTTTTATTTTGTTTTCTTTCTAAAACCTTTTGCTTCTTTCTTTTCTTTTTGTGGCTATATGTGCAGCGAAAGTGACCCTGTGCTTGGATTTGTAGGGGGGAGGTCTTATAGAACGCCAATGATTTGAACACTTTTTATATTTCTCCACGGGTGGTCGATCTACCCTTCGGATTATTCCTCCACCGGGCAAAGTTGATATATAATATTTTGTACCATGGCGACGTTTCGGTCAGTCGCAATAGAATAAATGATAACCTGGCAGTAGTGGTTCCATGAAAGGTGGAGGATAATCTCTACTGCCGCGTCAAAATACAACTGTACGTTCATACGCAGGTAGAGCAACGAGTTCTCGGGAAGAACGGATTGACTGGGACAAGTGGGCTCGTTATCATAACCTAACTAACCTGTCAAAGTAGACTAATGATAAAATAGGAGAGAATACCATTGGGCTGCAATGAGTTGAATCGAAGTTTCACGCAAGGTGGAAAATATCTGCCAAGAAGAAGCTATCTCAATTCCTTGTTGCCTTAAGAGTGAGAACCTAGAGTTAGCAGTAAATTATACTCAAAGTGCATCCACCTATTCTACCGCCATTACAAATTGTAACATTTCAATTTGAAGTGCAAAAGTGTAAAGTTTGCGAGGAGGCATGCATTTAGACTAGTGAGCGTAAGTTAATATAAAATGAGTCAGTCTATAGCAAGTCACATATAGCATAAAAGACAAGCCAAAAAGCTATGTTCATTATTATTGATTTTTTTAGGCTTCTTGTCACGTAGGAAATAAGGATTAGAAGAATAGTGGTGAGCGAAGTCAGTACACGGGATCAAGGTATACAGACGCTTGTATTAGAAGTAAACAAGAGAGCTGGCTAGCTAAGAAGTAATGGTGGTGCCAAGGCATCGCGTGAGGCTCCACCACTGGTGCGACCTAATAGGCTCGCTTATGCAGCCACATCTCGAGCGAGGATATGTAACAGTAGCAGTAGTTGTTATATGATAGAAGTAGTTGATGCCTCAGGCAGCAGCACATTCTCTCATACCAGTATTTGACACTTCTTACATTATCTTTGATTTCTTTCCCCATTTTAATAGTCTTTAGATTTAGATTTAGTGTCAATTATCTATAGGGATGAGTAGTCCATTTTCTGTAGCCCTTTCTTCGCATTGGAGAAGTCAAAAATAAGCGAGGCCCCTATTGACGGCCACGAATTCTACTTTTGTATTAACCATCCTCCGGTCAGCCAAAACTCATAAATGTGTCCTATCTGATGAATCTCATGTCACATTGGGTTCTCTTAAATATTTTGCACAGAGTTTCTTGTTCGTGTACTGGGGTCTGGGGCATGTCACGTGATCAGAATGATAGCATTTCCCTGCTTGGATTGTTTTACATTAACATCTTCTATGTTAAGTGAAGGATATACTAAGCAACGGAAAGCTGTTAAGCGGTATATTTGATAAGATATGATTTTATATATATACTACAGTATGAGTCCTCTGTTTCCCGAAACCCAACTCATATGAGCCTCTATGCACCCGCCTCGACTTTTCCTTCTACCCTCCCCAACGACTTCGTTACACATAAAAGACCTCATGATTCTGTTCCTCGCACCACCAAACAATCCTATCCACGAGGACTTTATTTTGGTTTGCCCAATTATAATTTCCCCATTTCCGAAAATTTTCAGCTCGAACGACCGCCGATCCTCCGCTTGACCTCGTCATCATTGTTGATCTTTTCCTCTCGTCTCCCCGACCAGCCACATCACCTTCGGAAACCCTTCGCAAGACAACCCCTATCACAAACCCCATCACCGAAGATCGCAAAGCCACAGATCCCCCTCTTCCATTGCCACGTTTCCCATAGAGTCCCCTGAGTCCCCTCTCACATCCATCCCTTCGGTGGTAGGCTAACTCTATAGAGCATATATGCGGCTCATCATCACCTGTCACTTGTCATCCATTTAACCTTCCCTAGCCTGTCCTATCACAAGAAGACAAGAAGCTGGTCGGAGCCACAGATCAACTGCCACAGCTTCCCCTCGTTGGTTCTGACTTACCAAACTCTCTTTCGTCGTTAACGAGCCACATCACCCTGAGCCTCTCTCCCTTCTCCTCGGAAGGCTCGTTGGCTCACGGCGTCTCCTGCTGCTTTATCTCAAACTCTAATCCCGCAGTACAGTATCTTCGCTTCAAGGTCGAGCCACACAGATCGACAAGTCGGCATCCCCAATTCAATTCTGTGGTGTAAACGAGCCACAGACAAGGAGCCGTTCTGCTCACTTGCCACATTTCCCCCTCTCTAATAATCCTTTCGAACCTTTTGAACCTTCGAAAGACGGCTTCGATGAAAGCCACACCGACTTTGCACCTCAAGCCTCAAGCCTCAAGCCTCAAGCCTAAAGCCTCACATCGCTCTTTGCCCCCCTACCGTACATACAGTAAGTAATACCCCATCCTCCCCCACCTCGTCTTCCCCTTCCACTTCTCGCTCTCTCCGTCTCGTCCAGGTAAGGATAGCCGGTGTTCGTCAAGCCTCACCTACACTACAGGATCCAAAAAAGTGCGTGCATTCCATTGCCCTCCCACGCCAAGCCGCCTTTGCTATTATAGTAGTACTGTAGCATCTCTCTACCGCCCTCATATCGCACCAAAGGCAGCACGGGACCACAACCACAGTACAGTACAGTATGTACAGTACAGTGCACCTAGTGACTCTTTCTTTCCTCCCGCTCCTAGCCAAGCAAGCGACTTCCATCTGCAATGCGCTGTCACCTCAAAACCAACCTGTACCAGCTGGAACCTTTCCTCCGTTCATACTAACCTATCGCTGCTCTCTTCCCCCCCCAAAATCCCACACAGTAGTAACGGGTACAGCATGTACGCTTATGTATGTGCAACAGATCGACAGCACGTTACCGTATGCCATGCTATGCCATGCAAAGAATGACCTGTAAGGCACGTCTGGTCACGGCATGCCGCGCGTATCGTGCTGGTAAAGGCAGCAAGCGGGCTACACCACCATCGGGTACCGCACACAACATGCCATCCCCAAAGCCATACATAAAATCGAGAGCATTTCTTAGCATTAGCATGCGGGAGACATGGCATTTTCAAGCCCACCTGAACCAACAAGCCAAGCGCTGCAGCCTCCCTTTTACCCAAGATGCATGCTTGCTAGAGGCGAAGTCTGAATAGTAATCGGGGTGGGATGGAAGAGAAAGGTTCTAGAGCCAGCCCTAGGAATTTCCAGCCTCGAGCCAACCCATCGTGTATTCATTCCCTTACCTACCTAACCTTCATTCTTTTCCGTAACCACCAAGCCTAGAGAGATAGGTCGGCGGAAGAAGATAACCACAACAAGTCATTCTTTATCTCGATACGAGAACTCCCAACACTTACTTCCTGGTAGAGTGACCCATCTAATAATAATGACCCACCATTCATCCCCAATCTCGCAATCTCGCAATCTCTCTCGTATCTACACCAAACCCCAATCTTAAGGATGGAAAAAAACGTGGGCGGGTTAATAAAAGCAGCCATTCTTTGCAAATCCCCTTTCAGACGGGCCGCCAGACGACCATCATGCTTCTTTCTATTTTAAATAAAGGTCCTGTGCAACAATGATCGCGCGCGCGCGCCACAGCTAACGGAAACCCCCATCTAGACCTGTGTAGAAACCACATCTCTCCCCCCCCCCCCCCCTTCCTCAAACCCCCCC
>Ga0247734_1001132_pt1 | contig 20908 bp, 25 predicted proteins | sample UWRJL103311B2_FD_180933 | JGI IMG/M metagenome (GOLD analysis project Ga0247734, IMG submission 180933) | Plant litter microbial communities from Arlington Agricultural Research Station in Wisconsin, United States - UWRJ-L103-311B-2 | ecosystem: Environmental > Terrestrial > Plant litter >... | reverse complement strand
GACTCTGTATAGTCAATGGCTTTTTCTCCATCCTTTGAAATTCTTCTCCCTGTTAAACATCTGCTCTATGCTCTGTTCTCTTGTATTAATTCGTAATGTCTCACTATCGTGAAAGTCACGACTCGCCCGGATCGGACCCCGAGAAGCCGTCCATCAGACACCATGACTTTTCCCCCAAGTCCAACATCTCCAAGAAAAAGAGTGCCGACCACCGTCACCATGATCCGAACTGGGATGGAACAGATGTAGATTTTAGTAACATTGATGAGAAGAAGGTGCTACGAAAGATGGATCTCCATATCCTACCCATGCTCGCGCTCTTATATCTTTTAAGTTTCCTTGATCGGGGTAATATTGGAAATGCAAAAATAGAGGGATTAACAGAGACGCTAAACATGACTGGTCCTGAATACAACTGGTGTTTAACGGTGTTCTTCTTCACCTACTGCTTATTCGAAGTACCCAGTAACCTAATGTCCGTCTCCCTCCCCTTTTCCTACGCAAATCACTAATAGCTCAGGTTAAAACGTCTTCGACCCTCCATCTGGCTTCCCACAATAATGGTAGCTTGGGGTGTCGTAATGACTCTCATGGGTATCGTGCAAAATTACCATGGTCTCCTTATCGCTCGCATCTTCCTCGGTATTTCTGAAGCAGGTCTTTATCCTGGCGTAGCATATTATATCACAATGTGGTATTGCAGACACGAGGGACAGCTGCGTCAAGCGCTATTTTTTAGTGCAGCTAGTATTGCAGGCGCATTTTCGGGGTTGTTGGCTTTTGCGATTGCGAAGATGGATGGAGTAGGTGGGTTGGAGGGCTGGAGATGGATGTAAGTTGATCGAGATCTTACACGATGAAATTTCTAACTTCGCAGCTTTATTCTGGAGGGAATCGTAACTGTATTGGTGGCAATTGCAGCCTTCTTTTTACTCTATGACTTTCCGGATACGGCGTCGTTTCTTACGATCGAAGAGCGAGCATGGGTAGTTCATAGGCTTAAATATCAAGGCTCGGCGGGCTCGGGGCGAGCAGTTGCAGAAAGCGAGAGCTTTCAATGGAGTCATGTTCGAGCCGCATTCACAGATTGGCAAATCTACGTTGGGTTGTTAGTAAGTCATAACCTCAAAACCCATTTCCTCTACATGTCATTACTAATACCAACAGATGTATTGGGGCATAGTGTGTCCTTTATACGGCATATCACTCTTCCTCCCGAGCATCATCAATGGCCTCGGATACTACTCCTCAACCGCTCAACTCTTAACCGTCCCTATCTATATCACAGCTGCTATACTCACTGTTATTGTAGCGTACTACGCAGATCGCTCCCCTAAAATTGGACGCGCACCATTCATCTTTCTCCCGATGTGTGCAATCTTAGTTGGCTTCATCATGGCCCTTGCTGGCAGTGCTCATGGTGGAGTTCCAGGTGTTGTCTATGCCGGCGTCTTCATAGCTACTTGTGGTATTTATCCAGCTTTTCCAGGGAACGTAACCTGGATGTCCAACAATCTGGCTGGATCTTATAAAAGAAGCGTTGGAATGGCGATACATATTGGAGCTGGGAATCTTGGAGGAGCAATGGCAAGCAACTTTTACAGAACGGCTGATAAACCCAAGTATATCTTAGGACATGCATTAGAGATCGGGTTTGTATTTGTGGGGCTGTGCGCGGTAGTAGTACTGAGGATGAGTTATAAAGGAATTAATGCGAAGAGGGAGAGGCTGGGGAGCGAAGGAGGAACGGATGCTGAGATGAGTGAGATGGGGGATAAGGCACCTACCTTTAGGTATATGCTGTAAAAAGGGTGTATATATTATAAGTTTCAAAGAGATAGAGAAAGAGGGAGTATTTCGATATTCAATAGAGTTGATCTTTGCTTTAAAGAGATGATCGGGAAATGGGTTACAGTATGGACAAATTTGGGTTAGGCTTTGAATTTTCGCAAATATTTTAAATCGAGAAAGTCGAATGCAGCATATAGTGTGTGATTCATTTTAAATCTTGCTGTATTTCCACCAGGCACTTCTTTTGTCACCCTATAGACCGCAGTAATATTTCTATCCTTTCATCCCCTATCCTTATTATTGCCTTCATCTCTTATCTCCAGAAGGTCATTCTTCAAACCCTCAACCAAGCTGAAATTATATTCGTAAGTAGCTCCATGCCATGTCTCTTTGGCACTCTTCACGCCACCTGGCCGCAAAACTTCTCCCAGTTCGCAAACCGCACCTATAGTCCGTTGCACGTCCATAAAAACCACCGCCCGCACAGCTGTTTGTATGGGAGCATCAACACTGAAAGTCCCAATTTTAAGCTTGACCGTCTTAGTTTCTTCCTGATCAAAGCTTCCCGCTTGAAATAGGACTTGGTAACATTCCGTCACTTGTCGCAGTAGAATTGCGTAGAGGGGAAACCGAAAGGAGTCTGCGCAAAAGGAACAGATTGAGTATTGGTGCACAACACTGACTGCTTGGTGGATAGATGTAAGGACCCGGTCTATTGGTAGAGTCTCAATCTTTATGGAGACTTGGTGCAGCTCCTCTGACGCGTGGAGAGCGGAGACAAAACATGTACATTTGCCTGAGCCGGTTTTGCTGTCATTGGTCATCACAGGTGCCTTCTACCTCGTAACTGCTAGGCAAATTATATAAACTAATGTATTAACCGCGCAACTCAGTCCTTCCTTCCGTAAACGAGTGAGGTTTGAATTGCATCCTATGAAATATGTCTATTAGAGGTACTTATTTCCTGGTCATTCACAATCCTTTTGAGGAGTGCCGGAGGACGACTCGAGAACAATTACATGCTCGGGAGTTTTCTTCGCCTGTCCTCTCTTAAACAAATAATTATGTAACCACAGTTTGGATATTCCCAAATTGCGGATTGTTCCAAAAGTCCAAAAGATTTTTTAGTAATGACATAATGCTCCGGCTTATCCCAAAAGAATTTCCGGACGCCCAGTGGATTGGCAAAAACGAAATCAGTACTCCGGAACTCAGAATTACTCTCGGAGAACCGTTCTCTTGCATTCATAATTTAAAATTAACTGCCCGGAGTCCAGATTTAAGGTCCGATCTTTCTACTCTTCCCCGGATTTTGACTCGAGGGCTTCCTCCGCAGCCTGGTGCGAAACAAAACGAACTAGCAACTTATCGATATGAAAGTTTCCAACAAACTTCTCGATCATCCTTAACTATCTATCCTCAGCTATCAATTTCAAAATAATTCACCCACTTTTGTCTATCGAGTCTTATCTAGTCACAAACTTCGCCAACATGAAGGTGTCAACTCTCATCACGTGCTTCTCCCTTATCACTGCCACCTTGGCCTTGCCGTATGCCGCGTGTATGTATAATCTATAATCATTTTGGGGGATAGTCTACAGTGAAGCTGATAAATTCCCAGCTGCCCCAGTATCGCTCAGACTGAGGCGTGACATTGAGTCCGTTGACAAGCGTGATATTGAGAGTGTCGACAAGAAGAGAGATATTGAAAGCGTTGACAAGCGTGACATTGAGTCCGTGGACAAGCGTGATATTGAGAGTGTTGATAAGAAGAGAGATATTGAAAGCGTTGACAAGCGTGATATTGAGAGCGTCGACAAGAAGAGAGATATTGAATCTGTTGACAAGAGAGATATTGAAAGCGTTGACAAGCGTGACATTGAGTCCGTGGACAAGCGCGATATTGAGAGTGTTGATAAGAAGAGGGACATTGAATCTGTCGACAAGAGAGACATTGAGTCCGTGGACTAAAGTAAGCTTCACTGCTCGTACCAAATTAACTCAGCGCTAAATAAATATTAGCCATTTCGTAAAGGGTCCGAGCATGTTGTCAAGCTACATACGGCGACATGAAAGTTGTCCCAGCGACAGCCGAATACAGTTGTGTTGGAGTTGCTAGAATGAAGATGTTTACAGTGGTGGCACAGGGTCATTAAAGCATTTTATTTAAATTGGAACTTATGGCCATCGAGATTCATAAATTAAAGCTTAATGATTCATGCGATGACCACACTATTAGTTTGCTTTTAACTTAAACCTTTCGTCCTTAAACTGCTGAATGTTCCAAGTACAGCGATTCCCTGATCATAGAAGAGAAGCTCGAATTCTAATTTTGTACATGGAGAGGGCTGAATGTAGTTCGAAAAATGTTAAGTGAGACAACGTTTCTTTCCCCTTGAAAAGTTCAATACCTAATTATTCTGAATTATTATCACACAAATTTACAATAAAATAAATCATCCTTTTCAACCGCTGGCCCTACACAGTGAAATTGAGGGCATATTATGTCTTTAGCAAATTGTTTGATAATTGAATAAATTGAGGTACGCATACTGCCCCAGTATTTATTTCTCAATCTTCTAACACAAAGGATACTTGATGGTAGCTTGTGTCGCAGCGGAGTTCATAGCCATACCCGAGTGGTCAGAAGCATTGATAATCAACCTCCCACAATGCGCAGTATGTTCATAATTCAACAAAAACCCGTCCAGCTTTCTTCCTCTCTCAACAGCCCGATGCATCTGCCTCCATGTATAAGTGCAATGCCAAACATGGTACTCTCTCGTGGCCCAAAATGTGCCTTTAAAAAATCCAAGCTCTTCTAGCGGAATGAGATTTAGCATATCAGGTGTTGGCCGTTCGTCAGGGGGACCGGAACTCCAGTAAAACTTCCAAGGGCTATGCAGTGCAGTTATTTCAGCGTTGAGCTCTGCGTCATAGCAGTCCGGATGTTGCCATGAGGTGGTCATAACATCGAATATACACCCTCGAGAAACAGCTTCAGTAGGAGTCTGGCCACATCCTTGGGATCCAGATCCCGCCCAAGCCAGATGCTGAGATTCCGGAGTCTGGGATTCCAATAGCTCACTAGAAGAGACTAGATCCGTTTGGTGGTGATTATGAGTTTTATTTACATTATATCGTAATATTAATACTCCGGTTGTTCCAAGAATTAGCAAGCTTATAATGAGACAGCCTAAACAGATGGCGAAACAGATGGCCAAAAAGCGACGGGACGGTTTGTATATACAGTGATCGAAATTTTCATTATTCGTAATGTTTCGTTCTTCTGGGGTCTTGGATGTCTCCTCGCCGTTTCGAAGTGGCTCGTAGCTTTGTGGAGGGTTGGCTTTTGATCCAGCCTTCAAGATGGAGTCAAAAAAAGAACTACGCGACTTTGAGTTCTGGCTCATGGTTGCTGAAGGGGAAATACGGGAGCAGTTTCCAAGCAAGTCGCACTAAGGACAATGTTTCATTAGGACTTGTAGCCATAAGTAAGGATAATGGAAGTTCGGAGCTCGTTGAACCTCCGGACTTATCGTTGTTTGGCCGCTCTCGCTTAACCCCTGAATGAGAAATCACCGCCACAACTCTTCAAAACTTAGCATTCAAGGCAAAGTAAAACTAGACACCTTGTGAGGAAAAACTCTAGAACGACAAGAATAGTCCAATATTGTCTCATTAATATCACAATAATGTACTCATCTAGAGGGACTTCCTATCTTTCAGCACGGACAACTGACGACGACTTCTCGAAGCTTAGTCTTAGGAGAAATTGTCAATTGAGGATCGCCTTTCTTCTCTTCTTCTTGTGGCTTGCTTCATCAGCTGCGTTCGGGGGCTTGATAGCAATATGGAGGACTTCTGATGGTGAGTCCGAGGCGTAGAAGGTGGATAAGTTTGGCTCTAATGAGAAGTCTGGTAGGAAATATCACACAAATAGCAACCTTACAGCAACATCAAGACTGGTGGAGTAAAATTATGGCGTGTGAGTAATTTGAGTTTAGTTACGCATATAAGTAGCTAAGAATTGCAGAGCGATGAAAATATGGTGGTGGCTTCTGGATATTCCAATTAGACGTCTAATTAAGCTGGCACAATACCATAAAATATGTGACTGATGTATACCTTGTACATCTTGGAATGTATTTGCAGTCTGAAATCTATCATAGTTTGTAGGAGATGAATAATGATGAGGACCCAAGTAGAATTCTGAATAGAATTTGTATCACGTGAGCTTTCCGTCAGATGTTCACCTTCCGGATTTCGATCATGCAAGCTTACACTCTTGTCCGAGTAGTACTGAACTGATTTTTAATTTCTTCCTTTCCTCCATAATATTATGTTACATACACTTCTCTCTTGACTTCTTATCTGCTAGAGACTTGTCAATTCCCAACCAATATGTCCCAAGATTCTCGCTCTCTTCTCAATGCAACAGATCAAGATCATTCTTGTGAAATTGATTTGCTCGGCAAGTATAAGGAAGCGGATCCAGAGAATACAGCTGAAAATGAGGATCACAGCACAAACATAAGCCTCCCGTTGCTAATTGCTTCGACGTGCGGGCTAGGAGGGAAAGCAATTTCCTTATAATTTGTCATTAGCCTATCTCTAACAATTTAAACAGTCTCCAAGTTGTCTGGTCTGTTATATTGTCACATGGCGCAGTGTGTATCTCCTTTCAACATCTCGAGTACTATAATGCTAACCATTGAATCAGTCTTTCCTGATCTCAATGGGACTTTCCAAGTCTCTCACTCCACTCGTATGGATAGCAGGGCCGCTTAGTGGTGTCATAATTCAACCTTTTATGGGAGTATTGAGTGACAGAAGCCGAAATTCATGGGGCCGAAGAAGACCATACATTCTCGGAGGAGCGTTCGGAACAATTTTGTCAATAATATTCCTAGCCTGGCTCGAGGAACTCAGGAAATCGTTGATCGGATATCCGAATGGAAATTCGGACAAGGACCGGATCAGAAGAGTTGTTATAATTCTTGCGATATTCGGAATCTATACTCTCAATGTTTCTATTCAACCTCTCCAGATGGGTCTCAGAACCCTTGTCATCGAGAATTGCCCCAGGAAACAACAGGAACAGGCTAGTACATGGGCCAGCCGCATGACTGGAGTTGGAAACATCGTTGGATATCTTGCTGGTATCACAGAACTGTCCCAACTTTCCCCGAAACTCTTCGTTACGCAGTTCCAAGGTCTTTGTTTAGTAGCTTGCGTATCTTTGGCTATTGGCGTTAGTATGAGTTGCATTGCCGTCACAGAGAAGAACCCCAAAAACAATCTCCTGCCGGCGGGAGACAATTCAAGCTTCTCATCCTACTTCAGGCACTTGTTTCGTACTTATAGAACAATGGCTTGGAGAATCAGAAGAGTGTGCCATATTCAATTCTTTGCATGGATGGCATGGTTTCCTCTACTTTTCTATAGCACGACGTAAGTTGAGATCGAGGTTTCTAAATTGCTTATATTGAAGGCTAAATTATCATTAGTTATATAAGTGATCTTTGTAGGTCCATTGCATCGACATTCGATTTTCATGGCTAATATTGAGAAGATAGTAGACCACTTCTCCCCCGTTATGATGCTACAGCTTTCCATATGCGTGAGAAAATTCACGAAAGAGGGATTCGTATTGGGGCTTTTGCTAGTCTCCTTTTCGCAATTGTTGCCCTCTTGGCAAACATAATTCTTCCCTTTGTCGTATCTGGTACTGCTAACAATGGGAAACTAATGGCGACTGGATCTATTCATTCCAGACTACGGAAACCCACAATAATACAACTTTGGACAGCATCACACATACTATTTGCCATTGCAATGTTCTCGACAATTTTCGTCACTTCAAACACCAGTGGAGTTATTGTCATTGGTTGTCTAGGATTACCTTGGGCGTTGACACTGTGGGCTCCATTTGCTATCATTGGCATTGAGATTGCTACCATCCAGGAACTTCACACCAGCAACCCTGAGGATCAATTCGGAGCAGTCACGGATTGTAACGCAGGTGTCATTTTAAGCTTGCACAACATTGCTATCTCAGCCCCACAAATAATTGCAGCTCTGATCTGTAGCGGCGTCTTTTGGGTAGCGCATATCTTGGGAAGCTCAGATGTCACAGGCTGGACTTTGAGAGTTGGAGGACTAGCAGCTTTAGGAGCGGCATTGCTCTCGAGAGGTTTGTCTCAGGAGATTTGTGATATCTCTCTTAAACCAATCATTAAGATACATAGATAACTTAGGTATAAAGATTTATATGTAGGGACAATGATCTGACTCTCAGGAGAGCTTAGGCAAACCCCGTATGCCATGGAAAACTTTAAAAACTTCCTAAATTACGTCTTATTTATCTTGAAGATAGATCTGAAGCTTATTCCAATAAGAATACCAAAAAACATCATCTTCTAACTGCAGAAAATGGAAAATTATCAATTAGGCTGAGCATTTGTCTTACATGTTATTGTCTTTCGACAGATTTTGCACTGTCCCCCTGCTATAAAAGTATTTCATGCCAAAACGCCTCAGCGTAGAGTTCTTAAATCCGGAGTTAAACGAAATGACTTAGCTAGGTTTGTTCAGGGTTCTATGTTGTTCTGTGTCTCAGGAGCCTTACCGGAGGCCACTTTCGCATTATATCGGAGGCGTTTGCTGACGAGAGGCTTGGCTAAAATGGAAACACCGGAGAAAGCAACCACTTCAATACCAAAATGAAACTATGAGACTTCAACTACCTCGAAGCTCGTCGTACCAATGCTTTCGTAGTCTTGAAAGTTTTATTTAGAGTTACAACACACAAAGTCAAGGATCGACGAAGGATGTTTTCAGTTCTAGGGCCAAAGCACGGCTATAGATCATTGCGGTCCAATGAGGATCTATATGCTGAAGAAAAGGATGAACCCCCCACTGCTTCGCTTGAGACGAGACCAACGAGAAGCGGGAAACTTTGCACTCTCCTACCATGGGCGATTTGCGTAATTCTCAGCATCGTTCTGATTATCGTGTCGACAGCTCATCATACCTCTCATCACCACGGCACGTATGAGACTGGATTTTACACCGAACTAGGTAATACTTGATTTGTTTTTGATATTCTACTACTCAACGTTAATTAATTATAGCTCCTGCCAACTCTGCACTCGGGCTCACGAAGGTCAAATTCTACGGAGGGGTTCAGATAGACCCAAATGGAACCTACTATTTGACCCACAACCCTGCAGAGCCAAACTTCGTAGGACCTTCAAGTCCAGAAGTCGATGAGGCGTGGGACAGAATGTTGTTACATAGTAAGTACTCACGAATTTAAATATCTCAAACGAGAGACTCGTGTGAAAATGGCTAAAGATATATTCTAGAACGATATCTGGGACTTACTCCCGAGGAAGTTGCTAAGACAGATTTCAAAGTTGATGAAAAAGATTGGATATTTGGCCTTTATTGGGTTTCGTATGTATTTCTTATTTGAAGTTTGTGAGCCACGCGGCCAGCTACTAACTTGAAATACTCTTAGTCCAAATACCTTTCATAGTCTGCATTGTCTGGTTCGGAATTCCCGTCTCCTTTGATTCACAGGGCTTAACGTAGACAGGATTATATGCGCCGCTCATTGGACAGAGATTACTACAAGGATATTCAAGACCTACCACCTAGACCTTTCAGAATGTCGCACAGAATGCATCTGGGTAGGCAGAATGGAATTTTCAGGATTATTGAATTTTGGAAATATCGTCTCGTTTCTCAAAGACTAACAAGATATGCAGATCATTGTATAGAAGCACTACGCCAATCTCTGACATGTTCGCTGGACATGACTCCCGTTCCCAGACCATGGATTCCGCAGGCCGGCATCTACCATGCTGATATTGATCAATGGCATACTTGCAGAGACTATAGCTCGGTAAGATCTTGGATGGATTGGAGGAACCGTGATGAGCATGACAGTGATTTCATCAATGTCACCCATCGGTATAAAGATCACGATGCACTATATGCAAAATATAACCCTTGGTGAAATATCGACGATTTTGAGGTGGAACATCTGTGTATATCTTAGAGTTTAGAAAACTGCCAATCAAATAAATAATATCAATGACTGGGGGTCTAACTTGAGTTGAGTGAACATAAACAATGTCTCGCCACATCGCACGGATCATGACCGAGTGATTGACCGAGATGCATTAATGAAAAACGCAAATTTTGCCACATAGTCAACTGAAATGCGGCAAAGTATGCAAATTAGGAAGGCTACCATAGAGACTAATGCAAGCTGTGGATGTGACTACAGAGGCTCATAGTTGTTAACTACGTGGCTTCGACTTTGACCATCTGCCAACTTTTTGCCTTTTCATGGGACCTCGGCCAGAAAGTCACATTGAAATCTTTCCCCTCTCTATTGACGACAACTTTTAGCTCGGCTGCAAACTCCTCTGCACACTTCCAAGCATGAGAACTCCAGGTAATTCTGTCCCCTTCTTTTAAACCCGCTATTTCAGCTCGGCTCCCCTTCTTTAGACCCCTCACCCAGCCGTCCTCAAAACCCTGTCTGTCCATTCCGAGATCAAATATTTCTTGATCAACTTGCACCAAACGATGGCTTTTCGCTCCGAACACTTCCACAGGCAATGGAATCACATTCCCATTGCACATATACTCATATCGCTCTCTCGCATCATCCCCCATCAAGGGCGTTAACAATCCTATCCACTCGTTTATTCCGTGCGGTTTGCCCTCCCTCTTCCTGACCGCAAGTGGTTTGATTGCAAGATCTTCAATCGGCCTCTGTGGTGGTTTTGTTTTCTCCGCTAACTTTCTAGCTGCAAAATCTGTACCAATAACAAAAGCCCATGCCCTTGTTGCAACATGTTCGATAGCGTATGCATCATTTTCAGATGCCAATGCCAAGAGTTCTTGTTGAGGGAGCTGTAAATACGGGCTAGTGTAGTATTTCATACAAAGCATACTCAATGTTTCTTGGAAATAGTGGCCGGTACGAAATTGATTGGGTGGTCGAAAAGGAAGGTAGATTGATAGTGTATGCTTGATTCCTTCGAAGAGCCAGTCGATCCTTGGCTCGGCAATCGAAGGCCCAAGAAAGTTATGTACCATTTCATACGCCATTCGTCTTACTAAGTCATAGTCGTGAACTTGACTAATTTGATCATCATAGTCAAAGATATGACTACGGATGAATGAAGCCCCCCCGAAGGACTTTGAAGACCTGGCATTTCTCACAAAATGGCGGTAAGGATTATTTGCTGAAGGGGTGTCGTTGAAGAATGCAGAAACTTTGGTGAAGAAGGCTTCGTGGATTTCCTTGATAACTTCAATATTTGGAGGAAGATCTCCAAACCAGTAATATCCATAGTAAGCTGAATTTGTTTCTGCCTGTGGGATTGCTGGATAGCTGTTGATTGATCCAACCATGTACACAGAGTCGCTCAAAATTGAAGCTGGTCCACTTTTCTCAATAGGTCCTGGGCCTTCACCAAATGTCCAAACTGCTCTGGTACCCTTTGGGGCTGCAGTAAGGTTCCATTCAACAACTAGTCGGAAAATCCCATCCCCAGGAGGGACAGGGATGAAAGAAAAGCCAGATCCGATGAGACCACCCTGATCACAATTCAGATCTATAGCCCTCCCTTGATCGGAAGGTACCCCATTCGTTGACGGAAATGCTTCATAGGATATTGCTACATATCCTAAAGTATCACGGTCAACAACCCATTCGTAACTTGCACTGAACTCATGAACTCTACGATGAATAGGAAGGTCGCCCAAATCATCAGTCGCCCGCCAATGATCGCTGTCTAGAGATATAGATGATCTTCTCGTAAGGCTGGGAGGAAATGCGACAATCGTATCGCCTGCTTTGAGACTTAAAGGTCCGATAGACAATGAAACTTGAAGTGTTTCAGCTTGACGCAATAAACTGAATTTGGGGAAAATTATGACATTGATGACGGGTATCACAGAATCAGACATTTTCAATAGCCGCTGCATAACATCAGCTGGGGCAAGGGAAGGGATAAGTATGGCACAGGAAGCCTCGGCCCTATAATGATGAGTTATATTCTCTAACAGAGTTCCGGTGTTTGGTAATTGTAGAAAAATATATGTAAGAAAGGATTCTTCCTCTGTCTAACCAAGGCGTTTATCCTCCCGGATTTTCCAACAAATAGCTTTATGGACGATTCTCAGGCTAATCAACGGCCAAGCGGCGACAACCAAAGGGCTAGAGGCACCTCCGTTTCGGTCACAGCATGTGATCAATGCTACCGATGCAAAGTCCGTTGCTCCGGCAGTCGAGAAACTTGCGATCGCTGTCTTCAAAATGGCAGTATCTGTACCTACAGCCTTGGCAAACCATTGGGCAAACCGCCCAAGAATGGCCGAGGAAGAGCGTTGAAAAATAAAACCCAGCCGGCAAAGAGACTGAGATGCTCGACGGATGACAACGATGCCCAAGTGGACGTCTTTGAATTGCCCGAGAGTCCAAGTCCAAGTTCGAGCGGAAGCGGCAATGGGAGAAAACGCCTGCGGCTTGATGAAGTGCAGAAGTTAGACCACTCGGTGAGAAAGGATTCTACATTCGCCCCAAGATACTCTAGCCCCTCCTTCCTTATTCGAACAAGAGCTCAAGGTCGAAAAGCGGGATGATTATCATAAGCTGCAGGTTGCTAATTAATGTCATGCCAGAATATAAGCATAAGCACTACCTGCTTAGCAATAGCCGAGCCACTTCAAGCTTTTGCTAGTGGAACTCCGGACGACACAGCATTGCTTGGCTTTGATATGGACATGCCTTTGGACTTGGACTTGGATTTGGACATGAATTTCGACACTAGCCACTTGGGTTTCTTCATGGATTCTCCAAGACCCCGCACGCCTGCACTTGGACGACGACACCAAGTGCCAGGCCCGATAGTCACAGAAATCTCGGCAATAGAAATAGATGCAGATGCAAGTGGACATGCAGATGCTTCACTAATCACTCCACCGAGCTCCCTTCCTTCGGCCTTGACAGAATCGTCTGTGTCTACTCAGCTGTGGACACCGAACATCCTACGAATTGTCTCCGATCTCTACAGCCATACCAGCCAGCACTCCACAATCCAGCGATTCGACCGGACTTTACTTCTTGCTCGACAAGGTCTTGACTTCGTCATCTCTTGCCTTCCTAATGCTGATCTAACTTCTCCCAACTCGTTGAGCGATACATCTACGTCTACGTCTCCGAACTCACCGCTTGCCTGCGTAATCATTGTACAACAGGTGCTGGCAAGCTACGCATCCCTCAAGTCTCGGACCGCCTCACTGCTATTATCCTCAAACAACACGTCTAGTGCTTCAAGGCCAACCTCTGCTTCTTCTATGCTTCCACCTACAAATACTAATGAAGCTATTGGTGAGGGTGTTTACATTGGGAGCTTCGAAGTTGAAGACCTTGAAAGCCAATGCCATGTCATGAAAGCTATTGTCAACGCAGAAATTGGGAGGTTGAGAAAGGTGTTAATACGGCTCGAAGAATGGGCAGACGAATTGAGCAACTCGGGAAAAGAGGAGGGGAAATTGGCACATCTGATCTTGGTGGCTTTGAAAGCACGGCTATCTGCAAGTAGCTGATAGGCAATAATATGTGCGGTTACATCATTTCCTGTCACGGAGAATATAATTAAGCTACCCTTGGACAGTAGAGTAAAAGCTTGATACCAACTTCCGGACCGATCCGGCACCAAACAATACGTATGTGGAAAGATCGACATCAGGGTCCATAGCAATTCTCCACTTCTGGACTGCTCCACAGTAACTACAACAATAAGAACTTACAGTACCGTACAGTTACTGTACTTAGGAATTGTTATTCAATAAAGAAGTAATTCTTACTGCCTTCCCCACAGTCGGTCCCACTCTTGCCCTCTCCCACCTCTCGATAATCCTAAAATAATCACCCAAACAGACCCTTCCCACCAGCCGAGGCCTCACTTGGACCATCTAACCTCACGCAAGATCCAATCCTCTTGACAGCTTGCGCAGGCCAATCCTCTGATTTCTCCATATTGTTCAATAGTTTGTTACAGTGGGTCACATGGTCCCTACATGAGATGAGTTAGTAAGTTCATTTGAAGAAACCGTTGGAAGAATTATTTCCTTTCGAGGATGTGTACCCGAGGTGCCGTAATATACGAGGCAAGACTTTGACAAGACAGGGGAAACGACTGATTGAAAATAAACGATACTTACCAATCCACCATTTTCTCATATACCCACACCCCTCCCGGAGGCGAAGTTGCCACACGAGTCATAGCTCTATGACTAACGCGCCAGAGGTAAAGGCAGTGTGCGCGATGGTATACGTTATTTGTCCACACAGGTCTAATAGAACTTAGAACCTCAACTGTCTGAGGAAGTGGATCGGTATGGTTTTCGTAGCGCCACCATGGCCATGTTCCGGTAGCGCGAGATGGAGCCAGTTCTGACTGCTCATCCATAGCATCGAGGGCCGCCTCCTCATCATAGCATGCTGGAGGAGTATAGACGAAAGTCATAACGTCAAATTTGCACCCTGCCGCTTCTGCTTCTTCAAAAGTGTTACCACAGGTCAAGAGGCGTCCATCAGAGGTGTATTCTAGACCTGGGATACGGCCAGGAGCCACTGCATTCATAGATGATGTTTGGATTGCTCTGATCACCATCATAATAAAGATGCCGAGCGCAAGAAGTGTCAGGAAACCCAGGGCGAAATGTCTTCTGTAAGCTGTCAATCGAGCCCGGATTCCAATTCGACCGCTACCTGAGCTTGAGAGACGAGGATCCTCCCGGATAGCCCGTCTATAGTCGTCAACTTTGTACCTGCCTCCTTTCTCAGCATCAAGAACATCGGAGAGGTCGATAGAATCGTGATCCACCTGGGTTGTGGAGCTAGACATGGAAGTGCCTATTTCGGAAATAAAAGGAACAGATTCCTCTGTAGACATAGCGTACAATTGATGTTGCCAAAGCGAAAGTTGATTTGTGTCAATCTTGTTTGATTCTCGGGTGGTAGAAGAGGTTCTCATCGAGGGAAGCCTTTGTCAAGTGAACAAAAGTTAATGGAAACGCTTATCTCTGACAAGACGGGGTAATACTAATGCGTAAAAGCTACGCCAGTATGACGAATGCTATGGGTTCTTGGTCAGTCATTTTGGTCAGTCTCATACTCTTGGTCCGTAGTATAGATGTAGACAAGCAGCAAAACAATTGCACACCTGCGGAGGTTTGAAGGTTCCGAAATTTGAAACTATAGCTCTATTTAGTCCTCCGGAAGAGAAAAAACTTATGTCCGGACTTTAAAACATGCAGCGCAATTGAAATTATGGTGAGGGAGGCTAGAAGTATTGGGGTATAGTTCGCAATTCCGGAGGTGAGATATGTCGGAAGCAACACTTTGGCCCCTCATTACGGACACAAGTATGATTCCACAAGCAAAATATAGAATATCTCATTCTCAACAAAACCTAGATATCTGCTAGACTCCGGAGTAATATTTGGCCCCACTAACACATACCAAGTTTGCATTGGAACGACGGGCACGATACTTCAATGGCGTTGTTAGAAATCTGAACGCGGGAAGTTTCGCCACTCCAAGAACCAATTTAGCTTAATAAACTCTCTAAAGCAGTACCATTTATTTTTCAAAATGTCGACAGATAAAGAAAGATACTCACGTCTCGAAAATGAGGATCTCGATGAGGAAATCGGCTACCAACCTTCAAAGCCTTCACGAGTTTCTCTTGTTAGAATAGTGTATTATGGAGGGGTCCTATTTCTTTTCATTTTAATAGGGATCGCCGCTGTGACGTTGTTTCCGAGGAGAAGAGCCTTGCGCAATGGACGCTGGGATCCCCAAACGATGCTCCCCAAAAGTAAGTTGTTTCCCTTCATGTATCGATGCTTAACATACTGAATGGGATTCTAGTTTCAAAAGTTTCCGTAGACTTTCATATGACTGAAAAGTATGGCCAATACAACGAAGAAAGCAACAGGGCTTGGGATGAGCTTGTGCCAGGTACAACTGACAACTTCCTTACAACCTTGGGTCAAGCTAACTTGTGCAATAAATAGTCAAACATGGCCTTTTCGCTCTCAAAGATCCATATCGCTATGACCTCCGACCAGGTCATGCAGATGCTGAAGATGAGAACGTCGCATGGTTTGGTGTTTCAGTATTCCACCAGCTTCATTGCCTGCGAGCGCTGAGGGACACCGTTCGTGAACTAAAGACTGGACAGCCAGCAAGAGAATGGGGTGGGCCAGATCATCTTGAACACTGCTTAGATTATATAAGGCAAGGGCTCATGTGCTCCGCTGATACAACCATTGAATGGCCAGTCTTCGTGAAAGACGGGTTTGGAAGTGATGGCCCAATTACGGGTGAGGGGATTGCGCATCAATGTAGGGATTGGAACGCGGTGAGGGAGTTTGGAATGAAAACTGGAGAGCTTATTGATAGCATTAGCAGGCCATAGAATCTGCCCGTACTTGTGAAAATTCGGAGCAATTGTGCCTGTACGTAGTGGTGGGTTTGCTGCTGCCCCTTTTCTTAAGCGAGCTCTCTTGCTACTTGGCAAATTTGGCAGAAATGAGCGTGCGTAACTTACTCATTTTCGCGTCCCTCTGCCCTTAATGTCAAATTATAGAGCTGAAAGACAAAGAATTATTGGAAACCATCAAAAAAACAAAGAAATCTTATCTTCTAAGTAGTTTTAGTATCATTACCTTCACTCATTCTTTGGAGGATATAATTGTTGGATGAGCATCATTTCGCAAAATGCCACACATAATCAAGCCTAATCTCCTGGAAATTCATGAGTACTCCGAAAGTTTGATAATTGTTATATTCAATTGTTGGAAGAGTATGTGTAAGAATAATTCACGCAGTTTTCACCCGAAGAGGAAGGAAGAAGATAGACAAGAACCAAAGGCATGACTATAAAATACGCACCGCAACTCTCAAAATTCGTAGCCTTGCTAAATTGCAACACAATCGGAATTCATTTTCATGTTTAAGACAGAGAGACCCAGTATAATTAATTAGAACATGATTCCAGTTATATAAAAAGTTAAAGAATAAGATATCACCACTTGCCAGCATTAAATAAAATTCTCTATACCATAGGAGACTTGCAGATTCCGAAAACTTTCGACAAATCATCTGCAATAAACTCCTAGTAGGTATGGGTTAGCCTATACTCCACTACACTTGGATCCAAATACTTACGTCTTGATGTAAGAACACAGCGCCAAACCACTCCCAGCTAACATCTTTTTGACTCAGCTCGTTTACCAAAGAAATCAGGCTGTCTATCACGCTGTGCTCTTTTGATCCTCAGCGGTGCGTACCGCACGGAGCAACTTTAAAAAAGCAAAAGTACTAGAGGTAAGGACATAAAGGCCAGCCAAATCGTAATGCTAGAGTTGCATGAATGGAAGAACTAGAGCGTGGCTTTCTCCGAGTGGTCTCGCTGTTACACCATCGAGGTGTGGTGGACACTCTGAGAGAACATCTAGGATATCTACTTATCGCTAACTCTCATACTCGACAACAATTTCCTGCTCAGATTCGTCCGACTCTTGTTGGTCTGGATTTCACTGAAACATAATAAAGCGAGGAGCCTAGATAGTTGTCTCATAGCTTGTACTAGCGAAGTTAGACACAAAAAGTCTTCTGAATAGTCTCTATTGCAGTAAGTAGCATCTTTACTACCCATTGCGATTGATCCGCCCCGATATGATCCCCATGTTCCAGAATAAGTACTGAGCTTGACGGAAGAGAGCACAGGCCCATTACACTGTGGGGATCCCTCGTCAACAGACAAATGGCCCTCACAATTGCTTCTTCATCAATGTGAGGTGCTAATTAATCGTTCTCTGATGCAGGAAAGGGGAAAAAGGCATGAAACCTTAATAAATCGAAAAGCACCCTTGAGCTCTCGGGCATTTAATGGCTTGACGCCCGTAAAATTTGTTGATGACAAAGTGGGTGAAGCTCTCTATGGAGATATCTATAAGATACCTGCCGTTAGCTTATTGACCCTAGATTCTTTTTGTGATTTAGGTTGAGAAGCGGGCAAAAGTGAAATTTCATAATACATGTCAAATCAGTTCAGCGAGAAAATAAGCTGGAAGGTATACATCGAGGATCTTCGGGTTCAATATCCCATTGTTGTGCTCAATTCAAAATGGAAAGTCGAGGAGGAGGATTGATGACTTGCAATAGTCTGCCGTATTTATGTTTCTATTCTTGTGCATCTAAGATAGGTTCGGGTCACATAGTAGGAGGTATCGCAAGACTTTAATTCTAAAGGGCAGCAGGAAAGCGATGTATCTGTTGGACCCTGGGATAGATTCACAGCTTTTACCGGCCTTTTATTGTCGGCACCAAGAAACGAGCTATATACTACAGGATAATCGTATTAGATATAGAAATATGCATCATGAGCCATCTGGGGATAAATAAACCAAAATTAAATGCACTTTACCATCATACTGATTTCAATTCTGCCACCAGGCGGGTTCCCTCAGCAGAAGAATTTCAAATTAACCGCAAGCCTCTTAGAAAAGCTGCAAGAATTCACGGGATTCATTGGATTGACTCTCCTAAACCATTCCAGCCTACATATGGCAAATGGGAGGAAATAGCTTACAGGTAACTGAAATGCTGGTTACATGAGAAAAATCGCAACTTTCCATTCCAACGTGGGCTGCGATACCTCGTCAAACCCAGAAAACCCCATTCAAATCCTCGGGATCCTATGAACACTACTTCCGGGAATGCAGTACTATGTATATATAATAAGGAATAGAGAATATCATCGCTCCCCCAACCAAAAAGAAAATATTATTGTACTCAAATTCTAGCCTTTCACTGCTCTCTCTCTCTCTCTCTACTGTTAGCTTGAACCACTTCACAACATGAGCTTCCACCTCCCCCTTTTCGTTGTCACAGCCCTTATCAATTAGGTTAGCCGGTGACTCTGTATCTCAGCATATTCGAGACTTTCGCCAACAGGCTCGAATTCAAGAAAAGCTACTCCCATGCGAGGAAGAGCAATTCAGGCATTCCTTGCAGGAAAAGAACGCCAAAAAGTTGCAAAGGTAGGCTGGTATCGTTTGCACCCTTCCTATCTACAACGCTTATCATCGAGGGTTTACTTTGTGCTTGATGATAAGGAAATGAAATAGCGGTGGTTTGCTTATTTGCCCCCCGTGGACCTTTTTAAAACAAGTAATCAATACCAATGCAATCTTAGGTGCCTTAAGGCTGCTTGATTAAATACCTATTGTACTGGCTCTCAGAAATGACGTGTTTGCCCCAAAAATGAAAGACGAAATTGAAAAGGGAGAGAAAGACAAACATCTATGAAATGGTACTCGCTCATATTATATTATACTCTATTTGCACAATAATGTAGCATCTGATCTAGAATACATGTTTACAATCCGAAGCTTTAATTAAGTCGGTCCATCTTTGATTTTGATTTCCTTCCCATATAAAACTTTCCCCATCATTTCTACCCTCGCTGCCTTCGCCTCCTCCTTCAGTTTCAGAACCACAACTGCCACACCCCTAAAATCTCCATTTCGAGCATGTAAAATTGTAGCATTGACTTCACTCGAACAGTCCTTGAAAAGCGCTTCAATGTCCTCCGTTGTTGCCTCCTTTGCAACATTCGTGATATACACTCCTCTCTCCCGGCGAACAATTGTGTCAACCCCAACGTTAGTTTTCTTATCAACGCGGATGTATTGGCTGTCTGAGCCATCAATGGAGCGAGGAGGTAAAGGCTCGGGCTTATAAAGCGATCTATCGAAATCGCCATATTTGCTCCAGGCAGCTTCGTTTTTCGCGAACACCACAGAATCTTTTGCAAACGCCTGTTCAACGGGCGAGAATTCCAGCACCTCAATCGGTTTACCAAGCATGATCGCGTTGTTGAAAAGCTTTTGTGCTGTTCTAGCACTTTCTACGATATCATAAACCACAGCTGCGGTTCCAAGATGATCTCCTGCCTCCGTCTTGTAGATGTATATACGGCATTTGGCCGATCCAGAGTTGCTGAAATAATCCTGCAAATATTCGAGCGAACAATTGCGGTCGACGTTGCGTACAAAGAGCGTGCGCTTCAACCTTCCCTCAGTCTCCTTGGCCTTCCAGCGAGCAATTCTGACATCGCGGGTTCCAAAGATTTCATCTTTGAAGACATCGTCATTGAGGGATGTTTTTGGATCGGGATCGTTATTTAGTTTTAGTATATGAGGAGCCTCTTCCTCCTTTGCTGCAACTTCCTTTGTGGCTGGTGACAAATGTCCTTCATTTTCAATATTGTCTTGCCCTTTGCCAGTTGTTCTCCTTATCGTTGCAGAACTAGAACGAGAGCCATCGCTACCTTCTCGTCGCATAATATCTTGATTTGAGGGAACGATAACTTCGCCCTTTGGATCGAAATATGTAAGATTCTCTGTAGCATGTATATTTGCAAGAACTGGTCGTATAACTGGAGGATTGGTGTAGTGTTTTCTGATCAAAGACCCAGGCTTCGATTTAATCCGAATTGGTAGTTGGCTTCTCTGAACATCATCTAGAGTATCTGTAATAACATTTCTCCTCGTCACAGAGACATCCTCCGGTATTCTTCCAACATTTGCTGCCGCAAGGCGTTCTTTCATGGCTCGTATATCTTTCAATTGTTCACCAATTTCCATCTTATACCGTTTGGCATCCGAAAGCATCTTTTCCACTTCCTCGGTGTAATTCTTTTCGACTTTTTCAACCAACGGTGCACCGAATTTGTTTGTAATAGTCTCAACTGGTACGGTCTGATCAGCCATACACACAGCCGTCGCAAAGCCTTGATCATGACTGATGCTGATAGGCACGGTCCACCCTTTCTCCCACGAGCCATCAGCTTTGATAACTGCCTCCGGAGCACCACTATTGCCTTCCGCCAACGCCTTTTGTTTCCGAATCCAAATATCCTGGAACGTAAGTTTTTGCGTCTGGTGCGCTTTAATCGCCGCTTCTTTCGCCGCAAACCTAAACCCCCAATAATCAGCGACCCTTTTC
>Ga0247734_1001131_pt1 | contig 20912 bp, 15 predicted proteins | sample UWRJL103311B2_FD_180933 | JGI IMG/M metagenome (GOLD analysis project Ga0247734, IMG submission 180933) | Plant litter microbial communities from Arlington Agricultural Research Station in Wisconsin, United States - UWRJ-L103-311B-2 | ecosystem: Environmental > Terrestrial > Plant litter >... | reverse complement strand
GCTACGCCCTACGGGCTCCGCTGCACAGGCCATTGCTCAACCCGCGCTCAGGCGCAACAAAGCTGCTCGGCTCTAATTCGCACTGGTGGAAACCCGGGGGTCACGTCACCGAGCACCATTACCACCGCGGCGCGCACTGGAAGGAGCGCGTGGAAATGGCTCAATGGTGGAGCGACCACCTCGACGAATTGCGCCAAGGGGCCGAAGTGCTACGGCCAATGTTTCGGCACGCACGAAAATGAGAGCCTCCAGCGGTCCGGTGCCCTCAATCGTCATGGAACATTCAAAGGACCGGGCTGTCAGCGCGGCCGGCATTCCCGGAAAGCGCGTGTGCGCAGTGTTGCCATGGTGGTGTAGTGCGCGTCATGGACAGGCAAGTGGACCGGCGGCATCGCTATGTCCTTGCAACCGGCGTTCTAAACTATGCAAAGGGTATATCCGAGATACCGTCAAGTCATGCTACGGCCTGTTTGACAGGGATGATACGCCCCCCCACATTCCTCTAAAAGCTGCTGTGAATTGCCCAATCCATGATTTTGCCGACCAACAGAAGCCTGGCGCGACTGCCCTATCTCAAGACTTTTCTGGCGGATCGCCCCGATGTGGTAATCGGGTGGGGACGAAAGGCCTCGGGGCATCGCGCCGTGTGGATCGCCCGCATGCTGTGCCGCCGGTTCGCTCTTTTGGAAGATGGCTTCGTGCGCTCGTTCGAGCGCGGAGCACCCAGCCTTTCGGTGGTCGTCGACGATCAGGGGGTGTATTACGATGCAAGCGCCCCCTCGCGCATGGAGCAGGTGATCGGCGCTGGCGCGGATGCGGCGGAGGTCGACCACGCTCGTGATCTGATCGCAGCCTGGCGGGCAGGCGGTATTTCCAAGTACAACCATGCGCCCGATCACGGGGGCGTGCTGCCCGAACGCTACGTCCTGGTCGCGGACCAGAGCCTGGGCGACCTGTCGGTATCGGCAGGTCTTGCCAGCGAGGCCGATTTTGCCGCGATGCTGCAGGCGGCGCTGGCCGAAAACCCGGATCACGAAGTCTTGGTCAAGATCCACCCGGACGTGCTGACCCACGCCAAGCGGGGGTACTTCGCGTCCGAAACCCTGACCCATCCCCGCATCCGCCTGATCGGCGACGGTTGCCACCCGGTTCGCCTGCTGCGCGGGGCCGCGAAGGTCTATGTGGCGACCTCGCTGATCGGCTTCGAGGCCTTGCTGTGGGGGCGGCCGGTGCGCTGCTTCGGCATGCCTTTCTATGCGGGCTGGGGGCTCACTCACGACGAATTACCTGCGCCCACGCGCCGAGGCAGGGCGCGGCTCGAGGACGTCGTCCACGCCGCATTGGTCGCGCAGGCCCGTTACGCTAACCCCCAGGATGGCTCGCCTTGGCTGGCGGAGCAGGCGATCGCCCACGTGGCGCACCAGCGCGCCTTACGTTTCGGGCAATGACCGCGCGCCTTCCCACCACCGACATCTACTTCGCCCATGCCTGCCACGACTGGATCGGCCGGTGGTGGGCGCGCAGGCCCATCCGGGCGCTGGGGGCGAATTGCTTCGTCGCCGGGGATATAATGGCCCTGATCCGGCGTGACGAGGATGCGGTGATGCGGCGCGCGCTCGATTGGCCGGGCCGGCTGGTCTACCTGATCGACGACGACATTGCAGGGGCTGCCGATAGTCCCGATCTGCCGGATGACTACCGGCTCCGGCTGGGGCAATTCGACCGGCAGTTCCACCAGGCGTTGCTCGAACGGGCGGACACGCTGCTGGTCTCCTCGCCCGCGCTCGCCGCGCTGTTCGCCGCGAACCCGCGCATCACCGCGCGAATCCGCGAGGTTTTTCCGTACTGGCCGATGGATGCGGCCGATACTCGTCATTTTGCGGGGCTTGAGCGCGGCGAGACGCTGCGTATCGTTCATCTCGGCAGCGGCAGCCATGCTGGGGCGTTCGACGCCCTTGCCCTGGCGATCGCACAAGTTCTGGACGGGCCCGACAACGTGCATTTCACGTATGTCGGCCGGGAGGCACCCGGCCCGCTACCTGCCGTCCATCCGCGCGCGACGCGGATCGCGCCGATGCGCTGGCCAACCTATCGGCGCTGGCTGGCCCGGCAGCGCTTCCACCTCGCGCTCTACCCGTTGGACGCGACCCGATTCGATGCGGCAAGATCGGCGAACAAGATCGTCGAACATGCCGTGGTGGGTGCGGTGGGGCTCTATCCCGAAAGCTGGCCGCTGGCGCAGATGGTCGCAGACGGCAGCCTGGCCGGGCCTTCGGACCCCGCCGACTGGGCCGCCGTCCTGAAAGACGCGATAGGGCGGCGCGGACAGCTTGCCGGCCTGGCGCAGCGCGCGGCGCAGGCTTTGGCGGCAGGTCCCGGCCGGGCGGCGCAGCGTGCCTTATGGAGCGACGTGCTTGATCTTCCCCCCGCGTAAGCAACCACAAGTCCCCTCGTTCTGGCATGCCTTCGCGCGGATGCTGGTGCGCCAGCCCCGCCGGGCGCTGGGCGCGCTGTACTGGTACGTCAGCGGACGCAAAGTCCGGGCGCGCAACCGCCTGCGGCTGAGCGTGGTGCAGGGCTCGGATGCCTATGCGATCTGGGTCGATACCGTCGAGCGTCGGCAGGACGCTCTCGTGGCGGCGGTGAGCGAGGAAAGCGGCGGGCGGCTGCTGTTCTCCATTCTCGTGCACCAAGCGGACATGCGCGATATCGCGACGCTCCTCTCCAGCCTCGAGCGGCAGGTCCACACGAACTGGGAACTGGTCGTCGTCCCAGCCTCCGCCCTAACCTCCGCCGCCACCGATGGAGCCTGCGACAATGGTCGCGTGCGCATGGCGACGACAGCAACCGGCAACGCTGCCGACGCGCTGGCGATCGGCGCCGCCGAGGCGCGGGGCGACTTTCTCCTGCCGCTACCCGCCGGCACCATCCTGCCCCGGACTGCGCTTCATCGCTATGCCCAGGTGCTTGCGGCCAATCCCGAAGCCGACCTGGCCTATGGTGATCATGATCGGATCGATGGCGAGGGGAAGCGTAGTTTCCCCTGGTTCAAGCCACGTTGGAACGCGGAGATGTTTCTTGCGCAGGATTACCTGTCGCAGGCCTGCGTCATCCGCACCGAGGCGGCGCGCCGCGCCCTGCCGGTCGCGCCCGATCTGGCAGGTGCGGCCGTCTATGCACTGCTGCTGGAAGTAAGCGCGCAGAGCGGGGCCCTCCATGTCCCCCACGTCCAGGCCCATGCCGCGATGGCAGAGCCCGAGGATGGGACCGCCCGCCTGCTCGCCGTGCAACGGTTCCTTGCGGGCCGGCACGACGATGCGCAGGCGCACTTCGGCCCGTTCGGGACTGTGCGCGTGTGCTGGCCGCTGCCCTCGCCGCCGCCGCTCGTCAGCGTGATCGTGCCCACCCGCGACCAGTTCAAGCTGCTGCACGCCTGCATCGAAGGGGTGCTCCACCGTACCGACTACGGACCTGTCGAGATCATCATAGTCGACAACGGCAGCACCGATCCGGCCACGCTGGCCTATCTGCACCAGTTGGACGGGCAGAACGGCTTGCGCGTTCTGCGTGACGAGCGGCCCTACAACTACGCCCAACTCAACAACTTCGCCGCCACCCATGCGCGGGGCGAATACCTGTGCCTGCTCAACAACGACACCGAAGTCACCGACCCGGACTGGTTGGCGCAGCTGATGCGCCATGCCGTGCGCCCGAACGTCGGCGCGGCGGGTGCGATGCTGCTTTACGACGACGGTGCAATCCAGCATGCCGGCGTGGTGGTCGGCCTGAAGCGGGCGGCAGGCCACGCACACCGCTTCTTACCAAGCGGCAAGCAGGGTTACTTCCGCTATCCCCACGTACCCCACTACGTAAGCGCGGTGACGGCGGCCTGCCTGGTGGTGGCGCGCGCCAAATTCGATGCCGTGGGTGGACTGGACGAGCAGGATCTGGCGATCGCCTTCAACGACGTCGACTTGTGCCTGAAGCTGCAACAGGCCGGATGGCGCAACGTCTACGTCCCGCAAGCAGTGATGATCCACCACGAATCCAAATCGCGCGGGAGGGACGTTGCCCCCCGGCATGTCGAGCGCTACCGGCGCGAACTGGCGGTTCTGCAGGAACGCTGGGGCACGCGCGACTACGTCGACCCCCTGCGTCATCCGCAGCTCGACCCGGACAACGAGGACTTCACGATCCGGTCCTGAGCGCCTCGCCCCCATCGTCGAAAGATACCGATGCTGGATGCCTGAGGATATCTGAAGCCGGATCCGCCGAGTTGTATTTTACGCGAAAAGTTCTTTGTCCCCTTGCGCTTACCGCGATAGGATACGTCCGTGGCCGACGCACCCAGGCGGGGGATCGAGGTCTTATAAGGGGTGCGAAGTGGCGATATCGGGGCACAAACTGTTGAAGAAAATGGGGCGCACCTTCGCACCGCGAGGCAGTATCGATGCTATTGCCGGCGGCAGGATCGCCGGATGGGCGCTGGGGCGCGGACCAGTTAAGGTCGAGGCTTGGTTGGGCGATACCTGCATCGTGCGCTGCGACCCTTCGATCGCGCGAGCCGACGTTGCTGCGACTTATCCGGGGCGGCCGGGCAGCGGCACTTGCGGTTTCTCTTTCGAACTGCCTTACGACAGCCTCGGCCCAGAGTTCTTGGGCGAACTCCGAATCGTCGCTCGCCCCGCACAGCCCTGGCTGCCCAGCGCCACGCTCGCCACGCTCAATATCGCCGGGCCCGAAGCTACGCGTGCCCTATGCGAGCCGGCCGACAGTGGTATTCGCGGTCCCTTCCCGCGCCGCGTGATCGACGCCGTTGCCGCACGCTGGCCGCAAGATTGCATCGCGCTGGAGACGCCGGCCGGGCAGCGGCGCTTCGCCGATCGCCTGCTGGCGATCATGGCGACGCCCGATCTCAACGCCCTGCCCGTTTTCGCCGAATATGCGCGCTATCTCACGGGCACCTTCGCACATTGCCGCTTCGTGACGCGCCACTTCCCGCAGACCAATGCCAAGGCGGCGGCGGGAGCGAGCGATTTCCACTGCAAGCCGAACTCGATCAGCGAGTTGTTCCCGATCATCCATCAGCTCTACGTGCTTCGGTCGTGGGGCGTGGAAGGCGATTTCGCCGAGTTCGGCTGCTTCAAGGGCTACAGCTCGGCGATGCTCAGCCATGCCTGCGCGCGTCTGGGGCTCAAGATGCACATCTTCGATTCCTTCGAAGGCCTGCCCCCTTCCGCCGATGCCGGCTACGAAGCCGGGCAATATGCCGGCAGCCTGGACGAAGTGCGCGACCACGTGACGCGCTTCGGCGCGATCGAAGCGGTGGAATTCCACAAGGGCTTCTTCGCCGACACCTTCCGCGATTGGCGACCGCCGCAGTTGATGTGCCTGTGGATGGATGTCGATCTTGAAGTCTCGGCGCGAGACTTGATGGTCGTCGCCGACCGGCTCAGCCCGCAGGCCACGCTGTTCAGCCACGAATGCACTGCCGGGATATTTCAGGACGGCGCGATCGTCACTCAGGCGGCGCCGGACAATCCGGTGCCACCGATGCTGGCGCGGCACGAGGAACTGGGCCGGCCTCTGACCGGACATTATGTTGCGGGTTATACCGGCGCTTTCTGGCCACGCGAGACGGGCATTCCGGTGATCGATACCAAGGTGCTTATGCACTTGGCGCGGGCGCTGGCCTGAAGCGGATGCCGCGACCTGGCTTCAAGTCCGCCCGCTTGGCGCAGTGCCTCCAGCGCGCGTTGGAGCACTGTGCTAAGCGGCAGGTCGAAGTTTTCGAACCTCTCATGGAAAGATAACAACGCGCGAAAACGCCTCACGCTCGTTGGGTTGGGTCTTGGACACCAGGGCGCTCGCATCGATTGGCTCTGCTGGATTTGGCCAATGGTGCGGGTGCGAATGATCGGACTGCCGTAGATCAGCAGTACCTCATAGTGCAACGCGCCCCGATCGTCTTCTCCTGATGCTAGAGCAAGCGGGTCGCGGTTCTCGCCCGGTTAGACGTCGAATTGCGAATCCTCTCCGCATCGGCATCGGTTCCAGATTCGCCTGACTGACTGCGAGCAGCACGATCTTTTCCGACGCGGCCTCGAGATCGAAGACGAGGTGCATGTTTGCGGTGGCCTCATCAATCCAGTCCCTACCGATGTCGGCGAGGGTTAAGAGGGTATTGGGTAAGTCGGAGCCCTTGCCGTAGGCTGCATCGAACGCTGGGATCGGCATTAACAACCGTAACCGGCGTCTTGCGCGCCAGTTCGAGGCAAGCCGCAATGCCGCGGTGGTCTTGCCGGCACAGCCGTCGGGGCTGACGAAGACGATGTTGGGCAGGGACGATCCTTGTTTGAGTGACAGGATAGCTACCAGGATATCTTCTCTGGTTTTGGCCCGCATGCGCCGATTACACTTCATTCGGGCGAGACACCGGGTTAGGAGCGACCCGACAACAACGTGTGAGCGAGTTTCTGTGACCAATCCCTTTCCGGGTCTGCCCCTGATTGAATCCCCCCTGTTCCCCATGTTCAAAGGCGCACAGGGATTTACCGCCGAGGAGGAGCGCATCGCGGCCGACCTCCACGACAAGGGCTATGCGGTGCTCGATTTTCCCGATGCCGACATCGACGCGCGGATTGACCGGATCAAGGCCGCGCTGGGTCCGCGCTACGGTATCGACTTCGCAGATCCCCAGAGCGACAAGACCCTTGGCGAACGCCGCATCCAGGACGCTTGGATATCTGACGCGGACGTGCGTGCGATCGCGGCGAACCAAGCCATGCTCGACTTGTTAGGTAAGCTGTGGGGCCGGCCGGCGTTCCCGTTCCAGACGCTGAACTTCCCGGTCGGCACGCAGCAGGAGGCACATTCGGATTCGGTGCACTTCTCCAGCCTGCCCGAACGGTTTATGTGCGGCGTATGGCTGGCAATGGAGGACATCGGGCCTGACGCGGGGCCGCTGTTCTATCACCCCGGATCGCACCGCTGGCCCATCATGAGCAACGCACTCATCGGGCGGCGCGGCCACGGTGGCGAACTGGCCTCGGCGCAGGACCCCTATGGTCCTGCATGGCAGGCGCTGGTCGAGGCGCACGGCACACAGGCGGAGACTTTCCACGCCCGTAAGGGGCAGGCGCTGATCTGGTGCGCCAACCTGCTCCACGGCGGCAGCGCGCAGACGGATCCGAAGTTGACCCGGTGGTCGCAGGTGACGCATTACTACTTCGAAGATTGCATCTACTACACCCCGGCGTTCTCCGATGAAGCGTTGGGCCGACTCCAACTGCGCAACCTGGTTTCGGTGCAGGACGGACGGCCGCGTCCTAACCGCTATCTAGGCGAGCAGGTGCAGAGTCCTTCGACCAGATCGAAGCGCCGCTCGTTAGTGCACCGGCTGACCAAGCGCCTGCGCGGGTGAACTTGGCCGGACACTTTGCAGCTAAGGCGGATCAAGCCAGCGCTGCGACGCCATCGCTGCCGCTGCCGTTGCCACAGCCGGGATTTGCCGCAGGCGATGTCCTGCGCATAGCGCTCCACAATCCGGGCAAGCTCGCGGAGATCGCCTGGTGGTTCGTCACTGGGCGGCGGCTTCGTGCTAGGAACCGTCTGGCCCGTGCGATCGCCGCATTGCCGTTTGCGTACGAGCGTTGGCTGGCCGATTGCGCTATGCTGGACGAGCCTTTGGCAGCGCGGCATCTGCACGGCAGTGGTGAAGTGGGCGTTCACTTGCACCTAGGCGTGGGGACCGATCCCGTCACGCTGGGGGCTGCGTTCGCCTCGGTGCTCGACCAGAGCTGGCCGCGCTGGCGCCTGGTCGTCACCATGCAAGATGGCGCCGATGCGGGATGGATCCCGTCCGACCCGCGCATTGCGGTATTGCCCCGCGCGTACCCGTCCCGCATGGCCGGGTTCGTCGCAGCGCTGGCCGATCTCGATACCGACTATCTCGTTCCGCTCGACGCCGTGATCCGCCTGCCGCGCGATGCGCTGGCGCTTTACGGGGCGCTCGGCGGGGAAGGGGGGGCGCAAGCGCCGATCCTCTACGGCGACCAAGACGAGATCGACGGAGAAGGTCGCCGCGCTTGTCCGTGGTTCAAGCCGGACTGGGATGCGGACATGTTTTTGGCGCAGGACTACCTGTCGGCTGCCTGTGCGCTCCCGGTCGCCGCTTTGCGGCTGCTCGCTGAAGGCTTGACCGACGATACCGTATCAGACGATGCGATGACATACGCTCTGCTCTTGCGTCTGGCTGTGCTGGGCGGGCACGAAGTGCGCCACCTGCACCGAGTCGTCGCTACCACCCCGGCAGGATACTGGCGCGCCGGTGCTCCGGCCCGAATCGCGGCGCTGCGCTCGGTCGTGGCGCCGGCGCTTGGCATCGCCGTGCGCGAAGGGCCTTTCGGCACCGCCGCGATCGTCTGGCCACTGCCCGATAGGCAGCCGTTGGTCAGCATCGTCGTGCCCACGCGCGACCGGCTCGACCTGCTGCGCCCCTGTGTCGAGGGCGTGCTTGAAGAGACCCGCTATCCCGCGTTCGAGATCGTCATCGCCGATAACGGCAGCGTCGAGCCGGAAACCTTGAAATTCCTTGCGGGGATCGTCGCCGATCCTCGGGTAAGGGTGGTAGCCTGGCCGTATCCCTACAATTACTCGGCGATCAACAACTTCGCAGTAGCGGCCACGCGCGGCGCCTTCGTCTGCCTGCTGAACAACGACATCGAGATCATCGACGGTGACTGGTTGGGCGAACTGATGCGCCAAGCCTGCCGTCCCGGTGTGGGAGCCGTGGGCGCGCGGCTGTTCTATCCCGACCGCTCGATCCAGCACGCCGGAGTAAGCGTGGGCATGGGCAACGCCGCGGGCCATGCTCATCGCGGGCTGCCCGAAGGGGAGCCCGGCTATTTCGCTCATGCGCTGGTGGCGCGGGGGTCTATCGCGGTCACCGCTGCCTGCCTGGTGGTAGGGCGTAATCTTTTTGACGCAGTCGGGGGGCTGGACGAGGACGACCTCCGCATCGCTTACAACGACGTGGACTTCTGCTTAAAGTTGCACGCTGCCGGTTTGCGCAACCTGTACGTTCCTAGCGCGGTGCTTATTCACCACGAAAGTAAGTCGCGCGGGCAGGACATGGCGCCTGAGCATCGCGAGCGCTATCTGAAGGAACTGGCGACTCTGCAGGCCCGCTGGGACACCAAGCGCTTTCAGGATCCGATGCATCACCCCATGCTCGATCGCGCTGGCGAAGAGTACCGTCCGGTGCGTTAAATAGGGCGGTTCCACTATGGCAAGGGCCGCGCGCGACGGTGCGCCGGCGCATGGGGGAAAAAAGAGGTCTCCCCCGATTTTGGTGTCGCTTATCCTGCTTGCCTTGTTCACAACCGGATAGCCGGCTTGTGGGGCGGCTTGAGAAACTGCCTGGAGGGCCGGATCTTGATGCGTGAAGAAGCCTTACGGAGCGAAGGTTTTTTAGGGTTGGACGATAGTTGGAGACAGTCACCTTGGATTTGGTGAAGGGCATTTTATCCAGATTCGGGAGCAGGGCGCGGGGGTTTGATGCATCCTTCTACCTGTCGCATTATGAAGATCTGAAGATCTTCAGGACGCGCCGCCAGGCGCTGAACCATTACCTGAACCATGGCCGGGCCGAAGGGCGGTTCCGCAACGAGCGGGAATACCAGCGCCATCTAGAAACTCTATCGCCCGACGTGCGCGCCGGTTTTGACGTCGCCGCCTACAAGTTTTACAACAAGGACCTTGCGCAGAAATTCTCGACTGAAGATGAGTTCTTCCGCCACTATGTTCGCCATGGCCATGGCGAAGGGCGCATCAGTCAGTTTCCGCAGGATGCCACGATGGTCGAGGCACTGCCGGACCACGAGAAGTGGCAGGCGATCTTCCGCACCTCCGAATTCCTCGCCTGGTGCGGCGACGAACTGGACGAGCGTCCGGCTTCGCGCGAGGAAGCGATCGAACTGTTCTGCGAGCGGGGCATTGACAGGCTCTGGCCGATCAGTTTCGAATATGCCTTCGATGTCGAGTTCGTGCGTGCGAACGATACCTTGTCCGATCACCGTGGCGCCAGCGACGCCGATCTCTATCGAGCTTGGCTGACCGAGGGGTTTGCGGCTGGCGCGGCACCCAACGAACGGATTTTCCTGGCGCCCTTTTTGGGGGAGCTGCCTTTCCCGGCCAACCTGGATTGGCAGTCTTTCGCACGCTTGAACGCGATGTCGCAGGCGACCACGCGCAGCCAGGTTCTCGTCGCGCTGTTCAATGCTCCCACGGCCAAGATTTTGCGCAGCATTGACATGATGGGACGCGACGCGGGATGGCTGCTTGGTAGGATCGGCCTGCGTGCGCTGACGCGTGGCGATGCCGGCAAGGCTGTGGCGATGCTTGAGCGCTCGGCGGCGATTGATCCAACCGGCGAAGGGCTGTGTCTGCTGGGCGACGCGCACCGCGCGCGCGGTGCGGCGCGACCGGCGCTGGAGGCCTACGAAGCCTCGATGCGGATCGAGCGCGCGCCAATCTGGAGCTTCTTTCACGCAGCGACGATCTACGCCCAGCGCGGGGAATTCGCGCGGGCCTTCGACGTGCTGCGCCGGGCTTATCCTGCCTGGCGGCAGCGCGCAGAATTCGCTGTCAAGCTGCGGGAGATTGTCGAGCTTTATTTCGAGGACCGCAGCGCCGCCGCGCATAGCCTCTATCGCGAAGCCGGCATCGCTGCGGGAGCAGGAGCGGTCAGCCGCGATATGGCAGACGCGTTGCTTGTCGCCGCGCTGGACGAAATCCGCAACATCTTTGCCGAGATGGATGCGTTGCCCGCACCGCTCGGGGGAAATCCCGATGGCTACGTGGCGATGTTAGCCAACGACGGCTTGCGCCAGTGCACCCACTATCGGATCGAACAGAAGGCCCTGCAGTTCGAACAGGCCGGCATCCCGTTGAGGATATTCGCGCAGGACGATGTCGACGGCTTTCTCGACAGCCTCGTCGGCGCGCGAGCGGCGATTTTCTACCGCGTCGCTGCAGTGCCCGCGATTCTGCGCGCGATCCTGCATGCCAACGCCTCGGGCCTGGATACGTATTACGAGGTCGACGACCTAATCTTCGACGCTGGTTGCTACCCGGACCCACTGGAATCCTTCGAAGGTCAGATTACCGCGGGCGATCATGCCAGCCTGCAGTTCGGCGTGCCTTTGTTCCGCTATGCAATGGCGTTATGCAAGGGAAGCATCGCATCGACTCCGGCACTATCGGAACGGATGCGTGCAGTAACCGGCTCCGGGGCCGGCCCCGCAGCATGCATCATCGTGCGCAACGGGCTCGACGAACGTAATCTTCCTGCTATCCGAATGGGTGAGCGGCCGATCGCGCGCACGGACGGACGAATAAGGGTGTTCTATGGGTCGGGCACTTTGGCTCACAATGCCGATTTCAACAGGTTGGCAGGCGCCGCGCTGGCCGGACTGATGCGTCGCCATCTGCATGTTGACCTGGTGATTGTCGGCCATCTGCGCCCAAGTCCGGAATTGGCAGCGATGGGCGAGCGGATCATCGCCCATCCATTCATTCCCGATATCACGTCTTACTGGGCCCTACTGGCGAGTTGTGACATCAACGTCGCCGTGCTTGAGCCAGGCCCGGTCGCCGACTGCAAGAGCGAGATCAAGTGGCTGGAAGCCGCAGTGCTGCAGCTTCCCTCGGTCCTCAGCGGCACGCGGACCTATCGTGAGGTCGTGGAAGCTGGCGTCGACGGCTTTCTCGTGGACGACGTGGCAGAATGGGGCGAGGTGCTTGAACGGTTGATTTTGGATCCTGCCTTGCGCCAGGCCGTGGGCGCGGCCGCCCGCGCCAAGGCGTTGCGCGAATACGACGTTGCGCAAGGTGCAAGTGTGCTCACCGCGACCTTCGGGAGAGCACCTGTGATGCTGGCACCGCCGCCGCTACTGGGCGAGCAGCGTTTGCGCGTCCTGGTGTGCAACGTCTTCTATGGGCCACAGAGCTATGGCGGCGCGACGCGAGTGGTAGAAGCCAATGTGAGTGATTTTGTCGCTCGGAGGCCGGACTTGGATATCGCGGTCTTCTGCAGCGACGAAGGTGCCGCCCCCGCAGGGCGACTGAGCCTGTCGAGCGAAGGCGGGGTGCCTGTTTATCGCTTGTCCACGCCACAGGAGGCCGGCATGGATTGGCGGCCCTTCAACGCCGACAACGCGGAGCCTTTTGCGCGGGTGCTCGATCATTTCCAGCCCGATGTCATTCATTTCCACTGTATCCAAAGGTTGACCGCGACGATCGTCGAAGTCGCGCTGTCGAGGGAAATTCCCTACCTCGTCACGTTGCATGATGCCTGGTGGATCAGCGACAACCAGTTCCTCGTCGACGAGGATGGTCTGCTGCAACTGCCTGGACGCGACGTACTGGCCGACAGTGCCCTGGCGCGAGATCCTCTCGCTTCGATGGCCCGGCGCCAGCGACTGACATCACTACTCCAGCATGCCGAAGCGAACCTAAGCGTATCCGCTCCGTTTGCGCGCATTTACGAGAACGCTGGCGTGATCGGGGTGCGGGTGGTGGAGAACGGGGCCCCCGCGATCGGGCCCGTGCCGCGGATGCGGCATACTCACGGGCGGGTTGCGCTCGGCCACATCGGCGGACGATCCTCGCATAAGGGCGCCTCGCTGATGGAGGCAGTGCTGCGCCAGGGCCAATATTCCAATCTGCACCTGACGATGGTGGACGGCACCCTTGCACCTGGGCAGACGGTCGAGACGACCTGGGGGACGACACCAGTCACCGTCATCGCGCCTTACCCGCAGGCGCAGATCGCTGACCTGTATGACCGCCTCGACGTGGTGCTCGCCCCTTCGACTTGGCCAGAGAGCTTCGGCCTGGTCGCGCGCGAGGCGCTTAGTAGCGGCTTATGGGTGGTGGCCTCCGATCTCGGCGCGGTCGGGCAGAACGTGGAGGAGGGGCGCAACGGCTTCGTCATCGACGTGTCGACGACGAAGGGTCTGGCGCAAGTGCTCGCCCGGATCGACGCCGATCCGGCCCGCTACCGCGAAGCGCCACTCGCGCCATCCACCGCTGCGCGCAGCCTGGAAGATCAAGCAGACGAGTTGTACTCGATCTATCGGGAGGTCGTTCTCCCTGCCGATAGTCATTGAAGTGATTGCATTTTTCTATAGACAATTGCGAACAAATTTCGGGGGTTTTAATGGGTATCGAGCATGTTCCGGCATATCTTTTCGGTCATTTTTCGGACGAAGTTTCCGGCAGCACACTCAAGGAAATGCTCGGTCTCATCCAGCCGGGTCGCAGGGTCGCGCTGCTGGGGTTTTCCGATTACACCAAGCACATCATCAATAATTTCGGCGACGAGGTGGTCGCCGTATTCGACATTGATCCCCGGTTTGCCGGCTTCGAATTCCGTGGCAAGCGGGTCGAGCATATCGACGGCATCGTAGACGCTCACGATACGGTAGACGAATTCGTAGTCTGCGTTTTCGACCACCTGATCGACTATACCGATATCGTGCAACGCAGCGGCCTAGCCTACAAGCCCATGCACTGGCCCGAGGATTTCGACGGCAACCAGGGACACCGTTACCACATCCGCGAACAGTCGCCGCTGTACCGCTACGAGGACCGGCCCGAGCGCCTGGGCGAACCGGCGACGATGATGCCGCGCGAAACGATTACGTTCCTGACCGAAGCGCTACGTGCGGCGATGCGCGTGGACGGGGAAGTCGCCGAAATCGGCGTGTGGCAGGGCGGATCGGCATGGAACATGGGCAAGATGATGCGGCTGATCGGCGACGAACGGCCGCTGCACCTGTTCGATTTCTTCGATGACCACACTCGTACAAACGCCGAGGCCATCATGTGCCTTGACGAAATTCGCGCCCGCTTCGACTTCTATCCCAAGGCGGACTTCTATCGTGGCCTCGCCGACCAGCACATGGGCAAGCTGGCAGACCGACGCTTCTGCTTTGTGCACATCGATCTCGGCTTCATCCCCGAAATTCTCGAATTCTTCTGGGATCGTCTGGAATCAGGCGGATTCATGGTGCTGGACAATTACGGGCATGTCCGCTCGTGGCCGTCCGAATTCGACCGCTTTTTCACAGAGCGCGGCTATCGAGTCATCCGCATGCCGTTCTCCTACCAGGCGTTCATCGTGAAATGATGGGGCGGTCTTTCGGGAGAATCCGCTCTTGGAAGACCGTCTAGCCTAGAGCGTGGTCATTTTTGATTGAAACAGATTTCTTGATCTCCGCGAAGGAGGAGATGACCACAATGCAAGTAAACATAATCGTGCTCTAAAGCGCGCTGTACGTATCGATCGCCAAGCCTACGTCTTCGTAGGTCGTCGCCCGCCCGCCGTGGATCACCACTGCGCGGTTGCAGTATTCGCGAACCATCTCGTTGCTGTGCGAGGCAAGGATCATCGAACGGTCGGCGCGCTTCTCGAATAACTCAAAGTGGCATTTGCGCTGGAAGTTCTGGTCGCCGACCAGGATGATCTCATCGATCAGGTAGCAGTCGAACTCGATCGCCAGCGACAGTGAGAAGGCCAAGCGCGCGCGCATGCCCGACGAATACGTCTTCACCGGCATCTTGAGCTGGCGGCCCAGTTCCGTAAAATCCTCGACGAAGTCCTTCATCTCGCGATAGTCGCGGTCGTAGATGCGGGCGATGAAGCGGGCGTTGTCGTAGCCGGTCAGGCTGCCTTGGAAGCCACCCGAAAAGCCCAGCGGCCACGATACCGACATGCGCCGCTCGATTCTGCCCGAGGTGGGCATCTCTACCCCGCCGATGAGCTTAATCAACGTACTCTTGCCGGCACCGTTGCGACCCAGCAAAGCCACCCGGTCGCCGCGCTGCATGGTGAAGTCTACCCCCTTGAAGACGTCCTTGCGGGACTGGCCATGGGCGTAGCTCTTGCTCAGGTTGTGGCAGGCGATCATTCGACAACCAGGGTGCGGCGCACGTGGCGGCATAGCGCCAGGCCAATAAGGCCTGCGACCATCGAGCACACCAGCGGGTTCCACACGTCGTAGTAAGGAGTGACTTTGCCACCCCAGATGCCGCCGCGCATCAGTTCCATCGCGTTTACAAAGGGTGAGAGCAGCAGGTATTCACGCACCGTCGGCGTCAGCCACGAAGCGGCCGAGAACGTACCGGAGAACGGAATCATAATATACGTGGTCACTGGAATGAACTTTTCGAGCACTTCGGACATCTCGGATAGTGGCGCGATCACGAAGCACAGCGACAGGGTGAACAGCGAATAGAGCAGCCACCCCGAAATGAACATGCCCATGTTGGCGGGCACCGGAAACTCGCCGAACGCGATCAGTACAACGGCGATGAACACGTAGGCCATCATCGCGCCCAGCATCTCGATCAGGAAGCGCACGAAGACGAAGTCGGTGACTTTTACCTGACGGTGGTACATCATGCTGCTGTTGGCCACGAAGACGCTGACCGACCGTCCGACGCAGTGGCGGAACAACGTCAGCGGGATATAACCTGAGACCACGAAGGCGATGATGCCGACGCCGTGCTCCTCGGGTCCCTTCATAAAACGCCAAATGAACGAGACGAGCCCGGCGAAGAGCAGGGGCTCGACCATGATCCACAGGAAGCCGATGTTCTCGCGCCCGAAGCGCGTGTTCAACTCGCGGATCATCAGCGCGTGGATCACGCGCATCTGGATGCGCCATCCTTCCCGCAGCTTGCCCAAGTTCGAACGTGCCATCGTCAATCGTCCGGGGCATGCTCGAGAATGCCGACGATCAGCATCCAACCGATGAAGTACAGGCACGTGGCGATGGCGGCAACGATGAGGATATCAAGCAGGCGGTGTGGGAGCAGCGGCATGTCAGGCAGGTTCGGTTCGACGACGCGCTCAAGGTAGTACTGCTGCCGCACCGATTCCGCCCGTGCCTGGACCAGCGCGGCGTTGGCGACGTTGAGGTTTTCAGTCGCAAATTCCTGTTCGACGAGGAGGTTCTCGTAGCCACCTACCTTGGAGGCGATGCCACCCTGCGACCCAACCACACGGCTGTCCTGCACGGCAATCTGGCCGGAGATTGCGTTAACGCGGTTTTCCAGCGCGGGCATGGAGGGGTTACCTGGGGCGACACGGCGCATCTGCTCGAGCTGGGCCTGTAGTGCGGCACGCTGGGCGATCAGGCCGTTGGAAATTTCCAGAATGCCGCCGGCCTGCTTGACCGGATCAATCAATTCCTGCGCATTGCGGTACTGGGCCAGCGCGACGCGTGCGCTCTTGACGCGGTTGGCAGCCAAGTCGACCTGTCGCTGCGCCTCGGAGATCGCGCGATCGCGGATCCGGTTATTGAGCCGGTTAACCAAGCCCTCGCTCAATTCCAGGAGGCGCCGGTTCACGACATAAGCGTCCTTCGCGGTGAAGCCCTTGACCGTGATAATCGAGGTTCCGGTTTCTGTGTCGAGCCGGGCATCGACCTGCTTGCCGTAGAACTTGTAGAGGTCCTCGAAGGTGTCGGCGCGCAGGGGCTGGGGGAAGCGCGAGAAAACATCGGTATCATGCGTGGAGTAGCGCGCACGGAAACCGGGGGTCTTCTCGAGCGCCTCAAGTGCGTCGCGCGAGCGCACGAAATCGAGCACTTCGTTTGCCTGTTCCTGCCCGCCCGACAGCCCAGTGGTCTGGATCAGGTTGGCGAGCGAGGAGAGCTGAGATCGCTTCTGGTCGGGGCTCTTGATGACGAAGCGAGATTCCGACGTGTAGACGTCGGAGGCAAACAGCGCGAAATACAACGCCGCCAGGACTGTCGGTACGATGACGAAGACGATGAACCAGCGCCGCTTCCTCAACCATTGTGAGAATACGGAAGGGCGAGCCGCGGTGTCGGACGGGAACGAATGTTCGGCGTTCATAAATATCTTTTGCAACACCTCAGGGGGCGGTTCGTCCGGCCATGGGCATGGCCAAGGCGCCTTGCGCTAGGCGAACATGGACCGGGATGCAAGGTAGGCTGATCCCATGGCCCCGATGTGCGAGCGCAATTGGTCGCAACGGTGCGCAGCGCTATTGTCCATCATCGAAGCAGGGTGCTAAGGCGACCGCCCCAGTTCAGGCCTTCCCGAGTTCAACCAGCGATGCAAGTAAAGAAGTTCGTTTCCCTGATTCTGCTTGCAGGTCTCACTGGTTGTGCCACGCTTCCCACCAGCGGCCCGACAGGCAAGCAGGTCGAGCGTTCTGCGCTTGATCCCGAAAACCCGTCGCCGATCCGGCTCGTGCAGGTCGAAGCGGCCGCCGATCTTCCCGTAGCCGCCGACGTCCAGGGCCCGACCCTGGCCGACTTGGCGCCGCCGCCCACTGACATGATCGGGCCCGGCGACATCCTCGACATCAACATCTACGAAGCCGGTGTAACTTTGTTCACCGGCGGGAGTTCGGCTGCGGCGGGTGCCCAGGTCGGCGTCAATCCCGGCGTCCAGGCCCAAAGGCTGCCACCGAGCCGGGTCGACGATAACGGCGACATCTCCATCCCCTACGCCGGCAAGATCCACGTCGTCGGGCATACGGTGGGCGAGGTCGAGGCGATGGTACGTCGGTCGCTGCATGGGCTGTCTCAGAATCCGCAGGTGCTGATCTCGCTCAGCCAGGCGATCACCAATTCGGTCATCGTCAGCGGCGAAGTGGCGCGCCCAGGGCGCCTGGTGCTGCAGACCAATCGCGAGACGCTGTCCGACGTGGTGGCGCTTGCCGGAGGCTATCGCGGCAATGCCAAGGATCTGACCTTGCGGGTGTTTCGCCGCAGCGACACGATCGACATCGCCATCAACGATCTGCTCGACAACCCCAAGCTCGACGTGCGCGCCTACCCGGGCGACCGATTGATGCTCATCAACAATCCACGAACCTACTCGGTGATGGGCGCACCCAGCGTGGTGCAGCAAATCCCCTTCACGCGTTCGAAAGTCTCGCTGGCCGAGGCGATCGCCACCGCTGGCGGCGCCAATCCGGGGCTCGGTGATCCGGCCGCCATCTTCTTGTTCCGCTACGTGCGCGACGAAGCCGGTAACGAAGTGCCGGTGGTCTATCATCTCAACATGATGAAGACCGGCACCTTCTTCCTGGCCCAGCGCTTTGCCATGAAGGACAAGGACGTGCTCTACTTCGGCAATGCGCGCGCCAACCAGCCCGGCAAGCTGCTGGCGTTGATCAGCCAGTTGTTCTCGCCGATCATGACCGTGACTGCCGCCGTCCAGACGGTGCAGAACAGCAACTGATGCAATCGGCGGCGCGGGGGCGTTCGCCATTCGGGGAAACGCGATGCGACTTGTCGATGAGGCCGCACAGGCATTGGCACAGGCGCAGGGCTGCGCCGATTGGAATGCTCTCGGGTTCGAGGAGCAGGAGCGGCTCCGGTTCGGCGTGCGCGCCGTTTTGGGCGCGCTGCGCGATCCGGATTCGGTCATGGCCGAGGCGGGTGCCGAAATCATCCGCAACGTCGGACCTGCCGAAAGCGACGCGGCGCATCGCAGCGACGCCGCGACCACCTGGCGGTTCATGATCGACGCGCTGCTGGGCGAGCGCGAACCGAGGTTTCCTGCAGTCTGATTCTGTCCACTTCCGGCGGAGTGATGTCATTCCGCCGGCAGTCGTAGATCCGCGTCGCCGCCGGCTCTACCGGGGAGCGCTGGCAAGCCCGCGCGCAGGGTCGTGCCTGCGCACCACGCGGCGGTTGCCCATGGCAGCGCACCCAATGGTCGCAGGTCGGGCCGGGGGCGACGAGAAGTGACAGAAATTTAATTCCTACTCGAAGATACGAATTTCGCGGTGCGCGCGGGGTGTTTCCGCTCTTCACCGCCATCCCGCCAAGACGACGTTCCGACGCAGATTACCGGCCAAGGCGTGCCTTGAGGAGTTTGCAGGGCGCTCGAAGCTAGCTAAAAGGCCAGGCATGCATATCACTCCCCTCGACATTCCCGGCGTGCTGCTGGTGACGCCGCGCCATATCGGCGACGAGCGCGGCTACTTCGCCGAGACGTTCCGTGCCGATGCCTTCGCCAAGGCGGCGGGCGACTGGACTTTCGTGCAGGACAACGAATCCCGCAGTGCCCGGGCCGGCACGGTGCGCGGCCTCCATTTCCAGAGCGAGCCCCACGCGCAGGGCAAGCTGGTGCGCTGCACTGCTGGCGCGCTCTTCGACGTCGCGGTGGACATCCGCGCCGGTTCTCCCACCTACGGGCGTTGGGTGGGCGAGACGCTGACGCCGGAAAACGGCAGGCAGCTTTGGGTTCCCCCGGGTTTCGCCCACGGGTTCTGCTCGCTCAAGCCTGATACGGTCATCTGCTACAAGGTTACAGGCTACTACAGCGCTGAATGCGACAAAGGCCTGGCCTGGAACGACCCGGCGATCGGCGTGGCCTGGCCTGACGCGGCCGACCCCGAAACCCTCTCGGGCAAGGACCGTGCGCAGCCGCTTCTCGCCGATCTTGCCGCCTATTTCAGCTGGAGCCACTGACCCCCATGCGCGTGATCGTTACCGGCGGGGCCGGCTTCATCGGCTCGGCTCTCGTGCGTCATCTGGTGCTCGACAAAGGGTATGCCGTCCTCACCATCGATGCGCTGACTTATGCGGGCTGCGAAGCCTCGCTCAAGGCGGTCGAGGGGTACGCGAACCACCTCTTCCTCAAGGCGAACATCTGTGATCGTGCGGCGATGGACGCGGCGATTGCCGGGTTCCGCCCCGACCGCATCATGCACCTCGCCGCCGAAAGCCACGTGGACCGCTCGATCACCGGCGCGGCCGACTTCATCCAGACCAACGTGGTCGGCACCTTCACGCTGCTGGAGGCCGCCCGCCATTACTGGCAGTGCCTCGAGGCCGCTGCCAAGGCGGCCTTCCGCTTCCTCCACGTCTCCACCGACGAGGTCTACGGCTCGCTCGGCGACGAGGGGCTCTTCACCGAGACCACACCTTACGATCCCAGTTCGCCTTACTCGGCATCCAAGGCCGCTTCGGATCACCTCGCGAAAGCGTGGGAGCGCACGTATGGGCTGCCGGTGGTGGTTTCCAACTGCTCGAACAACTACGGGCCTTACCACTTCCCCGAAAAGCTGATCCCGCTCACGATCCTCAACGCGCTCGAAGGGCGCCGCCTGCCGGTCTACGGCAAGGGCGAGAACGTGCGGGACTGGCTTTATGTGGACGACCACGCCCGCGCTCTCGACCTCATCGCCGAAAAGGGTCGGGTGGGGGAGACCTACAACGTCGGCGGCCGCAACGAGCGCCGCAACATCGACGTCGTGCGCCGCATCTGCGCAGTGCTCGACGAACTGGTGCCTGCGGAAGGCCTGCGTGAGGACCTGATCGAACACGTCACCGACCGCCCCGGCCACGACGCGCGCTACGCCATCGATGCCACCCGGCTGGAGGACGAACTCGGCTGGCGTGCACAGGAGACTTTCGAGACCGGCATCGCCAAGACGGTGCGCTGGTATCTCGACAACGAAAGGTGGTGGCGCCCGTTGCGCGAGCGCTACGACGGCGAGAGGCTGGGCCTTTCGACTGTGAAGGCGCCCGCATGAAGATCGCCGTCACCGGCAAGTCCGGGCAGGTCGTCACCGCCTTGCTAGAGCGCGGTGCCGCCGCCGGGCACCAGGTCGTCGCGATCGGCCGGCCAGAGCTGGACCTTGCCGATCCCGCCTCCGTCGCGCGCGCTCTGGAAGCGGTGGCGCCCGACGTGGTGGTCTCCGCCGCCGCTTATACCGCGGTGGACAAGGCCGAGATGGAAAGCGATCTGGCTCATGCCGTCAACGGCGCGGGTGCCGGTGCGGTGGCGCGCGCGGCCAAAGCCCTGGGCGTGCCGCTGGTCCATGTCTCCACCGACTACGTGTTCGATGGGGC
>Ga0247734_1001130_pt1 | contig 20932 bp, 17 predicted proteins | sample UWRJL103311B2_FD_180933 | JGI IMG/M metagenome (GOLD analysis project Ga0247734, IMG submission 180933) | Plant litter microbial communities from Arlington Agricultural Research Station in Wisconsin, United States - UWRJ-L103-311B-2 | ecosystem: Environmental > Terrestrial > Plant litter >... | reverse complement strand
GCACCTACGTAATCAACAAGCAACCGCCCAACAAACAAATCTGGCTTAGCTCTCCCATCTCTGGACCGAAGCGATACGACTGGGTTGTGACGAGCGAGGGACAGAACGCCAAGGAAGGCACTGGTGGGGGAGACTGGGTTTACTTGAGGGATAATAGCACCTTGAGGGAGCTTTTGTTGACAGAAGTCGGCGTGGATTTGAGTGACATTTTGGAGCCGGTGGAAAGTGGTACTGACGAATGAAGAGTTTACGGTGGTAGGATAGAGATATTAGACCCGAGGGGGTTTGCGGGATGTTACTATACTGGAACAATACTGTGTGCACATTGGGATAGAAACCTCATTTTAAAATAAGGAGCCTATGGTATGGCCGTCTCCAGTTATCACCTTATCGCAGAAGCAGCTGGTACTTGCTTTCACAGAATACCAAAACAGCCAACTTCATCACATGTTTCATGTTCCTTAAGGCAATGTACTTTGGTATGTAAATCCGGTTTGTGCCTTCCCCGGCCGATTTTGTGTCACTTCTTCGCCCTCATAATTGTTATCTTTCTTTTGGAAACCTTACCCGCGCATGTTCGCAAAATCTGCACCGTCTGTGCGAACATTCCGGGCATTGATCTATAAAAGTCGACATTCCACCGGAAAATCTACAGTTACAACAATGCCAAGTAAAAATATATGGATAACGGGACTTAAGTCTCCTAATTTTGTATGTGCTTAGCGATCGCAACTGCTATGTCAAATGGTTTTTGGGGAGATGCTTACGGTTTTGAATCACCCATACTGTTATCAAGTGCTGGAACTATATTGAAGGTATCGTCTTCAGTGGCTAATGAGTCTGCTGGTAGGGAGGAAAGTGTCTCCTTTCCTGTTGATCCCTCACGAGTTGAGCATTCCAAGGTACTCTCATCACTGACATCAGAAGGGCAGTATTGAATGGCAACTATGCTTTCAGCTGTCAAATTTGCCGGCTGATTCCCAGTATTCGTTATATCCGGTAAAAACTCGAAATTTATATCCGGATGCGACTGAGTTGGTATTGAACCTATCTCTTCGTTGCCAGATAAAGTTTTGATAGATTGACCTTCCTTTCCGATTTCTGTTTGTGATAATTCCTCTTCGCGGAGCTTCATGTCTTTCAGAACATTATACGCAGGTATGATATAAGCAACCCCAGAGGCAGTACTTCCAATAACCATGTGACCATATATTTTATAAGTCTCTGAGTCACAAACAATAGAACCTGAATCACCCGTTGCGAGATGTCCATTTATCTCAACAGTGTATGCTTCTTGGAAGCATGTACTAAACATTAGACGAATATATGATGGTCTCCCAGATAGTACACCAGAACACCTCCCACTGGATCCTGTTACAGCCAGTATGCGTGTTTCTCCAGGGGGTATTTTGCTGACGGTTTCAAGTGACATTACCGGAAGCCTGAATAAATTGGTCGTGGTGTTATCCTCACTAGTGTGCTCAAATAAAGCGTAATCTAACTCGACTGATTGAATAGTTAGGGTGGCAAGTTCGACATCCAACCTCTTACTTCCGATAGCATTATCCGGATCTAGCAACAAGTCCTGCGGGTCGATAGGTAAATTGCCAGGTTTGTAAGACTGGTTTAACTCTTTGGGCATCAAGGAGTAGTTTTCTGATCCCCTAACTTTGAAGCTTCCGGAACTCTCGCCGATGTTTTGCTCGCGACTTATATTATCATGGGAACTACTAGAATCCGAAATCATCCTCGCACTACTGCTGAAATCCATCTCTTCGCTTGAGATGCTATCATGGTTTTTTACATCTTCCATTATCCCACCAAATTCAAATTCTGAATCAGATTCGTCTTCTTCGGATTCGTTGATGTCCCTTCCAACTAGGGCATGTGAAACACTGAAATAACAGTATTTACCTGCAAACCGGGCAACACTGCCAACGGTCGCTGTATGAGAGGCTTCGGGAACCTCTGAATGGTCGACAGTGTAAAGTCGCAGCGCGGATATGGTTTTCTGCGAACAGCTTGGCAACACACTTGGAAGAGTTGCTAAAAGAACTCTGTTAACCAATGCTGGCGAATTCAGCCTCATGCCATATGCCATAAATTGAGGAGGATTCGTGATGTCTGGTGGAAATTGCCAATGTCCAGTCTCAATCCCGGGATACTTTTGAAGAATTCCACTTTTCCTCAACACATTCATAGCCTCTTTTCTGGGGCCAGCGGTTTTGCAGGAAAACATGACTTGTGGTACTGCTGTTCCCGGTGTCTTTCCGACCATATAGATATTAAAAATAACATGGCTTGAGCCGGGAACAGGACGGCATGAACGATCGAGTATTTCAGCGATCTCTTTGCCCAGGAGGTTGAAAGCATCTTGGGCGGGGCCTTTGGCTTTCCAACAACTGAACTTTTCTTTCTTCCCACAGAAACTCCCTACTGATGCTTCCGGATTGGTCCATCTTGGCGCAGTCTTCTGAAAGTTGGTGAGCAACTTTTTAACCTGACGTAGAGGCTGGAGGCTGCTCTCTCGGGCTCTCTTTCGGGCCCTCGAAACACTATCATTTGTAGTTTCACACTCTAAATTCAACCTGCTGGGGATCGGGGTCTGTAGACTCTGAGTGTCAATAGAAGCCTTGCAGTGACATTGCGTAAGTTCTAAGCTGCCTCCAAGTACTTCATGTTCCACGGGTTTAGCTTTTCGTAAACTATCTTCATCAGGGGAATACCTTGGTTCCTGGAGGATTGTGGACGCCACGTTCGATGAAGCCAAGTTCTGCACGTTCATGTCGACTTCAGACAAGCCTGAATCACTGCCATTACAGAAGCATATATTCAAACTTCTCCTAGTCTATAACAAAACGATAATGAACTCTGAAAGATAGGAGAATCTATAACTTACGAAGACGACTTTTAGTCGGATATTTTACATTCTGGGCGGTTATCAAATGATTGCAGTGTCAACAGGCATTGTGAATACATGGTCGACATTTGTGTGGCTTCCGTTACGTATCTATGTACACAGCCCCAAACCTCATGCACGTTGTGCAGAATCATGCGCACCACAATGAAATCCCCACCAAAAGCGAAGGACGCCCTGTAGGAAGCCTCACTACTGCATGAATTGGAAACTGACCTTTTTGGCTGATGGGGGATTTATATCTATGAGTTACCGATCATTTAGAACCATTGAATTAAACTTTTGACTTGGAATGCAGAGCTTTGACATGTCTTTAACAAGCTCGCTGCTCTCGCACCCGATACCAGCAGCTACGCAAGAACTAATTGCCCGCTCTCTGTGGAATTCAACCGATTACAAAATTCTTAATCTATCATTGTATCCATACTTCCAATACTATACCGAGCAATGTAGAATTGCATTTCAGGTCTATGAAAGTCATATGCAAGCTAAAACCCACCAAGATGTTCTCAAAATCGTCCAATATTTTCAAGAGGGTATAGCTCGCGAGACTATTCAACAGCTCCTTTTCGCGGAATCCCACGTTGACAAGAGTTCAGAGGGACACAAAGCCATATTTGACAGTTCGATAGATTTGGCAGCTCGCCTTGCATTCATGCTAGACATTGGAGAGCTCCGCAATGCATTTTCTGGACGGAGGCGCCTTATTTGGATTAAAGGAACTGTGCAAGGATTTGTGGAGGACATATTTGCTGACCAAGCTGTATTGGAACACGAGGGAATAAAACTGGGAACTGCATTCACAGCTCGTAACTTGAATCTTGTGGCTGGTTTGCGAATTGAGCTGACCACGAACCTTGCGGACCACCTTCGTCTGAGAAATGAGGATCGAACCGTATCCATATTTCATCATGCTTCATTCCTGCGATGTCAACTGAAGTAAGCGCCATGTCTTCTTTTACCTAAAATATAAGATCCTGACTTTTCATTTGTAGGAGCTTGATATTTCCTCCAGGTTTGATCCAGGAAACGCTTCAAACTCTAGCACTACTATTCCCACAAGGAGAAAGGTCCACTGAGAAATGGTACTCTAAGCAAGATAGCCCAGAGGATCTAGATCCCGGGGTCTTGCACTGTGGTAAATTTGGAGACAACTTACGACAGATTGAAAAGTATACGTTTTGGCATGACAGGCTCGTCATATTGAAGCAAGCTTTTGATGAGTCTCAGCCGAAAACTGTTACTCAGCTGTGGAATGACAGACGGGAAGGTAGCCAGTGGTATGCACTCTGGGTTGCTATTGGTATAACACTCTTTTTTGGGCTGGTGCAGAGCATTGAGGGAGCTGTACAAGTATACAAAGCATACCACCCTGAGTAGAAGTGGGCGGCACTTCAGCATGGTAGACGAGCAAACTTCAAATCTATCTTTTTGTAATACTTCCAATATGAGCAAAGTTAATTGTCCTCCGAACCTTTAATCTTACGCCTTGAGCTTATGGTGTAACATGGTTTATCTCTTGGCTTAATTGTGGCGATCCGACTAGTGCGATAATATCGAAATTTTCTTCAAAATTAAGTCCCAAGGCCAGTCCTTGTACACACTTAAGTCAACTCTTACCTGCAAGAGACTATTTCCCTGCCTGCGTGATCATTACCTTGCACTTGTGGAGGAGTGGTTCATTTTAAGCCCCGCTCTGTTGCGGAGCACTTGAGTCGCTTAAAAAAGGAGGCAGACAGCCTTAAACGAGATGCTAATCTAAGCGAAAGAGCTTATTTTAAGTCGGCCTACCCAAGAGAGCCAAGCAGTCAGGACAATAACAAAGGGTCCTCCTTGTCTTCGGAGGCAAAGGGGTTTGAAAGAGCTTAGTATCGGTTGGTAAAGAGCTTTCTTTTGATATTAACTCACAAAGCATTTCTAAAAGCAAATCAAAGATTCCTTATCCTCTTTGTTGTCAACAATGACATTCTTAAACCCGGAGACAACAGAGTGCAGCTCTCCCCCACCTCAACTTTCAATAATGTTCGAAACTACTATCCTGATCTCAACATACTACAAAACAATTATCATGTGCGAATCGAGATTCATTACCTACAAAAGGTGCCGGCACCTGGATCATGAGGAAGAGATTTGCCCCAAACAAGTACGTAATACTTCCAAAAGAAGCTCCATTTGGAGGATATTCACGAGAGCCCCTAGCCTGGAGAAGTGTATGAAATATGCCACAATGATACGATCTGGTATGTGTCCTGACTGTACTCAGTATGTTCGTAAGCAGTTGGCGTATGCTAATGCCAAAAGGGCATCATGTGATAGGTAACTCCACAATCACCAAATCCTCGCACTCAGAATAGATCTTGCACAGCTTAAAATTATATATTTAAGATATAAATACAAGCAGTAAGTCCTTCAACATAATTACACATTAGGCTGGCTGAGCCACCAATATCTTAACGTCAACTATCGTAAACCTAACCCATATCGTATTTAGCTATCCCAACTACCATGTAAATTTCATAAGAGCTGGATTTAAAGCAATTGGCAGTGCGAAATGTGTTACAGCAGCCAGAGCCAAAGGATAAATTGCTACCAGCTGCCGGATTTCCCATTGGCGAGGTACAGCGAAGGCGCAGACAAAGATTAGAGTAATGCATGAAATGCAGTATAAGAAACGCCATTTGAATCTCTTTATAATCTTGGGAGCTTCTTGGAAGATGTTGGAGTTTTCAACCTGTAAGGATTATTAGAACAGTAGCTTTGAGATGGGGGAGCGACTCACCTCTTTTTGAGTTGTAGACCAGGAGATGTCTATCGAGAACAGATGACAGAGAAGTGCCTTGCTAACTGGGAACGAAAGGCCACCAAACATTATAGTGAATAAAATAAGCCATGTGAAGTTTTCAAGCACTAGTAGTTCTCGTTAGCATATATTCAAAGTCAGATTTTGATTAAGTACTCACGTCCGTAAATAAGGCCACTCTCGCCAGTACGATATCGCAACAGTGCGAGCGACACATTGCATACGAAACCAAAGATGAAAAGCAACCCGATGTAGACATCGAAGGATTGCAGATACCAATTGTCCACCAATCCGTCGGCCCACCCGATGAGGAAATAGTTCACCAGAATGGCGATCCAGCCTAGTCCAATTGCGTAATAACTTCCAACATACCCCAGCACAGAGAACTTGCTAGCGACCGGGGCAGTTGACCCCAGAAACTGCCGAATGAGTTTTGTGAATGGACCCTTCCTAGGCCAGTCTTTCAATGGATGGAAAATTAATTCGCTGCAGCCGTAGGCGTACTTCTCCCATCTGATAATCTCATCGTAGATGGTGAGAGAAACACCCTCTTTAAAACCTTCCTTGGTATATGCGGCAAACCGAATAATCCAGTTCTTAAATTGAAGGCGGAGAGCCATGTCGAAGTCCTCTGACACACTAGATTCAGACCAGAACTTGATGACTTCATCTTCATCATAGTAGGCGACATCTTGCATAGCTTGCCAGCGGAGGACAGCGTTGTGTCCCACAAAAGGTGCAACGTCACCGTTGGAGACCATATAGCCAATTGCAGTATATATCAAGCGTGTGAAGTAACTATGTGATGGTCAGTTGCTGCACACAAGAAGTCTTGAGTAACTTACGAGATTCCTCTCTCAAAGAAGTCGTCCGAAACATGTAGAATCCCAGCTGTATATTGCAAAATGGCTACTTCGGGCGACTGTTGCATCTCGCTAACAGCATCTAACAGACAGTCATCTGGGATTCGAGTATCTGAGTCAACTAGATGACTTTTAGCATGATAACAGCTTTCTATGAATGGCTTTGACAAACCCAAGAGTATGTAGTCACCGATCCTAATTTCGCCAGAAACCAAAGGTTTGGGATTGAGCTTTGCAATGACGTTGTTTAGACATCTATTATATTCCACTGTCTCATCTTCTTGAGACCAATCCTCATTTCGAAATACTTCTGCCAGTTTCTCCTCGACCTTTGTGCTAATCATAAGAGCGTAGTTCATATTGGAGGCCTAAATAATAGTGAGCAGACATACTAATATGCTAGATTTGACAGAGATCTTGGTATACTGACTTTCTTGAATCTTCCTCGCCTAAGAAACTTTAGAGTTCCATCTTTAGGCGAGGGATTGTGTGCTGGCCGTGCAACCCAAGCAATATTATGTGTCTTGTAAAATCGTTTCCGTATATCAATTTCTTCCTGGCACATATTCGCAAGTATTCCATCGTCATTGACAAATATATTTGCTGAACCACCCTGCATTTCGTATGTTGCGATGGCCGCTTTGAGAGACATTATGGTGGGTTCGACAACTGCTTCAAGACTTTCTGTGTAGATAGGACATTGTATAGTCACGTGAGGGAGTAGTTCTTTACTTCTCAATCGACAAGGTGCTTGGCCCGAGAAGTATTTGGTATTGGCCTGACATTGGCCGATCGGCCCAAGCAGTTGGAATGCACAGACAACAACAATCTGCATGAAGAACTGTAACAACTGTAAGAAGTTTGTGGATAAGTTTGGTCATAAAGACTTACTAGTGAAATGACAAACTGTATGGGGGTATACGCAAGCACTGCAAGCCTTTGGAAATTGCCGTCAACTGTTGTCTCCTGAACCAAGACTCTGAATCCCATGCCAATGATAGCGAAGCTGAGGATCAGGGTTAAAGATGTGATGAAACTGTTGATATAGGTGGTTTGTCTCTTTTCCACTCCTCCAGCTTCAAGCAGAGCCTCTTTCGTCGCAACATCTGAAGGTCGTCTTTGTTTTTTAGTCTTCGGGTACACTCCTGTTGCATTTTGCCACGATATCTCCACCAATTGGTTCTCCAGATCCGCAGCACGCTGTATGATGTTATTGGGATCGTTATCCCAGATGAGGAGAAATGCTTCTTCTTGGACAAAAGCAGCACATTGATGTTTTTGGGCCAATTTGAGGTCGCGAATGGATGGAATCATTTGAATTTGCAGACCAGATCTTAGACACACCCTTCCAGTGTCATTCTTCAACCTAAAGAATGCTTCCACAATGGTTGATTTCATGGTGATCACGATCTGCCAAGAATTAGCAAATATCTCAAGCAAAGCATTTAGTCTCGACAATGTTCACCTCTGCATTCAGGTCGACAAGAGCCTCAGCAAGCAGGCTCTGTGATAAAGGAGCCGGTGCTGTGATGAAATCACTCCATGTTTCCCGCATAAATGCTCCCTCGTCCGTAGATATGTCATCGCTTATCCAAAACCGTTGGCGCTGCTGCTGATACAGGAACGCCACTATCATCTCGTGTTGCACAGCGCCTTTTTCGAGTCGAGGAAGGGCAACACTGGTTAATCTGTCGACTTTCAACTGCTCCTCCATCGTACGCTCAGGGCGAGTACGCTCAGGGCGATGAGGAGACCCGCTTCTTTCCTCCACGGTATCATCTTTAGTTGTTGCTTGGGTTGCACTTCCGAACACATAGTTTTGAAAGTATGCTTCCATTTTGAAACATGGAATGGTTGAACTAAAAGTTACATAGAATATACTGTTGAGTTACTTAAATATAACGAAGCTTATTTGAGAAGAAATTAAAGTATTATATATTTCTGACTGATTGGGTGCGAACCTCTATAAATAAGGGCATTTGTTTACTGGGGAGGTGGCGGCAGAGGTGGCAGTTACACATCATCGCATCACATGAATTTCCAATTCAATTCATACTACTTACCATACGACATAGAGGCTACCCTGTTAAGCAATCCATTAGTTAAATGTAGAGTTTCCTATTGTAAAGGACTGTTGAAATGTTGTTTGGTTGTTGCACAGGTTTGTTTTGCACCATTGCTAGTGTTTGACTCCGGATATTATCAGTTCCGCGTTCTTATGTTGTTCTTTAGGGTCAGTTTTCCCCTCTATCTCTCCAGGTCGGCGACGATTTGAAATCTCACGGTGCTCGCAACTTTGAAAGGAACAGGCCCGACTTGCGAGCATCACATAATCACACTTGATTGGAATGGTTTCAACGCATTAAGGTTGGCAGGAGGAGGCTTATATCGATCATTTGCCCCCGCAGGTTCTTATCTTGACTTCCTCCGAGAACACCTTGAGTCATGCTCTCGTATCTATGTTGCCAAGTACAAACGTTGTATTGTGGTGCTATACTACCTGTACAACGCGAGGGGAGGTGGATAAGTATAGCACAGAAATTTAGTTAACTTGCGTTGCGTTCTCATCCAGTATACGGGTTTTCTGAATGAGGACAGGAGGGATTATATACATGACGAGTTGATTTGATCATATTTCCATTCAACTACAGTACTTAGAGTTCCCCCGCCATGGTGAACTACAGCCGCGCGTCATATATATAAATTGTTCTTTTTATTCTTATAATAAATCCAAATTGTCGATCGGATTACTGGCACACTTTACCAGAACTGCCAGTGGTTGATTATGGGGCTATGCTGGACCTAGTAACGGTACGGGGCGCCCTCGCCTCCGCTGATCTTACGGCCGTGCGCTGTTGATGGTCCGAACACCGGGAGTCACCCGAATGACCCCTGCGAACCTCGCCCTTCCAGAATTCTGCCAAGCCGAGAGGTTGACCCCCCATAAAGCTACTACTGAAACAACCATAGCATGAAATTCTATATAACTTGCCCTTCCTGAAGTCCGGATACGACCCCCTGGATTTGCCTAAATTTTAATATATAGTATGCTAGATACCAAGTTTCATTTACGAAGCGTGGAGCGTTGAGAATTTTATGGAGGTCTTGGCATTTTGAGCCTCTCCATCGGCTGTTTGGCTTGGCGATGCTTAGCGTAAAACTATATTTCAACATACTTGCAATTTACAACATAATAGAGGCATCTTTCAAAGAAATTATATCATCATAGAAATAGAAGTAGTTATATAATCAAAGCTTCATAAATGCTATTTTATGTAGACGTAATTTCTACAACTTTTAAGGTTGTTGTTGTCATGTTGTCGATTTATGAAAATGGCGCTATGCAAAGTAATTTTCATGGCCGTGAATTCAATCTCACGGATATTTCCCCACCCACCCGCTTGCACCCTTTTGGGAATAGCCTCCAGGTAAAGTGAGTATGCCGGGCGTCATTGATCTGCGTGACCCTAACAAAGATCGCAAGTCTTTGCTGCTCCTAGTATATATTCCTCTTAAGTGTAGAGTTGCGCCGAGCATGCTAACGCTCTGAGAATGAGACAATGAAATCCCCCGTAAACTTCAAGTTGTCACTCTCTCCTAATTTTGCAAACCTGCTCCTGAGCCGCGATGAAGTCTTCGAGATCAACCATGCACACAATCGCCGAAAATACGCGCGATAAAGCGCCGGGCCTGACAAGACGACATGGAATTCAACCAGGGTTTGTTTTCTTCGAAAAAGAAGGTCCGCCAACGGCTCCTGAAACTCCGACACCTGATCGCGACAGTTTGGTATCAAGAGTCAGCTCTAAGTCTTACATACGACCATACTTTCGATCGAGGATTGTTGCGAAAGAAAACATCGAAAAGCCGTGGATGGATGAGCCAAAGTCCAAATGGCCCGTACTCGTTCCATACCTCGGCATCATTATCGGATTGATTTTGGCCGGGTACCAAATGTACCTGGGATGGGCTTCAGTAATACAAAACAAGTACTGTCTTGTGATGGAGGATAACTTCGATGGAGATGTCCTGAATTCATCAATCTGGAATTACGAAACACAATTAGGAGGTTTTGGGTAAGATACTTCCATATCATTATACACCAAAATTCTAACGTGGCCAGTAATGGCGAGTTTGAGGTGACCACAAACAGCACCGAGAACATATTCATCGAACGGGGCAGATTGGTCATGACACCTACTCTCCAGGAGGAAAGCTTACTCAACGCTAAATTTGCTCTTTTGAATTTGACTGCAGACGGTACGTGTACGTCAAGTGCGTGGTACAACTGCTGGACTGCAACGAATGCCACCAACCACACGATAATGAACCCAGTTAAGTCAGGTCGAATAAATACCAAAGGACACGCAAGTATCAGGTATGGTCGAGTTGAAGTTAGCGCAAAGATGCCCGCCGGTGATTGGCTATGGCCAGCTATCTGGATGCTCCCCGAGAACGATTTCTACGGTCCTTGGCCTGCCTCTGGTGAGATTGACATCATAGAATCCAGAGGCAACAACTACACATACGACGACGGTGGAAACAATTATGTATCAAGCAGCCTGCATTGGGGCCCCACAAAGAATCTAGACGCGTACATGAGAACTTCAGAGAAACGTCCTATACCCCACACGACGTACTCGGATGGTTTTCACAAATTCGGGCTTGAATGGAATGAGAAATACATATATACTTATATCGATACCAAGCTTCGCCAGATTTTTTACACGCCATTCAAAAAACCTCTCTGGGAACGTGGCCACTTTCCGCAAATAGACGAAAAAGGAGAGTTGGTCACCAATCCGTGGAATACAAATCGAGATAATACTCCTTTTGATACTCCATTTTACTTAATTATTAATCTGGCTGTGGGTGGAACAAATGGGTTCTTTAAGGATCCAGACAGAAAAAAGCCATGGGATAACAATGCTGTTAACGCAACGGCATACTTCTGGCAAGCGAGAGATCAATGGTATCCAACCTGGTTGAGAGGGGGGGCACGAATGGAAATTGATAATATTAAGATGTGGCAACAGTGTAATTAGATTAGTCGTATTGCTTCCTGAGAGTTGTTATTTCAAACTCTGTATAACTAGTACTGTATTATTAAGTAACAAGCTTCTCCCCATACTCATCAATATGAACAAGAATCCCGAAAGCTATTGCCACCAACTGGACATTTTCCACGTCAGAAGTTTGCTGTCTAAGACATCAGAGGATGTATATTCCGACGTTTCGGCTCAAAAGAAAGCCAAAGTATATTTCTAATCTCCTTGTGCACGGATATATCTGCTCCGAATTGAACATTTCAGCTTTAACCCACATTTCCAGCCTCGTTCGGTTCACTGTAAATTCAGAGTTTGACTTTGACTTCAGCTTGAACGTAAATAATTAGAATATGCGTCTCTTTCGAGTTATACCATCAACTTCGGCTAATGCGGCCAATAGGACTTGAAACCAAAATTTATTTCGGCATAGCCTGTACCCATAGGAGTTCCGATGGGTCTTCTAGCATTATTAAGGAGGCTATGTCACACCCACAGCAATATGATAGAATGATGGTTTAAAATGTTGGAACCAAGCTCAGTAACGTTTCATTTCCAGCCATCTACAAACACAAGTTGCCATTTGGGTAATGTATGTCAAGATTATAAGAAATCAAGCTTTTCAAGAAGTCATGGAATGATTCATGTACTTCCTCTAGATCTTAATTGAATAGGTAATTACTCTCCGGGCTGTTTTCAGCCCGCGCCCAAATGTAACAAAACATCTGGACTGAGCTCTATCTTGGTGGCAATTTTGAAGCTGGAGACAAATAAAAGAGTCGCAACCTGCCTGTGAAAAAACTACCACGCTCTCCTCATGCTCTGCCCTTTTGCCAACATCTCACCTTGAAACTTCGGAAATCAGCAAAATGCGTGCCTCCATCCTTCTCTTGTTGCCTGTTATTGGTGTTCTCGGAACACCACTTCAAGCATTACCACAAGAGAGAGGTGCTCCGATTGAGCAACGCGCCGTTACAACCTACGCACAGACTTGTTCATACTTTGGTATAATTCTTGGCTCTACCACTTCCACCAATTGTAATACCCCTACAACGAGCGGACCGTATGTTTCAGTGAACTGTCTGGGTGCCGGTGGTTTCATCTCCCTATGCGCCCTTGGAGTGACAGCTTCAACCTGCTTTCCTGTCACCACTACTCAAACAGTCACTTTACTTGGGCTTACGCAGACCAATTTGGTACCTTTTACCAGGTGCACAACCCTGACTTTCCCTCCTGCACCCGCTGCAACCACTACACGCGCTTCATCTACCAGTAGCAAGAGTACAACTAAAAGTCCATCTGTGACATCAAGTAGCCCAACAACCAGTAGCAGCACAAAACCAACTACCAGCACACGCCCAGGCCCTATTGGCACCTACAAACCCCTTCCTACCGCGGCTGCGGGTTACAGCTTTATAGGATGCTATCTGGACAGTGGTAGTCGAACATTGCCCAACGCAATACCAAATGTTAACTCAGTTGAGGAATGCATTTCTGGATGTTCAGGTGCGGGTTATACTCTTGCTGGGGTTGAGTATTATGGTGAATGTTACTGCGGCAACGAGCTTGTGGGCAACGGCCCAACCGTGATCGATTCTAAGAACTGCAATTACGCATGCACTGGTAGCCCGAGCGAGACATGCGGCGGTGGAAATGCCATTCAGGTATATGAAGGAACCCCCCCACCTCCGCAATACCTAAGCAGCCCTTTCACCAACGGTGTTTGTGTCTCTGACAATGTCAACTCTGCTCGCACCCTTAATGGAGCTGCCTTCCCTGCACCCAATATGACTCCGCTGGTGTGCAAAGCTTCTTGCAACGACTTTGCCTACTACGGTGTGGAATACTCAACCGAGTGTTACTGTGGAAATTCAATCCCATCAAACATACCTTACAGCTCGGCTTGCACCATGGCTTGCGGAGGAAATAGCGGACAGACCTGTGGTGGACCCAATGCTATGAATATTTATAGTCAATAAGGAATTGTGAGACTGTATCTATTATCTTCATGGCCTAACATTTCTACTTGTTTTGTTGGCAATTGATGGGTTTCAAAAACTATCCTTTAGTTATATGGCTCAGGGTTTCTCTTAAATCCTGCCTTTGTTATGTTGAATAGCACTTTGTGCATTTGGACCTTCAACATGTTGAAACGGAAAGTGGTTGACTAACCACTTTCTTTTTCTTGTTACTACTGGCAGATCTAAGTTACTTTAGTTTTTGAAATATTTACACAGGACCAAAATATTATACGCTCCTTTAAAGAAGACTTGCAAATCTTAATGGGCTTTTCGTTATTATGTGACAGCTTCAGTAAAAGATTGCCTCACTTAATGTATCTAGATGATCAAAATAGTGGAGCTGGGGTGGTGGGCCATGACCCAATACAGCCCTCTCTTATTTCGTTCCTAAATCCTCTCTAGTCGCGTTAAAATAATTCCTTGAACCAGTAGTTCTTTGATTTATTAAATCCTCCTATAGAATGCATATGAAGCCCACTATTCAAGCCAGATTTACTATGGTATATCGCAGAAAGTGACATTTCCATTGAGATTGAAGCAGATTATGATGAGAATGGAACTAGACGCTCTAAATGGCATTCATTGGTGGGGACCGGAGGGCGAACATGCAGACGATCCAACACTTCTATTCAGTGACCAGGAAGTGGTTTACCAAGAGAACAAAGTTAACATTAGTACTGCAGCTTAAATTAAATACGAATTGGCCAAGACTTAACTACAACAAGGAGTTTATTCAACCATAAATTGGGGGAGCAAGTCTGAGTCCACAACCCCCAGAAAGACATTCGTATACCATTTTTCTCAAAGAGATCACGCCATGTGTCTTAACGCGAGCAACCTTTCTAACCACACTGTCTTTCAATATACGGTGGAGTATGGGAACGAAGAAATGCTGGCTCACTTCATAGCTGTGCCAGATATCGTCTTGGTTCCTGTCCCTGGATGCTGCTACCCGTATCTTTTAGGTTTAGCGAAGGAAAGTGGATGCCATTTTTGCTTGATACACTGAAGGAAGCGCTGAAAAAGAGAGACGAGGAGGAAAGAAATTTATAGAGTCTCGAAATGAGGCTGAAGTTGAAAATGAAAGTGTGTATGGATAGTACTGTATAAGAGTACGGCATTCAAAGTACTTCCTAAATCCTAACACCATACTTGAATCCGTATCTGAAAATTAGAATATTTCATAAATTATTATCATTTCTCAATCTATCATCATATATGTGAAGTCCTGCACTTAACATCTTAGCGTGATCGTCATTAAATTTCAGACAAAACACCGAAAGCTTAATAAACCATTTAGATAAACTAGAAGATTGTTGGTGGTGGAAATTAGTATTCTGCTAATGAACCTGATTTATTAGTTAGGTAATCGCGTTGCAAAGATATCACCAGGAATATTCCGATAAACTGAACGTAATAAGTTATCCACTGAACCTTAGGAACTCAGTCCAACACCACAACCTCTCCAAGTCAAGATTTGACTCCGACAAACACTACCAAGACAGCTGCGTAAGCTGCTGTAGTTGCCAGGACATCCTTCGGTCCCAAGTCAACAGCTTTCATTCCTATTAAACCACTAGAGATCAAAGCCACTACAAAAGCGAATATGATGACTGATACCGAAGTAGCAATGAGAGTCGTTAATAAAGTATTGTGTAACACCATCAACAACATCGGGGCTATAAGAGTGATCCCTGCTCCGATTCCTCAAAGGAAGCGTTCGCTCGCCATCTGGATTAATTCTTCTCTCTGTTTGTGGTGTCTAGGTACGCCAGGCAGCTTACACTTATATTTTCTGTCCAAGGGTTTGAGAAGATTTAGTGGTAGCTTGGGGCGACCTGGGACATCTTCTTGCGCATCTCTGATCATTTGATCCGTTAAAAGGCCAGCCTCTTCTATCAAAGTTGACTCCAACTCTTGGTGGGTAGTGATCCTAAATGGATCAAGCACTGCTGTAGAAGTAGACTGCATTATAAAGTCCCAATCGCGCCATGCAGTGCCTATAGCAAGCATCACTGAGCATGTGATGTGATAGCGAACGACAGACGGTACTCACAGTACTCCTTCATTAGTTCTCGTACTTGGACCGCTTGACTACTAGCTTCGCGATCTATGGAACGAGTCTCCATCCTGCCAGATCTCACAATCTTGCCTACCAATTGTATCAGGTCTCTTTGAATCGCGTGAATGTTCATGCGCTGCAGAGTTGCCAGATTGATCTCGCAGTTGCTTATGTTTGAACGCCTCAAATTTGGTAATGGTATGAACAGAGAACGCATCCCTTCTGTCACAACACGGCTGGGGAAGTCATTACCATGAAAGGTTGGTTCTCCGTTATTCTCGATGACTGCGGCAGGTTGAACGGTTCTCGTGTGCTGGGGGTGATGTTCATTACGGGATTTCTCCTCCCGCACAGCGTACATCTGGGTGGCACCACGGCTATCTGCTCGCTCAGGCATGTTTCACAATCAGACTTCTGCTAGGTGAACTTTTGTGGTTAATATGAAAACCCTCGGGTGTTCTAAATGAATTATGAAGTTATAAAGTGGGCGGCAGCTACTTGCTTGAACTTATTCTATGTATGCTACATTATTTGCGGGTGGGGTTGGCATTTAGGCTAAATGGGTCACATGTGAAATGCGGTGATATAAGATTCAAAGGTGCTGTTATATTCATTCTTACATGCTAGTTAGGCTGTGTATATGGTGTTAAGGGCCCGTAGAGGCTCTGATACCAGACTGCCTTTGGTGCTCATAAGATAGCTGATTACAGGGCTGCTATAACTTGTAGATTCTACAACTACACACTAAACGGCGAAGCTCAAACTACCAGCTTAGCTTACATATTCTGCTTGGCCGTAGTCGTTTAAGTTACTGTGATTACATAACTTTGCAGCAGCCATAGGACCTAGAAATTCAACCAGTGATAAGTATTTAATATCATCGGCGTAACAAACTGAAAAGGTTTGATTGACTTAGATCTGGGAACGTGTAACTCTTTCCGCGTGTGAAGACCTTCTTTCTCAAGGCTAGAGTTATCACTAGTATCGAACCGAATACAAGATCCGACTAGTTTGAGCGGGATGGGTGAACTGATATTGCAACTTTCCTGACAATGCTTTGTGGATTGAGAGAGGACGCAAACACTCCTTGTAGACATCAGACTTCTGTTACTGTACTTCAGCATGTCCGCTTAAGATCCAATGGTTTCGTTGCAAAGATCAGTAAATGATACCACCGCGAAGCGATTGCAAACCAGTGCGTATACAAAGATCATTGTATACTTTAACATATTGATATCTAGGATTCGTTGGAAAGTTACCCAGTAGGCTAAAACAAAGAAAAGACAACACAGTTCATGCTTAACAGCGAAAAAACTTTTAGCTAGTTTCAGTACCACAGTCTTCAGATATGACCATAAACGACCTTAGTATTTCTTAAATATCAGGCTAAATATCACTTCTTATCTCGGCCACCTCAAAGTTCTATCTTTCTCTCATGTTCCAACCCCAAGGCATTATTTAGACACCCACCTTACTTGTTTTCCTCCTCGCTATAATCCTTTGCCTTCTTGCCATTTTTCGAGTAGTTAAAAGCCCCAGGCACCTTAGCGTCCTTGTAATAAGGACCGCCGAAATTCTCCCAAGCCTCCCACCTGGTGTATTTGTTTGGATGTTCTGGCGTATCACGGCCTTTCTGAGGACAGGTCTTGGACAGTGCCAAAATCCCACCTAGTGCTTCCGACAGCAGAAGATCGGTGAAGCGGTGTCCTCCGCCCTCGCACTCAAATCCGCCTTCGTGCCGGACCCACTAGATTCACAATTAGCACAATCCCCAGACGAGAAAAGGAATAGAAAAAGACATTGGCAATGCTGAGGCGGCTGGGAAACTTACCTTTCTGCCTTGCGGGCATGGATCGAAGGTCTTGAGAATGTTCTCGACCCATTGCAATTGTTCCTCTTGCTCTGCATCAGTGAGTTCCTTGAAGTAGATTTGCTGCACCGCCTTGACCGCATCATCACTCGTTTTGATAGCGCTTGGAACGAGGAATTCCGCTTCGATGAACTTGGAGGATGGCGCAAAGCTCTTAGGAATCCCCGTAATCTCGGTGAACTTGTCGACGGCATCCTGATCGGGCAAGACGCTTTGGATGTCCCGGTCTGTCAACCTCGTTCCCGGCACCATGCTGGCGAAGTAATCGCGGTTGTGCAGGAGAGTCCCTTGGGGTCTCATGCTCTTGAAGTTAGTAGTTGGCTCGTTGTCACGCTCACTTAAGCGAGTGCTGGATGGGACCATGGAGGCATAATCGTGGCCGGTCAACTTGGTTGCGGCGGGAACCATAGAGGTACCATCACGACCGGATAATCTAGTACCTGCGCGTGTAACACTTGTTCCTGCCTTCATGGGCAAGCCAGCGGCTGACAGCGTAGCCTTAATTGGGGTTTTCGTGGCGTTCTTTTTCTCATTAAGTTTCTCGCGAGCGGCGTCGAGAGCATTTTGAGCGTTCGTCTTCAATTCCGATCCATTGTCCTCTTCATTGATTGATAGATCTGCTACGGAGAGTTCGTCGATTTTATCGAGGTTAGGCGCTTTGCTGGAGGCGGTTCGTGTTGTATTTGGTCTTAGAGGAGACATTGTTCGTTGATGGTAAGTTGATTTCAGCTTCAGTTCAAGTTTAATCGATTGAGGTGTAAAGCCTTTTGGTATTGAAATATTTTTGCGATATTCGTCAAGTTTCGTGATCAATTAAATATTGAGGTTGAAAGTAGCAGAAGAATTGAGCTTGTTATTGAATCTGTTGATGAGAGAAAGAAGAAAGGTTGAAATGAAGGGATGTATTTAAAGAAAACTTTTCCACAGAGGAGTCAGTCACAAATCGAGAATTTTTCTATCAATCACAAGAGATCCAATTGCTAGCGTCATGATACATCCATCTGCTGATGTGAATGTTGTCCTCCATCAACAGAGAATGAAGTTCCTGTGACTGGGACGAATTCATAGTCTGTATTTGAATGTTGGTGTAGCCAACCAGTATGACTTGCTGAAGTGATTGGTAGTTTCGTAGACATAGCTTCGAACAAGGCAAAGTTTCGAATACACTTCAAATAAAACTTCTACTCTCAGTTCGTCCTCTTGTCATCTATGTAGATTTTGAGAGCGTGGATACTGTCAGCTAAGTGCTAAAGTGTTTTAGGCCTCATACGCAATAGATGCTTTTCAGGGATCACAACTTTCTATGATTAAGAGGTCAAAATCTGATATGATACGAAATCATGCTTTAGTCTTATGGTATCAAAGAGTCCATGAAGCCAGCCGAACGCACTATATTGGCTCTGCAAACTCCAGCCTCATCCCGCTAACCTCATCAAGAAGCTCCCCCCAAGTACCCTTGGCCCTCACAGCCCCCTCACTGAACTCTTCCCCCTGGGAAGCAAAACTCTCACTCTCCCACACTTCACTTTGACCTTGATACATCCCAAAAACCCTCCCAACTATATTCTTAGCCTCCTCAACAATCCATTGCTCATCCATCTTATATGCCTCCAAAACACTCATGTCATCCCATTGCAAGCCCTCCAGCCCCCCCTGTGAATCTTTACCCAGCAAAGACATCGCCAGCTTGTCATTCATACCGCTATTTATTAACAGCCGAACTTGGGTCTTTGTGATATACTTGTTTCGAGGTGGAGGTAGATGCCTTGGCAACTTAAACGTCGAGTTTGCACCAGAATCACCATAGCGCTTATACTCTGCCTGACTTGGCCAAGCCGCCTTCGTTTTCTGTTCCGCGCCCAGCTCCCAAATCCTTCCCATGGCCAGCATCTTCTTCCCACCAATGAATGGTCTAACAGTATGGCCGGTGCGTTTCGCAGCCTCAGAGCTCATGATCATGTTCTTGAGAGCTCTGACCTGTTCTTGGGCTCTGTCGTGTGTGAATTCCTTTTCGTGTCTGAGGAGCTCTATAGTCGATTTTGGCATGAAAGGTGAGTTGTTGAGACCGCTGTGACCGGCCATTTTATCGAGACGCTCAAAGCGCGCATTATTAGTGTTGTTGGCGGAGGACCAAGAAGTTGATGTTCCTGCACCATGTAGTGATGACTTTGGTGGTGTTGGACGTGAATTTGTGGAGATATTGCGATTTTTCTGTGTTATGTCTTCTGTTGGACCAGATGTGGTCGAAAAATTGCGATGTATGTTCGATACATCATTGGATTGACGAAGCACGATAGAGGTACTGCGAGCTCTTTGCTGTATCTCATCATTGGCAGGCAAAATGGTAGAGGCGGCTTGCTCTTTGTTGGATACTTGGTCATTTGCGCGAGAGGTAGTGGTGCCGGCTCTAGTTCTTGGTAGTATCTTGTCTTTTTGGCTGGAACTGTTAGAAACTGCTCGATCTCTCTGTGATATCTTTTCTGAGGGACGAGAGGCAGCTGATGCGGCACGATTTCTCTGTGGTGCTTCCTCAACTTGACGAGAGGCAGCCGATTCTTTACGAGCCCTGTAGCCAGGCTTGCGATTTGTGTGTGGCATTCTGAGAACCTGGGATATCTGTTGAAAAGTGATGGTTTCTGTCAATGGTTTCTTTCTTTTCGAAACGTGAACCTGGTGGATGGCCACAGGTGGGTGGTCAGATTGCGATCTTCGAAAAAAGCTTTGTGGGAACTTGCTTTCGTGAGGAAGATGAGGTGTATCTAGCCTGGTGTGCTAGCCTTGTTTTTCGAGTGAATATTCAATCTTGGCAGCCTGCTTGCTCAAATTTATCCCGGATCAAATGTGGTTGTACGCATTCGCTTTTTGTTACAGAGTAAGGGAACAAAGCCGTCGTTTTTTCTCTCATCTTTTTCCAGGAACTTCCTCTCGTTTTTCATATTAGTATGAGATTATTTTAAATAGAAAAATTAGAGTTAACACACGGTGTTTCTGAATTGTCTTACAAGCAAAGCAGCTGTATTCAATTATGAGAAACTGCCGAAACTTTTAAGTCTTCCTGCGCGTGTGCTCAAGCTGTCCAGCCACCAAACAATGCATTCGACTTGTCACTCAACAGAGATCTTTCCAGGTTCGTAGCTTATTGCAAATAGAATAATCTGAAGAAAATAATAATAATGTATGTGTATTAAAATGCTAAGAAGGGGCCTCACAGGTGTCGTTCTTTCCCAGTTTGTCACGTGCCTCCCAGCTTTATTCAACAAAACCCATTGATATTCCAAAAAAAAAAAAAAAAAAAAAAAAAAAAAGTTTGGTGTGTTTTTATATTTATAAAAAAAAAATAAAAAAAAAAGAAAA
>Ga0247734_1001129_pt1 | contig 20943 bp, 17 predicted proteins | sample UWRJL103311B2_FD_180933 | JGI IMG/M metagenome (GOLD analysis project Ga0247734, IMG submission 180933) | Plant litter microbial communities from Arlington Agricultural Research Station in Wisconsin, United States - UWRJ-L103-311B-2 | ecosystem: Environmental > Terrestrial > Plant litter >... | reverse complement strand
GACGCAAAAGATATTGGGTTTCAAATTTGCCAATAATTCTCTTTCCATGACATCCAAGCCAGAGGCGGTGATGCAAGAAGAAACAGACGATACGGCTCAACGAAAACTGCAGCTACTCGACACAGTTCATGGCGATGAAGCAGTTAAAATTTTAGCACTTCATACTGGCCCTGAAACATGGGAGCCATCCGAAGAAAAACGGCTTGTTAGGAAAATTGATAGAAAGCTTCTAACCATCCTATGTCTCACATATGGCCTGCAAGTAAGTAAAACCCCCCGAAACCAGGTTGTGGCTTTGGAAAGGAACTCGATCTAATAACATCTATCACGTAGTATTATGATAAGGCAATGCTTTCCCAAGCAGTAAGTGGTTATAATCTTTTAGGAGAAAGCACTTCTCATATTCCAGGCAATTTTCGGACTCAGGACCGACCTTCATCTCACAACGGGAAACCGATACTCCTTCGCGTCATCGATCTTTTACCTTGGGTAAGTTTTTCTTTAAAAAATCACCAGGTCTAAATCATGAACTTCGAGAGAATGGGGGTTGTAAAAGAAGGAATTACCGGTCACAAAGCTTCATGTCAGATACTGTACTAATATAGTGCTTAGTTTTATGATTGGAACTTGGCCAGCGGTGTTTTTGGCCCAGCGTTATCCTATCGAAAAGGTCGCATGTTCGTAGTATTCTTGCCTTGCTCTGAACTCAGTTTTGCTTACATCTTCACAGCCGGTATTTTGATTATCTGGGCCGGAGTACTACTTGGGACCATTGGTTGTCGCAACTACCAGGCCCTATACGCACAACGATTTTTCTTAGGCTTCATTGAATCTGGAATATCACCTATGTTCATGCTGGTTGTCGGTGGTGTAAGAAGAACTCTCCCGCTGCCTCCCTTGATAAGAACGGCGTGACGTGCCTTCAACAGTCGGTGGTTCACCAGGTTTATAATTTCTGGTCGCAATACGATTTTTCACGTATTCAAGAAACTGATTCAATCTCTGTAGTGGTACAAGAAACAAGAACAAGCGTTAAGAATGTCTGCGTGGTACTCTTGTAGGTTTCAACTTTCTTAAAAGTCATTCCCTTTGATATGTTGCTCGTTTGCCGTGCGAGACTGGTGGAGATGGTAGGGATGGTGGGAGGAGCTTTTCCCAAAAGCTCTACCCTTCTAGTTATAAGTCAAATCAACATTGAGTAATTCTTATTATCCGCAATTTGCTGATCTCTACCTTGTCTAGGTACTGGGTTTGCATCGGCTGTGTCCCCATTGATCAATTTTGGTCTTGGCCACATTACCTCTGGAACTCTGCGTCCATGGCAATACATGTAAGCAATATTTATGTAACACCGATCCCAGTGCAGCAATTGCACAATGAAGCTGTTCTCGAGTTGAGGTTAGAGACAGTTACGACACGGTCGAAAACAGGGATTTTACTTGAATATAAACTTATCCAAAAAGAACTTCTAGAGCTATTTGACTGGCTGACAATCGAGTTAGGTATTTATTCGCGGGCCTGTTAACATTGGCGTGGGGCGTTGCTGTGTATTTTATCCTACCACCTGATCCTATTAGAGCAAAGGGCTTCACAGATCGCGAACGATATATTGCCGTCGCCCGTATGCGACAAAATAATACTGGTATTCGAAACACACATTTTAAGTGGAAACAGGTAGTAGATACCGCCACTGATATCCGTTTCTGGATTATGTTCTCTTTCGGCTTCTTGTCCCTAATTGCGAATGGGCCAGTATCCAGCTTTATCCCAATCTTCATAAATGACTTTGGATTTAATCAGCTCAACTCGCTGCTTCTTACAGTGCCAGCGGGGATCGTTGCAGGATGTACTGAATTAGGATTTGGGTATCTTGCATTAAAACTCCCAGGTCGCCGCACTTACCTCATGTTCTTTGCTGAATGTATCACGCTTCTAGCGGCATTACTCATGTGGAAGCTTCCGCGCTCATCCAGAGGGGGGCAACTCTATGCTTGTTATACTCTTGCGCTGTTCGGTGCAGCTTATGGAGTGGCAATGGGTCTCCAAGTGGCAAATACAGCAGGCTATACAAAACGTTCAGTGACCTCCTCAGGCTTGTTTATGGGTTACTGTTTAGGTACTCTTACCTTAAGAGCGGCGACTTCGAAAGAAACTAACTTTATTTAGGAAACTTCGTTGGCCCTCTGTTGTTTAAACCAGAAGATGCTCCCCATTACGCACCTGGTTTTACTGCAACAGCAGCAACGGCTGCTGGTGCGGCAGTTCTCTCCCTTGTCTACAGATTTTCCTGCATATGGGAGAACAAGAGAAGGGATAAGACCGGAATGATGGAAGGTTATGATCATGCATACGAAGATGATCTGACTGACAGAAAAGTAAGCTACCTCATCCATGCTACTCTACAAATATTAATGCAACAATAGAATCCTCAATTCCGATATACGACCTAACTTATATCTATACTTCTTCTCTTGAAGAAGAGTGAAGCACTACTTAATTGTGGATTTCACGAGGCGCCACGGCATATTCTCCTGGAATTAACTAGGAAAGTACACTACATAGAACCGTTGCGATAAAGATGAGGCGATACCATAACTAGATAATTAGAGTGCTGTAAATGTATCTATTAAGCTAGAACTTCCGTGCTAAAAAGATAATTTCGTGACCCAATACATGTTGCAAAGTTCTGATTAAATAAACTACTCGTCGTATCGAGTTTGCGCTTGAGGCGAGGAACGTAATGCCAACAAACTCGAACATATGTAGCTCCAGACGGAACACATAGCAAGTTTCTTTTTTTTTTTTAAAAAAAAAAAAAAGAAGAAGAAATCGTCTACTGTGCTATCAAAATTCATATAGTAAGAGATATTCGATGAGTAGCATTCATACTCCTTATGTTCTCAATTTTGATCCATATCTCGATTACCCTTGAGACTGAACAATACTTTCGAATAGCTCAAACGTTCATGCATCGCGTGTATATGATAGCCAGTTTGGTTCAGCTCTCAATCTTGCGCCTCTTACTGATGTTTTACACATCATTCCATAACAAACTCTCTTTAGCTTGGCTCACATCAAACTTTTGCTTGAGGGGAGTCATTCATTGTTTGACACCTGAATCCTATGACTAGCAGTTGGATTGAACTAAAAGACATCTAAACAATTATTAGATTCCACATTGATTCTCGAGCAAATACATTTTTACTCTGCTCCAATCATTGCACGTCGATCTTTTTGGGAAGCAAAATACGCTTTGCAAAGTTTTGTGGTTGGGGCAAGTGACTTACGATAATGTCACTATGCAGCTTTTTCCCCATGAAAGTTTTCTTTCCAGATACCAGATTGCATTGAATTTAAGACCACAACTGATTAACCGAGAAGTCTAGCTTTCCTTATTTAACTGTAGGGCTATGAAAGTTGCGTTGAATGAGACTTTTGACTTCCTGGGAACTCTGTGCCTAGGATGACATTTGCGTGTACTTTTGTTTCCTATCCATGGCTTTTTGCAGATCCTTTATTGGTTTTAATTACACAACCACTTGATTCCTTAGTTTCTTGAAGTTGTCTATTTGTTACAAACGCGCTGTGCACATATCAGCAAATAAACAGTGGTAAAAAAAAACGTGTATTAGGCTAAATAACATTGGTTATCTAATATGATAATTACTAATTCATTAATGAAACATCAAGATAAGTTGAAAGTTTGACTTGCGTATTTGCTACAAGACTCAACATAGATGAAAGCTGCTTTTGTTTGTATTGTGTCAAGTGTCAACTAGTCACTCCTGATTCACCCAAATTTGAGCAGCTTAAATACTTCCTTTTATCACCGTCTTCAAATAATTTATCGAACTGTAAAGAGCATGTATCATATCAACTAATTATAGTAGCCCAGACTTTTCTTTTTCTTATCCTTTTAAGGTTCGCAGTATCTCAACCACACATATATTGAAATAGGAAACGCCATTATTTCACGGTTAGATAAACTCATTAATTATTCTTTGTTGATTTGTGAATTAATGCTAATCTTTTATGCTAGAAAATGTGCTATTTATATAAAATACACAGTCTTGGCCATCATGCATGGCACTTAATGAGCTAAGAAGAAATATATCAATTGTAGGTGCTTAATTCAAAGGTTTTATGTTCGGTTTCATTAAACTTACCATAGTTCAGCCCTCAAAACAAGTAAGATTGTCTACAGTCCTCGAAGTTGTTCTAAAAAAACAAAAATTGTTCATTAATATTTTCATGAACAAGGAAGTGTCTTATATACGCTACATGCAGTTTTCTTTAACTTTCAGTTCCTCACTGAACAGTTTTTTTCAAAAAAGAAAGGGATGCGTGGGGTATACTTCGTCAGAGCACGTATCCTGGGTGGACAAGATATTAGCCTACAAATTCCGGAATCTATATATACCGAGCCAAGTAAACCCAAAACCCTCTTATACTCATCAACTTCTACCGAACCGCAAAGCCATACATCTCGCAATCACTCGAAGCCAACTCAACCCAAGGCTTGGTAAAGTAAGCACCACTAATAACCCCCCTATTTGTACGCTTCCTAATCAACAGTAGCTTTCGAGAGCACTGACTACAAGCAGACTCTGCAGTACGTAAGCTTTCTGTTCTCCCATTTATAACGCGTCCTCAATTACAACTGGTGGTATCATTTTATTAGGTGTCACTAAAGTTGTCTAGGCGTTAATCCGCCATAGGAGTACGGCCATAGCTTCTTTTCAGCAAAATACCCGAAATTTGTCGTAATGACGACTATCAACGAAGGACCGCTTTTCAGAACGAAGCATTGCCAGGCAGATGACAAATTACCGACTCGGCTTGTCATCAATCACGTAAACCCTAAGTTAGCTAAGGGCGAGCGGATGAAATTGGTAGTTGAAGTCGATCCATTACTCAATGAATCTCGACAACTCACCTCTGAAGAACTCAAGACACTTAGGATCACAGAAATGGGAAAGGATCCTGTATATCTTGAGGCTCTTATGGAGAAAGAGACCATTGAAGTACCATTCGCGAAGTACTTTTCACCAGAGGAAACATTGAAGGATCTTGGACTTGGAGAAAAGTTGGGAGAAATCCAAAAGATTCTAGCCAACAACAACTTCCGGGAGTTCTTGCGAAGCGTTCAGCACTCATCTCATGAAAGCAAGAGAGGCACGGTTTATGACGGTGGAGTTATGGCCGAACAAGGAAACCAAGTCAATGGACTTGGTCTCTGTAGAGCGGCGCTAAACAACAACCCAAACAATTTAGACCACCAATTCGACCTTCAACATCTGAATGTAATGTTTGCTGAGCTCTCTGATACCCTGGTTCGAGCTGGTTTTGGAAATGAGACCGCAAACAGTGTTGACCGATTTTGGGCAGCCAATGCCGCAGTAACCCCAGGATCGCCTTCCAATCATTACTGGTCACATGGACAGTTTAACTATACTAAGATAGAAGACAAAGCAAAGAATTCTCTTGGGAAGAAGGGCCATGTTCACGTCGATCAGCATGACGTCCCAACATTGTTTAGCTTTGTATTCTTTCTGTCGACATTCCCAGAGGATTATTTTCCCGGCCGCTTTACAATCATGGATGCTGGCTTAATGTGTTCAGCATCCCCTTTCGGTGTTCTATTATTCAGTGGACGCCACCCACACTGCGGGTCAGGTAACGGCTGGTACCGGGATGATATGGTGAACAATTCACCACTTCGCTACCGCCGTCCTGCTAATGTCAACTATCCAGATTCTCTCGATCTAAGCGAATACAGTTCTATGAGAATCAATGCGATTCTTTATCCAAATCACCAGGCAATGGCTCCAACCTGCGTAACATCTAAGTATTTGAAGCCCGAGATGTTGAATGCAGACAATCTCGACGTTCTTTTACGAGTTTTCGGGACCCGCGCAAATTGGTATCAGTGGAGAATGCGCTTTCACATAAAAGAAGATATGACAGAGCAAGAGCGTTCAGAAGTAGACCCACATGAAGTAGTGTCTAAGTTTGGTTGGGTAGAAGATGGTGTGCAGCATTTCCCTGATCTAGAGGTAGCTAAAATGGCGCTAGAATGGTCAGGTAAGACAGACACTGACAGCATAAAGCTTCATAAGTTATACATTGCCAGCAACTGCGGAGACCGTTTACCAAAAGACCCAAATGCGCCTATTGATCCTAGACTTGCTCGTGAACGAGTAAGAAAATCAGCAAAGAAGAACGGGGGTCTGAGGGTACAATGTACTCATATTGGCAAAACTGGACGATGCAAGAATACATATTGGATCAGCCCAGGATCTGAGACTGGTTGCAGATACCACCCGATGGATTCTGGTAGAGCTATTTCAGAAGAAAAAGATGAGGCAGAGAACGGTATGGAGCTGGAGGGTATGGAGGATGACGAGTTGATGGATGAAACAGCAGATATGGAGAGCATGGGATAGGAATTTGAGTGTTGAATTTGAGATTATCCTGCGCAATGCAGTAGTTCGCAGACATAAATATAGATAATTCTTCCAAAGAATAAATTGAGTATCTGCACCAACTCGGCATGTTACCGTATTGAATATAAGTAATTCTGAAAAATAGGCGAGTTTATCAGTGGGTATATTTCAATTACATCTGACTAGTAACACAATGATCCAAGAGCATCCCGTGAGCTCATTGAACGACTCCGCCCCCTTTGCTGTAATAATAGTTAAACCAAGCTTCGAGTGTCATCATTTTAGATGTTTCATACAGTCTGATATATTACTTCTGCTTCCAATGAAGCCCAGTGGGCTCTAGTTGATGCATGACGGTTTATGGAAATCATAAGAGTGTACTATAACTCAGAAAAGTGAAAACAATAGTTCCCTTAATTTAGCATTTCTACAGAATCTTTTCAATAAGGGACCAAAGTATGAAAATACATCACTTCAACTCTATATCGTGTATTATTAATCACTCTCTTAATTAGTGGTATTATTTTAATTACAAGTATGAACCTGTAAACACGTGCTCATAGCAACATCCACCATTTTTAACAGTAATGAGTATTTAAATAAGGGTACAACCAAACTTACAGCGTAAAGCTGTGGTCTAGAGAACACCAGCACCGAAGTAATCTTGATCTACAGGTCCATGAGTCTTTGTTCTGAATTTCATCTGTTCAGAAAATTTGCCAATTAATTCAATTGCCAGCTTTGGCTTTGGATTGAATATCGTTGATCAGTACGAACACAACATTTCTTCCTTTCTCTAAGATGAGAGGGAGTCAGAAGAATTCCCCCCTCTTATCAAGGTCTTGATCTAGCTAGAAAATAATCATAGAATATGGGTCTCCTCCATTGTGAAGTTTTCTTTTTCCAGTGCGGACACAAGATAAAATTTGACGTTCAGTCAGTCGATTGCAACTGGGACAACGCAATGTCCAAGTTGCGAAAAAACGAATATCAAAAACAACCACAAGAAATATGTTGTCACCAAAGAATGGTTCCTGAAAATTAAACTATGCGGAAATTTCAATGGGGACCTCAGAGTCAATTATAACATCGATTCTGACCAAGAAGCTCATCAGAGTATACGAGATCAACGGGCAGCGAGAATAGCGTGGCATGAAACCTCTACAAAATATGTATGGACTAAGCTACCTTTCAACTGGTATTATTTACCTCTGAAGGTCCGGCGCGAGATCCCGAAATGGCAGATTTGCGGTCTTTCCCGGGGCGCAATTAATCAAGATGGGGATGACTGCTGTGAAAGCAGACAAATGAGACAAATGCCATGGTGTGGAAATTATCTCGGTCTTAATTACCTACAACAATTGAATACCAGAGAAAGAATGAAGTGTCTTTATTGCCAACGCGAGTACGGAAAATGGTGAGCATAGATTATGAGAGCTTTCTGCAACACGAGCTGCAAGAATATGTTTTGGATGATACGCGAAACACAAATAACCATCTAGGAATAAGAAATATGGTGAAAACCTTGCCGCTTCCTACAATTATTGCAGTTGAATCGTTGAAGTTGTTTGAGGGATTAAACTTTAGACCATTACGTCCTTACCATCACGTACTAGATCTCCAGTCAAGCCTTTCTTGGCAGTCATTGCCAATCTGGTATCGTGTGTTTTATATCATTTGCTTCTTGTTGATTGCATCTCTTATGTCACCTTTAATTTACTATTGGTGGATTTTGGAGTTCTACTCGAGAATTTCCCAGCCAGAATACTTGATTAAGCCGCCAGACCTTGGGAAATGGATATCGCGTGACGCAGCTTTGATAAAGTATAACCAGTTGTCATCTCATCGCTTTGCAGAACTCATACACAGAGATCATCAGGGACCCTACTTCACAATAAAGGAGGGGTTCCTCGGTGTAAGAAGCTGGGTCTTGTATTCAGTGTATGCCAAGGAGGAGAAGCGGTTTCTCGAGGTGCTGTATACCGTAATACCTCACAGAACAGAACAACAGTCTTGACAAATGACATGGGTGATTTCAAACTTTCAAAAAGAATCATCATAGTTGCAGGCTCGGAACCAGTACTCAAATGCGTTATGAAGCGACACAGGAACAGGGGGTGGAGGGCTGGACAATATAAAAATACGAAGGGTCTCAAATTCTTTTTAATTGTCCTTTTACAATAAGCTAATGTGGAATATACTAGACGGGCGCATGATCTGAAGGTGATTGCTAGTGAACCTTGGCATTTTTAGTGATTTGCCATTACTCGAATAGCGGATCCCAAGCGTATCCATGAGATTGCCCATAATCTTTTCATATCACCAAGCTTTTCCTTTACTTTCACCACTATATCCCTTCCGATTCAATGACTTCATCTCCCGCTTTGACTTCCTCCGGGTTAGTGGCTTCCTGGGTCTCCACAGCACCATCCTCTGTCTTCGCGGTATCTCCCTCAATCTCTTTGGATCCCTCTGGCGCAAGTGTATCTTCTGGTTTGACAGCATCCTCTTTCTGGGCGTCTTGCTTGTTCTTCCCAACATTATGGTTGTTGACTAGTGGTGTTGTGTCATTGTAAATACGTAACAGCATAGCTGTTCGGTCTTCCTTAGCAAGCATAAGGTTAAGAGAATGAAGACTGCGCCACAGAGGCAGTACAATCCGCTCTTGGAATCCATCCGCATCGGCACTTGGCTCAATGCGGAGCACACAGCAACCCATACCAATGTTGCTGACCCTCTCTCCTATCTCATCCAAGTTCTTCCAGGCTCCTTCTGCTAGCTTTGGGAACATCTCAATGAGAAGTTTTCGCAGTGTCTCTCTCTTATATAGGCGTACTACTCGTTCCTCTCCAACATACCCCTCGAGGATAGGCATACCTTCTGATTGTATCCGCCATTTGCAGACACCGTCACCCTGAACATCCTGTTTCATAAACATTTTCACCCCACCGTGGATGAACTTTATGCCCTTACCTTCGTTCTCGGTGAGGATATCACGAATGAGTGCCGAAGTATAATATATGGTCTTGGCAGGCTCTCCTTGGGCATTTCGCACCATAAAGCGATCACGAGGAAATCTCGGTGACAATTTGTAGAATGATTCCACACTTTGGACTTCCGGGTGATCTCCAGATATATACTTGAATGGTTCTTCGAATTGTTGACCAGCTCTATTGCGCTGTTGAGGAGGTGCTTGGGATCTGATCTCTGGTGTGGAGTCTATGACAGGAGCTAGTGTCATTTGAGACGTATCCTTCTCTTGGGCATCCTCTACGGGGTCTTCGACCTCAACCTTAGTCTTTTTTGGAGACTTGGGCTGCTCTATATCCCCTTCAATTTCATCTGCCCCACGTTTGAGGCCAGTAGATGCTACCTCTGATTTTGGCGTAGGTGGGGCGGTAGAGGAAGTAGCTGTTGCTTCTGATACACCGTTCTTAGGTTCAGATTCTGGTTTGGCCTTAAATTCGGATTTCTTTTCTAATATCGAAATGAAGAATCCACCAGTGTCCTGCTGGTGAGCGTAGACTCGGATACAATTTTCAAATGGTATTTGAGAGCCTGGAGTTCCTGGAAGCGGTGCGAACATGTTCGCGACCTAGAAAGGAGTATTAGTATAAAATCTCCGTATCACACTTCTAAGCGTAGATTATAGAAGGGAAATACTTACAAGCTTCTCTTTGGCATAGTCAGTTCCGTTTGCGTCATTGTCCGCTTCTACATCCTTAAAACTATCCCAGATTCTGCCCATTTTATCCATGACAGACCAGTCCTTCAGCCCAGGCTTACGCTTAAGCAAAGGTAATTGATCACTGGTAGAAAGAAGGTCAACCTTTTCAAGGCCACCGCATCTTTCAATAGCCGATGCAATTACAGCTTCGTTCTCGATAGGGTTCATGCTGCAAGTAGAATACACGACTCGTCCTCCAACCTTCAACATTTGCAAAGCACGCACAAGAATGCGGACTTGGGTAACATATAACCCAATAGCACTTCCAGGGGTCCAGTCTTGCCACAAGTTAACATTTTTTCTTGTTGTGCCGTCTCCCGAACATGGGACATCTGCAAGAATACGGTCGAATTTAAGATAGCGATTTAATGCAGGGTGTTCTGGCGTAGGTGGGAGCTTGATTGATGGATACATGGTGGCGTCATGATTGGTGACAATCAAGTTAGGAGAAGAGAGGCGCTTGAGTTGATGAATCAACATGTGGCTTCGCTTGTAGTCGGAATCATTGGCGATCAGTAATCCTAGGATAGGTTAGAATTCGATTTCCGTGACAGCCATAAGCTATTCAAAATTCCTCAGACAATTCACATACCTGTGGCCCGTCCGTAGTCGCTAGTGTCAGCAAGTGCTGCTTCATCGAGATCAGCACTAATATCTGCACCTGGGCTCGTCTCTCTGCCATCTTCAGCGGCATAATCACGAAGAGATTGGTGAACACGTTGCTCCTCGCCTCTATGCACCATCTCAAGCAATTGAGCGGCCTTACTACCTGGAGCAGCACACATATCCAGAACTGTCATTCCTGGTTGGAGATCCATAACCAATGGTGGAATCATGCTCACAACTTCTTGTCGGCTGATATTTCCGACGCTAGTTTCGGACACCAAGTATTTCTGAAAGGCAGAAAATGGTGGGAATTTCCGAACGACGTTTTTGGGAGTAGTCATCCACCATGCAAGAGCATCGGGATACCATAGTACGGGTTGAGGCGGTTCCACGAGGGTACCATCGTAGTGGGATATCTTGGAGATTTCGGGTATGTATCGGTTCACCAATTGCTTCTGAACAGCGAGGGCGTGTCTATCCTCGATTAGCGAATGCAAAACCAGGGCGAGAATTTATAGTTACCCTTTGGATCCTGCAAAACGAAAGCTGTTGGGAAGCTCTCTCTTCAATGCAGCCCAGAACTCAGTCTGTTCTTCTTCTGCCAGTCCCAATATCTGATTGTAATATCTCTCAAGTTTCTCATTTGTCTTAGGAGTTTTATCGAAACTGACTCGATTGTCTTCACCTCCACGGCCTGGCGTGGTCAGCGTTTGAACGGTGACCGATGTCTAAGAGGACATCTGGGATTGAGTTATTACCTCCCCCTCTACCACCCCCACCACCTCGTCCACGACCTCTGCCACCGCGACCGCCTCGACCCTGGACCTTGTTAGATTGTTTGAAGAACAGCAAGAATTCTGGAGCTTACTTTGTTGCCTCCGCGTCCCATAATTTTGGTTATTCTGGTGGAAATAAATGATAGTCTTCTCATGAATCTGCGGGCTCCTGGTCAAGGATAGGGTAAAAAATCGAAGCTTGAGCGGGTCCGGCCACGGATAAACTATTTTACTTGCCCCACTTCTGGCTAGGCTTTTAGAGTTCTGTGTTTGCTTTGAACAGAACAACCTGCAATTGGTTGGAGGGATGAGATTTCAGAAGTCGTGCATGCTGAGTTGTTTTTACTTGATTATATCAATTGAATGACCACCAATTGAGATGAGCTTTTGTGATCCTGTTTCGTGTTGTTCTTTATAACTGTTTCGTATCTACCCTCAAAGAGTTTACCTAGGTTCTTTAGGAAACATTCATATTTCCTTCCACTACATCCTTGAAAAACTCAAAATTAGCCACATGTTGCAGCAAGCTTGCACTTTGTTTCATAACATTATTTGACATGAAACGAGAAAAGGGATCCTTCCCACCGAAGTACAAGACTTCTTTTGAAGCCGGTTAGGAGAAGTATGGCTAGTTAGTGCATGTAGTTTGAAATATGTGAAGAGATTTTTATAAACATAATCGCCGAGAAACACAGCAACAGATTACAATTTGTAGTCCTCTCCAGACTCATGCGCCATCATATCAAAAGCTGGCTTAGCGCTAAACCACCCTGCAATCTCACTCCCCACAGTATTACGAGTATAGATAGCATCTTCGTTGTTAATGTCGACAGTCTTCCTGCCAATTCCTCCAGCAGCAGCATCAGCCAGTAGCTGTACGTGACCTATTATGCACATGTTAGTCATTTTGTTACATATGAAGATGTGTTCCAAAGCTCGAGGTTTAAGATGGAAAACTCACAGCATTTTTCCAAGCTGGTAAACCAAAAAACACAACTCTCAATGGTAGTTCCACATGTTAGCAGTCCATGATTCTGTAACAAAGCGGCTTTCTTGTTCTCAAGAGCTTTTGCAATGGCAAGTCCTTCTTCAGCTTCCAATACGATGCCGCGGAAGGATGAATACAAGGCAAGGTCGTCATGGAAAGCACAGCTGTCTTGGGTAATGGTAGACAGCGGAATACCGAGCGAGCAGAAGGCTCTCCCGTATATGCTGTGAGAATGAGCTACGCAGTTGATATCTGGGCGTGCAGTGTGTACAGCGTGGTGGACTAAGCACTTGTGTCAGTTGAGGCTCGAATAAATGTCAACCTCCACCCGACCTTCTATACATTGCGAACCTTTCCGACCAAAAGTTACTTACTCATGTATGCTGCAGTGTTTAGTAAACGGACTTCACCTCCATCGACGACTTTACCCTCCGCATTTACAAGAATGAGATCAGAGGCTTTAAGTAACGGCCAAGCTACTCCGAATGGATTGACCCAAAACGAAGTTGGTTCAACAGGATCCTGTCGCTTAATCAGCAAATATTTCTCATTCAATATCATTCTTTTAATACCCTCAAAGTAATATGGCCAGCGACGCCCTCATCATATCCTAGCTTAGCAAAGATCCTAAACGCCAAAGCAAGGCGTCCCTTCTGGTACTCTCTTTCTTGGTATTTATCCTCAAACGTGGGTACACCAGGTAGCTTCATCTTTATGTCACCTCTAACAGCAGCATTCCCTTCTGGGTGGCCGGGATCTGTGGTTGGAACATCGACTTTTGTGTGTGAAGGAATGGACTCTGGAGTCTCTGTTGATGTTGCGGATGGGGGAGCCATATTGTTTTAAAATGTGATTGAGACAAGAAAGGACTTTATTTTAAGTAATCGCAAAATAATAATGCAGTTTATAAAGGGGAGGTGTCAATATTAGAATCTAGCGTGATATTTGTAGATGAACTAAAGTTTTGGTGAGATTGATATGCAGCGAGCATGGACTGGTGCCGGTAGCGTTATTACGTCTTCCTTTGTAATAGCCTCGAGTTCAAGAACTTTGGAAAATATGATATGTCTCTCGGAATTTGTTTTGATTATGAACGAGAAATGAAGTCAAAATTCGGATTGAACGCGTGTAGGAACTTGGTGAGATGGGACTCCGCACCACCCCAAAGTGGGGAACCGAGGCAGTTTGACAACAGCTGACGGTTTTGACAACCTAACCAACTTCCCTATTCAGGACTACGTACGGCTTATTGTGTTTCTAGGGGGTTTTCCGCCTCTAATCTGCTTGTAGTAATGCATGAGCTAAACAACCCGTAGCAATACCAACGTCACGTGAGCGGCATAACCTGATCCATCAGATTGGCTTTCTTAAAATCGAATCCGTGGTTTTTTCTTCATTGTAGAAAGTATCGTAGATTTGAAAATTACTAAATTGAGACATCCCACTTGACTATAAACTTTATTGAGTTGGTTCTTTATCTGTGAAAATCACATCCGCTCTTTGAACTCTAGAATCATCTATCATTCATTCACCTTTCCCCACCCCTTCCCCCTCCCCCCAAAGGTGTTATCTCTTTAGGCATAGCTGAATTAACTCATAGAATATTAAGCAGCCTACTATAATAGCGTATACCCGAATGCATTCTGTATTTACTAATTTCCCGTAGCTTCTCCCCGAAGCATCTCGTATATGCTAGCTTCCATAAATTTGTACTTGTACTCCATATGCTATTTTTCCAGGTTCACGAAATCAAGCTCAATAAGCGGTTCACTATATCCTCTCTCATAACAATCTGCCCCCGGAGAAGCGTACAGTATGCCTTCTTATACTGCTTTCAATCGCTATAGGCCATTCTATAGCGATGGTGCTGTTATTTCCCTATCACTTTAAATACAATTGATTATTGTCAACAGAGAACCCCTCCTTTAAAAGCTCCAACTACGCCATGCACCATGTATTGTATCTCTAAAGTTTAACTTTCAGTAGAATCAAAGTCCTAATAACAATTATCTCAAAGTATCAATTCACTTCCATAATCCTTCTCCCACCTGCTCGTTTTAAAGCTGCTGCCACTTTATCATGCCCATGCATCTCCGCCAGTTGTATGGCCGTCTGATTCTTCATATTCTGGGCATTAATATTCTCTCCTGCAAGTATCAGTCGTTCTACCACAGCCAAATGTCCCCCTTCTGCCGCTGCTTGGAGAGCTGTATGACCATGATAATAACTCATGTGGCCATTAATTTCCGCTCCACTAGCTAGCAATATGTCAACCACCTCTATAGATCCCGATTTGGCTGCTGCTTCTGTTAAATAATTTAGCACTGCACGGTTACATTAATCTGAGACAGATATAAATTAAAATTATCTCACGAAGTGCCGTCACCCCTTTGTATTTTGCAGCTCTCGCATTGACATCTGCCCCTCGTTCCAACAAGTCAGAAACTATTGCCAAATTTCCAGCTTCGCATGCCGCCTGTAAAGCTGTCCTTCCAGAATTGAACGCTGGTTTGGCATTGATATCCGGTGTTTCGACCAAAAGCCTCCTCACCATCTTCACTTTTCCGCCCTCACAAGCTGCCTGCAGCGCAGTCCGGCCATTGTACCTCGCTGCAGCTTGATCAACTCTTGCACCTTTTGCAAGCAATATCTCTAAGACGTCCATATAGCCAAAATATGCTGCAACTTGCAACGCAGTACGACCACCATTGTTCCCACCAGGATGATTTACGTCGGCACCTTTTTCTAGCAGGAGCTTGACTACATCGAGATGCCCACCTCTACAAGCAGCTTGCAGCGCGGTCAAACCATACCAGCCGGGATCGAGAAGGTTTATTTCAGCACCAGCTTGGAGAAGAATTACGACTTCTGGGAGGTCGCCTACTCCGGCGGCAGTTTGGAGGGGTGAGGGACCAGGTTCTTCTTCGGTTCCGAGAGGCGCATTTTCTTCGGTTTGGGCAGTATTGAATGAAAACTTTGGAGCCATTCTACGTGAATCTGGGAGCTTTGCTATGCGATAATGCACGTTTGCGCCGTTGGAGAGGAGGTCATGTGGTTCAAAAAAGTGGTGCACGTGAGATAAGCATCACATACACAAGTATAACAAGCAAACTTGTATTAATCACTATCAGGTTTGGATATCTTATAGTTTGTTATATCATTTAGTACTTTATTTTTCTAGGCTGGTCACTCTATTAAAGTGAATATGATCTTTTACCAAATTCAATTTCCAATACGATACCGAGCCTGCCAAGACTATATCGCTTAAGCGAGGCTGGGCATCAACCCCCCTATTTGGGCACTTAGCGGTGGCATGCTCCAACCTCCAAAGGACAAGTCTAGCCGATAATCAACTCTTAAATATCTATGGAGTAAAGACACGATGAGTTCTTATATTTACTTCGGATGGAGAAAAATCGCCGCGAACCACAGAACTTTGAAACTTGGCTCCCTGCTGGAATAACCACGCAGTAATCAATCTATAGCTAATCTCTCAAAGGACTCATGAGAGTCGTAATAGCACTAAAGATACCCTTAGGGATGCGAGTATAGTTGCCTCTGCATGTCTTGTTGTTTCGATTATGCATTCGCGTTTTAAGAATGTGACCATACAAATTTCGACCAAATTCTGAGTAGTCGTAGATTATAGATCAAAATTGGATGAACAATTGAATTGAGATTGGTCAGTGGAGCAAGATTGCAAAACATTGACTTTTATAGATAACGATATTATAGATATATAGTAAGTCTTGGTAGCAACAACACTAGTTGTATTTAATTATAATTGATTCTTTCGTGTTCTCGGGAAGAACTAGAATCATATTCGTATATTCAACATAGCCGAACTTACAAGTTTTCTAGTATTATATATTAGAATAAACTCCAGCTGTCTCGATATAATAGTTTACTGGCATGAGTTTGGGACAGTTAAAGATTTGAGTACTTGGGGCTTTACTTTGATATGCGCACGTTTCAGTGTCCCCATGTCTTTCTTTCACTCACCTTAGAATGATTAAAGTTGGCTGATAGAGTTATCACAGCTACTAACCAGACTTTGGTCAGCGTGTTTTATTATCATCAATCAAGTAACAAAATTCTTATAACTAAACTTTTAGTGCTTAATAATATGTTCTTTCAGTTTCTGGCATATATATCTTCTTAAGCTGTACTACATCAACATATCTTGTTCTTAACAGCAATAGATAAAAATTTGAAAATTTGGTTTCCCAGATGAGGAGCAAGTTTTTTAAAAGCTAGGCAACACAATCTTTCAGATTTTGACATTTAATTTTTATGTGTATGCACACAGTTTTCAGAAACCGGCAAAAAGATGAGCACTTCCATGTCAAAGTCTTGGCGACAATGGCGAAAATATATGTCACGTGTCACTAGCGTAGCTTCTAAATAAATTCACCGCGAGTAACTTCAAAAACATAACCCACACAGAAAAGCAGTATTTCCAATTTAAATGAGAACTTTTCACGTTAATTTTCGTACACCCGCAACACCATCCAAACAGATACTCTATTTGCCTGTCAGCTCATCTATTCAACCAGAAGGACTTTAGCAGATTTTATTTCGCGTCTACTTCTAACACCCCAGCTCCTTTTTGGGCTCCCATTCTGCCTTCTGGGGCAAGCCAACGCCAAAGATCACGAAGAAGACAACAGATCTTGCGATTTCTTTTCCCGCAGACTTCAAAGTTTTCCCTGAGACTGTCCTCGAGCATACTAGGAGCAAACTTCTTCAGCGTAACTATCAATAGTTACAGGAAGATCTATAAAAAAAACCTCCACGCGCTTCACTAGTTTGCTTTCGTCAAGCCAATCCAGGCACCAGCCGCCTCTACCAATTCACGTCAACAAATTCAAAGTAGGATTATTCTCCGAGCCAGAGAGACTATTCCCATTTCTTAGTGATCCATCCACTTGTAAGCGTCAGCAAGAATGATGAGTATTTTTCCAAAAAGCTAACAATATATAAAGTATCAGCAAGTTATCGCAATTTGCCGCCTATTTCTGACTATTGTCGACCTCGATCTTTCAAATTATGAACCCCCATAACTCCCAACCAGCTGAAACATCAGCGCCTAGTTTGGCTCCTACTATGAGTTCCCCTTCTACGTCTCTAGCACAAGTACCACATCAACAAGCCGAGTCTACAGCAAGCGTTCCAGCACTGCCAGCGACGGCGGCTGAACAACGCCCTTCTATAAAATCGGGCATCTGTCCCGCAACAAAACCTAGCAACAATCCCATTGTTCAGCACAAGGACTTCTCAACACTTCCACATCCTCGACCCGGACATACTTTCCGATGGCGACCCCGGCCTGAGGATATTTCATCACTTCCCAAGCCGCCACCTGACCACAAGTTCCCATTCCGGCCTAAGTTTATTGATGACATTTTGCGGAAGGTGGATGTACCTGCACACAATGAGAAGCCTAAAGCCAATATGAGCTCTGAACCAGATGCCAGAGTAGATACTGATAAGGTTGAGCCGCCTTGCATCAAAGGTTATAAAGGAGAGAAACCTTTTACCGAATATGAGCACTGGACAACACAAGGCGACAGTAGTCGAAAAGCATATACGAGAGCAACTTTGAACGCGTTTAGATTAAATAGCGAGATTATTGACCTTTGGAGTGGAGTAGCGGAGTCCATGGAGGTCTTGGGGCTTGAAGAAGAAAGCGCTGTGGTATACAAGTACCTGACAAACTCTATAGATGTTGTCGTAAATCTCGACTTTATTGTCGGGGGTTTGAAACATGATCTTGAGAGAATCGACTGCGAAGTCCGCCGCCTTCGTTACGAGAACAAGGAGATGCTTGAGTTCAAGCGCAAGCTCAAGAGGCGAGAACGTAGCCTTGTGGAACTACAAGTTCGAAATAGAGATCTTTTAGACAAGCTGTCCTCTTTGGATCAACTTATAGAGCAGCTAGATACGTCCGAAAAACAGAAGTTGAAGCTGCATGAAGAAATAGAGGGTCTGAAAGCGGCCAACCAAGAAACTGAAGACTTCTGGATTCAGAAGTGCCAAAAACATGGGGATGTGTCCGAAAGACAAATCTTAAAATTACAAGAAGCCGTGAATCTTTTGAAAACGGTCGAAAAAGAAAATTCTGTTCTGAAAGAGGAGGCTAAGAAGTCTAACAACAAGGCTGAAGCCTTGAAAAAAGAAATAGAAAAGTATGGGAAGCTAGAAGAGCAGTTGCTTCAAATGGCAGTGATTTTAGATGATAATCAATTGCTTCGCAAGCAGATGAAAGAGCTGCAGGAGGATAACAATGCTGTGAAGGAGTCCAACGACAATCTACTTCACGAGGTACTTGAAATCAAGGCAGCCAGTTTAGAACTGCAGCACAGACTCGATCAGTCGACTCGAGACATTGAAAAATCGAATTCAAAGCATTGTATGGAGAAAGAGATTGAGCAGGAGTTAGCTCGGCTCGTTTCAAACAACACAAGCTTGCTAGATGAACTAGCAAAATCCAAGGCGAGCGATTCGCAATCACCATTTCAGGCAACTAGAAAGAACGAATCATTAAATTCGAATCTGGAAAGCTTCAAGTCCTTACTCGAAGTGGGTGAACAAGTGGTTTTACGGGACTCGCCGTCGAATACTGAAGTGTTGAATGTTCTAACCAACGATATAAAAGAAGATGGACTTAATCGAGTCAACGAATCTGGAAACGAGGCAGCTGGATATAGTGCAAATTCCGCACATGAAGAAGTCACCGTGCCAGGGTCAAGCCACAACTCTAGACATAAAAAGAAGCAAAGAAACAAGCGACGAAATGCAAAGGGTGATCTTGGTGACCATAACTTGCGACGAAAGTACAACCCCCCTCGACCGGATTCTCAATGCATTACTTCTGCAAACACGAATACTTCAGATGGAAACATTGAGCTTATAAGCAACGAACAAGTTCCGATACTATCTCAGCCACTAGTTAGTGTTCCAGAAGACAACACCGAATTTGAGGAACACCCAGCAACATCTGGCCAGGCTTTGAATACCATCGACTTGCCGCAGCTTATCGATACCGAGCCAGTTACCCTACCAGATCTACAAAACACGGATAGACTCAGTGACTCCGCCATATATGTACAACTAAGTGCAAGTTATCCGAGAGGCATTATCGATTTCCTGAAGGTGTTCATACTTTTCCTCCTATTCATCACGCTTGGCGTATATTTTGTGATGCCAATGCCACATCAATCCCAGTTGCCTTTCAGCTTCAACGATGTCTCTCAATCTTTGGTCATGGCAAGATACGAAGCTCGCTATTTAATTTGGAGCCAGCTGGATAATTTCAGCCCTTGTAACAACGTAGGATGTATGCTACCAGGTTAGCATTTAGTTCATCAGTTCAGAGGTGGTGAGAACCATTTCTTCTCCTGGTTAGAAGATAATTATATTTGTGGAGTAAAGTCATATGGGATATCAATGTAAATCAAACAGCAGCTGTATCAGGTATTCAGTATCTGCTGTGTATAGGGTGGCGGCTTGGCTCTTGAGATGGAAAATGTGGAGGAGGGAGGTTTTCGCCTTTCCTTTTTGCATGGCGGTGGTCTGATGGATTGGATGTGCTGCTTCATAGCCATATTGAGTTTTCTTAGCGAGGTAATTACATTTGTGAGATGCTGTGATGAGAGGTTGCTCCGGCCCCTCCTTGTCCACATCACCAAACGTAAGTACATCTGGGACATTTCGTTCTGTAAAACGCTCTTTTGATTTATGTTAAATGTTGACCAATGGTTTGACTATTGAGCTGCTCCGGCCCTCAAAAGTCCCACTGCGATGACATTACTATTTCAAAGGATCGTTTGATGCAAGCGGCTTTTCCTGTATCTCTATCGAGTTATCTCTGCGAAGGCAATCATATTGGATTGTAGGCACCATCTTTTAAATTGAACAGCCATGAAAATAATGAAAACCTTATCTTCATCATGATACTCAATGTCTGGTTTTGAAATTGTAATTCTTTTGATGATTTCTTTTGGCTGTGAACCTAGTACAATACTCTTTTATGTTATGTCCTAATTGTTGCCATTAAGGAGAATGCTACATGGGTATGTGTAGAGATTGCCATTGTTACACTCTCCAGACTCGATTCAGATCAATTCAAATTTCCTGAATATATAATTTTCGAAAAGCATCATCCTGTGATATATGACTATTGGATATTGCGGTCTTATATAGTGCCTTAAACAAGATCATTGTATTCATCAATATTGTATTAATTAGCATGGAGAAAGGATTCACTACAATATAATCAGCTCATGAAAGTAAAACTCAGTGTATATAATAGAACTACCGAAAATTAGCAACTCCTTTTCAACAACTGTGCATTAGTAATATTTCAGCTTAAATAATATTGTAGAAATATTCAAAAAT
>Ga0247734_1001127_pt1 | contig 20956 bp, 14 predicted proteins | sample UWRJL103311B2_FD_180933 | JGI IMG/M metagenome (GOLD analysis project Ga0247734, IMG submission 180933) | Plant litter microbial communities from Arlington Agricultural Research Station in Wisconsin, United States - UWRJ-L103-311B-2 | ecosystem: Environmental > Terrestrial > Plant litter >... | reverse complement strand
ATCTGGTACGCGTCCACCATCTGTCGCGGGAGCAAGCGATATCCCGTTACTGAGATTGACAACCAACAATCCCTTCAGTGATTCAGAAGCCAATCTTGAGAAATGGGGCTATCCAGACGACAGCATTGGCGTGTACGATCCTTATTTCGGTGGGGACAAAGGATTCATTTTATATAAAGATGAAGTGGAGGCAGATGACAAGTACCATATGCCAGCAGACGATGACGACCAAGTATATAAGCCACACTGGAAGGAATACTGTACTAGACGATCGATTGTTTCCAGTTGCGGCGCTTTATTCCTCGTCCTCGGCTTGCTTTGTGTGTTTGTTATGTTACCAATTCTCACTTTCTCTACACAGATATACCATTCCAAGAAAACCAGCGACGGCGGGGAAGATTCGGACACTGGTCCGGCGTGGGCACATGTCAATGACCGTCCTTATGAGCTTTTGAAGAATATTAGGCGACAGTTAATTGATCCTGATACCCCCGAAGGTGTGAAGACAAGGAAGAGCACCTTCGATGACACTGAACTGGAACTGGTGTTCAGTGATGAGTTTTCCCAACCTGGCCGTACTTTTTTTCCTGGAGATGATCCTTACTGGACTGCACCGGATATTTGGTATGGGGCCACTCAGGATCTTGAATGGTATGACCCTGATGCGGTAACGACTGCCAACGGCACGCTCCAGTTAAAACTAGAGAAGTTTCCCAACCACAATCTGCAGTATCGCTCAGGTATGGTTAACAGCTGGAATCAACTTTGCTTCAAGGGAGGTGTTTTCGAGGTTTCTGTTTCTTTGGCGGGTCCAGCTGCCGTGCCTGGTCTCTGGCCAGGTGCTTGGACTCTCGGAAATCTAGGACGCCCTGGTTACAAAGCTACGACTGAAGGCGTCTGGCCATATACATATGACAGCTGCGACGTGGGAATCACACCAAACCAATCGGACTCAAGTGGGATATCTTACCTTCCGGGACAGCGTTTGAACTCATGCACATGTAAAGGGGAGGACCACCCAAGTCCTGGAACCGGTCGAGGTTCACCTGAAATTGATATTCTTGAAGGATCTGTCGACATGACTAATCGCATTGGTGTTGTTACACAGAGTTTCCAGGTCGCTCCTTTCGATGTTAACTACCGTCCAAACTCCAACTTTTTGCAAATTCCCAACTATGAAACAACCCAAATGAACACATATTGTGGTGGTCCATTTCAACAAGCTGTAAGCGGAACTTCGCTACTCAACAATGCTTGGTATGATGGCAAAGCTTATCAGAAGTATGCGTTTGAGTACGTTCCTGGAACTACAGAAGGAAAGATTGCATGGTTTGTGGGCAATGATCAGACTTTTATGATGGATGGACGAGCCATTGGACCAAACGGGAATATCCAAGCCAGACATGTTTCGGAAGAACCGATGTCTATGATACTGAATCTTGGAATCAGTGAATCTTGGACCCAGATCTTGTATGGCGACTTAAAGTTCCCAACCACCATGCATATAGATTATGTTCGGATATACCAAAAACCTGGGGAGACGCTATTGACATGTGACCCCCCGGGATACCCTACAACGGAGTATATCAAAAACCATCCCCTTCCTTACAATAATCCTAATGTGACGGTAAGACTTTCCCTCCTCCCAGAATACAAGCATAACTGACCATAGTTTAGGCATGGAACGAAACCGGGTATGCATGGCCGAAGAATACGTTGATGGATGGTTGTTGAAACAACCGAAGCGGAACATATGAGCATAGCATACTTAGACTTGCAATATTTGCGACGACGACGGAGATGATTGGGTATAGAGGCGCGGGGGATACAGACCAACTTTGCACATTTTGCACATAATCCTAAAATCTAATTTTGGCGCGGTGTTCGGAGTATCTGGCCAGCATCCTTTCATGGACTGGCAAAGTCGATTTCTGGCATTAAGAGAGGCGTTTTTGGAATCGATATGGGAGGTGGGGTGAGCATGGAAGCCCTTTTGGTAGCATACAATCCTAGGGCATATATTGTAAATACCACTTACATGTCCCGTGGTGCATTAAATACATAATCAACACACACACACACTATGCTCTCACTTTGTTGTTGCTATGAAACCAGCAACGTCGTGCAACGGGATGAGACCAGTCCTGGGTATCTGACTGGTTCTGGTCCCTTCAGGAACAACCTGTTGCCCGTATAGCCGACCAACGTGATGCTAGGAACTTGATACAACTTCCCAGCTTTTCTAAATGACGGATAGATGATTAGCCAGCAGGCAGGGAGAGTGAGAAAGCCCAGCAAACTAGCAATTCATCAACCAACCCTGGCCTTCTCTCTCAGCTTAGTTAAGTTATTACTACCTAACTATCAACCTCTTCCAGGTAACGCTGCGACGGGGAGATCATACCCCCGCGTGATTTATAAGCGCGTATATCTTGCGACACGGACGTTCAATCCTTTTTGTTTTTTCTCCATTTACTCAAACAGGGACCAGCCAAGCGTAGGTGCGCGGAACTAGCTAGGCAGGCGACTTAATAAGCACCAGGGGCAATGTGTGAGAAAACGATCTTCATGTTGTTACGGAATATAACTCAGCGTTTGGGTAATAAGTTGGCTATATTTTGAATGGGTTGTACTTCGGTTGTCTTCTCTTGCTTTGTTGTCTTTTGTATAAAACCCGTACCGGAGGGCATGGCATTGTGTTACCCTCAAGTTGGTATCCGGAGAAGGATAGATAGGATAAGCTTTTCTTCAGCGGGTCAGAGCTTATATATTAGACTACTGCCACGCCATCTTGTACTGTCCTGTGTTGTCCTATACTGTACTCCGTATGTATGTAGCATGTCATGTCATGCTGTGATCGGACCGGCATCATCATCGTTTCCCCACATGTTCTAGACCCGAGCCGCGGGACCACGGGTTCGGACTAAGCTCTACCTCTATTCAGCTCCATCCATATCCATCCAATGGATAGATAAAAAACTTGCCATCCTTCTTCATCGCCTTCTCTCTATCATTCATGTTGCGATATCTCGCTACTAACTCCTCTGGCTGGCCGTTCCAGTTCAGAAAGATCGAGCACTAGAGGGGCTCAGGTCAGGTAGATTTTGGGAAATCCAAATTTCACTTTTACATCCTCATCATCCCCCATAAAGTTACATACAACACAGTACATACACCCGTACAGATTCACAAGGAGCGGCCAGGGCACATGGGAGATTGCAGCAGTTTTCAAAATATATATTCTAGAGGGAGAGAAGAGAGAGAGAAACCGCAGTGAACGATGATGCCATTATTCAAGGGCACAGTAACGATCGGATAGCTATTTTCTCATCGCATCCATCTTAGTTAGGAAAGTTATGGCAGCCAGCTCGCCTATCGCAAGTCACACGGACAAAGAAGATGTTAACGTCGGTGGCGATGGCACTGGCAATGATGGAGACGCTCCACCACCGACATCAAGCCCTCGGCGGCGCTCAGCCTTCTTCAACAATCCGAGGTTTGCGCTCGAGCGCACCGATACTATGATCACGATTGGAAAGTTGAAGTTGAGGGGGAAGACTGATGATTTACCTCAGTAAGTTTTTAAGTTTTCGTTTTCGTTTTCGTTTATCTTTATCTTACTGTTGCTTGGTTATTGCTGGTTCTACCTCGTGTTGTTTGGTCAATAGGCAGCGATGGAAGAGGAAAATGTGTGCCTAGGAGGTCTTGGTTATCAACTCATCTATTGGCTCTTGAAGTTCGAGAGATGTTCGAGAAATATATAACTCATGGGAACGAACTTCAGCGTTACTATTTGCGATAGACCGGGGTGTGGCTTCGGTTCTCCACTCTGTCATATGTGTTTTATCTCTTTAACTTCTGGGATGGAAGTCTCTTGAATCACAAAGTTTGAAACCATGGGCAGGCTTCTCACCCAAAGTTATATCACTGCAAGGATGTGGAAAGTCTGACGAGATTGTAGGGACTGGTGGTTCGCATCAACAGCTATTCCTCTATTGGCGGCAACGATCGGACCTTTGGCCAACGTGCTGAGTATTGCGGCGCTTGTCAATAAATGGAGGGTGAAACTGCCAAACGATGGACAGTTGCCCGAGGGGAATGATAATAATGGAATAGACATCCCCGAGTAAGTGCATTTTCCTCCAGTTGTGATGGTTTTCGATAGTTTTCTATAGGACTTCTATTTGTTGAGCAATGAATGCTAACTTTGGAATGCCTCCAGTCCCAAATGGTATGTTAACCACTTCGCCCTCATCTGTTGATGTTTGACACTGGAAAACAGGGAAATTATTCTTAATGCTATATCTTTAGCATGCGGATTTTTTGGTAACTTTAGCTTGATGGTGAATTTTACAAAGAGGATACGCTACATTGTTGCTTTGCCTCTAACTATAATTTCATGGTATATTTCGACTGGCATTTTAATTGCCATAGTAGTTGCCATGAACAACTACGATGCCCCCATCCGGCCAGGTCAAACCTACGGACAAGGATTCTGGTATGCTATCATAGCAGCAACTCTTTATATGATAGGCTCCATGGGTCTCATGGTCAACATGACTGGCTATTTCCTGGGTCATTATCCCCAGCATTTCGATCTTGACGATGACCAACGTACTCTTATCCTTCAAACCATGATGTTCTTCTTCTGGCTAGCAGGGGGTGCTGCCGTATTCTCTCGAGTACTCGATATCAGTTATGCAAATGCTCTCTACTTTTGCGATGTTACGGTTTTGACTGTAGGGTTCGGAGACGTTATATCAACCAACGATGTTGGCCGAGGTCTAATATTTCCCTACTCTGTCATTGGAATCATCTTTCTGGGTCTTATGATCAACAGCATCCGAAAATTCGCTGCTGGTATGTCGAAAGATAATGTCATCAAGAAGCATCAAAATACCGTTCGTTCCCGGACTGTTGATCGCACCGTTACTAGTGAAAAAGAGCTTCGAGAACGACTGGGCTTACCTCCACGTCACGAGTCATATGGAATTCGACGACCGTCATTGGGCCACACTGATTCGTCTGGGGACGGCCTAGATATACGGAGAACATCACTCGATCAGTATGGTCATTTGCACGTCGACGGACGCAATGTCACATTCCATGAACGCAAGCCAAGGCCAAATCCAGCTGGGGGTGAGAGTGGGCGTGGAGGTGCCGGAAGAACTTATTCTTATAAAAAGTCAACGGGACCGGCCTTGAGCCGTGATGCAAAAGTAAAGCAAAGAAAGGAGAGAAGAAGCATACACTACAAGCGAGATGCCCGAAGACAGAAGCTCATTCTATTAAAAGAAGAGAAAGATAGATTCGATGCTATGCGGGAGATACAAAGGACTACCAACAAGTTTAAGCAATATTATGCGTTGTCCATGTCAGTCATTGCCTTTGGACTGCTCTGGTGCGTTGGTGCTGTTGTATTCTGGGTTTCGGAAAAGCGCATTCAGAACATGAGCTACTTCCAGGCTCTATATTTTTGCTATATCTCGCTCCTTACTATAGGTTACGGAGATCTAAGTCCTCAATCTAATGCCGGCAAACCATTCTTTGTGGTTTGGTCACTGGTCGCTATACCCACTATGACAATTCTCATCTCAGATATGGGTGATACTGTCATTTTAGCTATTAACCGTGGTACCTTCACGCTTGCAGACTGGACAGTTCTTCCTAAAGAAGGAGTATGGAAAGAATTCCTCGATAACCACTCGACTCTACGAAGCTATCTTGAGCGCAAAACTAAGGAGCGAGAAACAAGCAAACGACTGGAAAGAGGGTTCGAGCTACAAGACCCCGATGCAGCAGGAGTTCTGGAAAACTCTGCGGATCCCAACTCACCAGAATCCGCAATAGACACTGGTCTCGCCCTTGAAAAATTGTGTGATGAGCCACCAATACTCTCTGATCATGATTTGGCACGTAAACTGGCATTGGCGATCAAACGCACAGCGAACGATCTACAAGCAGAGCCTCCTAAGGTGTATAGTTATGAGGAATGGGTAGAGTTTACTCGGTTGATCAGATTCAGTAAAGAGGATGCAGAAGATGTCGAGAGCGAAGAAGCAGAAAACGGACTGATTGAATGGGACTGGATTGGAGAGGACAGTCCCATGTTAGCAGACGTGGGCGAGAGTCAATGGATCCTCGATCGGCTTTGTGAGAGCTTGAACCGATATACGAGAAAGCAGGCGAGAGGCAATTCCAAATCGTCGAAGCGTAAAACCACGGGCGACGACTGGAGCGATGCTTCAACACGGAAGAGGAAACCACATCATCATGATGCAATCGCAGCATATCCTGCTCATCCTGGGCCGAGAGAGCCGCAGAAATATCACGAGGAACATCCTGAAGCTACGAGTGTGGATTTTTATGAGCGCACACGGAGCAGTGGTGCTGCCGATAGGATTTCGGGGAGTAGTGGAGGAGGGAGCGGCACAGTAGTTGGCGAATCTAGAGATAATGGGTGAGAGGTGAACCGTGTTAATCATTGTATTGGAAACCCCATCAAGAGATGCACATCATACATACATACATGTCATTTCACGGAACCTTTGGAGATGAATTCCGCACCGACTCACACACGCGTTATTACCAGGAATTTTATATGAAATCCGCCCCAAGAGAGACCTGTGTGACTAGGAATGGAGGATAAATAATATGCTGAAGAAATAATCAATCTGCACAGACGTATCAATCAACCAGATCTAGATATAATTCAAAAACATCTCATCAGCCCTGTTCCCCTTGTTCTCATCAGCCGATTCTCCACCGAACAAAAACAATATATACTGATAAGATCGATTCAGTATCGTCTCGTTATTGTTTGTGTAGTTCAATATTTGTAAATCCTCTGGTTTTACAGTCTATCGTCAGGTTTAGCGGTCACACTCGAACAATGCCTATTGTGTTGGTAATTGGAGCATCGTTATGTTTTATTCTAGGTTTGAGATCCTGGACAAAACCCAATTCCTTATCCTATAAGAGGCTAGTGAATTCGAAACGGAATTTCACTGAAGCAATTCACACGTGGGAAGGGAAAAGGGAAAAGGGAAAAGGGAGAAGGGAGAAGGGAGAAGGGAGAAGGGAGAAGGGAGAAGTAGAACTGTAGATATTATAATTCCGAGTTATAGCTACTTATGATCATTCATGATTTCGATCCTGGTATCTCAAAACGCCCCCTCGTAGCCCCAATAACTCCAACCCCAGACGCCTGAAACAATAAAAGCAGTTTTGTAGTTTTTAAAACTGCGGGCAAGTTAGTTAGCATACGGTTCAACACACACAAGAGCTCGAGAATTATACCAATTTTAGTGGTGTCCGATTCAGCCCTTTCCGACCGTTCAGCATGGCACGCTGCTTATTTGGACGTTGCTGTAACCTCCGGAATGCCTCTTGGATATGTCTGGGTTCGACGGGAGTACGGCCCTCGGAAGGAGGATTGAACAAGCCCTGGGCCTTTCGTTTCTTGCCCGCTTGCTCCCCGCCGGCAACCGCTTTGCCCAAGTCCTCCTGCTCTTTGATTTTCAGTGCCTCCTCCGTGAGCGTTTGCACGATTTCAAAAGTTAAGAATCCGAGGATATCGACAATGTCATCGTTGGGTTTCGATTCGGTAACCACGCCAAACCCAGCCCACTCCTTGAATCGCTTGGTTTTTCGGAAGGTGAACGATGCTTGTCGGTATTCGGACCAGGTAACGTATTCCTCCTTGGTCATTATTTTGGTCCGCTCATCGGCCTTCTTCAAGCGTTGCAGGGTTGCGTAGTTCATCTCTTCCTCATCCTCGTCTTCCTCGTCTTCGCGTTCCGGAACCTCCTGGCTGTAAAATGAGGGCACCTCCCAAGGTAGGCCGACTTTGGTTTTCTTGTTCTTTTTGGCTTCTGCCACGACAGGGCCGGCGGTAGGTCCTCCAGGCTCATCTGTTCCCCCGATATCTGGCTCCGCGCCTTTATCATCAGAGTCCTTGACGTTCTTGCGCACATCCTTCCAAGACAGAAATGTACGCAGCCGGGAGACCTTGGCTACGTCGTGTCGGATCAGGAATATCAGGTCGTCTGTCGCGATTGATTTGCTTCCGCGCCGCGAGGACTGTTCCGTACATTGTCGCAGCATCTCAATCACCTGCTGCCGTACGATCTCCTCGATCATACCCGTGGTTTCTGGGGACGCTTCGGCGGTCTCTCCAGACACGTACATCATCTGCTGGATCTCCGTCCGGTACCTCGCTGTCTTGTCCGCCATTTTGAATTCCCCCGCTGGGTATGTTGTAAATATTTGGAACCAGTATCGCCGTAGATAAATTTGTAATACGATTAGAGCTTGATACAAAAGTGGGTGGTATGTTCTCCTGGGCAGGTTTCTCTTCTCACAGGGGGATCGAAACTTCAAAGATATGAAGCTGATGGATATGAACCAGTCTACGTATGGAGTATGGAGTCGCAATAACTGCATTGGTGTCAATGGAGTGTATTCTTTGTAGCCTTGTTAAACTAGCGCAAGGCTACTTGCCAAGACATTCTGTAGACTGTGCCGCTATTGGTACTGCCGAGCTTCCTTTTGAGACTTTGCTACTCGTCTTTCAGCTTCTCTCGTTCTAAATTAACTTCATTGCAGTTCAACTTCTTCTCAGTGAACTTTTCTTCAATACCGTGCCATTGATGCAAACTACCGTCTCCAAAAACCTTCAAGCTTCCCCCAATAAGTATTATCCTAGCAAGTCCGGGGTGGCTCATCACTCGAGGTTACGTATACTTGAAACTGCATAATATTGAAACCACATAAGAAAAGAGAAATTGACTATATCCTATCGAATGTGCCTGTGACTTCTAGCTATTACTTAAACAAACACAGAAGTAGAGAATTACTCCATTTGCAGGGGATGTATCACGGTAGAATCTCACAGTCCACAGTTGTTTTTGAATATGGAGAACGAACAGCCCATTCAACGTCGGACACCTCGTTATGAATCCGAAGATACAAGTGATCTAACGAATCGAGAACTGAGAGGATGGTATGCATATGGATCTGCTGCGGAAGTCTACGCTGTTTGTGGCGTTGGTATGAAACTCTCAAACCCAGCACATAGTGTCTAGTGTCTAGTTATACTGACTATTATATCCAGGATCCTTTTTGCCAGTGACACTGGAACAGCTTGCTCGTGAAAACGGAGTACTGTATTCCGACAGAACCACGCCATGCATGACTAAAATATTGAAAGATGAAGAACTTGTTAAGGAGACAATTGGAGCTCTGCTGAAGAGAACCACTGATAGAGATAACCGTGAGTCAAAATCACATATTTGCTTCGTATAGTTTCTGGTAGTCATTAAATTGCGCGGAGGGAGAATTGACTACAATAACGAGCACTTGTTCATTGCTTAGGCTTGAGTTTCTTAAAGTTGGATAGGCTTGTTTTGTTTTATTCTGAGTCTAGCTTACTAGGATGTAAACTTATTCGGATCAGACGTGGCGATTGCAATGAGTCTCGGCTAACCATCTATTCAATTTAGAATGTGTTATTAAACCGTTCGGATTTGAGATTACGTCTGCTAGTTTTGCTATGTATACCTTTTCACTCGCAGTTTTCATACAAGCGCTATCCCTTGTCTCATTTAGTTCAATTGCTGATCACGGTAAGTGCTCACATTATCTCTTGGTGCCATAGCAGTGATTGACTGAGGGGTTTAGGCGGTTACCGGAAAAAGTTATTGGTGACATTTGGATTTGTCGGCGCTACTACATCTATGCTTTTTCTTCTCGTAGCACCTAGAGTATATCTGATAGCACCAATATTGGTGATTATCGGAGTAACATGCCTCGGATCGTCATTTGTGCTCCTCAATTCGTACTTGCCTTTACTGGTATTGAATCATCCTCAAACTCAGTCTTTGTCGATAAATATGGCCTCATTGTCACTTAACTCTCAAGACAGAGCTTCGAATGAGGACGTTGAAAACATTGACATCGTCCCGGACACCCCGAATCTCAAGTCTGATTCTTCCGATCTACAACTATCTTCTCGCATATCCTCCACTGGAGTTGGTATAGGGTATGCAGCTTCTGTTCTTGTCCAGATTCTAAGCATCGCACTGCTGTTCTATATGTCGAAAGGACCAGCAGTCTCATCTACTCTTCCTCTTCGAATGGTACTATTCCTAGTAGGCCTTTGGTGGTTTGTTTTCACGATACCTTCGTCATTATGGCTTCGTTCTCGGCCTGGACCTCCTCTAGACACAGTCTTCTCTCAGCGAGGAAAGTGGCGTAGCTTCTGGGCATATGGGTTCTTCGCGTGGTCTTCTCTATGGAAGACAATCAAAGTTGCTGCTAAGCTTCGACAGGTTTTAGTTTTCTTAGTGGCATGGTTCTTGCTCTCTGATGCTATGGCTACCGTTTCGGGGACTGCAATTATCTTTGCGAGAACGGAACTCAAAATGGGAACGGTCGCAATTGCTTTCATTTCAATTACCGCAACTTCTTCTGGGATAGCAGGTGCTTTGCTTTGGCCGGTCATCTCGCGTCGATTTCAGCTTCAGACAAACCAAACTAGTAATCCATACCAAACCCCAAACTCTATATTTTCATCTGCTAACCTCTGGTACCTGAAGTTGTCTCGTGTATCATATTGCTAGAATTCATTCCGTTTTACGGACTGCTAGGATATCTACCATTCGTCCAAAATTGGGGAGTAGGTGGCTTGCAGCAAGCATGGGAGATATACCCACTTGCCTTTATTCACGGGTTTGTTATGGGAGGACTGAGTTCGTACTGCCGATCTTTTTTCGGGCGATTAATCCCTCCAGGTAGCGAAGCTGCTTTTTATGCTCTATATGCCATAACCGACAAAGGCAGCTCCGCCGTGGGACCAGCAATTGTTGGAAGAATAATAGATGCTTGTAAGTAGATTTCTATGAACACTATTTCTATCCTAGAGAAATTTTCACGGAGATTTCTGCTCTTCAGACATACGAATTGAGAGCTTGCTTATGTTGAAAGCGGCTGCCTCTTGGCACCTCGTTTCGTTTCGCGAAAAATAAAGTACTACTATAGGAAGAATGCTAACTTAAATCTGTCATCATTAGCTGGATACATCAGACCTGCTTTTATATTTTTATCCGTGCTAGTGGCTTTACCGATACCTATGATTTGGATGATAGATGTTAAAAAGGGGCAAGAGGATGCGATTCGGATGGCTGGTGTCCTGAAAAGACTTGGACCAGATCAAGATTATTTGGACAGGAATGGTTCTTCAGATGTAGAGGAAGCAGAAGGACTGATGCAGAATCACGGTGGGGAGCGGCCCTAGCATGCTTAAGTATGGGAAAGACCTTTGCGTCGGACAGCAAATACTCTATATATGCTTTTTTACCAAAACAGCAAAACAAAAAAGCGTCTCAATATTGCGAGACAGGATAAATTCGACGTCCCAATTCGCTGTACGTAAAATAAGCGAGCGTCTATTCGAATAACAGCTGCAAACGTAACCCTTTACTAATTGTCCAACCTATTGTCTAGACTTCCTCCAACACTAATGGTGGTTCTCCCCTTACTGACCTCCAATAATTACTACTCCTCAATAAATAATCACAACCGCGAAGCAAACCCTTGTACTTATTCGCAAACCGCTCATCTACTTCCCAACTCTCCGGCTTCCATGGATCATCCCAAACAATCAATCCCGTCCTACCACTGTCACTGAATGGTCCATCTAGACAACTTCGGCTTGTTATTTCCACGCTCTCGCTGATTTGGACACCATACAAAATATCAATACATATTTCGTCATCGAAGACGTTTGGTCCAGCAAGAATCATATTGTCCCTAAATGCTGGAAAGGGGAATATGTCAACCTCAGGATGATGATGGACAGTGCTCTGTAGCCTGGTTGGATGTAGAGTTGGTGGAAGTTTGTCCAACGAGAATGATGTTTGGGAGGATCCTTTCAGGGCTAAGGTGAACGGCGATTCGATATCCAAGTCCATTTGGTCGGGTGTCAAGCCAAGAAGGAAAATATTTGTCGTCAATGCACGGACGAGATTGAATTGCAGGAGAGGCAAGAGCTTCTGATCAACTGGTAATGGCGCGCGGAAATAACTACTGAAATTCGGAGCAGATATTATGGCATTTTGCGTTGTTGAGTTGAGACAAAAGATAATTGGTTCCTTGGAGTTGGCAAGAGTATTATCATGGGCTGTATAGCTGGTTAGATTGAATAAGAGGTCTCTTTTGAAGTCTGAATCTATTCCAACTTTAGAAGAATCCTGGGGTCCTTTATGAAGTCGCCTCCCTATCCTATATTAATTAAAACTTTTGTCAGGGATCAGGGACTTACTTGATGCTCTTTTGTTCAAGCGGTTCTGCAATTTCCTCCTTTCGGCGGTGCTCGACTTCCCAGTCCAGTCTTCGTCTGCTGTGCGGACCTCAGATCGCTGTGGCATAGATTTTACCAAAATCATAGGTGCTGATGTAACCATAGATGTTGTAATATCTATAGTTGTCTCCATATGTTCCTGGTGTTGGGGAACCTAGCAAAATCTTCCCGGGGGGATTAATGCAAGATGCTGACTTGCTCTGCTTTGGGAAACTCGGCTTCAAAGTTCACTATATTCTCCGTACCACAGAAATATTCAAAAAATCTCCGGTATAATTTATGGTTTGTTGCTCAGATAACTTGTGTGCAAATTACTCGTGATAACTCAGTCAGAGTAGATCCTGTACCATGTGGTGGAAGGTCAGTTTGGCGATTTTCTTTCACAAGCAGTAGATCTAGGTACAAATAATTGGGGTTTAAAGAAGAGCCGAAACACACTTCTAAGTAAAGGATTAAACCGATAGTTGTAACAAAAATTGGGCATGTTAACCTTCAAGTGAACGATAACTTGGATTAAATATAATCTACAAGCTTACGAGATGTGGGGGCATTTCGGGATGGATGAGCTCTCATGCAACATGCTGACCACCAAGACCGTCTAGATCAAATGCGGCATAGCGTTGTAAGAAAGAACTAGTTGGTTTGAGCTACATCTGATTTTTACTCCAATCTTGACAGAAAATCATCGTAGACACAAACTTCAGTCAAATTCAATCTCTGGATTGTTGAATTAAACAAAATTGTTTGTCTTATAAGGTTTGATACAATAGGCGAGGTTCAGATCATGTTTTATGGCAGGTATCTAGCCACCTTTTTTAACAGTTGTTACAAAGATGTTTCCATGTTCTCTATATTGTTATTGGCATGACCCGTTCTTTATCAGTTTCTTCATCATCCATCTTTTTATTGCGGGACATATGCCGAGCCGAGGAAATTAACGGACGAGATATTAGTTGATAACGGATTTAACCTCTTTAACCCCGTACTTGGGATCTAAAACTGTCATTTTGCTTAAAGTTGCTCAATGCTGCTGGAGATTGCAATAAATAAAAGCCTCATACTCGTCTACTTGGGTACATATGCCAATTATGTGGTATGAATAACGGCTAGTAGCCGTTACAACTTGCTATAACATAGAGGGTTACAGCGTATACGGTATATAATGTGTATATTTAAATTAATATGGCTATATTCAGCACCGGTGATATACTCCGAAACTCCCACTGTTGTTAGAATCATTCTGAATTTGAATTTCAATTGAATCTCATAAGGATTTATCTATGAGCATCACGAAGTGTTATTGCCTTAGGCACCAACAACCAAGTGTTTTACCGTATATAGCTTTTCACGAGAAGCCAGTTCTCCCCTTTAGACTACACTGAATTTAAAATGTTTACCATTAACACTGAGAAAACCTTTTTTCATCGTGAAAGTAGGGCTATGATACTATTAGACGAAAACTGAGCAGTATGATTAAGTACTTTTCCAATATACCATAGGATTTTCCCAATATAATTATAAGGCTCTAGCAAAATACGCTATGCAGTAGTTTCCGTTAAGAGAAATCATCAATTGCTCTCAAGATTATATACAGCCTTTGGTTTGTACTTGCCTCAATTGCTAGTGGCGCATTATCGAAATATATGAATGAAATATTGGAGGGAGTATAAAGTTATAATGTTTGAGTTGCCAGCCTTGTTTATCTTACCAAGTAGGTACCTTAGTAAGGAATAGGAAGTCTATACATTCTTTCCTTTTTAACGTTTTTGGCTTTAAGACATTGACGAGACAAAGTTGGAGGTTCTGAAGGTCATAGCTCATAGCTGCCCACATAACTAACCTATTACAGCTAATAAATTTTCAAGAGTACTGGGCTCGCATTCTTTAGAAGTGCTCCCAAGCTCATTTCATGATTCTATCGAGCAACGCTTTCATTATTCCCCCTGAAGGGGCAATTTAGCCGAACCCCTGAAATGTCGATTCTTGGCAATAGTATCCTTGGCTTAAGGTCAGTTTGAGGATCGCTTCAGTTTGCCTGGTGTAATCTCTGGTTATAACCTAGCCCAATAAGTGTGTATCTTCTACTGGCACATGAAAATCACCATATTGTCGCTTGTGGGATTGACACGCTGTTGCATACGTCTGGCCATCTCCTCCTGCAATATGGAAAGGTCATCCTAACATACCTTTGTATCCTTGAAATATCTTCAGAGCCTCCACGAAGTCCTTGCCAACAATCTCTTGTTCGTCTATGCGCATAACCGCCCCCCTCCCTTAATACTTTTTCTTTATAGAACTTGATATTGAATTTTCTTTTAAAAAAAAAGAAATAATATAAAGTGCAACGAAGCACTAATAATGTAGTATTTAAAGTAATATGTCATCAGAGTGTTCTATATACACCGCACTATTTGATGTAGCTGTAAGGATTGAAATATGCTAGGGTGTCTATCTAAGTTGTGTTTCTGAGAGTCAACTTACATGTGTGTAGAAATTGTATAGTTTTGTGGCAGCTGTTTGGTTTTAGCTCCATTGAGGAAGATGTTTCACGTAAAGACGGTGCACGATATCCGCCGACTCAGGTGAATTTGAGTTTAGTCGTTCGGCAAACATTTTACCGTGAGCCACTGTTTTGCACGTCTTGAAAGCGGCGAGGAAGTGAATCCGCTGTTTCTTTTATAACAAAGCACGTTTATCCCCCATTCTAATCTGAATAAAAGCAGCATATGTCCATTAATTAGACTAAACAAAGGAGCTGGTGACCTAAATCCAAGATACCAAGCGAATTAAGTGGCACTAAGGATGCATCAAATAACTTCCATGGACAAGGCTTCTCAAGAAAATACAGAGGTGGATTACCAAGAGGCGATGCTTGGACGAATGGCAGTAGTACAACCACCACCAGCCGCACTAAGTTATCCTCTGTCGATAACTCGACGGAAGAAATCAAGATGACTGGGACTAACAATATCTGGTTAGATGCCTGCTTAACATATCTCGGCTAGGACTGATTTGACAGCTTCCAGTTTCCGGGTATGACTGCAATTTTTCGGAGATTTGTGGGGAATACTCAGCTATGTGAGGGTATTTGACGTCAAAGGTGACTGTTTTCAAAGCGTATCTATCCTATAAGAATAATAACCTGTTTATGAAGATTTTGCGGTTTAGTTTTGAAATTAAAAGAAAGAATTCAGTCCGGGAACCCAAGATCGGTCAGCCGTTGGTCTATTTTTTCCTAGCAAAAGGGTTCCCAAGTCTATGGCTTAAATACACTTCTCGTTTGCATGGCGCCCACTGTATGCCTAGCTGCTTGTTGGACCTCATAGAGCGTGGTGTATTTAGAGAATCATATAAGAAAAGTTGCGTTGTGCAAACTGTTGACATGTACGAAGTAGATCCCAACCATCCTGTCGTATTTGCTTATATAAGCCAGAATCAGCTGTCCCAGGAATCTATTCACCCAAATCATCTTCCTTGCTTACCTAACATCACGGCCAAGATTCGTGGAGAAAGAACAAACCAATTTCCACTAATCAGCGTTGAGATCCCCGCAACTCATTTAGCCGAGCCCCTTAATATTAGTGGAGTTCACCAGCACTCCGTCTTGGGATCTCCATTTCCCTGGGAAATACGGGGTATGGAACTACATTGTTCCAAGCCTTTGTGGGAAACAATATTACCGCTTTGCTAATGCTAGCTTGGCGGGATTAATTATAAAAAGAATGCAAAGCGTGTTTTGTTGATGCCAACTGGTATTCTTGTCCTACTTCTACCTTTACACTCGTGACAATGAAACTTCAATTTGGCCTTTTTGGATTTGCTTTGGTACATGGGGTTGTGTCGGCAGCGATCAAAGATTTTGATTTCTCTTTAGTTGGATATGCGAAGACAAATCCCTTAGGAGAAACTACTGGAGGCAAGGCCGGCGCAACGACAACTGTCAGGGACTCGCAGGCTTTGGTGACTGCTGTAGCTGTAAGATACAAATCTCTTCAAGCTACAACCACTAATTATATAGGGAAACACACCCCGAACGGTATATGTTGAGGGAAATTTCAATCTAACAAGCCGACTTAACATCGGTTCCAACAAATCCCTCATTGGAACTAAGAAAGGAGCTAGTTTCGTTGGCAAAGGAATCACAATCGCAAATGCCGATAACGTGATTCTTCGAAATGTTCAGATTAGCTTCGTCCTAGACAATGATGATATCACGATCCAGAACTCGACTAGAGTCTGGATTGATCATAATGAGTTCTTCTCGGACATGGATCATGGCCCAGATTACTATGTATGTTCCTAAACAACTGAAAATACTGAAATATTCCTGACTAGCGTTTAGGATGGTCAAGTAGATATTGTACGGGGGTCCGACTGGATTACTGTCTCTTGGAACTACTTCCATGATCATTGGAAGGCATGTGTCCCTAAACTAGGAAGTTTTCTCCACCAGCCTAAAGCTGACACTTTCCATAGTCATCTTTGGTAGGAAATAGCGATGTGCTTCGAGATGTTGATTTTGGACATCTTCACGTTACTTACCATCACAACTTTTGGCGTAACTCTGGTACCCGAGGGAATGGTACGTGATAAATCTTTATTAACCACATTTTCGTTTTAAATAAATTTAACGGTATTTTTGATAGCTGGTCGCTTCGGACACCAACATCTGTTCAACAACTTTTACCAAGATTTCCACTACCAAGCTATTCACTCTCGTTCCGACAATCAAGTCTTAGTAGAAGCCAACGTATTCCGGGGCGACACACCTGAAGCTTTAAGTACATATGGCTTGGTGATACCTAGTATGTTCAAGCCTTATCTCTCATCTGGTCAGAAATGGCAAGTAAATGATACTAACTAGTTTGAAAGTGGACTCACCAAATACTTCACCAGATGGTGACTTTGAGATTGATGGATTCGCAAATTTGGGTGCTAGTGAGTGTCTTCCTCGTTATATTGTACAACGGTCTCAAAAGGACTTGGATTTTCTGAATTATTATTTGCAAAGTAACAGGCTAATATTTCTTTTTGTTAGAAAATGACTGGGGGCCAGCCAAAATCAACATCACTCAGATTGGGAACTTTACCAAAGCGCCATACAAATTTACCTTGACACCATTGAAGCGAGTGGAGAAAGTTGTCAAGGCAGGAGCGGGTCTAAATAAGTTCTAAATATGTATTAAAACGACCTTGCACAACAATTCAAGGGGTGGCATTATACAACGCTACAATATTTTGATTATATCTCTACTGTTTGATGCATCTAATGAATACATCCAGGTTTACATCGATTTGTAAAATTAATCTAATGTTTCAGTAAGTATCAGAATACTATCAGTAAGAATATACATGATTACTCGAGTTCTGTGGTTATTAGAGGCTTGGAATTCTTCTAATAAGTGTATGCCACAATTGCTGATGATCTGATGAAAAAATACATTTAATAAATCACATATAGCAATTGTGATCATTCTCTATACTATAATTCCAATCTGACTAACAAGTACCAAAATTCGGTGTCTGGTGTTAGGGAAAGCAATTTAATGATGACAAAACTTCAAAACTTCAAAACTTCCCAAATATGCAGGTCAAAGCTCACTACCTCTCCTCTTTCTCCATACTCCCCTCATCCTCCTCCGCTTACTCTCCACCATCTTCTCTACCTCCACGAACTTACTTGCACCCATCCCATCTCCATATGGAAACCAAACATAATCGGGCTCCATCCACTTCCTGAGGTAACGATAAAGCATATGTGGAGGTGCCCGACAATTCCCGAAATAAGTTTCGTCTGAGTAGGATTGCAAATCGACTTTTCCATGCAGGGAGAAGTGGGTGGGGTAGAAGGTTTTGGATGTTAGACCGAGACAGGTTGAAGAGACGGGACAGAGGTGATCAAAGATCAGGCGGTGGATGTCTTTTGGGAGGTTGCTTAATGTTAGACGGGATTTGCAGTAATAGGAAGCTTCGAGTGGCGTTAGTAAGCCGATATTTGGAGAATTCGCATGATTGGAAGGCAGATAACACTGACGTGGTGAGGTGGCTGTAGCAACGGTGAGAGCTGACATGGTCTTCGTGTTTTGATACTTGTCAAATTGAGGCGGAACAACTGGATTCTTGTCGACCTGAATATCGTCCTTTTTCCTCTTCGCCATGACTCCAATAACCCTGGTTGCCGTACTCCCCTCTTAATGCAATCTGCCTCACTGGCAAGAACGTATTGGTAATGTGTATATATTGCGACTGAACTTGTCTAAGAATCACAAGATACTAAACAGCGATGCTCAAGTCTCTCCTATATCCTACACTTCGCTAAGCGAACAGAAAGCACCAGTAGGCATTTAGATATTGTTCCTCCCCGGGTGTCTCTAGAAGCGAATGAGTCACTGCATTCAATAGGTAGCCAACAATAGGATTGTTCTAACGTTTTCAGAAATTTCCGTGTCATGCTTAGGGTTGTCAGGAGAGTTCCGAAAAAATCCGAGAGACGAAACTAAGGTAGTTATACTCATATATTTGGGGTACATGTTAATTATGCAGAGGTCTCCCAGGCAACCGGATTTTAGCAAGCAAAAATAAGTATTCAATTTCAGAGTCCAAGGATTTCTAGTGCCTAGGATCTGTGCCGAGGCTACTGGCTGTTCAAGAGGGCAAGAAAATAGTTTAGGTCAACCACTTAACATTCATACCGATACGAATGGGCCTCATGTGGAACGCGTTACAAACTACTTTAAATCTATTGATTGTTATACCAAACAACTTAAAAAAAAATTCCAGAGGCTCCAGTAACAAGGTGGAAGATATGAGGTTGATATTTTATTATTTCTATGATCCTTAATGAAAGAGTAATCCTAGAGGTTGAGAGGAACGAGGGGCATACCGTGCCTATTTATTCATCCTTTCTGAATGAATGTCGAGTACCCTTAGATCGAATATCCAAAGTTCACCCATGCGCCAACGCTAGCATCCTTAAAAGGTATCCATGCTATTTTCCCGTCCCATGCAATGCAGTTTCAAATTATCGCTCATTTACAGTCCATCTACGCTTTGTACCAGACTCTCTACCGACTTCCGCTTCCCCTGGCGGTCGCGGGCTGCCCCATAAACCTAATGGGCCAATATCATCCTTTTCATCTACTTCCTGGTGGAAGGTAACCGAGTCTTTGTGGTACACTTCCGGTGATTTAATGGCCGAGTCCTCATCACCAAAATTCAAAATCATATCGTCCTCTGGCTCATCTAAGGTATCTGACTATTGGGGGCTGGGGTTAGCACTAGCTTCTTCTACAAGCCTTGTCTCAGTTGATGAAAGTCCTACTACGCTTGTAGTAATATCAATTTTGGGTCCAAAAGCTGAAATTGAGCTTACTGCCGGTGTCGCTGGAGCACTCCACAGACCGAAAGAACCTTGGACAGCTATGATAGTTAAGTTAGCAAAAGCTTAATAAAATCCAGAACAACTACTGGAGTTAGGGACGAAAACTAACCTGGCGTGTAACTTTTGGAGCCACCCGCTGCGACACTAGCTGTTCGACGAATGCTGCCAAAGTTTCCTGATGCCGCGGGTTTCGAGATTTTAGGAATTACAAAACCGCGTGAATCATGAGAGCTTCCAATTGAGCTATCTCTTTCACGGAAAATGCCAGCAATTGAAGGAGTTCTGGAAGAGGCGGGTGTAGAGAGTGAGCTGCTGCGCAGATGCTCGGTGTTAGCAATAAGCTTGACTTCGTATTGATCCGAGACTGCGATATTTTGTGAGTTCGTCCGTGAGTGAGATTTTGGGGTAGCTGCTGGCGTGGTTACTGGAGTGTTTGTTGGAGTAGGTTTGCGGACTGCCATTGTGAGAGATGATAGCCCGACATCTAAGAGGACTGGCTGATTTGTCAAGGCTCCAATGAGAGCATTGCAACCAGCACCATGAGTAACCAGGACAAGTACTAGATCGGTATCTTCATCATCATATTCAGCTCCGATATTGTGTCTTGGAGATGCTGAGGACCTGGTCAAAATCTTTGCTGGGTCTTCACTTTTCTGGTACCAGGAATTCAGCTTCTGAAATCCCGTTCGAAATCGCTTATGCATGGAGCTCCACTCTTCCCCATACTCACCCCCAGTTCCCCATTGTTGTGGTTCCCGCATACTATCCCATTGATAATCAACATCCACACAAGCATCTCGAGCGTGAGCAACAATCCCTGGAGGGATTGGGTCGGCTGGGGAGGTGGCATAGTTCAAACTGGGAGGTTGGTAAGCGCCATGCTCAGAGGTGGAAAGCATTGCGAGATGGTTGGGGCTTCTAGCTCTGTGCATGCTTCCATTACTAGCATTTCCAACACTGCTGAGACTACTGGTACGATCTCTTCTAGGAAGTGCTTGGGCTAAGCTAGAAAGGGTGGTTAGGGGTCCGTCTTCTTCAAATCTGACCGGCGCAGATACAGGGCTCTGCCATCCGCCTGGAAACCCCTGGCTTACTGACGAAGACGTAGTATTTCTTTGATTGAGGTATGTGTAATCTTCGCTCCTTAATAGGTCGGCCTTTGCTCCTGCTACCATCATTACTGAGCTTGGCGGAGGTGTTATGGACTCGAAATA
>Ga0247734_1001126_pt1 | contig 20960 bp, 17 predicted proteins | sample UWRJL103311B2_FD_180933 | JGI IMG/M metagenome (GOLD analysis project Ga0247734, IMG submission 180933) | Plant litter microbial communities from Arlington Agricultural Research Station in Wisconsin, United States - UWRJ-L103-311B-2 | ecosystem: Environmental > Terrestrial > Plant litter >... | reverse complement strand
CCGAGGTCACGAAGGGCCGCGAGGCGACGAAGGCGATGGCCAGTTGCGCGGGGTCGAGCCCATATTCCGCCGCCAGCGCGAGATAGGCGTCGACCGCCTCCTCGACGCCGGGCTTCTGGTAGCGCTGGCCGCGATCGTAGAGCGTCAGCCGGGCCCCGGCCGGGCGCGCGCCGTTCTGGTACTTGCCGGTGAGGAACCCCTGGCCCAGCGGCGAATAAGCGAGCAGGCCGACGTCGTCGCGCTCGGCGATTTCGGCGAGGCCGATCTCGAAGGTGCGGTTGATGAGGCTGTAGGCGTTCTGGATCGACACGACGCGGGGGCGGGCAGGGTTGCCCTCGGCCGCGTGGACGAAGCGCGCGGTGCCCCAGGCAGTCTCGTTCGACAGGCCGACGTGGCGCACTTTGCCCGCAGTCACCAGTTCGGCCAGCGCGTCGAGCGTCTCCTCGATCGGCACTTCGGCGTCGGGGCTGGCGCTGCGCGCGCGGTACGTGGTGCCGCCCGCGCCGAACAGCGGCACCGCGCGGTCGGGCGAGTGCAACTGGTAGAGGTCGACGTAATCGGTCTGCAGCCGCTTGAGCGACTGGTCGATGGCGTAGTGGATGTTCTTGCGATCGAGTTGCGGGGTGTCGCTGCCGGGGCGCAGATACGTATTGTCCGAGCGGCCCGAGACTTTGGTGGCGATCACCACGCGGTCGCGGTTGCCGCGCGCTTTCAGCCAGGTGCCGAGGAAGCGCTCGGTATCGCCTTGCGTCTCGGCGCGCGGCGGGATGGGATAGATTTCGGCGGCGTCGACGAAATTGACGCCGCGCCCGAATGCGCGGTCGAGCTGGGCGTGGCCTTCGGCCTCGGTGTTCTGCTCGCCCCAGGTCATGCTGCCCAGCGCGATCGGCGAGACTTTGAGATCGGTCCGGCCTAGCCGGCGAAGGTCTGTCATGAGGTTATCCTACTTGAGTGAATGGCTTTCGTACGCCCGCGAATCGTCGACGTAAGCTGGCATAAGCGGTTCTAGCCCGACGAAAGCCCCACAAGTCAGGGAACACTTGCTTGTGCGCCCCCAAGCAAAACTTGCTCACCCGCGCTTGACCACTTTCAAATCACAGTTACGCTGTAGGAATTATAGAAACGGAGTCCAAAAGCGTGGCGCGCAAGAGATTTCAAGGCCGTGCCGTCGGAACGTGGATCACCTTGGGTATCGTCGCGCTCGCCTTCGCGCCGCTCGCGCTGCACGCGGTGCGCGGCAAGGCGGCGGACGTCGCCGGACTGCCGCTCGATGCGCCGCTGCCGCTGGTCGTGCCCCAGGGCACCACGCTCGTCGTCGGCGATCCGCTGACCCAGAAGGTGCTGCAGCACAACGGCTGGCTCAAGGACCTGCCGTTCAAGATCCAGTTCGCCGAGATTTCGGGCGGCCCCGCCGTGACCGAGGCGTTCCAGGCCAAGGCGCTCGACGTCGGCTCCGCCGCCAACATCCCGCCGATCCACGCGGTATGGGTCGGCATCCCGGTCAAGATCGTGGCGTTCCGGCTGCGCAAGGACCCGGTCAACTTCCCCACGTACGTCATCGGCGTCGCGCCCAAGGCGAAGATCGCCTCTGTCGCCGACTTGCGCGGCAAGCGGATCGCTTACAGCCCCGGCCAGGCGCAGGGCGCCGTAGTGTTGCAGACGCTGGACGATGCGAAGATCCCCACCAGCGCGGTCACGCTCGTCGACCTGCCGGCGGGGGCAGATACCTATATCGGCGCGCTGGCGGCCAATGCTGTCGACGCCGCGCCGCTGGGCCGCGGGCTACAGTCCGGCCGCTATCTCGACCACTACGCAGGCGACGGCGCTCGCACGATCAATCACGGCGCCTTCCGCGACGATCCGGGGCTGCTCTACGTCCGCACCGAAACGCTCAAGGACCCGGCCAAGGCCGCGGCGATCCGTCAATACGTGCAGCTCTGGGCGCGGGCGCAGCAGTGGATCGACGAGCACCCGAAGGAATGGGGCCAGCTCTACTACGTCCACGACCAGGGCCTGAGCCCCGCCGACGCCGATCGGATCATCCGCGAGACCGGCCGGCGCGACGTGCCGCGCGGGTGGGACGGCGTGATCGCCCTGCAGCAGACCGTGGTCGACTTCATGGCGCGCGAGATGAAGCACCCCGCCTTCGACGCGCACGACATCTTCGACCGCCGTTTCGAAACCATCGCCGCCGACGCGACGGGCCCGTCAGCCGGCCCGCGGCAAGCCTCTATCGCTCGGTAGCCCGAGGAAGGACACGGACCATGAGTGCCAAGACCGCGACGATCCTCCATCCCGAATTTCCCGACTATGCGGGGCCTGCGCCCGGTCTCGGCTATCACCGACCCAAGGCCTCGCTGCCCGAACCGCAAGTGGCCTTGCAGGAACGCGGGACCGGGCGGCTCGGGCTCGGCAAGGGCACGCCGTGGGGCTGGGCGCTGGGGCCGCTGCTGGTGCTGGTCTACTGGTCGCTCGGATCGCTGACCGGCTTCATCGACAGCCGCATCCTGCCCGCCCCCTGGGTGGCGGTGACGACCGGGCTCGAGCTGTTCGAGGAAGGGCGGCTCCAGGCCAACGTCGCGATTTCGACGCTGCGCGCGGCCGAGGGGCTGGTGTTCGGGGTGTCCGCCGGGCTGGCCTTCGCGTTCCTGTCGGGGCTGAGCTTGTTCGGCGGCTACGTGTTCGACGGCATCATCCAGATCAAGCGGGCGATCCCCATGCTGGCGCTCATCCCGTTCTTCATCCTGTGGTTCGGCATCGGCGAGACGATGAAGGTGACGATGATCAGCATCCTCGTCTTCGTGCCGGTCTACGTCCAGACTCACAACGCCCTGCGCGGGATCGACTTGCGCTACGTCGAACTGGCCGAGACGATGCGGCTCAATTACGGGCAGTTCCTGCGCCACATCGTGCTGCCCGGCGCGATGCCGGGCATCCTGCTGGGCCTGCGTTTCGCGGTGATGGCGGCGTGGGTTGGCCTGGTCGTGGTCGAGCAGGTCAACACCACCAGCGGCATCGGCTACATGGTCAGCCTGGCGCGCAATTATGCGCAGGCCGACGTGATGCTGGTGGGCCTGGTGCTTTACGCCGTGCTCGGCCTCGCGTCGGACTATGCGGTGCGGCTGATCGAGCGCCGGACGCTCGGCTGGCGCCGGACGCTGGCCCAGTGAGCGGAAACGTGAGCGGGAACGTGAGCGGGGCCATCGTCAGCATCCGCAACGTCGTGCGGCGCTTCACGCTCAAGGGCGTGCTCGATGGGGTCGATCTCGACATCAGCCGGGGCGAGTTCGTGGCGCTGCTGGGGCGCAGCGGATCGGGCAAGAGCACGCTGCTGCGCGCCATCGCCGACCTCGACCACGAAGCGATCGGCTCTGGCGAAATCTACGTGCCCGAACGCATTTCGGTGGTGTTCCAGGACGCGCGCCTGCTGCCGTGGAAGACGCTGCTCGACAACGTGACCTTCGCGCTGAAGGGCCCCGACGCGCGCGAGCGCGGCCGCCGCGCGCTGGAGGAAGTGGGGCTGGGCGGACGCGAGACCTCGCTGCCGCAGGAACTGTCGGGCGGCGAACAGCAGCGCGTCGCCTTGGCGCGCTCGCTGGTGGGCGAGCCCGAACTGCTGCTGGCCGATGAACCCTTCGGTGCGCTCGACGCGCTGACCCGGATCAAGATGCACGTGCTGGTCAAGCGGCTGGTCTCCGTCCACCAGCCCGCGGTGCTGCTCGTCACCCACGACGTCGACGAGGCCATCGTCCTGTCGGACCGCATCGTCGTGCTCGACCAGGGCGCGATCGTCGCGGACATCTGCGTGGACCTGCCCGAAGACGCCGGCGAACGGCTGGAACGCACCGCGGACTTGCGCCGGCGCCTGCTCGCCCACCTCGGCGTCGAAACCGCCGCGCCTGTCGCCGACACCGCCTTGTCCTGACGGGTATGGTGCGGCGGCGTGGCGGCCGCCTCACCGCTCCCCGTTTTTACGGGAGTGTCATGCGTATTTAACCATACCTTAGCCATTAACCCTCTAGTCGCGCGGCCAAGTCGCGGTGTCCGGCACGAGCCGGGCATCGAGAAAACGACGGGCGACGCCGGATGCGCAGCTCCGGTCAGAATTATGAGGGTTTCCATTGTCCATTCGTCTTGGCGCTTATGCGGCTGCACTCTGCACCGCTTTCACGATCGTTCCCGCTGCCGCGCAGGCGCAGGATTCCGCTGCCGCCGCCGCGACCGGCGGTGACGACGAGATCATGGTCACGGCCCGCAAGCGCGAGGAGCGCGCGATCGACGTGCCGATCGCGATCACCGCGGTCAGCGGCGCGGCGCTCGAGCGGCGCGGCGCCGCCAACCTCGCGGACTTCCTGCAGGAAGCGCCGGGCGTGGGCGTCTACGACGGCGGCTCGGCGCTGGGGATGAAGATCACCATCCGCGGCATCTCCACCTCGCTCGGCGCGAACGAGAACGGGTTCTACCTCGACGACCTGCCGTTCACCGGCGTGACCGTGCCGATCAGCCCGGACGTGCGCGCCTGGGATCTCGACCGCGTCGAAATCCTGCGCGGGCCGCAGGGCACGCTGTTCGGCGAAGGCTCGATGGGCGGCACCGTTCGCATCCTCACCAAGGGCGCGGACCTCGACAACTGGGAAGCCAAGGGGCTGGGCATGGTGTCCGACACCAAGGGCGGCGGCACCAACGGCGGGGCCAAGGGCGCGTTCAACGCGCCGATCATCCCCGGCGTGCTGGCGGTGCGCGTGGCGGGCACGCACGAACGCTACCAGGGCTGGGTGGACAACAGCAGCACCGGCAAGACCAACGTCAACGACCAGACCTACGACACCTTCCGCGCCAAAGTGCGCTTCGATCCCACCGATCGGCTGTCGATCACCGGCAGCTACTGGCTGATGAAATCGGATTTCCCGGCCGGCGGTTCGAGCGCGCGCGACGATGGCGAGGAGTCGCGCAGCACCGTGCCTTACAGCAAGAACCGCACCGAGCTATACGGCGCCACCGCGCGCTACGACCTGGGCGGGGCCGAGCTGTTCTATGCCTATTCGCATAGCGATTTCGACCTGCCGCAGTCGGGTATGTCGTCGCGCGGGGCGATCCAGACCCGGATCGGCATCGGCGTCGACGCGCACGAGCTGCGCCTCGCCTCTAAGGGCAGCGGGCCGCTCAAGTGGACGATCGGCGGCTATGCGCGCAATTCGCAGCGCAACGACACGGTCAAGTTCGCCGCCTTGGGGATCGACAACGACGCACAGATCAACACTCGCGCCCGCGCGGTCTTCGGCGAGGCGACCTATACGCTGCCCGGCGTGCCGGTCGACCTGACGGCGGGCCTGCGCTACTTCGAGGATCGCCTGCGCGGCTTCGAGGCCAATTCGGGCGTCGTCACCGATCAGCCGGGCGACACCTACCATTCGTGGAACCCGCGCTTCTCGATCGCCTGGCATCCGATGGCCAATGCCACGCTTTATGCCAGCGCCGCCAAGGGCTTCCGCTCGGGCCAGCTCCAGCCCACGGTGCCGCTCGCGCTCGCGCCGCTCTATGGCGTGACGCTGCCCGCCGCGCTGGGCCAGGATTCGATCTGGACGTACGAAGTGGGCGCCAAGGCCGACGTGTGGGACCGCAAGCTCGGCGTCGAGGCGGCGGTGTTCTACAGCGACTGGAAGAACGTGACGGTGCGCATCCCGATCCCCGGTACGTCGTTCAACGGCCTCATCAATTCGAACGGCACGCACACCAAGGGCGTGGAACTGAGCGTGGTCGCGCGGCCGGTCGATGGGCTGGTGCTCTCGGCCGGCGGGGCTTACGTCGATGCCGCTTATGTCGGCGAGGTGGCGGGCACTGCGATCGTCGATGGCGCGGCCGTGGACGACGTGGCGAAGTTCACCGCCAATGCCTCGGCGGACTATACCGCGCAGATCAGCGACACCGCGCAAGTTTTCGCCCGGATCGGCTGGCAGCACAGCTCGCCGCGCCGCAACTCGTCCTATGCCGCGTACCTGCCGGGCGACTTCATCGACCGCGTCGACGCGCGGATCGGCCTCGACCTCGCGCAAGTGACGCTGGCGCTGTTCGCGGACAACCTCACCAACGACAACGGCGCCACCAGCTACCGCCAGGTGACGCAGATCGGCGCGACGACGTACGACATCACCTCGAACCGCCTGCGCCCGCGCACGCTGGGCATCGAGGCGAGCTTCCACTTCGGCGGCCCGGTGGGCTGATCGTAAAGTCATCACCATGACTTTACGCTAGAATCGTCATTGCGAGCATAGCGAAGCAACCCAGGGCAGCATTGAGCCGCTCTGGGTTGCTTCGCTACGCTCGCAATGACGAAAGTTGGGTCAGTATAAGCATGCGTCAGTGTAAACTCGCCACGCCCTAGCCGCCCAGCTGTTCGCGCGAGGCGTCGATGGCTGCGGCCACCCGCTCGCGGGTGTTGGAAAGCGCCTGCTTGTAGCACGCATGGTCGACCGGGGTGATGAGGCTGCCGGTGGCGCGCTCGTCGCGGCACACCGCCTTGGCGGCGCGGACGATGCGCGCGTTCAGCCGCTGCTGGCCGTCGGCGCTGGCGAGGTCGAGGTCGCCGTAGCGCACTTCGATGCTCTTCGTCGAAGCCGTCGGCGCGGCGAACGCGGCGGGTGCGGCGAACAGGCCCGTGGTGCACAGGACGGCGGCGAGAACGGGGGCGACAATGGCGGTGGTCTTGGACATGATATTTCCTCCTCAAGGTTGAGCCTTGGGGAAGATGTTTCCGGCCGGCTCGATGAGCCTGTCCTGCCCTGAGCCGTGCGGCCGATCACCTCATGGTCGACTGATCCCTTGCGCGGATCGACGAGGCACGAAGGCGCCCGACGAACGGCTTTTGCCGACCGACAAGCGCCGAGCGGTGCAGTCGGTGGTGCAGGGCGTGCGCCAGCGACGGAGTCGGGGCGGTGGGTGCCCCTGTTCGGGCCTTTCGTGCCGTTAGGATGGCGCTAGGTGCCGTTATGGCCGCTATCGTGCCAGCAGATCTCCGATCGAGGCGTCGAAATGCGCCTCCATCGCCGCCACCGCCTGGCCCGGATCCTTGTCGGCGATGGCCTGTGCGATCTGCCGATGGAGGGTGAGAATCTGCGCCTTCTGCGCCTGTGCGTGCCGGGTCTCCCACGCCTTGGGCACGGCGATCTCCATCTGCGGCGCGAATGAGCGGACGATCTGGGCGAACAGCATGTTGCCGGTCGAGGCGGCAAGAATCTGATGAAAATCAGTATCATGCGCGGTCATCAGCGCCATGTCCGCCTGGTCGCGGACCATCGCTTCGGCGAGCATCTGGAGCTGCCCGGCCTGTTCGTCGCTGCGCTTCTCGGCGGCCAGCGCGGCGATCCGCACCTCCAGCGTGCGCCGGACGTCCCACACTTCGGCGACGCTGATCTGCGAGGTGGTGACGGCATGCTCCAGCGAAGCCCCGATCACCGACCCGTCGATCGCCCCGACTTTCGCCCGCCGTCCATTGCCCACGTCCAGCAACCGCAACGCCGCCAAAGCCCCGAAAGCCTCGCGCATCACCGCCCGGCTTACGCCCAGTTCGGTGGCGAAATGGCCTTCGCCGGGCAGGCTGTCGCCCACTTTCAGATCGTGCGCGCGGATGTGGCTGCGCACCGCTTGGACCGCATGATCGACCAGCGATCCACTGCCGTGATCGAGCGGACGCGTGCTCATGCCGCCAACCTCCCTGCCCGAAACTGGGCGCGAAACTGCGTGGGCGCCTGCCCGAAGCGCCGGGTGAAGGCGCGCGTGAAGCTGGCATTGTTGAGGTAGCCGCAGCGATAGCCGATCGAGGATACCGGCAGGTCCGTGGCCAGCAGCATCTGCCGCGCCTCGCTCAGCCGGTGGCCGGAAATCGCGTCGGCCACGGTGCAGTCGAACATCTCGCGAAAGCCGCGCGTCAGCTTGCCGCGGTTGAGGCCCGAGGCGCGGGCGATCATGTCGAGCGTCAGCTTTTCAGCCCAGCGTTCGTCGATGACCTGGCGCGCGGCAAGCAGGCGCTGGGTGTCCGCGCGGGACAATATGCCGTCCGGGCTGACGGGCACCAGCGCATCGCCGACATGCGCGCGCAGCAGGTCGCACAGCAGTTCGATGCTCTTGGCCAGGCGATAGGGCGTGCTTGCCGCAGGGGGCAGGTCGCAATCGCGGATCGCGAGCGCGATCGCGCGCAGCGCCGACGGCAGGTGGAACAGCTCGCCATCGGCGAAGGCGAGCGGGCTACCGGCGATCCGCTCGCACGCGTCGCGCGACACCAGCAGGATCAGGCGCGTCTGCGGGTGGGCGTCGAGGGCCTTGTCGCTCGGCTGGGCGAGATAGCGCATGGTGGCGGGGGTTCCCGTCGCGCCGAACGTCAGCACGAAGCCGATCGCGTGCGGGGGCGGATCGACCCGGCTTATCGGACCGGCGCCCACTAGAGCCAGCATTTCAGACGAAACTTCGATTGCAGCCATTGTGCTTTGCACGTTCGCGGCCTCCCTCTCTCAAGACGCGAGCGTAACCTATCCGATAGCTTGGCGCAACGGCTATCAGATAGGTTCGCGTGTTGCCGAGAGCGGGGCGTGGCGCATCGCCTGGACGAAGGCGAACACCGCGGCGATGCTGACGCTGACGCCGACGATCGCCAGCCCCTGGCCCAGATGCGCCTCGCCGCCGAGCGCTCCGCTGACCGCCGTGACCAGCGAGGGCGCGATCCCGAAGCCGACCAGGCCGGCCAGGGCGATAAACGCGCCGATGCACAAGCCGCGTAGTTCGTTGGGGATCAGCACCGTCAGCGCGACCGAAGTGACGAGCCCGGTGATCGTGCCGCAGAACATCAGCATGCCGATGGCGAGCGCGAACAGCGGCACGCTGGGGGCGACGGGGAACAGCGCGGCGGGCACGCCGACGGCGGCGGCCACGATCGCGCCGATCAGCAGTCCGCCGCGCCGGGTGCTCTTGTGGCCGAGGTCGGCCGCGACGCCGCCGAGGATCGATCCCACCACGCCGGTCGCGAAGATCAACGCGCCCATCCAGCCGGCGAAGTCCTGCGGTGCCAGCCCGTAACTGCGCGACAGCACCGGCGAGGCCCAGATCGCCGCGGCGGCATCGGCCATGACCACGCTGACCTGGCCGAGGAACAGCGGGATCAGGAACGCGCGGCGCGCCCACAACTCGCCCGCCACCACGCGGAAAGGCGCGTGGATGGCCGCGGCCACTTCGTGGCGCTGGGGTTCCCGAAGCGCTAGCAGCGGCACCGTCAGGCACAAGCTGATCGCAGCGAGCAGGACATGGGTGCCGCGCCAAGGCGCCAGCGCGTTGAGGCTGGGTACCGATACGTGCAGCAGCAGGCCGAGCAACCCGCCGACCAGCGCGAATGCTCCGGCCTGGCCCAGGCACTTGCCCAGCGTTACGACCAGCATCGCCTTCCCGCGCTGTTGGGGCGGGCACAAGTCTGCGGTGAGGGAGAGCGCGGCGGTCAGTGCGCCGGTGGTGCCGATACCCGCCATCATGCGCGCCGTGAACAGCACGGGGACGCTGTGCGCCAAGGCGGTGAGCAGCGTTCCGCTCGTCCAGATCAGGCTCAGCGCGATCAGCAGGCGTACCCGGTTGCGGCGGTCCACCAGGATGCCGATCGGCACGGAAAACAGCACCAGCGGCACCGCGGCCGACACCCCCTGGACGAGGCCGAGGGTGTAGTCGCTGAGGCCCATTTCCGCCTTGGCGCCTTCCTGCACCATGCTGAACGAGCCCATCGTCGTGAAGCCAGCGGCCATCGCGATCGCCAGGATCAGCAGCGCGGCGATGCGGTTGCGAAAGGCGGGGGCGGAAGGCGCGGCGGCGGGCGCGGTGGCATTCGGGGCGATGCTCGCCATCACAACGGCGCCGAGGTGAAGATCTTGCCCGGATTGAACAAGTCGTACGGGTCGATCGCCTGCTTGATGAGGCGCATCATATCGACCGCGTCACCCAGCTCGGCGACCAGCCAGTCCTGCTTGCCCAGGCCGATGCCGTGCTCGCCGGTGCACGTGCCGTCCATGGCGAGGGCGCGCCTGACGAGCCGGTCGTTGATCGCCTCCACCTCGACCATTTCCTCGGGAACGTTCGGGTCGATCGCGAAGACGACGTGGAAGTTGCCGTCGCCGACGTGGCCCAGGATCGTGCTGGGAATGCTGCTTTTCGCAAGGTCCTGCTTGGTCTGGGTGATGCATTCGGCGAGGCGGCTGATCGGCACGCACACGTCCGTCGCCCAGCCTACCGCGCCGGGGCGCTGGGCGATCGCAGCGTAATAGGCCTCGTGCCGGGCCTTCCACAGCTTCGAGCGTTCCTCGGGCAGGTTCGACCAGCGAAATTCGCCGCCGCCGTTGCCTTCGGCTATGTCCTTCACCGTGCCGACCTGCTCGTCCACGTAAGCCTGGGATCCGTGGAACTCGAAGAACAGCGTGGTTAGTTCGGGGTAGTCGAGCTTCGACCACTTGTTGACCGCGCGCATCTGCATGTCGTCGAGGATTTCCACCCGCGCTAGCGGCACGCCGATCTGGATCGCCTGGACCACGGTGTCGACCGCGCCTTCCAACGTATCGAAGCTGCACACCGCCGATGAAATCGCCTCGGGAATGCCGTGGAGGCGCAGGGTCACTTCGGTGATGATGCCCAGCGTGCCCTCGCTGCCGATCATGAGCCGGGTGAGGTCGTACCCCGCCGCCGACTTGCGCGCGCGGCGGCTGGTGCGGATGTCGCGCCCATCGGGCGTCACCACCCGCAGCGACAGCACCGCCTCGCGCATCGTGCCGTAGCGAACCGCATTGGTGCCCGAGGCGCGCGTCGCCGCCATGCCGCCGATCGTGGCGTTTGCGCCCGGATCGATCGGGAAGAACAGGCCGACATCGCGCAGATGCTCGTTGAGCTGCTCGCGCCGCACGCCCGCCTGGACGGTGCAGTCGAAATCCTCGGCGTTGACGGCGACGATCGCGTCCATCTGGCTGAGGTCGATCGTCACCCCGCCGCGCACGGGGATCGTATTGCCCTCGATCGACGTGCCGGCGCCAAACGGGATCACCGGCACTTGCGCCGCGCCGCATAGTTTGACCAGCGCCACGACTTCCTCGGTCGAGTGGGGATAGACCACTGCATCGGGCAGGCTCGGCGTGAAGTGCGCCTCGCTGCTGCCGTGCTGCAGGCGCACCGCCTCGCCCAGTTGCAGGCGTTCGCCGAAGAGGTTGCGCAGCGCTGCGGTGAAGCCCTCGGGCAACGGCTTGCGCGGCTGGGGTGTATAGTGGGCTGACATGATCGTCCCTCAGAACCGGAAGCTGGCGCGCACGCCGTAGCGGCGCAGATCGCCGATGATGCCGAGGTCGGACGCGGGAAGGCCCGCCAGCGCCAGCGTGGTCTTTTCGATGTAGCTGTCGAAATACTTTTTGTTGAACAGGTTGTTGCCGAACACCGCCAGTTCGACGTTGCCCATGCGATAGGTGATCGAGCCGTTGGCCAGGACGTAGCTCTTGAGGATCGTCGGCGTCGTCTGGTTGAGGCTGGCGGCGGAGCGGCTACCCTTGCCGCTTACGCTGGCGCTGAAGGTCAGGCTATCCTCGTCGATCGGCACGGCGTAGTCGCTCGACAGGTTGAACATCCAGTCTGGCTGGAAGGTCAGCCGGTCTGTCGCGAGCGTGCGGCCGGTGACGGCGGTGTAAGGCGCGCTGTTGGTCAGCCGGGCATGCATGTAGGTGGCGCTGCCCGAGAGCGTCCACTCCGGCACCGGCTTGAAGGTCGCCTCGATTTCCGCGCCGTAGCTTTCGACGTCACCCGAGTTGAGGTCGACCGTCACCAGCCCGCCGGTCGATGCCGGGGCGATCGAGTTGAGGCCGATGTAGTTCTTGTAATCGCTGTAGAACACGTCGGCTGCTAGGGTGAAGCTGCGGTCGAGCGAGGCGTACTTGGCGCCCACTTCGTAGGTCCATGCGGAGTCGCCCTTGTAGACGCGCACCGGCGCCGTCACCGCGTTGAAGCCGCCGCCGCGATAGCCGCGCGCGACCGACGCGTACGTCATCAGCTCCTTGCTCCAGTGCCGGGTGATCGACAGGCGCGGTTCGACCTGGTTGGACTTGAGGCCGACGCTGGTGGCGGTGCCGCCATTGACCTGGCCGGTGGCCGAGCGGTCCTCGTGATCGTAGCGCAGGCCGAGCGCGATTTCCCAGTCCGGGTTCGGCTTCCAGAACGCGGTGCCGAACGCGGCATACGTATCGGCCTTCGTCGCGTTGTGCGCACGGTTGTTGATGCTCAGGCCGATCAGCGGGATGGCGATGTTGGTGAGCTGGTCGGACTGGGTGGTCTCGCGGCTGTAGAACAGGCCGAACAGGGTGGAGAACTGGCTGCTCAGCTCGGTGTCGAAGCGCAGTTCGACGGTCTTGGTGCGCAAGGCGTCGGTGCCGCCCTGGCGCACGGCGGGGATCGGCAGCGCGGGGTTGCTCGGCCCGAAGTCGCCGTCGGTATCGGGCGCGCTGGTGTTGCGGAGGTCGTAGGCGGCGAGCAGCGAGACCTTGGTGTCCAGCGCCTCGATCGGGGTTTCGATGCGGGCGTTGACGCCGCGATACTTGTAGTTCGTGGTGCCCAGCGTGTCGAACTGGTTGGAGCGCGAATAGTCGGTCGGGCCGGTGACGCGGGCGTAAGGGACGTTAGCGCCCTCTACCCAGTCGTAATAGCCGTTGACCACGATCGTCAGGTCCTCGGTGGGGGTGGCGCGGATCGTGGTGCTGACCGAGTCCGTGTTGAGCTTGTTCGCCTTGCCGCCGATATTGGTGTTGTTGATGAAACCGTCCTGCTGGCGGTGCGAGGCGCCGACGCGGATCGCCAGCTTGTCCTGCACGATCGGCGCGGAGACCGAGCCGGAGACCAGCCAGGCGTTGTCGGGCCCGGCGTAGCTGGCCTGGCCGCGCGCTTCGAAGTCGTTGCCCGGCTGGCGGGTGATGACGTTGATCGCCCCGCCCAGCGTGTTCTTGCCGTAGAGCGTGCCCTGCGGCCCGCGCAGCACTTCGATCCGCTCCACGTCGAGCAGCGGGTTGTTGAGGTAGGCGGTGTTGGGGCGATAGATGCCGTCCACGAACAGGCCGACGCCCGGCTGCACCGACTGCACCAGCGTCACGCCCACACCGCGGATCGACACGAAGGCACGGCCCGCGCCGTCGCTGCTGATGTTGAGGCCGGGCGTCAGCACCGCCGCTTCGCGCACCGAATTGATGTTGCGCCGGGCCAGCGTGTCGCCGCTGACGGCGGTGACGGCGACCGGCACGTCGAGCAGCGTCTCGGCGCGCTTGCGGGCGGTGACGATGATCTCGGGCGTGGTTTCGGCGGCAGTGGAAACAGCCGTCTCCTGCGCCATGGCAGGGTTGGTGGCGGCAACTGCGGCTAGGAACGAAGCACCGGCGAGCAGGCATATCCTTGATGTCATAGTTCTCTCCCGACGCCGCTCCCGAGATCCGTGCCTGGGGAGTCGGCGTTTCAACCTATATGACAGGTCTAACCTATCTGAAAGGTTAAGCGAGCCATCCCGACTTTGCCGTTTGGTGCATTGAGTTGACCGATCGGGCGGCGGTTACGCGGCACGGGAGCGCTACCAGCAGGTGTAGCCGCCGTCGGCCAGGACGATGCTGCCGGTCATCAGGCTAGCGGCGTCGGAGGCCAGGAACGCCACGACCGAGGCCACTTCCTCGGGCTCGCCCAATCGTGCCATCGGCGTGGAATCGATCCAGCGGCGATACATCTCGCCCTGCTTGTCGGCGAATTCGTTGAGCGGGGTGCGGATGTAGGTGGGCGCCACCGCGTTGACCCGCACGCCCCGGTCCGCCCACTCGGCGGCGAGGCTGCGGGTGAGTTGGTGGACCGCAGCCTTGGAGGCGTTGTAGTAGCTCTGGCCTTGCGGGCGGTTGACGATGAAGCCGCTCATCGACCCGACGTTGACGATGCTGCCGCGCCCGGCTTCCAGCATGAGCCGTCCGAACGCGCGCGCGCACCAGAAGGTGCCGTTGAGGTTGACGTCGATGACGTTGAGCCAGTGCTCGTCCGTCACGGTTTCGGCGGCCGTCTCGCTGCGGGCGATGCCGGCGTTGTTGACGAGGATGTCTAGCGCACCAAGCCGGTCCGCCACTTCGGTGACGCGGGCGGATTGCGTGACGTCCATCACCACGCCCTCGCAGGGGAAGCCCTTCGCGGCCATCGCCGCCTGCGCCTGGGCGATTGCGCTGTCGCTGAGGTCGGCGATCACCACTTGCGCACCCAGTTCGGCCAGCGCTTCGACGCAGGCGAGGCCGATGCCGCTGGCCCCGCCGGTGACGAGCGCCCGGCGGCCATCGAGTTTCAGTCGTTCGAGGTACATGCGGAAAAGTCTTTCAGGGAAGAAGCGGCTTTCAGGGAAGGAACGGGGCGATCGGGAAGGGGGCTTCCTCGATCGCTTCGCCGCGCTCGAGCTGGAACACGTGGCGGCGGTCGCGGGTGAATTCGGGCCAGGGCAAGCTGCCGTCCTTCGCGAAATCGACCCAGATGCGGTGGATACGGGTCGCCAGGTCCTGCGGCGGGGCTTGTCCGCACAGGCCTTCGGGGCCGGTTGCGACGGCCAGCGTGTCGAACACGAAGGGGATTTCCATCGCATGCGCCGCGCCCAAGCCTCCGAACAGGGGAGAGCGCCACTCGAACTCGTACATATGCGTGCGGCCGCGGTGCTCCTCGGCGAAGCGGCGGGCGGGCCAGCGGAACACCAGATCGTGCGCGGCGTCGGTGAAGGCGTGGCCGGGCTTCACGCTCTTGCGGCCCATGCCATAGGCGCGCAGCAGCCTGCGCGCGGTCGGGTGCGCGCGGTGGAAGACGTAAGTGGCGAGCAGGCGGCCGATCTTCTCGCGCAGGCCGGTCGGCACGAAATAGAGGTTCATCTCCTCGGCATTGGTGCCGATCAGCAGGTCGATCTCGGACCCCGCGCCCATCTTCAGCGCATCGAGGGGCTTGAGCGGCAGCACGTCGTCGCCATGGACGGGGACGAAGCGGCTGATGCCGAACACCGGCTCGTGGCCCTGGGCGTCGCGCAAGTCGAGCCGGGTGGTCGGCAGGCTGACTTTCTCGACCGCGTCCAGCAGGGGTTCACCCGGCTCCACGCTGCGGAAGCCGGCTTCGTCCGGGGTGATCTTCAGCAGCCTGGCCAGTTTGCGCACCAGTCGCTGTGCCACGCCGATGTCGCGCGTCATCCGGCCGTGGCCGCTTTGCACGATGGCGCGGCGGAACAGGCCTTTCGCCAGGGGAGACGCGATCAGGTCCGCGATCGCCATGGCGCCTGCGGACTCGCCGAACACGGTCACTTTGGCGGGATCGCCGCCGAACGCCGCGACGTTGCCTTGCACCCATTCGAGCGCGGCGATCATGTCGCGCAGGCCCAGGTTGGTGGGCACGCCGGGGATCGGCAGAAAGCCGTCGACACCCATGCGGTAGTTGATGGCGATGCACACCACCCCGTCGCGCGCGAAGCTGGAGCCGTCCTGCGCCGGCGCGTCCTTGCTGCCCAGCACGAAGCCGCCGCCGTGGATGAACACCATCACCGGCAGCCCCGCCTCCCGTTCCACGGGCGCCCAGACGTTGAGCGTGAGATAGTCGTCGCCCGGCTGCCAGCCGTGCCCGATCAGCGCCCCTACATCGAGCCCCGGCAGGGCCTTCACCCGCTGCGGCGCGTTCGCTCCGGGCTCCAGCGCATCGCGCACGTCGGTCCATGGCGTCGGCTTGTGCGGCGGGGCGAAACGCAAGGCGTTCACGGGCGGCGCGGCGTAAGGCACGCTGAAGAAGCGCGCGGTGCCGTCCGTCACCCGCCCGCGCACCGGTCCGGCGGTGGTTTCGACTTCAATATCCAAGTTTCGCTCCACCCGAGGCTGGACAATGCCGGGACTATACCCGCGATGGGCGATTTGCTGCCATGTTTGGCTATGCCGAGCGGATCAATTCCTTGGCAGCAGGACGAACTGCGGCCATCTCCCCGCGCCGGTTTGACGCCGGCGTCGCCCGCCGCTACCGCCCTGGCCATGATCGCCCTGCTGTCCCCCGCCAAGACGCTCGACTTCGAGCGCGTGCTGCCCCCGCTCGACGTGTCGACCCCGCATTTCGCCGAGGAAGCGCGCGGCCTTGCCAAGTCCGCCGCCAACCTGACGCAGAAGCGGTTGTCGGAACTGATGCATATCTCGCCGCGCCTCGCCAAGCTGAACGCCAATCGCTTCCGCGACTTCGCCGACCTGCCCGAGCGCCAGGCGCTGTTCGCCTTCGCGGGCGACGTCTACACCGGGTTCGAGGCGCACACGCTGGACGAGGCAGGCGTCGCCTTCGCGCAGGATCACGTGCGGATGCTTTCGGGGCTCTACGGCCTGCTCCGCCCGCTCGACGCGATCCGGCCCTATCGGCTGGAAATGGGCACGCGCTGGGCGCCGCGTCACAAGAGCCTGACCGACTGGTGGGGCGACCGCATCGCCAGCCTTCTGCGCGATCAGGTGGCCGAAGAAGGCTCGGGCGTCGTGCTCAACCTCGCCAGCCAGGAATACTTCGCGGCGGTCAAAGGCCGGCTCGAAGGCCTGCGCGTGATCGAGGTGGAGTTCCGCGAGCCCGGCCCCGATGGCCCGCGCTTCATCAGCTTCAACGCCAAGCGCGCCCGCGGCATGATGGCGCGCTGGCTGTGCGAGCATCACGTCACCGACGTCGAGGCGATGCGCGGCTTCGACACCGACGGCTACCGCTTCGACGCCGACGAGAGCGAGGCGGACCGCTGGCGCTTCACCCGCGCATGAGCGGGAGCGCCGCGGTCGTCATCGGCGCATCGGGCGGGATCGGCGCGGCGTTCGAGGCAGCGCTGGTCGAGGAAGGCGCGTTCGACGTCGTGCACGGCTTCGCGCGTTCGCGCACCGGCGCGCAGCACTTCGACTTGCTCGACGAGGCGAGCATCGCCGCCGCCGCCGCGCATGTCGCGAAAGGGCCGCCGCCGACGCTGGTGATCGTGGCGACCGGGCTGCTCCATGCAGGCGGGCACGGCCCGGAGAAGGCGCTGCGCGATCTCGATCCGGCGTGGCTGGCGCAAGTCTATGCCGTCAACACGATCGGCCCGGCGATCGTGGCCAAGCACTTCCTGCCGATCATGCCCAGAAGCGGGCGGGCGGTGTTCGCGGCGCTGTCGGCGCGGGTGGGGTCGATCAGCGATAACCGGCTTGGCGGGTGGCACGGCTATCGCGCGTCGAAGGCGGCGCTCAACATGCTGGTGCGTAACCTGGCGATCGAGGAGCGGCGGCGCAACGACCGCGCGATCGTCGTCGCGCTGCACCCCGGCACCGTCGACACCGCGCTTTCGCGGCCGTTCCAGGGTGCCGTACAGCCCGGAAAGCTGTTCGACGGCGAACGCGCCGCCTTGCAATTGCTCGACGTGATCGAGGACCTGAAGGTGGCCGACAGCGGCAAGCTGTTCGATTACGAAGGCACCGAGATCCCGTTCTGACGCCCCGAGCGCGGCCGCCCTCAGTGGATCGCGCCCTCCAGGTGGCGCAGCTTGTCGGGATTGCGCATGACGTAGATCGCGACGATCCGGCCGTCTTCGATCAGCAGCGCGGTGGTCTGCAGCACGCCGTCCGCCTCGCGAGTCACGAAGCCGGGCAGGCCGTTGACGAAAGCGTAGCGCACCAGTTGTGCCGCGCCGTTGCCCAGCCGCGCGATCGCCGCGTGCGCGCGCACGACTTCGCTGGCGCCCTCAAGCACCCGCGCCACGGCGGGCCGCTTGCCGCCGCCGTCGGAATGGAAACGCACCTCGCTGGCGAGCAGCGCGCCGAGGTTGGCGATGCCGTCCCCGCGCGAGGCCTGGAAGAACGCGGCGGCGACTTCGAGGCCATGCGCGCGGTCCACCCGGTAGCGGGTGCGCTCCATCCGCACGTTGGCCCGCGCGCGGCTGGCGAGCTGGCGGCAAGCTGCGGCATCGCGCCCGATCGAGGCGGCGACCTCGTCGAAGCTCTCTCCGAACACGTCGTGGAGCAGGAACGCCGCCCGTTCCAGCGGCGAAAGCCGTTCGAGCGCCAGCATCAGCGGCAGCGTCACGTCCTCGCCGGGATCGTCCTCGACCACGGGCTCGGGCAACCAGGGCCCGGTGTACGTCTCGCGCCGGACCCGCGCCGACTTGATGTGATCGAGGCACAGCCGGGTCACGACCCGGCGCAGGAACGCGGCTGGAACCATCACCGCCGCCTGGTCCGTCTCCGCCCACCGGATGTACGCCTCCTGCACGAGGTCTTCCGCGTCGGACATCGAGCCGAGCATGCGATAGGCCACGCGCAGCAGGTTCGCGCGGTGGGCGTTGAAGGTGGCGGCGGCGCTGTCCATCATTTCCAGCCCATCTCGGGAGCGTAGAGGTTGAACCCGATCGCCAGCCGGTTCCAGCCGTTGATCATGTTTATCATCAACGACAGCTTCAACTGCTCCTCCTTCGAGAACTGCGCGTCGAGCGCTTCGTAGACGGCATCGGGCGCGCGCTTCGTGGCGATCTCGGTCAGGTGCTCGGTCCAGCCCAGCGCGGCGCGTTCGCGATCGGTGTAGCACGGCGCTTCGTGCCAGGCGGCCAGCAAGTGGATGCGCTGTTCGCTCTCGCCCGCCTTGCGCGCTTCGGCGGTGTGCATGTTGAGGCAGTTGGCGCAGCCGTTGATCTGCGAGGCGCGGATCTTCACGAGTTCGAGCAGCGGCTTTTCGAGCCCGCTTTCGCCGACCTGGACCGACAAGGCGTACCAGGCTTTGAAGATAGCGGGCGAGACGGTGTAGATGTCGGCACGTGGGGTCATGAGTGTCATCCTTGTTAGCGGGGATGCAGTCATGACGAGACAGCGCCGCGTGATGTGACACGGGCGCGAAAATTTTTTCAGCGCGGCTGAGGGCCGATCAGGTCCGCCGTCAGATCTGCGAGCGAGCGGCAGCCGAGTAGCGCCATGGTGCGCCCAAGCTCGCTCACCAGCAGGTCCAGCGCCCGCACCGCGCCGCTAGGGCCATCCGCCGCGACGCCGTAGAGCGGGGCGCGGCCGGCCAGCACCGCGTCGGCGCCCAGCGCGATCGCCTTGGCGATGTCGGACCCGCGCCGGATGCCGCCGTCGAGCAGGACGGTCGCCTTGCCGCCGATCGCGGCGACGATCGCAGGCAGCGCGTCGAGCGGCAGCGTCGCGCAGTCCAGCGTGCGGCCGCCGTGGTTGGAGACGATCACGCCGTCGGCGCCGCACGCAACCGCTTGCGCCGCGTCGCGCGGGTCGAGCACGCCCTTCACGATCAGCGTGCGCGGCCAGGCATCGCGCACCCAGCGCAAGTCGTCCCACGAAAGCGCCGCGGGCTTGAGCTGGCGTTTCGGGCCCGCCAGCACCGATCCGCGCACTTCGGGCGGGTAATTGGCGAAAGCCAGCGGCTCCCGGTCGCGCCAGTGCCGCGCCGGCACCCGCAGCAGCCAGCCGGGGTGGCGCAGGAAGTCGACCGCAGCGCGGCCCGTCAGCCGGAACGGCGAGGCGAAGCCGTTGCGGCGGTTGTATTCGCGGTTGGCGGACACGGCGGTGTCGACGGTCAGCACCAGCGCTTGCGCGCCCGCCGCTTCGGCGCGGCGGATGACCTGCAGCGACAAGTCGCGATCGTCCCACAAGTAAAGCTGTTGCCACAACCGCTCGCCGCAGATGTTCGCGATCGTCTCGACCGGGGTGGGCGAACTGGTCGAGAGCGTGAAGCCGAGCCCGGCATCGCGCGCGGCGCGGGCCACCGCCGCCTCGCCGCCGTGCCACAGCAGGTCGGCGACGCCGGTGGGGGCGACTACGATCGGCGCGGCCAGCCGCTGGCCGAACAGCACGGTCGAGGTGTCGCAGGCGCTCACGTCCACCAGCACGCGCGGGCGCAGGCGCAGCCGGTCGAAGCCGTCGCGCAAGGCGGGCAGGGCGGTTTCGTCTTCGGTGCCGCGATCGACGAATTCGAACAGACCCTTGGGCAGCCGCCGCCGGGCAAGCCGCCGCAGGTCGCGGATGTTATCCATAAGTCGCCCGGTCGAGCGCCACGCGCGGCGCTGCGGCGGCGGGATGCTTGAGGCGCACCGCGTCGATCAGCTGGCGGGTGTATTCCTGCTCGGGCGCCTGCCAGATCGCGCTTGCCTCGCGGTTCTCCACCACCGCGCCCTTCTGCATCACCAGCACCTGGTCGGACATGTACTGGATGACCGCGAGGTCGTGCGAGATGAACAGGTACGTGAGGCCCAGTTCCAGCTTCAGCGCGGTAAGCAGGTTCAGCACTTGTGCCTGGACCGATACGTCGAGCGCGGAGACGGGCTCGTCGCAGATCACCAGCGCGGGCTTGAGGATCAGCGCGCGGGCGATGCCGACGCGCTGGCGCTGGCCGCCCGAGAACTCGTGCGCGAACCGCGTCATCGCGCTGCGCGGAAGGCCCACCTGGTCGAGCATCCTGGCCACCCGCCGCTGGCGTTCGGCGGCATTCTTTTCGCCGTGGACGTAGAGCACGTCCTCGAGCAGGTCGCCCACCATGTGGCGCGGGTTGAGCGAGTTGTAGGGGTCCTGGAAGATCATCTGCATGTCCTTGCGGACCGCGCGCAGGCGCTCTCCCTTCACCGCCGTGATGTCCTGGTCGCGGAACAGGATCCGGCCGCCCTGCGTGGGAAGCAGGCGGGCGACGGCCTTCGACAGCGTCGATTTTCCGCTCCCCGATTCGCCGACGATGCCCAGCGTCGCGCCTTCCTGCACCTCGAACGAGACGCCGCGCACCGCGTTCACCGTACGGTTGGCACCGGCGTAGTCGACGACGAGGTCCTCCACCCGCAGCAGCGTGGCGGCGGGCTTTTCCGATGGGGCATGCGGCGGCCGTTCGGGCGCGACGAGGTCGAAGCGGTAGTCGCCGCCGTTGGGGTCGACGCGGATTTCCGGCAGCGTGTCACGAGAATGGTG
>Ga0247734_1001125_pt1 | contig 20967 bp, 21 predicted proteins | sample UWRJL103311B2_FD_180933 | JGI IMG/M metagenome (GOLD analysis project Ga0247734, IMG submission 180933) | Plant litter microbial communities from Arlington Agricultural Research Station in Wisconsin, United States - UWRJ-L103-311B-2 | ecosystem: Environmental > Terrestrial > Plant litter >... | reverse complement strand
TGTGCTTTGTGTAACAGTACATTGTACTGTAGGCACTGCATGCCCAAAGCGGGTAGTGTCAATGTGCAAGGTACTATTATGCAAGTCGCTTGAGATGTCGAGTACATAGGGACTGCATATACGAAGCAACGCTGTTGTTGGATAGCCATGTTTTGAGACATCTCAATTCCTTCCCCCATTGTATACTACCCTATAATTGAATAAACATCTTTTTATAGCATGCCAGTCGTGTTTCGGTGGCACATGTGGTATACCTGCTCAGAAACGCTTGTGTGAGGCTGTCTCATGCTATGATTCCAGTATTTCACACCCTTTTCGCGCACTCTGTATGTCATATTTACTGTACTGTGGTTCCCCCTGCTCCCTACGTTATCAAGAGTTTGTTTCCTCCGTATGCGAGTGGTGATTTTGTTATTTGTAATGCTCGGGATCCTATTACGCCGACTATGGAATCCCATTCTCACCCCAGAAAATATATTAGTTCAGGCTGCATCCAGCTGCTGTCGTTGACTGCACCTTGCCACACACGCACCGCACTGTTGGTAACACATCGTAACAACCGGCAGATGCGAATGGCTCACTGTGAAAACGAATTGAGCCTGCTTTTGTATGATGGCCCTGGTGCCAACGTCAATGGTACTCTAATACTTGCAAGTCCGATTATCTCATGCTGTCATCCTGTTACCCCCTTTCACGACTTGCGATGGACATGCATCACAGTTCACTTTATAGAAGGTTGCAATATTGGGTTGCTTGTTGAAATAAGCAAAGTGGTGTGGACAGCAGAAAGCCTGCAGCTATTGAATAAAGACAAAGATTTCATGTGAAGTAAGCTCGGAAAAGACAACTACGCTAAAAATGTCTCATTGTAGCCATTCCCCGGGGCCCCGTCATAACGGGCCGTGCCGCGTGCTCACTTGATAGCTTGGCCAGGGTTTTGCCCGTACTGTATTACTACTGTATGTGTCTGTGCACTCCTTCGGATTTTAAACACCCCAACAGTGCAGCGGATGCCTCGAATCCCGACTTTGTAGCAAAACGCCTTTGTTCACATATGACTTCAAGCTAACACAGTATAAACATTAACGTTCTAATAAACATTACGTTGACGATCGCCAGATCTCTGATTTATCTATTAGCAATGGCGAAATTAACAGCAGACGACCGCGGTCCGGGTCTCAATATTGGCATGTGGATCATGTTTGTCCCGACGGCGATGATGGTGGCGGCGAAGATATATACGAAGTGGCACACGACCAAGAAAATCGGGGCAGACGACGTTTTAATAGGTATAGCGTTTGTAAGTTGCAATGTACTACAGTTGAATGATGAGATTGTGCGAAATCTCTCGGTCGATTTGAGTTACGTTGGAAGTGCCTAGGCTAACATGCGTAAAGCTCATGGCTATTGCGCAGTCAATCGCGATCACTGAGGAGATCAAGTTCGGACTCGGACGACGAGAAGCCACTCTTTTAGATGGAGATATGAACAAGCTTCTAGTGGTAAGTTGCCTTCAGTTTCTTGTAAACTTCGTCGAGCACCTAAAGAATAGATCATTTTGTCTGTGTTCGCTTTTCAAAGCCGTAATCTAGTACTTACTCTCCCATCAGGCTCAATACATCTCAAATATATTCTTCGTAATCAGCATATATGCGTCGAAACTATCTACGGCCTTCTTCTTCACCGGTCTTTGTAGAACCGAGACCGCAAAACATGTTGTAAGTGGGACCATATGGTCAATGGTCCTTTGGCTCTTGATCAGTGTGGTTTCACTCCTCTCTCAATGCCATCTGCCACATCCTTGGGACAGCTTTGGGCCGACATGCATTAATCTGGTATGTAATCCATAAAAAGAATACTTAGCTCGTCTCTTTGCTTGATCGCGAGATTGAAAGTGCGGTCGTAGAGCTATGCTGATCTGCTATTCGAGAAAGTATTTTGGACCTTCAGCCTCGTTATCGACGTTATCACACAGACCGTCATAGCATTGCTACCGATCTACCTATTAAGTGGGCTCCATATATCAAATAAGTCTAGCAAGTGGCTTGTAATGCTTGTATTCGTAACGAACTTGATGTAAGTTTGGGAAGGCTTAGAAGTCATTGAAAATTGAAGAGACCTCCGAAACTAAATTCAACTCGCAGAGTCGTCCCATTGGCTATACTCAGATTGCTCTTCCTTTTCCACGCCACGGACAGCAGCGACTACACATGGGAATCTTTGACCTTCGGTATCCTAACCAGTTTTCAACCATTCGTATCTATAATGGTCACATCATTGCCCTTCGTAAAGCCCATTCTCGACAGTCTCATTCTACAGCCCTACCTTATCGCGGTCGAAGAGCCGCAGTCGATCATTCCAGGTAATTCTAAAGGTTTTTCGTGGGCACAACGCATCCAAGGCAGTAGCATATCCTGGTCGCAGAAGCTTCCACGCGGCACCAAGTCTTACGGGAGCCGGACGGAAAACTCGGTGCATTGGCCGTATACCCAGAGTCAGGAGGAGGATTCGGGATATCTGGCCAATCCGAAGGGACAGGGGTTCGATATGGGGAATTACACTTCCGTATCTGGGAAAAAGGCAAAGATGGAAAGGGATGGAGTTGTGGGAAGGGAGGTAGAGAATGATAGGGTTGGATCGGCGGATAATATGGTCATACGCCAAATAATAACGGCTACTGTTGACACAAAGTAATACCCAGAGTTCTATTTAAAAAAGAAATGATAATATGGTACTAAGTATATTAATATGGCTTATCAGCGTTCGAACAACACATAGTGTTGTATTCATAAATAAAGGACAATGAACGATTCTCAACTCAGGGAAGTCTTTTGGCTTTAAAAGGCTTCCAGAACTCAGATAACACAGTATAAAATCTGAACACTCGGACCAAAAACAGACTAGGCATCTATTAATAGAGAATCATAAGAATATGGTCGTCACAGGACTTGATATATATTATGAGTTCGTCGACTCGCTCGTGACGCTTGGAATCTCTTGGCGGAAGCGAACTTGCCAAGTCATATAGATAGCTACCTTTGGCGCAAAAGCTCAGAGATATCTTATCGATGGCCCTCTCTTGAAAAATATGCAAATGGTCTAAAATACACTTATCAACTGATGATTGTTCGTGCTCTTTGTTGAACGACATACTGGAGGTCGAGAGATAGGTAGCTCAATCATTGTGTTTCTAACTTATTAGAATCTAGGCAACCAAATACAGAGAGGAGGGAGGTGGTAAACATTCCCAATAGAATTAAGTTTCACGCTGTTTCCTGGGTCGATGAGAATTGTGGATTAGATTAAGGAATTAGTGGCAATAACTAGGTCTGACATATCGTGAAGCTGAATCATGACATTAAGCTTCAATGCTCAGCGGAATGGACAATTAAAGCTTCGAAAATCACTTTTTAACGCTAATATATTCTTATTTAAGCCCACTATCACTACTGTTCCCAACAGTAAATTCCTACAATGTTAACCACAGCTCCAACACCAACGCATCACCTTCACCCGCTACCTATTTACTCCTGTTTTTCCAACCACAAACTCCCTTTCTCCTCTGAATCCTGCATCTCCCAGATTTCCGCCCCGATCCACGGCGTGCTCCCATCCGGGCAGTGCTTATATCTCTCCAGCTCACTCGTCCCATCATACGGATCATCCGGTTCCTTATAGCAAGCTGAGTTCTTCTTTGCCCAGTCATCCAGCTTCTTCCAATCTCTACACTCCCTCAGTTGTCCGGTCCCAGAACTAGGGTGCTTAAAATGCCCTCCGGTAAACCGCGGTGTGTCATCTGCATTACACACGATATCTTCCCGGATGGCAATCAGACAGTGGTCCACGTGCATCGGGTGCTCAGTTTGCAATGTACCAAGGCGGTACTCGTTTATGGTCTTGCGGAGCATCTGAAGACAGTGCATCTGGTGGTGCCCGTGCAGGTAGTAGATCCCCTTGGAGAAGTCCCAGGGCCAGCGCTGCGCTATCGGAAGTCCAATGGAGCGAGCATAGTCGTCAGAGAGGGCCACGTTGCCGAGGTCGACGTTGTATGAATTCCAGTCGGCTTCGGTGAGAATGTTGTCTTGGTTGGTGGAGGCGAATGGAAGAGGGTTATCCTGCTTCAATTTGGCTGGCGAAGAACGGTTAGTAGCTGATTTTTAGGGAAGATATGACAAGTATGTTGTACCATATTTGGAGATGACTTTCTCGTAGGCAATATTTGTTGGCTTAACGAGTGTGAGAACGAGCCAGATGGCATTTGCGGAGACCGAAATGGCTAGAAGGCTGATCCAAAACCATGAGAGCCCAGCTCGCTTTTTGGGCTGCAGCTCATATTTTAGTTGTGAGTTTAGGAGACCTTTCTCTTCAAGACGTGCCTCGTCCCTCTCAAAACTTGAGTCCGTTGACGTAGACATGATCTTTTGCAACATAGCTCAAAACATAAAGTGCGTATAAAATAAGGTAAACTATAAAAGGAGGTCTTCAGCAGTAATGAATTGGCCAAGTTAGAGGGTTCATAACCTACACTGTAGAAATAGATAACTTGATAGGTCTCATGCATATAGGTTCCTGGCACTCTATCAACCAGGAATATTATATCCGCATAAGGCAATCCTGACAGACTTCACTTACCAAGCCCAGGCATGAGCTTCAGCTCGCCCTTTCTGGTCAAGACTTTAGTCACACCTGGATAGGTCATCTGCAATAACTTGGTAATAGCTTGGTTATCTCAAAGGATTCACTTCCGGTGCAGCTGCAGCTGTATCAACGACGTTTATTTTTATTCGTTTTGAAACAGGGAAGGTTAAAAGGGGGATCGTACACAGCTGCTATTGGCATGTCTTACGACCTCGAATTGCACTGCTTCGATACATGGGCAGAACGATAAGGTAACCTTCCCACCTTGGCTACGCCACATAACCCCGGCATTCCCCCTTCTTGCACAAACATAGCATTTGTATTGGAGAGGGAATGTGTCTCGGAAGAACAAAAAATGGTTCGATTCTAGCGCATTCTGAAAATTGTACATGGTTTACTCTACTATAACACAACAAAACAAGTATAACACAACGATGAATTCGGTAACGAAAAAGCCGTATAAATAAATTCCAAACGGTCTTTTTTTTAATACCAAGTTGTACGTAGTGAAGCTGTTTATTCATTTGGCCAATATCAGTAGTTTATTCCTTCAATCCCGTAGACAGTGTATTACCCTGGAGAAGGCTATTGCAGAGTTATACCAAAAAGATTATACAACCTACAACCAGCATACATATATATATTGCATTAGTGCTTACTTCTTTGCTATGTACATTTTTTCTGAAAGTAATATTCATGCTTTCCAAACCCTGATTTCCGCACACCAAGTGCTGTAAGGACACCAAGTGAAACCACAACGTTACTTCGGCAGTATAAGATGTATGTCCAATAGTAGCACTAAGTATAACTCACTTTTTAATAGCTCCACAGCGGCCAATGCAGATCAAACCCTGTTCAATAACATGTAGATTCCAATATTCAGGTCGCATATGTACGTAGAGAAATGGTTAGGCAGCAGGTATAACCAGTCACACACACTTGACGGGTATTTGCTGCATGGTTAGGCACTTTCGACTTACGAGTTAATCCTACCCTACTCGTAAAAATGTGAAAATCGAAACGCGGTATTTTGAACACAAGCAATACTTACCTCTTGCGTATATGTAAGATTATGCTATCCTGTTGGGCAGGGTTGGTGTTTGTATTATCAAGGCGATCGTAAGGATCAAAAGACCTTATAATAAGAAGTGATATAAAGAGTATTATCAAGACGTTAGCAATAGTGCGTCAACTTGGGTGCCAGCCATGATATAACTGCTGGTGGGTAGTTTGATTTCTCTACTGCATGTTGAAGATCTCGTGAAATCTTGCTCCAGACCGTATATTATATATCCATAGCGAGTTATAGCTTATGTAACTATGTCCAATGCTCCAAATCGAATCTCAATAGCTCATAGCGCAAGCTGATAAAAATTTCATTTTATTGCTAACATGATACAAATTCACAACTCACAACACTACCCCATAATTTCTCCTCCACTGTGTAAGGCATGGAACTCAAACTCTCTCCTTTGCTGCCTCCTTTGCGGTCTGAGCCTCTGACTTCTCATATGCGGTCCTGATGCGAGTTTCTTCAGGAATGTAGATGCGCTTGTCCAGCTTGGCCACGCGAGCCTCGGACTCGGGGTAGGCAGTTGCAATCCGGGTCTCCTCCGGAATATAAATACGCTTGTCTAGCTGGGCCACGCGAGCCTCAGATTCGGGATAGGCGGTTGCAATCCGGGTTTCCTCAGGAATATATATATGCTCTGATAACCGATGTGTTAGCAGGTAGAGAATGTAATGAATGGCTGTTCATTGACTCACTACTCAGAGGAAGAGCGGCGGCTGAGGCAGCCATAAATAGGAAGTGGATGGTAGTAGATGCCTTCATGTTAAAAGTCAGAGTGGACTTTTGGGAGCTAGGGAGTGTTTGCTGTTGATTTTGAAAGGGATGTGAACGGGTTAAGAAGGATTGGCTATATGCTGGTCTGAACATGAGTTATTATGAACCTGGCGTATAAGGTACTCTACACCTTACTGCTGCTCTAGGCAAGGTTATTCTGTATAACACCTTCTTACAGAAAGATGTCGTCGTTGTTCATGCTCAGTGAGACTTTGTGGTGCATACGCCACTGAGGTGTTGTGAATGCACCAAACCTGGCTGTATGCAGTACATATACAGCAAGTGTACCGGGAGGGTCCCAAGATCAGATGTGACCTGCGGCATGCCCGGAGAAACTGCTGAAAGCGTGCCCGAGAGAACCATTATCGAAATTAGGTAGGACTCGGTGAGATCAGTATCTGCGCACGGAATTGGGCCAAAACCAACAGCGATAAATGTGCATCGTCTGCAGCCATGACTGCAGCTACGATGCACGCTGTTCTTGCTTCCGCCTCGGGCCGGCATTCGTTTTCTGAGCCCAGTGCCGAAGTAATCATGGATCCCCATATTCCTTTTACCGCTATGGCCAATATTATTTCAGAGTACTTAATAAACCTGGGTCTCTTAGCATAGTTGGCCTGTCATACGGAATATCACTATCCCGCCTCTTAAAAGGGTAAGTCAGGGACTTTTGAGGAGTTTCACTAGACTATTGGCTCAAAAGCTTGGTTTGACGCCTTTGCCGTAGTCCATCGTATAACTATTCCGTAGAGGGCTCAAAATCCTCCGGGGTGCAACAGGGTCTAATTAATTCACCGATTGGCCTTCAAGCTGCTCTTGCTCCTTATAGAAGAAACACCTTCCTTCCAAAACCCATGCAATAGACCCGATTTTGTGGAAGATTTGTCCTAAAGCACAAAGTACTAAATTATTGTTTATCTCACAGGGGCTAACTACAAACTGCCGGTGATCACTGCGCTCCATTAAATGTATTCTTATTTCCTCCTGTATTGCAGCAAGCAGCGGTCTTTACGAAAGTGGTGGGCTAGGGTTAAAGCAGAATAAAATGGCAATATGAATATGTCCCTCCACAGCACACATGACCGTTCGCAAGATATGAGAACCAAGAGAATTACACAGCCGCCGCTTCATTTCATTTCATTTCATATCGTCTCCATTCCATTGGGTAATGCGCCGATGGCTTCTAACGAGAAGGAAGGACGCATTATAGGGGCCACTGACGCAGAAACTGAGGCGACAGAGCAGGAAAATGAAGAGGAGGGTGACAAGAGCCTCTCCACAACGCGGATTGTTCTGGTCTTGCTATCACTTTACGGCATATCAGCAGCGAGTTCCCTGGGTACTGGTTTGGTTACGATCGGAATCCCTCAGATAGCCCAAGAGCTCTCACTACGAGACGGTCTACTATTGTGGTAAGTACCAAACCTATCCATTCATGCCTCGTAGATCGGAAGAAGGGTTGGTCATATACTAATGATGTCCCTCCAGGCCAGGCTCAGCCTACTCGTAATTGCACTCCCACCCCAACTCCCAACTCCCAATTCCCAGCTCCTAAAACCAGCCAACTAACCCCCAGGTCTAAGCCTCGCGAGCGGATGTTGTTTCCTCCTTTCTGGAAAACTCGCCGACTTGATTGGTAGCCGTATCATCGGTCTAAGCGGATGTCTCGTCATGACCGTCTCCCTCGCCGTCACCGGTATCTCTCACTCCGGCGTCCAATTCATCGTCTTCCGCGTTTTGCAAGGTCTTGGAGCAGCGATGTTCCTCCCCACGAACATCAGCATCTGGACCTCTGCGGTGCCCAAGGGGCGATTAAGGAACTTCGGATTTGCTTGTCTTTCCTTCTCGTCGCCGGTGGGGCTACAGACCGGGTATCTGCTTGCGGGTGCTTTTGGAGCACCAGGGCGGTCTTGGCGATGGGGTTTCTGGCTCTGCGCGGGGATCATGGTTCTCCTTTTGTTTCTAGGATTCATTTCATTTCCAGTGGAGGATAGGCGGGATCAAGTTATCTGGAAGAGTGTACTAAGGGACATTGATATGGTCGGAATGCTGATATCGATTGTTGTTTTTGGTTTCCTGGGGTTTGCTCTTGCGTACGTCATTGATACGGTATTTAAGACATGAGGCATGTCTACTTCGTATGTGGAATCGTACTAATAGAGAGTGCTCCATTTTTAGGGAGCTCGCGGACTCAGTATCCAAAATCCGAAGTCCCCAGGTTATCTCGTCCTTGGTTATCACCGTTGTATTTGGTGCTGCTTTCATACCCTGGATGACCATGCGTCAACATCAAGGACTCTCTCCACTGGTACCGAACTCTCTTTGGAGGAACTCGCGTTTCGATGTAATCTGTATCTTGGTAATCCTTTGCTGGGCCACCTCAAACAGCATTGAATGGTTCTTCAGTCTTTTGTAAATAGCCACTCTGAGCAGCCCCATTTTCTGAATCTAGTAGCCAGCTGACCCAAGATAAAGTTTCCAAGAGATCCGGGGGGTTTCTGGGCTGCAGACTGCGATCTGGTTCATACCCAATGTCTTGATTGGACTCTTCACGGGTATCTTCACAGGATACCTTGTGCATCGGCTTCCCATCAATATATTTGTTACATTGGCGTGCCTTATCAGTACGTCTGCTCCCCTAATAATGGCTTTGATCAATCCTACTTGGTCGTACTGGATAGCGGCGTTCTGGGCTCTCATAGTTGCCCCAACGGCCCAGGATGGTAAGCCTCTGATTTGTAGCTTAATGACATGTTGAATTCGCTAACGCCTACTTAGTGATATACACTGTCTCTAACATTATCATCACCGAGACGATGCCGAAGTCTCAACATGGTCTTGCAGGCGGGGTATTTAACGCGCTTGGAGGACTGGGTACATCTATAGGAATCGCGATTCTCGCAATAGTCAGTAATTCCACGATACAAACACACTCAGAAGAAATCAAGGCTAGGTCAGAATTGTTACTCAGTGGATATAGAGCTGCATTCTGGACAAGCTTTGGGATGAGCGTGGCCATGACAGTGGTGGGAGTCATCGGCTTGAGAAATGTATGGCATATTGGCAAGGCATAGATAAGACTTCCATCATGAGAATCTTAGAATCAACATATATAGATCTTAGATTAGTTAGATACCGGGTTCACGGAGTGTCCGCGAGTTGCGAAGCTCACTGATATGAAATTTGATTGAGTAATGTTCAAGTCATGAGCGCTATGATGCTAAGATGCTGTCTTTCAGACGACCTGAAACTGCAGGAGTAGTGATGCACCTGCTGGTGTTGAGAAGAAAGACTCAAGCTGTCTCATATCTGGATCTCCAGTGATGGTAGTTCTGTAACTAGCATAAACATCCACAACGAATGCTTTCATTGCTGCGAATTTCAGTATTATTTAAATGAGGATTAGATCAGTCTTCTCTTACCAAGTACAGCTAAGTGTTCTCCAATACAAATTCGTTGCCCACTCATGAACATCCACACCCATTGCCTCATTTGTCGTTTTTCCTCAGGACTAGCTTTGAGCCATCTCTCAGGAAGCCACAAGTCAGAATCAGGAAAAACTTTGGAATTGCGACCAAGGGTGTAAGGTGATGCACTAGCTATAGTCCCCATAGGAATGGGGAACCCCTTGACTGTTGCATTTGCCGGCGCTACACGCGGGAAAGGGCCAAATCCAGCCGGGTAGAGACGAATGGTTTCCATAAGAGCAGCGTCTAAAAGATCTGAACTTTGAGGGTCGCTCAAGGATCTCAGATTGTCCCGTAACCTATCCTGTGTTTCGGGATTCCTAGACAATTCCCACATGAGATAGGTCAGGACAGTCCCGGTGGCTTCATGGCCAGCATGGATCTGGTCCACCATGTCAGATGCAATCAAACGTGTCCTGGGCGCCTCTGGAGTGTTGTCCAGCCTCTGCCACACTTCTCGGAGAATCCCTATGGAACCATTTCCCCCAACGTGATCGGTATCTAGAGTACTGACCGCGCGCGTAGTCAGGTCCAGCACAAAGGAGTGGATGGTATCGAAAGCCGCATTCACAGAGGGAGAGATCAGATTGACTCCAAAACAGCCGAGTATAGATACCAGTCGCTGAAATTCGGTAGAAGCGAAAAAAGCCCATGGCTCTAGTGCGTTCAGAAATGCCGATAGGTGATAAGATGCCTCGGCGGGATGTCCGACCCAGTTGGTTCCTTTCTCTATGCCATAAATATAAGTAGTAACTACATCCATACTGTACTCTCTTGTCAGAGAGAATACCTCTACAGCTTCGCCCTTCTTGCTTGCTTCCCGCAATCTCGGTAGTAGTCTATCTCGGCCAATTGTACTTAGGAGCTCGGCCAGTTCGACAGAGTTGACGAGGGTAGATTTTGAATAGACGTGAGTGAAGACACGCTTTCTTTCCGAGTGTGGCTTTGCTTGACGTATGGCAAACAGTGGCGAGAACCTCTCATATAAGCGTTTATTACATCATTATTACATATTAAATCAGCTTACCCGAATTGTGTGAAATTGTCGTACATGCTTGACTTGTCCCAATTTCCTCCATAAACCGTGCGCACCCCATCTTCGATGCAGTCGATGCTGATCTCCCGGGGGCCGATTCTAATCACTGGACCAAGTCGACGGTGAGCTGCGAGGCATGTAGTGAATTCTCTCCCCGTTGCTCTAACCCATAATAGCCACAATCGAGAGAACGGAGCTGTAAAATGGGCACTTGGTATCGCGTTGAGCGGAGAGGAAATTAGTACCACGAACTTGGAAGCAATCCAGAGGAACAGTGCCGTCAGTGTACCAACAGCTATGGTGGTCAGCATTTGGGAAACAGTTCAAGGCCTCAAGACTCGTAACAGTTCCACTTAGGTTGAAAAAGGCGCTATCGGGAGAAGCCTATGATGGAGACTGTGTAAATCAGCTGTTATGACCTGGGGGTTTAATGAGACAAATCGATGGAACACATAATTAATCGATTGATTATGTCATCTTCGGTTCCAACAGTTCAAGGAACGACTGTTATAGATGGTATGATGAACTCGCTTAGCTTTGGCGCAGTTGTTGAAGTGCGCTTTAACCGAGATCTACTTTGTACACTAAATGCTTGCTCTGCTTTCAATAATAAATTACCCTTACTCTATTTCGTAGAGCTGCAGCTGCAGTTACCAGCTGTTATATTCTTGCTAAACACACATATCAATTTAGATTCGAGATATGGGGTCTAAAGTCGTGGAACTAAGCAGAAATACTAGCTAAACAATTCTCAGAACCTCTATGAGGTAATCCCAGGATCCCAAGACCTTGCCTTAGCACAAAGGTTTTCATATAAGTAAATGGCTCTCATTAAAAGAAAGCTTTATACTCAAATTTTTATAGTTAGCAATATATATTGTTTACTGCGGTACAAGAACAACCACCAGGTAGATCGTCACTGCCCTCAACTTCAGGCGGTACAAGAACTTAAAGTAATAAAGTAAAATGAATATCTATATTTTACTGTCGGTTCAACACTATGCGCATGGCTTTGATTCACTTGGAATACGGGGCACCAGTACGTATTACATAATGCTCGTTGTATTCAGTGATAATCAGTTGATGGTATTGTAAGGTCAACGTAGGTGATGGTGTTGATATAGGGGTCGATGCGGCCGCATACTCTGACCAACCCGTACAATTCAGGGTCAGATTATACCCTATATTTTGATTGGCTGAGGCTTCCTTAGCGGGCATCAATGTTCTATTGGGTCACCAACCCCTTCAAGGCTTTGTTGCGACAATAATGCAGGGTTTGCAAGATGCGACAACGCAAAGGATACCCTGGTCGGCAGACGACAAGGGAGTCAAGCAGGTTATAGGGCAAGCCTCCCGACGATAAAGACTACAATGACGACAAATGCTTGTTTCTATTCATTATTCACGGCTCATATTGTATGTTTCTTGATATATTGTGACAATGCCCTTCTGAATGCTGGATAAGAGACTGTAAACCCCTCGAGCCCAATGTAAATACCAATCGCTCACCAGAACAACCATTTTGAAGTTAGTAATCTTATCTGACCAAACAAGTCGGCCTCATTCCAACAAATCCTACGATGGGACACTCAAATACGCTCCCCATAAGTCATCCGGCACCTACCAAACACCATCTACATAACCCTTTTCACAAAACTAACCTGTCAGCCGACGGTCCAAACCATGGAACTACGATACGCCCGGGCTTTCCAACGCGCCAAAACAGTGTTCAGACCCGGTACATGAATATGCTTCTGAGCCTAGATACTATACCTCGGATGCACAACATCTATGCAGCCTTCTTCAGTTGGATTCTTCTGGCTGGATTCGTCATCTTTCCTGGAACGTTTACCTCCATTTCAAAGTCTCTCGATCCTGAAAATGACACTGCTCAAGAAATCCTGGATCATGTCAAGCATGTCCCTCTTCTTTACATAGCAGCGTTCTGCTCGGGACTGGGTGCAATCGGCATGATTTGGTTATGGCAAGCTACTCAATCCCCTCATATTCTGGGAAGCGCCGCTAATTGGGTAAATAGGTTCCGCTGGCGCAAAAACTTCGTGTGGTTGTTAAATCGCATCTTTCTGCCAGGATGTCTCAATTCGCTGGCTGGACTCATTTCAACGCTCGTCAATGTCTACTCACAGCAAGACGGCAAATGGAGTGTCACGGCTTGGATCACCGCGACCGTGACCGGAGGAAGCATGTTAATCACCGGTTGTCTATTTGCGTTGTACAATTTCTGGATTCTAGAGAAAGTTAAGAGGAAGCATGGACAAGACATGGAGAGGGAGGATGTACCACGTGAAGGGGAGGGATTGGTCGAAAAGATCGATAGGTACGAGTTTTCTGATTTCGGACGAGTTCATTTTAAGTTTGATGCATGTTCACATGAATCTCACTTTGGCATGAATGGTTTTCCGTGTTTGAACACTGCTCAAGACAAATACTAATATCCCGTTTAGAGTTACTCATGAGCCTGCACTGGAGCCTGGAAGCGTTGTATGATTCTATGAAACTAATGAGATATGAGACATGTGTATACTACGAACACCGGTGCATTTTAGGGAAAGTGTATGTAGATATTTAGTCCTTTTGAAAAATAAGGTTATTTGGTTTCCTAGATAGAGTTGGAAGGCTATTTCCTGTTTTCTCCTTCGACAATTCTTTGGCCTGACAAGTTTCAAGATATTCGTGTTCTAAATTATCTATTATATAACCTAGCGCAGCAGACAAATTTAACATATCCAACATTGTCTAATTATCTTGAGCAAGTTTGAATATCAAACATATTGACTCTGCATGGCACTAGGTGCGTCCCGTACTCTGTACAATACCACCATCAACAATAATCTCGGTCCCAGTAATGTAATTCGCCTCTCTACTCGCCAAAAACAACGCTGCGTTTGCCACGTCCCACGCCGTCCCCATCCTGCCCATCGGCACTTGATTATTCCTCGTCTCTACAAACCCCTCATAATCACCCCCGGCATACTTATCCGCCAACAACTTCACCAGTGGCGTACTGATCAATCCAGGAACAACAGTGTTAATCCTCACCCCCTTCTCTGCATAAATCACAGCTGTAGCGCGAGAGAAGGATAAAAGAGCGGCTTTCGCGGTTGAGTAGGCGACTTGCGGTTTGCCACTGTCGATAACGGTCTCTGGGTTAACTTTGTCATGGTATATATTTTTCTAGGAGCCGGATATTGTCTTGAGGGTCAATTACTCGCAACAAATATCTTGATATTGCTCTTTCAGACGTGTGTCGAGAGTAGTTAACCCTCAAGACCCTTCGCAAAGAGAACGTGTTGTTGTTAAGAACACCAGACTTACATGTAGCGAAGGCCGGCGATGGACGATATGTTGACTATGGCTCCACTGTGTTTGGCCGACATGATGGGGAGCACGAGATGGCTTGTGAGATAGACGGATTTGAGATTCACGTCGATTTGGCGATCCCAGGTTTCCTCAGACATGGATGCTGGGTCTCCTGGCTCACTACGGCCGACATTGTTGATGAGGATGTCGATGCGGCCGTGCTGAGCTACGCAGGCGTCGACGAATGCTTGCATGGACGACGAGGATGTTGCATCTGCTTGCATCACGGTGACCACCGCAGCTGGGGAATCAGCGAGAATGGTCGCTTTGGACTTATTCGCCGATTCCAGAGAGAGGTCGCAGCCAAACACCATGGCTCCTTGCCGTGCAAATACTAAAAGTTGCTGTCAGCGCCTCTGGAATATCCCGATTGACAAGGCAAAGTCACGAGTGGCAATAGCAAGACCGTTCCCCCATCCTTCTCCAATACATCCAATTCCTGTGATCACCACAACCTGACCGGTGAGGTCATGCATCTTTTGTGATCTTGGCGGTGCTTCGAAGGTTGCCATGTTGGCCGATATTAAGGACTCGATGATACTGGGATTCACAGCAAAGGAATTGAAAAACAGAGGATTCTAGAAAGGCAATACTTTAGCTCGGTAATGACTTTTATATTGAACCTATGGTGAGGGGTGGTTTATACCCCGCAGTATGATCTACGGTACCTCTCCATCCCTGCTTTGTTACTACTTGTAACTCATAAACATAACGCCATTTTTACTAGCAAACGCCGACGCTATGCAAATACTCATATCATATCGTATCATACCAATGTCAGTTATGGCATCTTGACCATTAACATATCCAGCATGCCCTTGACTTGCCAAGCATACTGCGAGCGTTCTACTTCTTTCTTGACCTGTCCATGAAGCTGTCTGACCATTGATCCCAACCCTCGAGAATCTCCAACATGTTCAGAATAGAGGTCTAGGAGGAGAAGTGCAGAGTCAACACAGATGTCTACGTATCTGGGATCAGTGACATGTTTGATGATCCATTTAAAAATAGGCTGGATCGAAGCTTCATCCCGGCCTTGTAACGCAACTCGCAAAGCAGATCGGTGCCGAAGTTCTATGAGGACACTGAGGACCTAGGGAAGTTAGCAGCCATAAAGCACAGCTATCATTAGCACTTACTGCTAGAGGAACTTCGTTTTGTGCAAGCACCTAAGCATTGTGGTCAGCGATTGTTCATGAGGCAAGCACTAGTGTTACTCACTGCATCCAAAGCACGGGCAAAAATTCCTTGTCGTAGGTCTCTTTCCCAAGGCTGTTCTGCTTTCCTTTTCGTGCGATCGCTGCCTTCGATTACCACATCTGCTCCCTCGCCTAGGAAATCCATTCCCCGGAGTCTTTTCTCTACTCCCTTCTTACGCTTCTTGTTTTTCTTGTCATAATCGTCGATGTTTCCATCTACAAGTGCCTAAAATCCGGAATCAGAATAGGCAATAGCTAGTTTGAACGATCAACAATACCTGCATCTCCTTTACTCGCTCCCGTTCCTTAACCTTTTGCTGCCCGGAAAGTTTTGTCCGAATCGATAAAACACCAGACTGCATGCCTACCACAACATGCTTATCTTCGAGTTTGGCACCAGAGCTAATAACGTTGACCGACAAAATCGGCGAAGTGTATTTGGACCCAGAAACAACATTCCAGCCTGTGGTCTCAAAAATTTTGACATGGCCATCTAGACCTCCGCTAACAAGGCGTTTTCCATTTGAAGCTAAACACAACGAGGTGACCGTCTTTTGGTGGTTCTTCAGAAGCTGCAAAGGTTTTCCGGCTACCAGATCGAGAACCGAAATCTGATTATCAGCTGCAGCCAAAACTTGTGTTCCGGAGGGCATAGCAAGGACCGCTTCAACCGGTGCAGCATGCTTGAAGACCATAGCAGACTTGTTTGGCACTCTTGGGTCCCACAAACGCACCGTTTCGTCATATGAACCTGTCACAACCATATTTGACATTGTCCCCGGCAGGAATACCCCACTTCTCACATAATCCGTATGACCAACAAATGTTGTCTGGCTTTCTTGACTTGGCAGGTCCCATAGCTTGACGGTTCGATCATCGCTTGCGCTCATGATTGTTGTTAAATCGGTCGGGGAGAACTTCGTTGCCCACACAGGTTGTTTATGCTCGGTCCATGTCTTCAGAATCGCTCTTGAGTTGACATCAAATACTTGTATCTTCCCAGAGTCGTCGCCAGCTACCATAACACGACCATCTCGCCGAATCTCTCCACTATGGGCAATGTCTCCAAATCGAGTGAAAGTTTTGATCAGCTTCCGTGTGCGGATTGAATATATCTGCACTCTCGTACCAGTCGTAACAGCAAAGTAGTCGTTATTAGATGGGACAAGCGGGTTGCTCGAAGACGGTGGGAAGGAAATATGCGTGACAGGCGATTGTGAGGGGATGTTTTGGGGGGTTTTGAATGTCTTCCAATATCGCTGCTCAGGGGTAATTGGTGATGGTCCCTGAGGAAGCTTCACAATCTGATGCTTCGGAACCTGATATGCCATTCTGAAGAGGCTATCTTCGTAAAGTATTCGATTGCGTCTTATCCAGATATCTCCTTCTGGCAGCTTCACAAAAAAAGTGATGGATAAATTTATTTCGGCTGGCTATTTTTCCCGAGGTGGAGCTAGTCTTAATGAGAATAAGCGTCGGCTACAACTTCCTCGGGCCGCCGGTAATCCTTCCGAGCTGTGTTACATACCGCACCTAAGAGTGCGATCGATGAAGTATCTAATGCTTTACAATAATCTGAAGAGTCCTTCCAATGAGTTTTTGTCACTGTAGAGTAGTTGACCCGACCCGTAATTTTGGAGCAACTGATTGCATGCCTCCCCTATTCTCAAGATGGAAGATATCAGACAGTGAGTACCTCATACTTGGAGGCACGTCCTACTAATAATATAATAGGTACATTCGTCCAGCAGCCCAAAGCAAGCTGAGCAAGAACCCGCCTAAGAAAACTGGAGAGATATTCATTGCTCTCTTACCGCCACACAAACAGCCGAAAGCTTGTGTCAGCGACGATTTATTGCTCCTAACAGCAAAAGAGGTCTCAACTACTCCTCCAATTTGCAGATTCAGCATCGAGCTAATATTTTGCAGGATAAGACTGCTGGCTCAGTAATCAGATGGTTCCGAAGGGTGACGGGGTTTTCTATTCAGCTTGTCTACTCCGATAAATTCTTGCGTGAGGATTGCCGGCTTGGTTCCCTTGATTATTCTAAGGATGGTCTGGTCGCATTATGGGCTGTCCTCCAGCACCCCAAAACCAATACTACCTCTCCTCAAAGACTTCAAGCAGTCACGACAACACTACAAAGTCAATCGACATTTGTGCTACCCGCCAAACTCTCAGTCCAAGATCATTCACTGGCTGCCGAAAGTGCGAAGTCCTCTCCAAACTCGGAGCGCAAAACTCGCTTCAAGTACCCTGAAGCGTTTCCAGCACCACCAGGAGTAGTTGATACGGCTTGGAATAAGATTTATACAGCTGCCAATGCTCGAATGTACTACAAGGCAGGTAATTCTGTTGCCATAGCAAAGACACATCGCACCAGTGGGGAAACCTACCAACTTGCCCTTACTATGCTTGCGGAAAAGCAGGGTAGATTGACATGGCATAACAAGTCTCCTCCCGGGGGTAAATATAAGTCTCATCAAGATAACGCACCCCCAGCTCCTTCTTTTCAAGCAGATGCTCTCGATGTCAGCAAGGTACAAGTAATTGCGGCGGCTACACCAGGGCTGGGAATGGAAAATCTTCCTCACAGTGAAGTAGCTGATGAAACAGCAATTAAAGAATGGAAAGTAAATCCGAAGACGTTCATACAGCAACAGGCATCAGCAATTCTCAACCCAGGCGCCACACATGCGAAGATAGTAGCGTCGGAGGTATCAACATCGGGAGAGATAGTCCGGATGCTAGCTAAAGAAGCATCTATGAATTCGTCTCTAAAAGAACTCGTAAAACGAGTTGCAAGCAGTATCGCTTCTGAAGATGAACAACTTCAACTTCAAGAACGTTATGACTTCTTAGCAAGCACTATAAAATCTCAATCCAATATACCTTCAGGATCGGATTACACCTACTCTCAAGGGAATTCCGAGGAACCGGTACGTGTGATATGTTTTATCGGAAACCATGTTCGCGCCTGACATGACATAGATACGCCATAGCTCTCGGAAAGTACGCCAAACTACGAAATCTATGGCCTCGACCCACTTCAATCCAGTTAGATCAGATAATGTGTAAACACCAATAATGATCTTCTGGTTGACATTCTACTGTTGCTATCGCTAGTGGTCCTTAAAAATCCTGGAATTTCCAAACCCCTGTCTCTGTTGATCAACTTCAAATTTTGATGGCCAAGGTAGCTCATAGTTTACATATTTCTTGGTGCTTGAAGATCATCGCCAAAGAACACCACGATGTCCAGTTTGCGCTAAGATGAATCTAGCCCTACAGCAAAATATACAAATGTACTTTACGAAATGCAATGCCGTGCATTTACCGGCCAGTGAGCGGCAAATAATAATTGAAGCTATATATTCTCCTACATTTTGTGACTGGAACTCATCAGTACCTGGTGCAACATATAAACAAGCAGGAGTTAATAGACTTGGCTTATTTCCAGCATACAAGTTTTGATGCTTTGAAAGTTACCTATATAGCCAGCCCAATCTTGGCTGAGCTCGTATAACAAGTGAACGAATTGGTCTTGACTTTATCTTTGTTTTCGTCATTTTATATCTTCTAGGGCTGTTATGTGAAACCTGTTGATCTTCTCGGGGGGTGGGGGGTTTAAACTGCCGAGTTATTGATAGGTATGCTGAGGTGCCGGTTTGTGGGGTAGGTGATGTCCTTGATTTTGCCACTGCCTAAAAGCCAGAACTGAAATTTTCATATATGTTATATTAAAAGGGCCTCCTCTACTTAATCAGAGACTCGTCTCAAGTACCATGAGTTCGGCGCATATAAAATGGTAAGTTTATCTCGTTAAAAGCTTGTTTGGCCTAGCCATATGCTTCAAGATTTCACAAGATTCTCGCAAATTATAAACCAACATGCTTCCCTCAATCCTAGGAATGATAGCTCTTGCTATCCCAGTGATATCCCAATGTAGTCGCGAAAGCCTTAAACAACTAGGTGACGCCTATGTCTTAGCCCAAAGCAGTGGTCATGTCACCGCCTACTCTAGCGATGTGGTTTATAGTGAAAACTTCAAAACTACTCCAATTGAGACCGGGATCTTGTCCAAAGCGCTTAAGATCGACCATAATCGCACCACTTACGATACTACTACATGTGCGACCTATACCGAGCTGATTATTACGGATACGGCGCACCCTTATGTTATAGGCACGCAAGCGCACTACGCAAACGGTACTGCTGTAAAGATTGAGACGATCATTACGGATCAAGGGGACTGGTTATTCAATGCGAAGGATACTTTGAAATGGGCTTTGACTGAGAGCTGGGCTGAGATCCCAGCGGAAAAGAGGGATACTAGAGCAGTTATTCAAGCTGCAGCAGATGCATACTGTGATAGTAAGCATGTTTTCATTCTGTTCGAATCTCAATTCGGTTGAAGTTTGAATGGGCTCAGATCCTATCTTGAGTTCAGAAAAGAAATCACGAGTTACTTTGGGAAAGTAGAGCTCAATTAAACCCTCCCCATTATTAAACAACTCACCAGAGCAGACTAATAATGGGTGAATTAGTTTTCAATGATAAGAATGTGAAGGTCCCGTGGGGAACTCCATGTGCCAGACTTGAAGGGGGAAGCTATACTGGTAGCGGAAAACCAACAGATCGCTGTGATGTGGGAAGTACGTTGAGACTTAAAGATTTTAACCAATGGAGACTTTAGCTGACTTCTATGTCCAGTTCCGAGCGGTGTTCAGCTGACGAATCGGAGATATGTCATTGATGAAACTTTGGGGACTGTTGATGTTCTGATGACTTTTGCTTCAAACTTGCCTGATACCCATGAATTCCGGATTGAGGGTGGCAAGATCCGATATGTGCATACAATGACAGTCATGGCATGATCAGAGACTGTATTTGCGCTTACTTAGTGCACTGCAGTAGTGTCAGAGCAGGGTTTGTGAGATATTGAATAATTTCCACTATGACCCTGCTTTCGCAATGCTCGCTCTCTTGATTGTGGTATGTTGATATTAAAACTTCACTTAGGTTCCAATAGCGGTTAAGGAATTCCGTAGTACAACTTTACTGTGCAGCCATTAGGTATGAAAATGGCCCTCGAGTCTGATATCATTCATCTAAATTGAGGGTAAAACATAAAGATAATGCAGAAGATAACCAGGTGTAGACCAAGTCCTGGATGAACTACACGAAATTTAACTTTGGAGAATTGATGATTTATCAACGTGTATACGTAGAACCATAGGAGTTATGTAATCTATCCAAGGCTTGTTAAAACGCAATTTTTTTTTTTTTTATAGATGTGACGATAGAGCATTTTCAAGCAACTCTAAAAGCGCATAAAAAGTTGCACTCGGGCTGGCTATTGGTCCTTAGCTCCTGCTCAAGTAACTACTCTAAAACGC
>Ga0247734_1001124_pt1 | contig 20967 bp, 16 predicted proteins | sample UWRJL103311B2_FD_180933 | JGI IMG/M metagenome (GOLD analysis project Ga0247734, IMG submission 180933) | Plant litter microbial communities from Arlington Agricultural Research Station in Wisconsin, United States - UWRJ-L103-311B-2 | ecosystem: Environmental > Terrestrial > Plant litter >... | reverse complement strand
TCGGGTGCAAATCCAGAACTATCCGAAATTCAAAGCAGCGTTGCCAGAACCATTAGTTCCTTTCGAGCACTTCCGCACTCAAAGTTCTTCCGCAGCCTCAGCTGGCCACTGTGCGTTTCTGGATGTATGGCCACGGAGAAGCATCAAAACACATTTCGCGAATTTGGATTAACGCGCAATCAAAATAAATATGTGTTTGGGAGCTCGAAACATGTTCTGAAGATCATGGAGAAATGCTGGGAGATGCGGAAAGGTGGTGACCATGAAATGGACGAAGTCGACTGGTCAGTGGCCATGAGATCGCTTGGTCTGGATATTCTACTGGTATGATCCAATATTAAGCACATTATAATACAAGGTCTCTCTCCACTATTTTTTAAATTCTTGTATGATAACTTAGTAACATGGCTCCGCATCCAATGCCAGTGGTGTGTTATCCGCTTACACTAATCAGCATAAAATCACCTCATCGATGGGGGATTTAATCGTTCAAATCCAACATTGAAACAGAAGAACAAGTGGTTCCTGATACTAGTAGAACTGTTGAAAAATACTCTAGTCAGCAAAGTCCTAAAATGCAATTGCTGTTGTCTTCAGCTTCCTACCCGCCGTTATGTAAACCCGATTTCCTTTTAAAGCATTGTTCATTTCAGTGGTTCTATTCATTACTATTCATCGCCAACATAAGCCTTGTTCCAAAGCCCATGAACAGCAACTCCGTGCCAGATATGGACGCAGATAATGTCTCCAAGAAGGTTCATATTGGTGGTACACCAATAAACCGGAAATTAGGCAATAAGCATGTCAACAGACTGCATACCAATCTAATAATTGAATCACCTTAATATGGAGTAATCCAGGCGTTTTGGGTTCCTCTCCAATGGAAGACGCTCTCTAGGCTTCACGTATTACTTGTTTTTCGCTGATCTCAGCCTCACTGCTAGCATTGCTTACTAACTAACCCAAATTCTCCAAAAGTCCTGCTAATGCTTGACAATAAGCTACCATAGACTTTAGTTCACAGCTTATATCTTACTGCATTATCACTGAGTTATCCCTTGCTGCTATGGGCGAAGAAGCGGTTAAAGGCTGTATTCGTTATCCAGAGACCACCGTGACCCCCATAGATATACAAACACCAACAAAAACCCTTACTCTGTATGGAATGCATTTAATTTGTTTATTTTAATTATTTTCATTATGGCTAAGCAATCCAGAAGCATAATACAAAGCACATTATGCCTACTGGCATTTCGGACCTGGATAACAGTCTAGTTTTATTATTATGAAAATACTCTCCCCCTGCATAATTTGTAATTTAAGGTGGAAAGAGTGATTCAATGGATTTTTTTACGCTGGATTTCTGGATTTTGCTGTTTAGCTGTTTAGCAAGCAATATCCAGTATATTGATTCATCAAAACTATAGATTAGGGAATACCTATTTGATAGGCGCAATTCTCCCTGCGGCATCAGTTTCTCACATCCTTAATTATCCTCTTAACCAAATAAAAAGTAGATACTAGTAAAGCTTATTTATATAATTAATGAATAAAATTGTTTAAATTAATGGATGAAAGAAGTAGTTTAAAAACAAAAATAGCTAAATTAACAAGTAAATTACCGGCGAATCAAGAGTCACGTGTTTAGGCGTTAACGATCGAGGTATGGGCAACATCAGCCGCGGTAAAGTATCTGTAGCCTCGTTTCTTGTACAACCCACCATCAGTTAATGTTGACACCAAATAACATCCGTGAGAAATGACATCAGCGTTTCGAATCACATCACTAGCATTCTGAGGGTTATCTAGAGTACCCTAATTCATTATCTCCCTAAAATCATAATGTGCCAGTAAATTGCTACTGCAATATACGCATGATGGGAGACAGCAATGGTCAAGGCATATGCCTCATATCCTGGTTGTCAACTGCAGATGATTTTCTCAGCCCTCTGGAGTTGCAGCAGCAAGATTAATCGCATTTCACGGCACTACAAACGACAAATCCATCTCCATTTTCGCTGTATTCCTTTACGAAGCGCAAGCAAACACCAACAAGAGGACGAAGCAGAAAGCGTACTACAACAGATTTAGACGCGGACGCGGACGCAACCTCGAACGCCAGCAAAGCCTCCACGAGGGCTAGGACGACAGTGACCTCTGCATCTTCATTTCACAATCGGCCATCCTACATCCAACTCCACCATCCACCCGCCAGCGCTCTCCCAGTCCAACGGCAAAGTCCTGAGTCAATTGTGAATAGCAACTCTGTCACTGAGAGTCTGTCAGCCGTCGATGCTAGGAAAAGGGATGTCAAGAAGGGTCATTCCTCGAGACCTAGAGGTCAGCATGTTTCTTACATTGTCTGCTTTCTCTCTCTCCTTTGCCACAGCTAACATGGTAAAGACCCGGCTTCGAGACACTGACACTGACCTATTTGAAGAACATAGCCATTTGTTTGATGCGGATACAGCTCCAACTGCATATTCGGCTTCGTACGCTGATGGCTACTGGAGGATGACCGAAAAGATATACAACGAAGGACGTCGATGCCACGATAGTATCCCCGACAAGAGCGCGTGGATGAAGGTTGTGAATAGGTTTCTTTGAGGCGGCAGATCTCGACCAAGAATCCGCATTACTACGTGCATAGCATCCAAACGAAGTCCATCGATCTCTCCTGCCTGCCCAAGCATATATCTCAATCTTTCACAAAGAAGAGAGAGCTTACTCTCGCTTTTTCGTCTGATAACCCAACTATTGCAAAAGTATCGAGCCTGTGCATAAGGCGAACCCAGAATTGACACTCAGCAATTGATAGACGCCTGCACGAGCACCATACCCTTAGTGTGCTGTTTAGAGGTGAAGGAGCGTGGAGGAGCCTATAAAGAGACGACCATATAGTTGGAAATTTGGTGCTCGGCCGGCTTAGAGCGACTGCGTGGGTTGTGGGAGCGGGCTAATATTGATAGTGACTGTCACCTCGACCCGGAGGACTCGCCGCCGTTCTTGGGTTGGAATGTCGTAAGCCCCATAGTATATGGAAGGATGCGAGTGGGACTGTGGTTGGTGATTTTTACACCAGAATAACATGTTACTAAAGTGAGTTTTGTGCAGACCATACTCAGCCCCTGGCGAGTATTAAACGCGTGCACAAGCAGCCATATTGAGATGTTAATGCTGCTGTCATTAATAAAGAAGGTCAAGAAGTGGTTCGAGGTAGAATATTGGATGTGGCTCAGTGAGAGTGTGTTGGTTAAGTTTGGATAATACTTCATATTCTAGCTACTGGACGTTCTGATATTCGACTATTTTCCACTACATATGCTCTCAATTTGTAATTGCAACCAGGAGGTGATTAGCTTTGTTAAGGACTCAGTTTAAGTATGAAATGAGCATAGGGAGTATATCCTGGATCGGGCTGCGAAAACTGGAGTATTTGTTCTAATTTTCATTGTTCACCAGCCTCAAAAAGTAAATCCGGTCTTTGTACAGCTCCTAAGGAGCAGAATACCAACCAGAATAATGCCAGTACACGATCGCCACTATCTGAGGCATTAGATTTGTATTCTGAGCTCTATATTAAATCAAAATCACCACATGAATTCTTTAGTAAACTGGGTATCACTCACTCAGGAGAAATATCCAACTATTTTAACAAACTTGTCTTTTTCTTGGCAATATAATAGGACAAATTTTGTATGGGCCGAAGATAAACTCGGTCCTAAGTCCATTTATCGAAAGTGGATAGCAAAAGTTAAGCAGTCTTCGATTCTAGCACGGCCAAGATAGCGTCATTTTTAATAAAATCCGCTTCGTATAAGCGGAGGTCAGTAGATTTGCGGTCAAGGTACTGGCATGAAAGTCCGCTATTGTTTGTCTAAAAGTGTGCACTTTTACTATCAATAATCTTGCTTTTAGCGGCTAAGAGGTGGATTGATTGGGAACTACGTACGGTAGGCTCCAAAGTAATAGTAAGACCATTTTTGTTGCTTTTGATACCGCCACCGGCATTTTGCTTTATAATACACGTCAATGATACCCTGAGTTTTCGTTAGGTTCTATGTTGAGATTAGGGATGGGGATCGGCAAGGGGCATCATACCTTGATACGCTGGCCACATTCCGATTGTTCAAGGTCATAGTTGGCGTTTGGCATTCTGATGCGATCAAGATTGTTATCTGGCATCCCAGGCTCCCCAGCAGAGCGATCGCACTCCGTAAGCGTTCTGACTGAGCATAGAAGGCTGCGCTACGTCACCGTGCTGTATTTAAAAAGTGTTAACCATTACCGTCATGACCTCGACGTCAAAAGACAAAGTCTAAAGCAGAGAGCACACTTACCACTCCATCACCACTGATTTTGCAGAACCTCTGTCCTGTTGCAGCCAATCATCTCAATATAATCATCGATTCAAGGTGGCTCAGACACGAATTGCGAATTTATTCTTTAATTCCCTGCTTAACTTTGTAACGGTCACAACCGATGCACCTGAATGACCTCTTTTGCTGTGCCATCATCTCGTAGGGCCAGTCCAAGACTCCGTTTCTTAGGATATGTTATAGAGAACAAAGCCCTTTTGATCAAACGAAGGGCTCCTGGATATACAATGGCTTCAGCAAAGTCATGATCGATACGACGATAGCCGTCCGGATTTAGCAAGGTAAGGTGGCGCGTGTGGTCCATTTGTGTTGCAGAGGTATGAACAAGACGCACGGAACCTAACTTTTTTGTTACGTAGTAATTGGTTATTTCGGCCAGTAAAGCGTTGTAAGCGACAGTGGGCTCCAGGAAAGGTTTTTCCGCCTGCTCTGAGAGGCCAAGAAGTGGTATTTGACCTATAAGTATCACTGCCGTCGAGTCCGCATACAGAATTATATCAAGGATGTCCGTAATTCTTTCTTCGATATGATCAAAATCTATATTGCACAAGATATCAAAGGCTCCCGCCGTAAGAAAGACAACCTTATCTTGCTGTTGTATAGCAGGCGATTTACGGAGCTTGTTAGCCAAATCCGTCAGATAGGCTGCTCGCAGCACTCATGGTTTTCGCCATGCCAGTTGTACACTTTCCGACTCCTATAAATGCTGGTTTCATTCTACTCTAGGGATTTGGATTTGGCCAACCATAGAATCGATAATCGCTAAATATTGCGCTAAGGTGAGGTATGAGTCCGGAGTTTGGAACTTGGGAAGCATACGAGACATAATCTCCAATTACCATGAGGGGCACATGTGAAACCCATAACGGTACCAACCGGGTTATTTCTTTATTATAAACCTTAGCAAATATGAGCTACTTGGTTTCTTCGAACGCAGGTGGTGTCGGGTGAAATGTCTTCAATGATCTACTCCCACTGTAGTAAAGCCTCTGTGACCGGCGCAGCGTTATATTTCTCTACTAGTTCTTTCTCTTCTTCTTCGGTTTCTTCTGCGCTCTCTCTGCTGCTTATATGAAAGAAGTAAGTATCCTTATTGGTCGCACCCGGCTCTTTCACACCCTCCCGACAGAATGGATGGGCATTGTACATTTTGTCTACATTTATGAATTATACTGGAGTGGTAAATAATTAGCAGGGACGCGAGACTGTATTCTCTGCATTGAAAAGATGAATATAGTACTAAAGAACGTGGTTTACTGCGTGGGTTAAAGGGTTGAGCCTCAAGCGCAATTCCTGCGTCATCTTGGGTTTGATACCAACCTTTCCTAGAAGAAAAATCCAGCTTCGATGTATTGTTTGGGGCAGGCATCGAAGATCTGTGCGTAGCCCGTCTGGTACATTGCGGTCAGAGGATTATCCCCCCATAAATATATCTATGTGATACAATTATGAATTGTGACACATGACTGAGCCGAATATAGCAATAACCAGTCGACACATAGGAGTTCGTCGATCTTTACTACAGTATATAAACAACCCTCCTTCCCCATTAATCTCCTCTTGAATTTTCTTCCTCTTACATATTGGCCTCGTCCCTTTCAATATCATGCTCGATCTCCAGCGTTACAGGGATCCAAACGGCATATACAAGTGGCGTCCACCAAGCCCCGCCATAGTAAATGAGAGATCTCTTGTATTAGCAGTTTTGATGATGTAAATGTCACGAACAACAGCTAATTTAAAGGGCACATGGGAGATCTTCCGAGCAGATACTTGGGTCTGTGGTGAAGCACCATTATTGGCTTCTTTGAGGCTATATTAAACGGGATCCAGGATATCTGAGAACTTGGAACAGCATCACTCTTCTTGTGATGGTAACCAGCACCTGTCAGAAATTGTTCCGTTGGGAATGTCCTAACAAAGATCTGTGTGGGTTGTACTCAGATCATTGATCGCAAATCTATCTCAAATTATCCAACATAATGACCACTACCCCGCATCCTTTTAACATATGCCGTCAAGTCAACCACGGATTTTCCGATCAAAAGAATTTTTACTGGACCAAGCATGATTATCCGGCTTTTCGTGAGCGGTCAAGCGTGCATATCTTTCCGCTCCAATGAAAACTTCTTTCTTTGTTCCATTTAGCAATCCCCGAATCAAGCATCCACCAATTATCGATGGTCTTATCACATTCAACAGTAAAAAGTGCATCTGGTCCGGTCCGTATTAGGAATCGAGTAATATTCTACAGCCGAGACTAGTAATCATATATTAATTTATTAGTCGGTAAAACTTTGCTTTTCCATTCTCGGCCTATAGAATCCGGCCATTCGGTGGTCATTAGCTAAAACCCATGTCAATATGGCAAATTTGAAGAAACCACCGACGGGGAATTACATCTTGAAATAGTCCACATATTACCGCTTCATGATATTTGCCATCTTCTTGGTCATGGTTAGATTCTATTTTGCAGTATAAATGGTGGAGGACACCCGAAGAGGTAAACGCACGCATATACTTTTGAGTTCAATAATCTTCTAAGACAGTAGAACTCGCATTACAAATCAATATGAAGTTTCATTTCACAAGGTTGATCTCCTTCCTGCTGGGAACCCAATTGGTTTCTGGCGCAAACTACAACAATCCAGTTCTGTGGGAAGACTATCCAGATTTAGAGGTCATCCGCGTTGGGTCTGTCTACTACTATACATCTTCGACGTTTGCTTACTCTCCTGGAGCGCCAGTGCTCAAATCTTATGATCTGGTAAATTGGACACCGGTTTCACATAGTGTTCCTACGCTTAATTTTGGCAATCAATACAACCTCGGTTCCGCTGGCCGCGCATATGTCAAGGGAATTTGGGCAAGCACCCTACGATATCGTGCTTCTACTGACACTTTCCACTGGATGGGTTGTGTAGATGGCAAGACGTATATATGGACTTCGACGGGTGGTGGAGCCAAGAACAACGACGGCGAAGTTTCAAGCTGGAACTGGCAAGCCAAAGGCTCCATTGGTACTTGCTACTATGACTGTGGAATGTTGGTAGACGATGATGACAAGATCTACGTTGCTTATGGTAATACCAAGATCAGCGTTGCTCAGCTCAGCTCAGATGGTTTAAGCCAGGTGAAGACACAGCAAGTGTTTTCATCCTCCGATACGATCGAGGGCAGCCGTATGTATAAAATTAACGGTTCATACTACATTTTTGTCACTAGACCAGCGAATGCGGAGTATGTTCTCAAAGCCAGCAACCCATTTGGTCCATATGAGCGCCGCGACTTTGTTGTTGGTGTTAGTGGCCCTATCAGTGGTGCCGGTACAGCACACCAGGGCGGTATCATTGACACCAAAGACGGCAAGTGGTACTACATGGCATTTATGGATGCTTATCCTGGGGGGCGTATTCCTGTTCTGGCACCTATTACCTGGTCTAATGGCTGGCCTACCCTAACAAAGTCTGGCAACGGTTGGGGAAAGTCATATCCTATGCCTGTCGAGACAACCAAGACGGTACCTTCTCCACTTGGTACAGACTACCTCAATGGTAGTGCGCTCAGTCACGAATGGGAGTGGAACCACAACCCGGACACATCAAAATTCCAGCTGAGCTCAAACGGTCTTGTCCTCCAGACTGCCTTTGTCACTAACGACCCGTTTGCGGCCCGCAACACCCTGACACACCGTATATTCGGGCCAAAGTCGGTTGCAACCTTCCGTCTCGACACCTCAAAGATGCAAAATGGAGACCATGCTGGCGCTATACTCTTTCGTGACGTCGCTGCTTACATTGGGGTCCATAAGGATTCTTCAGGCTACAAAGTAGTTTATGTAAATGGTCTCTCCCTCTCGAGCAATTGGGCGACAGCTTCTACCGGCACAGTAGCTGCCACTGGTCCAACACTTTCAGCAGCAAACGCTGCTGATGTTTGGTTCCGTATTAATTCTGATGTCACACCAGCTTATGGGCAGAATGGCGGTCGTACAGCCACTTTTAGTTACAGCACCGATGGATCCAAGTTTACTCAACTGGGTGGTGCATTTACTCTAAATAATGCCTGGCAGTATTTCACTGGCTACCGCTATGGAGTGTTGAACTTTGCAACCAGTAGTCTCGGCGGCCAAATTACTGTCAAGAGCTTTACACAAGCAGCTACCTGAAGCTGCTATCGAGGATTAGTATAGAGTAATTTGAGAAGTCACGGTCAAATATATATGTGAGTCTAATGGCATAAGCCATTCAAATCTAAGTAACCACCTTTTGAAGTTAATAAGGAGGTGAGATAAGGAGGTGAGGTGACCGGGCTTGTGTAATTTGGTATTCAAGTGACAAGTAACAATTTCCTGTATAACAGTAAAGAACAAGGAAATACCATACGTAAGAGAACCAACTGTGATTTCATGCAACATCTTAGAAGTATTCACACGGAGGGAGTAATTAGGATGGCAGCAGCAGAGGAGAGCGAGAACTGTTATCATGCTAAGACGTGGACGGTCTTGATCAACAACATCAACTTATATAATATCTACTGTAACCTTCAACCTCAATTTTACGATATTTCAGGTAACAGTGTAATTGAAATACCGAATCTGAACCCATAACCCTAGTCGGCATGGTATTACGCGCTCTGGGTCAATTATTAGAATACCTTCCCCAATATGTCTAAACTCTCGTGCCACCTCCAGAAACTCGGCTCCGGTTCCACTGACGAAAATATGCTGGCAATGGACCATGATTTATGGAACTTGGATCTCAACTGCAGTCGCTACCCTGCCACCTTCTGGTGGGTGGCGTGGAGCACTTGCACTATTATTGTGAACCGCATACTGGTTGTACAATAGCATTATACTTATTAGGAGCATTATACTTATTAGGCAATAAACTTTGACCCTAGCCGAGATTAGTAAAGCATAGTTGCCAGCTAGGAATTAGTCAACCAAATGATCATAAGCAATGCTGGATTATCGATGCATACAGGGGTGCAAGTTAAGCGACCAATATTTGTCAGCTTCGAGTATCACAACTCTCTATTGCCACAATTGCCTTCCTTTTTGATGGGCTGATATAAAAATAGATACTTTTCGTAACCAATGCGAGTAGTTCTACAGAAATATCAATTTGGAATAAAACGAACTACCTTGGCATGCTTAAGTAAATAATTTGATTCGGCTTATTGATTCTACTCAGCTAACTTACCTGAGTTTTATTCAGCTTTTCAATTGATATTCTAATAAATTTGAAATGGCTTGGAATTGAAGTAAACTGGTTGTCAGATGTGAAAATCTAGGAATATATAAATACAGGTAAGTTCTGTTCTGTTGCAGAAGCATCAAGCCAGTCAGATCCAAACACTTCTAGCAACGTTTCTAATTCCACAAACGATAAGCTTTCATTTTCAGAAACATTCTTCTAATCAACCTCAACAAAATGAAATTCACTCTCTCTTCCATACTTGGTCTCAGTGCTCTAGTTGCTGCCACGCCCATTGCTGAACCGGATAAAATCATAACTGAAAGAGCAATCCAAATCGGCGTCTGTAAGAATTAATAACTAACCCCAGTAAGAACTTTATCTGAGCTAATTTTTTAAGTATTCGATGAAAGCAACTTTTGGGGCAACAATGCTCCTATTGCGCCGGACACGCTAGGCAGCTGTGGTAAGTGCACTCAAATTTTATATGTCTTATAAACATGTAACTAAATAACCATGATAGTCACCCTGTCGAACCCAGACACGGCCTCCTCTATCCTGATGTTCAATGCAGGAGTTTTTGCTTGCCGATTTTATGAGTATGACTCCTAACTTAATTAACTTGTATTCTGCTTGTGATAAAGAAAAGTCTAACATAACTAGTAATGTTAATTGCAACAATAATCAAGGCAATTTGGATAATATTCGAAGTAATGTTGCCGATTTGAACAGTATGGGATGGAATGATCGCATTGCATCTTATCTATGTGTTGCAGTGTAAAAGATCAGTACTGTATACATCATGAGCTATGGTTTGGTGGTGGCAAGTCGTGTTGAGACAACGAGATTTATAGATTTCTTTGATTTTGTTCCATGGTAGTGATAAATTATTGTTGTTCAACACTACAATAAAGATCATTATTATAGTTGTCTGCTTAGAATATAGATGTTTTTGATTTTATTTTCGTCTATAATTTCACGAAGGGCCTTATATTCATCGTGTTGATACTGATCTTCGCTGAGGGGAGGCCCCTAAACTATAGATTAATTATTTAAAGACCCTCGAATTCGAGTTAAATACTCTTTTTGTAATATTAACCTAATAACCCTTTGGCCTTATAAGGTAGGATATTAGGATTATTATATAACACCCATACTCGGGGGAGAATTCTCTGAAATATTACTTTGAAATAATATCATAAATTAATTTCTATTATATAATATTTACTTTATAATCATTTTTGTAACTCATAGCACGTATTTAAATCTCTTTATCTAATTAGAAATCTGAAAGGTGTTTGATCTATAATGCTTTATATTAGATTTTAGCTTCTATTCTTAAGTCACCTATAGCTTAATTTCAAATGTATTCAAATGTAATATAAACGCCATGATTATTTAGTGTTTTATCAACCTTTGGCCAGCAAAAGTCTGTTTCTAAGTGCAACGTATTAACCGTAAAATCGTTCATCTTAATATTAGCTAATTGAAAATGGAATCACCATTGCTAAGAGCACGATTAATGCAGTTATGTTATTTGATATATGTTTATATCCAATAGAACACTACTACTTAAAGTGATTGGAAATAAGGAAACTTGGCGGAACAGATATGTCCAAGGAGAACTAGTCTCAGATTCCCAAGACTAATACCACTATGCCGGTGCCGCCACCTCTTAGTGATATAGTGAAGCTCAATATGCTATTTCACTAGCCTATAGCATGTTGTTCTTCTTCTAGGACTTCGATGTCAATCTAAACTAATCGAAAAGGCATGGAAATAGAAGATTCTTTTCCTATAATTATAAAGGCTCTGGCATAAACATTTGGTTGAGTATAAATATAATCCACTAATGACCGCACTGAAGTCTGGCCTTTTTAAGGGCGTTAAAATTGTTTTAAAACCCCATACCTTCCTCCCATGATGGGCATTCTGGCCCAGCTTCAACTTTTCCCAAATTTGGGAGGTCAAGGGTCACATTAAAGATGAGGCTGTCAGAATCAAGAACGAGAGTTCTGAGCAGGGCTTCCCACGCCGTTCCACCCATTATGAATGAAAGCCCGATGCCGCCTTCTCAATGGTAAGGTCCAAACCGTTTCGTAAGGTATTCTCTATATTCTTGTTCCATGTTTCATGGTGCCGAAGGGCCTCGAGCCTAATCTACGGAGCTCCGGGCTGAAATACTGCATGAATTAAAAAGTATCTGCAGACTTTGTCGAGCAATAGTTTTAATATATTTCACGGCTTTAATCATAATAAATAAAAATACTTTAATTTCTTCAAAAAGTCTTAATTCTTAGATCGTAGTAACTGTGAAGGCACATCTTTATCAACGTCTCTTACTGCGTTGTAAGAAACATGTCCAGAGGTAAGAAATCTGCTAACAGCCTAATCAATTGCTAATGTGTCTCCATCTCGGCCTTCAAGTCCTTGTTAAAAGCCTCCCACCTCACCCTGGTACCCTCCCTTATCCCCATCCATCTCGCCACCAAACTGTCACCCATCACCCATGCCAAAACCCCGGTAAAAACCTCCACTTGTGTGAACGTGGTATTTCCAGGCGTCGATGAAGGTGTGAACCTAAAATGATGTGTCCCAGTAAAAATATAAGGCATACTTGCACGCCAGACAAATTCCTCATCTATGTTCTCGACAATGGTTGATTTGAAGGTTCCCATTGCTAGCTGCACTTCGATCGGTTCGTTGCGCACGAGTCGGAGTTCTGTGGACGGGGGAATAGGTGAGACTTTTTCGATGAAGCCATTTGGTGACCAATTTGGGGTTTCGGTGAAGTTTAAGAACTCAGAGGTAATTAATTTCAAGGTATTAATGTTTGAAGGAAAAGAAGATACCTTCGCACGAACGGCAGCTGGAGGAGCGGCGATTTCGATTTTGCATTCAAGTGCCCACTGCATTGTAAGGCTTTTTATATTGCTTGTGAAGCGTCGAAGATGAGGAGAGACCCAGAAGCGAGACCTACGAACTGATGGTCTTTTTAATTAAGGTGCGATGCAAAAAGAGGATGGTTTCTTTGTAACCAGCTAATTCAAGGAGGTGTTCTCCCTTTTATCTTCTTATATTACGCCCAAGAGTCCCAATCTGTCCAATAGCGTTACTCTGAACGCAACGCATCTCCACAGCGGCGCAGGATTTTTATAAAATAAGCGAGCCAATTAGTCCCTAGCCACCCCGATTGGATTGCCTCTTTGAGAAGTCACGTTATATCTCTAAAATTCAACTCTCGCTACTATTTCTCGGTCTCTTATCTCCCCAAGCCCCCCAAAAACAGTCATAGAAAGGTTTGTATTTCTCCACATAGAGGTGAATTATCCAGTATTCTGACCGCAGGAACACTGTACAGAACGTTGATAATGTTAGAAGGTATACACAATAATACTGGTTAAGTTGCTTAATTTCTCTTGAAGGGAATCTACGTGATATATATATACAAAAATATGAGGCTGGAAAGTTTTGGCAATATCCACTTATTTCCACAGATAACACTAGCGATTTAACGCTAATGAATTATCTATGGTTTGAGTCGCATTTTGATTATGTGCATGTACATAAGGCTGGGCGTGACTACATCCAAGAATAGAAGTCACCAGGGGTCGCCAGAATTCATGACCGATTTGTCAGCAAAACAACACCCAAACAAACACCAAAAATCTGTCATGATTTCCGACGACCCCTGGTAAGTCTATCATCGTTCTTTGCACACCAATGAAAGCTTCGCACACTTCCAGATTTCGAAGATGAGAATGGCAACCAAGAATATACAAATAGGCAGCAAACATTCAAAAGCCTGCCTCAACTGTAGGGTTCGACGAATAAAAGTAAGTATTAATTACTTTCGTGCCCTGCATTCTTTCACTGACTATGCATTTTCTTTAGTGTGATCTTGAACTGCCAGCTTGCTCACAATGCCTAAGACTGAGAAAGACATGCTCAGGCTATCGACATGAACAAGATCTTATCTTCCGGGACGAAAGCAAGAGAATTTTACAAAAAGTAAAGAGGCCAAATCAATTGCCTAACAAGACAATCAACCATGATCAACTAGAGTCATCCAGCGCACAGGAAATTGCCTGGCCACAGCTCTTGATAACCCATTTCAGCGCAGATATCACAACCCCACCATCTCTTTTAGGACAGCTATTGATATCACCTCCAAGTTTAGACAAAGGAATTGAGTTTTTCTACGATAACTATATAACGTTCATATCTAGCACCCCGATTGGTCAAGCAGCCCTCCCAGCATCTCCAGCATGGGACCTCCTTTTTACAAACCCGGCATATTCCAAAGCATGCTCTGCAGCAGGATATGCGGGTCTTTCGAACATGAGCAGAAACCCAGATCACATGATTACAGCAAGAAAACAGTACGCTTTAAGTCTGCACAGTATTAAAAGCACTATTCAAGACAAATCAAGCCTTGCAATATCTTTTGAGTCGGCTATGATTCTGATGGTGTTCGAGATTGTCAATGCTGGGTTGTGGGGGGTGCATGTTCAAGGTAGTGCCGCCATTTTGACGTTGATGGCTGCCAACAATCAATCCCCATCACCACGAACGCAGCTGTACTGGGTATTCTTAATTGTAGGTTTGATTGCTTGTCAACCTCACCATTAATAGAGTGTAGCTAATTAATAGTTTATAAAATGCCTCATATCACAAGAGCCATGTCCCCCAGGCATGGAGGTCTGGTCACAACAAGTTCAGAAGCGAATGACACACGATGACGCTTTCGCGGCTCCTCTTGCATACATTACCTCCCAATTCGTGGACCTCTATGCATCAGTCAAAAGTGGAAGCATAGTTGACCCGATTATTATTATTCACCAAGCTACAGCACTGGAAGCAAAGCTCGATGCATGGGAACAACTTCTCCCTCCTTGCTGGTACTTCACTGAGAAGTTTTCAGACAATGATTTCCACGCTTTTCAGATTAAATCCCATCAATATAACAACTTTTGGATTGCTCGGATGCTCAGCAACTATCGCTGGATCCGTATACTCATCAACAACCTTATTCTCTTTCACCTTCCAAGCTCGTCTTCCCAAAGAATCTCATCCTTGGCAACCATAGCACGCCTCTCAACCGACATATGCCATAGCGTATCCTATTTCCTTGAAAACTGCATTATCGAAAAGGGGCAGGTTGTTCCGTTCCCAGTGCTAGCGGGTTGTTTGGTAATTATATTTCCGTTGGCAGTGGCAGGTTGTGCTGTTGGAGTTGGAGATGAGATGCATGACTGGGTTATTACCAAATTAGAGATGATAAGTATACGGATGGGAATACTAAGTGCTGCATACCTGATCGCAAAAGTAAGGAAGTTGAGGGAAGAGTGGGCAGTATATAGTGAGGTGGCTAAGGTAGGCTAGCCCCTATATACTGTGGCGGTGGTAACTAGCGATGCTAATCAGGTGACTTCACGGAGTCTCAAGTAACCTAGTGTCATGTGATCAGGCGATAAAATGTGGACCCGGAACATAAAGTAAGCTGTTGGATCAATTATTGTGCAATAGGATTTCCACTTTGGTTTAATATTGGTGTTTAATGTGAATACTTAATACTTTATTCTTACTAATAGAAATTGATATAGTGTAACAAGTAAAATATACATTTAGTCAATACGTATGTTTAGCAGCGCAGTTATTAGTTATTATGTTATCAATACCTGTTGTGATATTGATTAGCTTTGTGATACAGCTGCTTGTGAAAGAGGCTGATGTCACAACAAAACAGCAGTGTAACTCACGCCACAGCAGAGACTCACGTGAGCACCGCGGAGCCTTCTTCCAGCAATAAGAAATGAAGGCAGCCTTGTTCCGTTCAATTCAACTTTTTGAATATCCAAAGAACTTGCCCCAAGCATATCTGCTAGAATAAACATGATCGTACCCTTTGGTGTAGGAGCTGGCGATTTCATAGCTGTGGGAAAGCTAATAGGGAATATCATCACTGAGCTTCACGAGGTAAATACCATTATGACATTTCAACACAAAGCCATACCGACTAAAAGCTGTTAGAATGGACAAGCGGCCCCTGCGTACCAATCACTTTTACTGGAGCTCAAAGCCCTTCGACAAGCGTTGCAACAACTCCAATCCCTTAAGCCTGCGAAGCATGAATTACTCCAGCTTAATTCAATTCACGCCACAGCGCTTGCATGCCAAATTCCGCTCAACCATTTCTTAGCGAAGATATCTAAATTTGATAGCCGACTTGGTACGCCAAATGCTAAGAAGCATCAATATACTGGATTTCATCGCAGACTACAATGGACTTTGTTATATAAGGAAGATATAAAGGAGTTAAGGTCTATTCTTGGAAGCCATGTTGCGACAATCAACTTGCTGCTGTTAACACAAACGATGGGGTCTATTATGTCAGCGGAGAACAACAGAGAATGTTTATTTAATAAATTGGAGCAAAAGATTTCAGCCAACGGTGTTATCCTTGCAAGTGTTGACAGAATTGCCAAACTATCGTTAGAGCAGCAGTTAGATGCAAGGGCAACTCTGCACAAACACCATGCCACTCTTGAGCGTATAGAACAAACCTCCGCTGGAGTCCAGTCCAAGATCGACACTCAAACTGCTAGCATCTCCAATATCACGCAAACGGTCTCTGAAGTACATGTACAAACTACCTCGGTGCTTTCCGTGGCGACCAAAACGTTGATCCATACTACTTTAGGCATGATGAGTTTGCATCGCATAGCTGAACAACTAAGGCGTGTATTTAAGCTACTTACTCAATTCACAACAGATATGCGAACAACTATGACAGAAGTTATGCAGCTTTTCCGCGAGATACGAGCCACTATGAGCAGGCTCGAGCTGGGAATTTCTAAGCATATCAACCTGCCGATAATAAAATTCACAGATGCCTTAGGAGATCAAATAGCTTTGCCTTACAACGTATGCCAAAACTGGTCAGCTTTCACTAATATCCTGAAGATTGTTTTTATGGATAAGCCTGGGAAGTTTCGAGTTGATATGGGACAGTATTTTATCATGCAAGTTCGAGGTGGCAGGCTACTTCAGGAAGCTAATTGGAAGCACCAAATCAAACAAAAACGACGAGCTTTTAATGTCTATCGTGGTAGATGAGCTTAATGTGGAAGAAGGACATTACCCGTACCCCAGCTGCCATGCTTCAATAGTGGTAGTTGAGCTTGTCAGCGGTGGGAAAACCTGTCTTCAATGTGGGCGATGGGCTATATCCAAGCCTCGAGATTCCCGCCGTCCAATCCAACAATATCACCAAACGAGAACCACAAGCAACACCTTCAGTATTGATGATTTGGTTGGTCCGGTTCAGGGAGATGATTCCAAGCTCCGATCAGAAGGGGAAAATATTGAGGTATACCGGCAAATAGCCGTTATGACCGCCCCCTCTGGAAAGGTTATATATGATATTAACAAGGAGATACTCCAAGGATCACACAAAACCTAAGACATCAACAGGTAACGCCGCCATGTTCTCTCAGTCATCTACAATGCGTACGCGAGTCTTTCTACGCGATACAATTGATACAGTTGTATGATCATTCTTACTCTATTTTGCTGCTCTTTCTATCAGTTATTGACTGGCTAGCCCGACGGCTCACTGCAAGTTGCTACGGCCAGAAAAACTTCGATTCCCTATCTAACCTTCCTGTTACCAATCCATATTGGCTGTGTATTCAGTGCTGCCTGCTGCAGCATCGTATTTGTCCACTTACATCGTTCAATAACTCAAGGAGGCGAACTCGATCCTGAAAGGCTGAGATAGATGAAGTAGTCCTAGTCTTCAATACTCAAAGTCTCGAGGGCTAGAGCGTATTTATGCCATATTTTGCACATTGTGGATGCTGTCAACTATACGGAAAGAAAATATTGTTAGTTATGTCGGGAATATTACAATGTGTGAAAGCTACAATGCACACTTTATGAAAAGATTAGCAATCCACTCCGAAACCTAATTGCTCACTCTCAATGTCATTTACCGTCCACGGACCATTCCGAGAAGTCTTGACACCAAGCTCGGAGATGTTTCCTTCTTAATGCCACATCAACCTCCTCATCAGCCGTCTACATATCCTTCTCCTTAACCACCAAAAGCCTGAGGGTTAAACTCCCTCCCTAACTCCCTTGCTGTTTCACCGCACCAAGAACTATGAACGTTTTGGATTTAAAAGATTATTAGGTTTAAGCTGTTTAACTGCCATCTTGGCAAGCATAGAAGATAATAAGGGAGTGCTATGCCTACGGCTGAGAGTGCTTGTTGGAGTTCGGTGGCCATAAATGGTATCAAAAAACAAATTACTATATAAAGGATAAACTATTTTAGGATTAGGGTTAAGTACTATTTGTACTAAGTAATAAAAAAAGCCAGAATAGAGCTTTATAGCTAAATAGAGAGAGATGTTAATAGACTACAATTTTAAACTAGAGGTAATAAAGGTTATTTAGTATTGAATAAGCCTCTTTTTTATTTGTTTTAACTAAGAGTATTACTTTTTTTTAAAGTAACTCTTAGGTAACTTAGAACAGAAGGTTTATATATTTAGTACTATAAAGTACGTCTTTTTAAATGGAAGGATATGCTTTTGAAGGTAAAATGTTACGTCTTGGTGCATTAGGCGGTCAGGGTTAACCTGTTTCTGTCTCTACCTCCTCTTCTCTCCTTACCTATTCTTCGTCAAATTCGGTAGCAATACGTAGAGTCTTCTATACGGATCGTGACAGTATAGTTTTAAGCTATCGATTACTTGACTTCTATAAAGCTATTAATACTATATTAGGATTGGATAAAGTTGTGATATACAAAGGAATTCTAGGAATTATTAATGAAAGCTTTAGCATAGTGTAAGGTGTCTTTTATTAACTTAGATAAGTAGAGTAGAGTTCTTACTAATAGACATAACCACGGCAATCTTCAATATATATATAGCGCGTATTAGGCGTTAAGTAGTAGCAATTGAACTCTTAACTCTAACTCTAAGACCCTAACCTAAAGAAAGCAAGTAAACTAACATCCATATAATTCATCGTAATAGTGTGAGTTCTGAAGTTGCCTAGTGTAGTATTTCAAAGTGACATCTTTCTCTCTCCACCCTACCGCCACACTAGAAACGAAACAGCTCCAACGCACGATACCAGCCCAGCCATTCCTGAGGAGACTGCTGCGCCTAAATCCGCGTCTTTAGTCCAGCACCCCACTATAGTGCCTGTGCCTACACACAGAAGCAGTTCGAAGAAGCGGATTGCAAGGAATCCGAGGGTGTTCATTTGCGGGCCGATAACCAGGACGTCTTTAGCGAGGGCTGTGTTGCTGTGCATGTCGGTGCTGAAGCGAGCGTTATCTATCATGAAGTTGGGGGTGGTGAAGAGTAGGAAGGGGCGGTGGAAGGAGGTTGTTAGTTCGGTATTGGAGGTGCGAGTGGTGAGGAAGACGCGGCGGGGTAAACTCTAGGTGAATTTTAGTAGCTATTCGATGTTGGAAGTGAAGGTTAGGAGGCATTGCTGATCTGGTACTAATGTTCAGATTTCTTGCGCTGGGAGGAACTCGCATACCTGAGATTCGAGATCCGACGAACTGTTCTAGAAGAGATCAGTATATTTGCTAGGGACGGTGCGAGCAAGATACTCACGAGGGATAGGACGCCTATCTCTAGAACTGGACTTTTGAAGAACGGGTATCTGTCAAAGGAAGCCGAATGCTGATTTCGATGTTACTTCACGGTACTGAGATTGGAACTTCTTCATGACGGTTGATCCGTCATCTGAGACTGTAAGAGCAAGATGGTGGAGGTAGAGCTTTCCAAAGTAGCCATCATAACGCTTTATGTCAACATTGACAATCGAATATATATGCGACATTAATGGATCCTCCCAACAAGGCCCATCGTGCCCCGTCTGATTCGTCGTCCCTTCAAGGACATCCTACAATCTACACTCCCCTCCACAAGCCGTCTTCCCCATCCCCCGGGGACCCAAGACCGAGAATTCTTCAGGAACGTCATCTTCAGGCTCCAAGAGAAAACGCGCAATTGTAGAGAATGGCAGCGATACAGGCCGCTCCCGCACTCGGGCATCAAGTACATCTGATTTCAACAACATCTAGCAGACCAACCTAGTCTCGTTTTCATCAACCTGTTCAAGGGCGCGATAGGAAAGGAAGGGGTAGGCCTCCTGTCCATCTGCTTAGACTGGAATTATATTGCTGGCTTCAGTTCTCCATTGTGGCTCCCTCTCCAAACATTAACTAACAGCATGATTGTCACAAGGTAAACCTCGATTCTGTTGCTCTTCCTACGATACTTAGATTTAACTTTTGTTAGCGGATATGTGATTATTTATATTGGCATTTACTACCACAACACCTGGCGCTCCCAGGACTTTCTATTCTTATCTCAACAGCATTACGACGATATATCGAACTTCACTTCTTACAGCGTCTACAACCAGAGCTTGATATTGAATCTTGATCTTACAATTAACGATAATCTCGTCGAGGCAATTGGAATACCTTGGCTAGCTTGTAGCTATGTTTCTTCCTTGATCACCAACAACGCTGAATTTACTACGAACTTTGTGCACATGTTTCTCTGGAACAATTGGGACATTAAAGTTGGGTGGGCTTTCTTCACTGCGGCCAACGTCAAGCGTGCTTTGAAACCTTTAACGTACTTTTTCTGGAAAGCCACCGGCAAGCGAACTGGAGAAGAGAAAGAAGCATTGCGAAATAACCCACTGATCGACCCTTATCACAAGGCCATGGTTGACCATGAAGAAGCTCCTGATTCTTGGTATTTCTTTGCCTTCGCTGCTAGTTTCGTGTGTGTAATGGTTTGTTTATATGTCCTAGATTCGACACTCCCATGGTGGGGTCTGATCTTTGTGATGATCGTGTTGTGGCTTAATATGCTCTTACTGGATTCCAGTTCAATCTTTCAAGTGTTTCGCAGACTATTGGAGGCTATTGCTTCCCCAGGGCTCCGCTTGGTAATGACCCCTACCATGCTTGTAGGATGTAGCTGCTTGTCCAAAGCGAATATGTACTTCACGATCTTTATATTTAATGCTGTCCAGCAGGGGCAATATCTTCTTCGGGATTTGAAACTGGCTTAGGAAGTCAAGTTATCGCCTAAAGCAACATTCACTACTAAAATAATGGGCTGTATCCTTGGCGCTATCCTCAATTACATCATGATGGAGAGGTGAGCATTTCCAGGAGCACACCATTTCTTTCACTAATATCACACAGCATTGTCGCTAATCAACTTCTAATTCTCCTCTCCATTGAAGGGATATCCATCTAGTCAGGAGTCAATATTCAAAGTCTCAACTAAGCAGCCATCACCTGGTCCATGGCCCCAAAAATGTTCTCCGTCGGC
>Ga0247734_1001122_pt1 | contig 21000 bp, 24 predicted proteins | sample UWRJL103311B2_FD_180933 | JGI IMG/M metagenome (GOLD analysis project Ga0247734, IMG submission 180933) | Plant litter microbial communities from Arlington Agricultural Research Station in Wisconsin, United States - UWRJ-L103-311B-2 | ecosystem: Environmental > Terrestrial > Plant litter >... | reverse complement strand
ATCGGCGCTTTTGGTGGAAGGGGTGGGGCGAGGTCTCCCACGGTCTGTACTGTTGCTGCAGTCAGATGCGATTTGTTCGTCCCACCACCCCTTCAAGTCTAACCATACAAGCGAATTCATTCGCGAATGGGGCGTGATTGTAGATACTAATGTGTCGGCTGTACTGACCTCTTCGCGAGCAAGCTCGCTCCCACAGGTGCAGGATTTTGCAGACATTGCGCTGATCTGTAGGAGCTGCCGAAGGCTGCGAAAGCATTGCCTCTGACACACCGCTATTCGCAGCCTTCGGCAGCTCCTACAAGTCTCGTGCGTCAGAGATACGCCGTCTCAATCCCCATCCGCTCATTCATGCATTCTTCCGAGCCGGTCTCGAACTCGCGGCAAATCAGTGGCCGCTTCTCGTAGATGGTGCACATCATGGTGTTGCGATCCAGCGCCGCGCACCAGCCGTCGTCCAGGCGCAGCATGACTTCGCCACCCCAGTCGTCGTGATCGATGAAGCGTTCAGGCACGCCGGTGTCGGTGATCAGCATCACTTCCAGTTGGCAGCAGCAGGCCGCACAGGTTGAGCACGTGATGGCTGTTTCTGTGGGGATTGTATTGAGCGGGATTAGGGTCGACGTCATAGGCGCGCAGTGTATGTCAGTGCGTGTCCCGGGTGTGGATTGCCTGACCAGCGATTGATCGACCCGCCAGCCATTGCAGTAATGGAAACACCGCCGCCCAGATCGCCGCCAGCAACAGCAGGCTGGGCCACATACCCATCGGCAATTGCACCCCCGCCAGCTGCGAACCTGCGTAATACGACATCGGTCCACCTACCGCGCCCAGTAAACTGGCACGCCACCAGGGCTTTGCCGTCCAGGCCAGGCAATGGTTGAGCGTTGTGGCCAGCACCGGCCAGAGCACGATCAGCCACAGCGGGATCAGTAAACCTTCGTGACCGAATGCAAAGACACCGAGATGCATCAGCGCGCTGTCGAGCAGGATGCCCACGCTGGTTATCCACAGCAGTAATCTGCCTTCCGCTGCCCCTGAACTTATCCACAGCAGGTGAACCGCCAAAACACCGATGGCCAGCAGTAACCAGAGACTGTTGCCGCCCATCACGCAGGCGAACCAGCCGATCTGGAACAGCACGGCATTGGCGATTTGCTTAAGCATTCAGGCGGCCCAGCAGGGGCAGTGGCTGCGCCGAAGGTTTGGCCAGCAGCAATTGCGCGGTGCCGATGGTGCGCTCCAGGAACCCGCCCTCGCAGTAACACAGGTAAAACTCCCACAGCCGCAGGAAGTAGTCGTCGTAACCCAGCTTGGTCAGCGCGCCGTGGGCGTGGCGGAAGTTGTCATGCCAGATGCGCAGGGTGCGCGCGTAATGCGGGCCGAAGTCTTCCATGTGCAACAGGTTCATGTCGGTATCGCGGGTGACGATTTCGAGCATTTTCTGCAGCGACGGCAGGGCGCCGCCGGGAAAGATGTGGCGCTGGATAAAATCGACACTGCGCTTGGCCTGTTCGTAGCGTTGATCGCGAATGGTGATCGCCTGCAGCAGCATCAGGCCGTCGTCCTTGAGCAGGTGCGCGCATTGCTTGAAGTAGGTCGGCAGGAACCGATGGCCCACCGCTTCGATCATTTCGATGGACACCAGCTTGTCAAACTGACCGGTCAGGTCACGGTAGTCCTTGAGCAAGAGCGTGACCTGATCCTGCAAGCCCAGCTGCGCAATACGCTGCTCGGTGTAGGCGAATTGTTCTTTCGACAGCGTGGTGGTGGTCACCTTGCAGCCGTAGTGCTGCGCGGCATAGATCGCCATGCTGCCCCAGCCGGTGCCGATTTCCAGCAGGTGGTCTGCGGGTTTGAGCGCGAGCTTCTGGCAGATGCGCTCAAGCTTGTTCAACTGCGCCTGCTCCAGCGTGTCGTCGGGGCTGAGAAACTGTGCCGCGGAATACATCATGGTCGGATCGAGGAACTGCTCGAACAGATCATTGCCGAGGTCGTAATGGGCGGCGATGTTCTTCTGCGAACCTTGCCGGGTGTTGCGGTTCAGCCAGTGCAGGCCCTGAATCAGCGGGCGCCCGAGCCTGGCCATGCCGCCTTCCATGCCGTCGAGCACGTCGAGGTTGCTGACGAACACCCGGATCACAGCCGTCAGGTCCGGCGACGTCCAGTAGCCATGAATGAAGGCTTCACCTGCGCCGATCGAGCCATTGCTGGCGACCATGCCCCAGGTGGCCGAATCCACAATCCGGATTTCGGCCTGCAGCGGAGCGCCCTCGGTTCCAAACACGTGACGCTCATCGCCCTCGTTGATCACCAACTGGCCTTTGCGCAGTTGCGCCAGCTGACGCAGCACACCCCGGCGCAGAAGACTGGCCGTCAGGCTGTTGGTGCCGAGATTGGCAGAAAAACTGCTGCTACTGCTTTTCATGGCGCAGATCCTTGGGTTGCGTGGCGGCAGTGCGGTATTCGCCTTCGGCAGCCTGATGAAGAGAGAGAGGGGTGCGCTTGAGCAGCAGGCGCAACGCTTGCCAGTAGATCGCCAGACAGGTCTTGGCGGTCATCCAGGGAAAGGTCAGTAAATAACGGTGCAGGTTGTGGCGATTCAGTTCCTGGCGTTGCAGGTTCAACGTCGCGTCGAAAATCTTGAAGTCGCCTTGCCAGTCCGCCATGTGCACGCCGAGGCGAGCGTCCGGTGGGCTGAAGCTCATGCGGTATTCCAGATCCCTTGGCAGGAACGGCGAAACGTGAAACGCCTTGGCCACTGCAAAGTGCTGATGACCTTCGCCATTGGCGGGCAGTACGTAGTGGTAGCGCTCGCGCCACGGGGTATTGGTGACTTCACAGAGAATGGCGGCCAGGGAGCCATCGGCTTCGTGACAATAGAAAAAACTCACCGGGTTGAACGCCAGGCCCCAGCTGCGCGCCTGGGTCAGCAGGCAGACTTTGCCCAGCGGTCTGCGCCCGAGCGCCTCGCTGATGCGTGCACGCACGGCCTCGATCAAGGGCACGCCCTGGCGCGTGGATTCACGCAGGTAGTCGGTCTCGCGAAAGGCAAACGGCGCCCAGCGTCCCTTGCCTGCCAGCGGCGACAGCCCCAGCACCGCGTCCTGCTCGTCCAGATCCAGGTACAGCAAACCGATCCGGTAGCGGAAGTCATGGGCGCGGGGCGCGAAGCGGCGATGGGCGATCCAGCCGCTGTACAGGGCGCTGTTCAAGGTCAAAGGCTCTCCCCGAAGGCTTGAGCGACCCGCAGCCCGCTGACCACGCCATCTTCATGGAAACCGTTGGCCCAGTAAGCGCCACAGAACCAGGTGTGATGAGCGCCGTTGAGCTCTTCCCAGCGTGCCTGTGCCGCGACGCCCGCCAGGCTGTATTGCGGATGGGCGTAACTGTAGCGGGCCAGAATCTTGTCCGGATCGATGGCGTCAGTCTGGTTGAGGCTGACGCAAAACGTGGTGTCGCTGTCGATGCCCTGCAGGATGTTCATGTCGTAGGTCACGGCGGCCATTTGCTGGGTGCCGCCGAGGCGGTAGTTCCAGCTTGCCCACGCCAGCTTGCGATTGGGCAGCAGGCGGGTATCGGTGTGCAGCACCACATCGTTCTCGGCGTAGGGCAGGGCGCCCAGAATGTCCTGCTCGGCGGCGCTTGGCTCGGCCAGCAACTTCAGGGCCTGATCGCTGTGGCAGGCGAAGATGACTTTGTCGAAGCGTTCACTGCCCGCCGCGCTGTGCACCGTCACGCCGTGTTCATCGCGCTCGACCTTGTGCACCGGGCAGGCCAGGCGGATGCGTTCGCGAAATGATGCAGTCAATGGTTCGATGTAGCGACTGGAGCCGCCTTTGATCACGCACCACTGGGGCCGATTGCTGACCGACAGCAATCCGTGGTTCTTGAAGAAGCGCACAAAGAACTGCAGCGGGAAAGCCAGCATGTCGGCCAGCGACATGGACCAGATCGCCGCGCCCATCGGCACAATGTAATGCTCGATGAAGCGCTGGCCGTAACCATGGCTTTGCAGGTAATCGCCCAGGGTGGTGTGTGGGTCGATGCGCTGGCTTTCGAGGTCGGCCAGGGCTTCGCGGTTGAAGCGCAGAATGTCGCGCAGCATGCCCCAGAACGTTGGCGATAGCAGGTTGCTGCGCTGGGCGAACAGGCTGTTGAGGTTGTTGCCGTTGTACTCGGTGCGGGTCTTGGGGTCGCACACCGAGAAGCTCATTTCGGTGGGCTTGAACCCTACGCCAATCTGGCCCAGCAGCTTGATGAAGTTCGGGTAGGTCCAGTCATTGAACACAATGAACCCGGTGTCGATGGCGTGATCTCGCCCGGCCACGTTAACGTCGACCGTATGGGTGTGCCCGCCGATCCAGTCGGCGGCTTCGAAGACGCTGATGTCATGCGTGCGGTTGAGCAGATAGGCGCTGGTCAACCCGGCGATCCCGCTGCCGACGATGGCGATTTTCATTGCGCGTCCTTGTTCTGCGAGCGGGCCATGCGTTTGCCCAGCGCCAGTTGCAGGCGGGTCGGCAGCAGCGCCAACAGGCGCAACGTCAGGATGAACGGGGCGGGGAAGGCGATCTCCATCGGCCGACGTTTACGCTGCAAACGCTCGGCAATAAACGTGGCTGCTTTGGCGACCGGCCAGCGCATCGGCATGGGGAAATCGTTTCTGGCCGTCAGCGGGGTATCGACGAAGCCAGGGCTGACGATGGTGACGTCGATGTTTTCGTGGGCCAGGTCGATGCGCAGTGATTGCAACAGATAGCGCAGCCCGGCTTTGGAAGCGCCGTAGGCTTCGCTGCGGGTCAGCGGCAGGTAAGTGACCGCGCTGCACACCCCGACAAGATGAGGTCGGTGCCCGTTGCGCAGCAACAGCAAGGCTTCCTGCATGCAATACGAGCTGGCCAGCAGGTTGGTGCGCACTACGCGTTCGATCAGCGCCGCGTCAAAGCTCTTGCTGTCAAGGTATTCACAGGTGCCCGCATTGAGAATCGCACAGTCCAATGCGCCCCAGACCTGATTGATGCGTTCGCCAATACCGGTGACTTGGGCGTTGTCAGTGACATCGCCCGGTGCCAGCAATACTTGCCCCGGAAAGCGCTGATCCAGCGCTTCGAGCGGCGGCAGGCTGCGGGCGGTGAGGGCGAGTTTGTGACCGGCCTTGAGCAGTTCTTCGGCCAGCGCCAGCCCGATCCCGCTGCTGGCCCCGGTCAACCAGATCCGTTTGACGTCTGTGCTGTTCATCCCAGTCTCCTTTTCAGCCAGGCAATCAGCCTGCCCATGACCGGCAAGTGCTCGTACAGCAAAGCACCGGCGTCGAAATAATCGCGGTGTTGGTAAACCTTGTGTCGCCACAGCAGGTGCGAACAGCCGTCAACGCGGATCGTGCGGCCGGTGGCCAGGCGCGGGTGCGAATAGCTCATGGTCCAGCGCAGATAACCGTTTCCGGGGGCGACTTCATCAAAGGCGTAAAAGTCGAAATGCAGGTGGCTGGCGTTGGCGTACAACTCGCCGAAATAGCGCTGCATGTCCTTGATGCCGCGAATCTGGTGCAACGGGTCGGTGAACTGCACGTCGTCGGTGTACAGCGTGTTCAGCCGATCCAGCGTGTGTTTATCCAGCGCGGCAAATTCCCGCGCGAAACAGCGCAGGTAATCACTCATCGTCCAGCGCCTCGGCGGGCTGCAGATGCGGCAACGCCTTGAAGGCGGCGAGCGCGCGGGCGCGGCTGCTCTTCAGGTCGACAATCGGTTTGGGGTAGCTGGCGACGCCGAACAGCCCCCCGGCAGCGGCAGGGTTGTGCACTTCTTTTTTGTTCAACCCGGCCAGCTCTGGCAACCAGTGCTTGATAAACAGGCCCTCGGGATCGAACTTTTCCGACTGAGACAGCGGGTTGAAGATTCGGAAGTAAGGTGATGAATCTGTGCCGGTGGACGAGCTCCACTGCCAGCCGCCGTTGTTGGCGGCAAGATCGCCGTCGATCAAATGCTGCATGAAAAATCGTTCGCCTTCGCGCCAGTCGATCAGCAGGTTTTTGGTCAGGAACATCGCCACCACCATGCGCAGGCGGTTGTGCATCCAGCCGGTTTCCAGCAGCTGGCGCATGGCGGCATCAATAATCGGCAGGCCGGTGCGTGCTTCCTGCCAGGCTGCCAGCTCTTTGGGCTCCTGGCGCCACTGCAGGGCCTCGGTTTCCGGGCGGAAGGCGCGGTGCCGGGAAACCCGTGGGTAGCCCACCAGAATGTGCTTGTAGAACTCGCGCCAGAGCAGCTCGTTGATCCAGGTGACGGCGCCGACGCTGCCGGTTTCGAACTCGCCCTGATTGCTGTTCAGCGCGGCGTGCAGGCATTGGCGCGGCGAAATCACCCCGGCGGCCAGGTACGCCGACAGCTGACTGGTGCCCGGCTTGGCGGGCAGGTCGCGCTCGTCCTTGTAGTAGTCGATCTGTTGATCGCTGAAGTCCGCCAGCCGTCGCCGCGCTTCATCTTCGCCCGCGGGCCATAGTGCCTGCAGGGTTTTGGACGGGGTCGGGAAACCGTCGACCTGCTGTGGGATGTCGTCGCTCTGAATCGTCAGCGGCTTTTGCTTTTTCGGCTGGCCCACCAGGGTCGGCATGGCGTGATGCATGCGGGTGTAGCACACCTTGCGAAACTGGCTGAACACCTTGAAGTAGTTGCCGGTTTTGGTCAGGACAGTGCCCGGCTTGAAAAATAATTGGTCCAGATGGCTGCGCCAGTGCAGGCCAGCCTGTTGCAAGGCACGCTCTACCGCCCCATCTCGGCGGCTTTCATGGATGCCGTATTCTTCGTTGGCATGCACAGTCTGAATCGCATGCTCATTGCACAGCGCGAGCAGCACTTCGGGCGCCTTGTCCCAGGTATCGGCCTGGCGTATCAGCAGCGGCACGTTCAATTCATTCAAGGCGGCGCGCAGCTCCACCAGATTGCGCAGCCAGAAATCCACCTTGCACGGCGCGTCGTCATGGCTGAGCCATTGCGCCGGGCTGATCAGGTACACGGCCACGGTCGGCCCCTGCTCCAGAGCTGCACTCAGCGCGGTGTTGTCGTGGACGCGCAGGTCGCTGCGCAGCCATAGCAGTTGCATAGTCATTCCTTGAAAAGATCCAGTAGCTGCAAGGCGGCCAGCGCGCCGATGGGGTCCTGGGCCAGATGCAGGCCTTCGATCTTGCTGATTGAGTCGCCCAGTTCATCGCTGTGGATGCGCACGCTAGTGCCCGCCAGCACAGTCGGGCAGGGCACGTTGCTCAGCAGTTTCGAGAGCTGCGCGGTATTGAGCGCTTTGCTTGAATACAGCAACACGGCCCGGGGCTTGAGGAATTCGGCAGCCAGTGCCAGCTCGCCGTTGGGCAAAGGCCAGTCGAAGACCTCCACCGGGCAGTCGGCGGCGCTGATCAACCAGGCGCTGAGCCACAGGTGCGGCTCCATCGGCAGGTCTGAATGGTTGACCAGCAGCACCGGGGCGCCGCTGACCTGGCGGTTGTTGTGGTAGATCCGCGCGCCCAGCTTGCTGCGCAGCCAGGAGTAGAAGAACGTGCGCTCCATCTGCCCGCCGAACTGGCCCTGCCAGCGGCTTTCCAGCTCAGCCAGCAGCGGCATCAGCAGCTGTTCGCAGACGGTGCGCGGCGGGTACAGCGACATGGCTTGGTTGAACAGGTCATCGACTCGCCGTTCGGCCAGTTCGCCGATGGCTTTGCTCAGGTTTTGCTTGAGCGCGTCCCAGTCACTGCCGGGGACATGGGTGTCGGGCTGGCGGCTGTCGATGAGGTTTTTCACCTGGCTGACGGACACGCCGCGGTTGAGCCAGGTCAAGATGTGCATCACCCGCTGGACATGAGCGTCCGAGTACAACCGATGACCTTTTGGAGTGCGATGGGGCACGATCAATCCGTATCGACGCTCCCAGGCGCGCAGGGTGACCGCGTTGACACCGGTCTGGCGCGAGACCTCGCGGATCGGCAGCCATTCTTCTGCCATGAGCGGCACGTTGTCGGGCACTGGGTGACTGATCTCATTCATGGGTTAGATCGCATTTCGCAGGCTGAGATTTTCCGGATGTGGCTGCATGTAAACCTGCAGCGCCACATAGGGGTCAGGGTGTTGGCGGAAGTGGTGCTTGAGCAGGGTCAGCGGCACGATCAAGGGCACGATGCCTTGATGGTATTGGCTGATCAGTTCCTGGATTTCCTGCTTGTCCGACGCGCTGATGGTCTGTTTCAGATAACCCGTCAGGTGTTGCAGGACATTGGTGTGGGTGCGGCGGGTCGCGGGTTTCTTCAACGCCGCCATCAGGTCGCTGAAGTACTGCGGGGCAATCTCATTGGGGTCGCTGCGCCCCATGTTGCCCAGCAGGTTGCCCAATGCCTTGTATTGCACCGGGTCGTTGGCCATCAGTTGGTATTTGTAGCGGGAATGGAATTCGGTCAGCGAGCGACGAGTCAGCCCCGCCTTGAGCAGGTCCTGCCAGGCGGCGTAGGCGAACACCCGGGTGATGAAGTTTTCCCGAAGTACGGGGTCGTTGAGGCGGCCATCCTCTTCAACCGGCAGATTCGGATGGCGCTCGCAGAATGCCTGGGCGTAAATGCCGCGTCCGCCGCCGTCCACCGGGGCGCCTTTTTCGGTGTACACCTTGACCCGCTCGAGGCCGCAGGAGGGGGACTTCTGCATAAAGATGTAGCCGCAGATATCGCTCAGCTCGTCGGCCATCTGCACGCCGTAATCGGCCAGGGCCTGGGTCACGTTCAGGTCGCGGTTCACGGTGCCGACAGCTTGCGGGTTCTGGCCGTCACCCACCAAACGGATAGGCTCGCGGGGGATGCCCAGGCCGATTGCCACTTCCGGGCACGCCGTGACGAATTCGAAATACTCGGTCAGCGCGCGAGTGCACAAATGGGACTCTTTATGGCCACCATTGAAACGCACCTCGGCGCCCATCAGACAGGCACTGATACCGAGTTTGGGTTTATGGACTGCTGAACCTTGCATCGCGAACCTCTGAACAAAATTGTACAGAGTAAATTCGCTGTACAACTTAAGCCCATCATAGGTTCGTGGGTGTACAAGTCAAATCATTTGTATAGGGTTTGTATGAGGTATTGGCAGGCTCAATCGAACCGGTAGGAGCGAACTTGTTCGCGAGGGGGCAGGTGCAGGCGCTAGAAAATTGTTGGCTGCCTAACCCTCTCGCCAACAAGTTGGCTCCTACAGGTTTTCCCAGACAAAAGTGGGTGCCTCATTTCCAACCCATCTTCCACGCCTCGGCATTCTGCAAGGTCTGCCAAGGCAAACGCTCACTGCGTTGGGTCAGTACCGCCTGCAGTTCGATTTCCAGCACGGTGCCTTCCTCGTCACGAAACAACTCGGTGACCAGAAAGTGTTTCTCGCGGTTCTGGGGCAGGGCTGCTGTCCATTTCGAGAGCAGCAGCTTGCGTGGGTTCAGGCGATTCAATTCAAGTGCTCCATCAAGCGCCGCGCCGCTTCCTGACCGCTGAGCCAGGCGCCTTCAACCCGGCCTGACAGGCACCAGTCGCCACACACGTAAATGCCTTGGTCGGGGTCGGACAACGCGCCCCATTCGTGGGCCGCAGCGGGGCGGGCGTAGAGCCAGCGGTGGGCCAGGCTGAAGCTTGGGGCTGGCATCGCGCAGCCGAGCAATTCGGCAAAGGCGCCATGCAAATGTTCAATCACCGCCTCCTTGGGCATGTCCAGATGCTGGCGGCTCCAGGCGCTGGTCGCGTGCAACACCCAGGTGTCGAGGTTTGAATCGCGACCCGGTTTGCTGCGGTTGCGGGCCAGCCAGTCAATCGGGCTGTCCTGCACGAAGCAGCCTTGCAGCGGGGTGTCCAAGGGGGTGTCGAAACCCAGCGCGACGGCCCAGGTCGGGTCCATTTTCACGCTGGCAGCCGCTCCGGCGAGTTTGGGCGTGGACGCTAATAAAGCAGTCGCCTGAGGCGCTGGAGTGGCGATGATCACGTGGCTGAACGGGCCATGGCTCTGGCCTTCGGCGTCCTGCAGGTTCCAGTGCTGTTCGCCGCGGAACACTTCAGTGATCCGGCAGGCAAAAGACACTGGCAAGTCGCCCAGCATGGCGCGCGTGATCGCACTCATGCCCGGCGTGCCCACCCAGCGTACTTGTTCGTCCGGCGAAGGGCTGAGCTGCCCGCCGTGAAAGTTGTACAACAACGGTGTCCATTGGGCGGCACAGCCTTCAGCCTGCCACTGCTGAACCGCGGCCATGAAGCGCCGGTCGCGAGCGGTGAAATACTGCGCGCCCAGGTCCAGCGAGCCTGCATCACTGCGTTTGCTGGACATCCGGCCGCCGCTGCCACGGCTCTTGTCGAAAAGATGAACGGAGTGCCCGGCGGCGCTGAGCGCGCGGGCGGCGGAGAGTCCGGCGATGCCGGTACCAATGATTGCGATGGGTACAGTCATAGGGGCCTCGTTACCTTGTCTGCACAGACTACGCCGTAGTTAAAACCTGTACAATATTGTTTTTTGGTATAACTTGCTGCGATCTCATGCGGATTCGCAGCGTCTGTCTCGTACGGCACGAGCCTAAAATCCGATACCTGATGAGCTTGAGCAACTATCCGAACGGGTGGTTCGCTTCATGCCCCCGCAGGTTTGGCCTATTGTTGTTGCAAGGATGTGATGTTGAAGATGCCGTTAGAGATGATCTGCATCCAAGAACACAACCGGCCATAAAAAATAGACTACGCAACGCTCCCGAACGCCACGCAAGGAAACCTGCCATGCACATATTGCTGACCGGCGGTACTGGGTTGATAGGGCGCCAGCTCTGCCAGCGCCTGAGCCAACAGGGACACCAATTGACCGTCTGGAGCCGCAGGCCCGAGGAGGTCCCGCGTCTGTGCGGCGACACGGTGCGAGGCGTTGCGCACTTCAATGACCTTGGCGATCAGCCGGTGGATGCGCTGATCAACCTGGCAGGCGCGCCCATCGCTGATCGTCCCTGGACCCGCAAACGCCGCACGCTGTTGTGGGACAGCCGCATCGGCCTGACCGAGCAGCTACTGGCCTGGATGGAGCAGCGCGAGCAAAAGCCCCAGGTGATGATCAGCGGTTCGGCGGTGGGCTGGTACGGCGATGGCGGCGAACGTGAGCTGGATGAAACTGCCCAGCCGGTCAAAGAGGATTTCGCTAGCCATTTGTGCGGCGCCTGGGAAGAAACCGCGCAACGCGCCCAAGCCCTCGGGGTTCGGGTGGTGATTATCCGCACCGGGCTGGTGCTCTCTGATCAGGGCGGTTTTCTGCAACGTCTGCTGCTGCCGTTCAAGTTCGGCATGGGCGGCCCGATTGGCAACGGTCGGCAATGGATGCCGTGGATTCACATCCAGGATCAAATTGCCGCAATAGAATTCCTGTTGAACCAGAGCGACGCTCAGGGGCCCTATAATCTTTGCGCGCCTTCACCTGCGCGCAACAGTGACTTCGCCAAGGCACTGGCGACGGTGCTTCATCGGCCAGCCTTCATGCCGTTGCCCGGCCTAGCGTTGAAAATATTGATGGGCGAATTGTCAGTCCTGTTGCTCGGTGGCCAGCGTGCCCGACCGGCGCGCCTGGAAGAGGCGGGCTTCAGTTTCAGATTTACTCAATTGCATGACGCTTTGAACGACTTATTGAATTAGGAACCTGCATGACCGATCACGCCCTGTTGCTGGTTAACCTGGGGTCGCCAGCCTCGACTGCTGTGGGCGATGTCCGCAGTTATCTCAATCAGTTCCTGATGGACCCTTACGTCATTGACCTGCCGTGGCCGGTGCGTCGGCTGCTGGTGTCGCTGATCCTGGTCAAGCGCCCGGAGCAGTCGGCCCATGCCTATGCATCCATCTGGTGGGACGAAGGCTCGCCATTGGTGGTCTTGAGCAAGCGCCTGCAGCAGGCCATGACCCGTGAGTGGACCCGTGGCCCGGTGGAGTTGGCCATGCGTTATGGCGAGCCGTCCATTGAAACGGTGCTCACGCGCCTGGCTTCCCAAGGCATCACCAACATCACCCTGGCGCCGTTGTATCCGCAGTTTGCAGACAGCACGGTGACCACGGTGATCGAAGAGGCCAAGCGCGTGGTCAAGGCCAAGTCGCTGAAGGTCAACTTCTCGGTGTTGCAGGCCTTCTACGATCAGCCGGAGTATGTGCAGGCGCTGGTCGACAGCGTGCGCCCGCATTTGCAGCAGCCTTATGATCACTTATTGTTGAGCTTTCATGGTTTGCCTGAGCGCCATTTGCTCAAGCTTGACCCCACCCGTAACCACTGCCTCAAAGGCCCGGATTGCTGCAAGACCGCGCCGCCCGAAGTGCTCGCGACTTGCTACCGCGCGCAATGTATCCAGTCGGCAGAAGCCTTCGCCAAACTCATGGGCATCCCGGATGGCAAATGGTCGGTGTCTTTCCAGTCACGGCTGGGCCGCGCCAAGTGGATCGAACCCTACACCGAAGCGCATCTGGAAGAGCTGGCCGCTCAGGGCGTGAAGAAATTGCTGGTGATGTGCCCGGCATTTGTCGCCGACTGCATCGAGACGCTGGAAGAGATCGGCGACCGTGGCGCCGAGCAATTCAAGGAGGCGGGGGGCGAGGAGCTGACACTGATCCCTTGCCTGAACGACGACCCGCACTGGGCGGCGGCATTGAGCAAGCTGTGTGAGCGGGCGCCGTTGATGTTGTAAGGCATGATTCTGTAGGAGCTGCCGAAGGCTGCGAACGACGGTGTGTCAGGTTTCGCAGCCTTCGGCAGCTCCTACAGGTTCCAGGGTCTACGGCAACTGATCATCCAGATGCTTGTTCTTCCACCCGTCATTACCCGGTAACAACAGGTTCAACGCGATGGCGGTCACGGCGCACAGGGCGATGCCTTTGAGGCCGAAATCGTCCGGGCCTGTGCCAGTGCCGATCAGCACACCGCCAATACCAAACACCAGCGTCACCGAAACGATCACCAGGTTGCGCGCTTCGGCCAGATCGACCTTGTGACGAATCAGCGTGTTCATCCCCACCGCCGCAATCGAACCGAACAGCAGGCAGAGAATCCCGCCCATGACCGGCACCGGAATGCTCTGCAGCAGCGCGCCGAACTTGCCGATAAAGGCCAGGCTGATGGCGAAGATCGCCGCCCAGGTCATGATTTTCGGGTTGTAGTTCTTGGTCAGCATCACCGCGCCAGTGACTTCGGCGTAAGTGGTGTTGGGCGGGCCGCCGAACAGACCGGCAGCCGTGGTGGCGATGCCGTCACCGAACAGCGTGCGATGCAGACCTGGCTTTTTCAGGTAATCCCGACCGGTCACGCTGCCCACGGCAATCACGCCGCCGATGTGCTCGATGGCGGGCGCCAAGGCAACCGGCACGATGAACAGAATCGCCTGCCAGTTGAATTCCGGAGCCGTGAACGCAGGAATCGCCAGCCAGGGGGCGGCGGCAATTTTCGCGGTATCGACTACGCCGAAATAAAACGCCAGGGCGAAGCCCACCAGTACGCCAGAGATGATCGGCACCAGGCGGAAAATCCCTTTGCCGAAGACCGCCACGACCAGCGTGGTCAGTAGGGCAGGCATCGAGATCCACATGGCGATCTGGTACGGGATCAGCTCGGCGCCGTCACCGCTCTTGCCCATCGCCATGTTGGCGGCAATTGGCGCCATGGCCAGGCCGATGGAGATGATCACCGGGCCAATCACCACGGGCGGCAGCAGGCGGTCGATAAAACCGGTGCCTTTGATCTTCACCGCCAACCCGAGGAAGGTGTAGACGAAGCCTGCCGCCATTACACCGCCCATGGTCGCGGCGAGGCCGAACTGGCCTTTGGCGAGGATGATCGGCGTGATGAAGGCAAAGCTTGAGGCCAGGAACACCGGCACCTGACGGCCCGTGACGATCTGGAACAACAAGGTGCCCAGGCCGGCGGTGAACAGCGCAACGTTAGGATCCAGCCCGGTGATCAGCGGCATCAACACCAGCGCGCCGAACGCCACGAAGAGCATCTGCGCGCCTGACAAAACCGTGCGCCAGAGTGGATCGTTGAACTCGTCCTGCTTCATTACGCGTCCTTCTGCTTGGTGCCGAAGATTTTGTCACCGGCATCGCCAAGGCCCGGAATGATGTAGCCGTGTTCGTTGAGGCGTTCATCGATCGACGCGGTGTAAATGATCACGTCGGGGTGGGCGGCTTCGACCACCGCGATACCTTCTGGCGCGGCAACCAGCACCATGGCGCGGATTTCCTTGCAGCCGGCTTTTTTCAACAGGTTGATCGTGGCGACCATCGAACCGCCGGTGGCGAGCATCGGGTCGATGATCATGGCCAAACGTTCGTCGATTTCCGGGACCAGTTTTTCCAGATAGGTGTGCGCTTCCAGGGTTTCTTCGTTGCGGGCCACGCCCACGGCGCTCACCTTGGCGCCCGGAATCAGGCTGAGTACCCCGTCGAGCATGCCGATACCGGCGCGCAGGATGGGTACCACGGTGATTTTCTTGCCGGCGATTTTTTCGACCGAGACGGTGCCGGCCCAGCCTTGGATGTCGTAGGTTTCCAGCGGCAGATCGGCGGTGGCTTCGTAAGTGAGCAGCGAGCCAACTTCCTGAGCCAGCTCACGGAAATTCTTGGTGCTGATGTCGGCGCGGCGCATGAGGCCGAGTTTATGGCGGATCAGCGGGTGACGGATCTCACGGATAGGCATAGGAATAAAGCTCCGGCGGAGGGGCAAAAAAAACGGCCTAGGTTAATCTATTCAGCTGGTACTGTCCTACACGGCGTGCGGCGTTTTCGGACGAATCCTGACACGTTAGTCCAGAATTGCTTGCCCTGACTTCTGCGGATGCGTACCTTTGCCCGCTTTTCTTACACTGCCCCCTTTGGAGAGCGTCATGTCTGCTGATCTCGAGCATATCCGTCAAATCATGCGCGAGGCTGACTGCCTGTACACAGAGGCTGAAGTCGAAGCCGCCATCGCCCGAGTCGGTGCGCAGATCAACGCCGAACTGGCCGAGCGCAACCCGGTGGTGTTCTGCGTGATGAATGGCGGGCTGATCTTCACTGGCAAGCTGCTGACGCATCTGAACTTCCCGCTGGAAGCGTCCTACCTGCACGCCACCCGTTATCGCAACGAGACCAGCGGCGGCGACCTGTTCTGGAAGGCCAAGCCGGAAGTCTCGTTCATCGACCGTGACGTGCTGATCATCGACGACATCCTCGATGAAGGTCACACCCTCGGCGCGATCATCGACTTCTGCAAACATGCAGGCGCCCGCGCCGTGCACACCGCCGTGCTGATCGACAAAGACCACGACCGCAAAGCCCGCCCGGACCTGAAAGCAGACTTCGTCGGCCTGCCGTGCATCGACCGGTTCATCTTTGGTTATGGCATGGATTACAAAGGTTACTGGCGTAATGCGGCGGGGATTTATGCCGTGAAGGGGATGTAATTAAAGCGTTGACGAAACCTCTGTAGGAGCCAACTTGTTGGCGAGGCGGTGGATCAGACGAACTGCCTCGCGAACAAGTTCGCTCCTACAGGGTCGCTTTCATCCGGCATGCTAAAGTGCCAGCCCAGTCCTTGCGGGAAGTCGACATGATGTTCTTGATCCGTAGCGCTGCGCTGGCTCTGCTGTGCACGTTGCCGTTGGCAGCGCCTGTTTCAGCGGAGCCAATGCACGCGCAGTACCTGCCGCCTGATGATCTCAATCTGCGCGAAGGCGAGCCTGAACAGCAGCAATTGCTGCAGATCACCGAATATTCGGTGGTGGTGGGCAATCAGCGTCAATCCAACCAGACCCCCATCCCGGTGACGTCGCCCGTGTTGCTGCGCCTCAAAGGCAAGCCGATGAACAAAGGCGCGACCATCTCCGAAGTACTGATCCATTTCGACAGCGAAAGCAAAAGCCTGAAGAAACCGGTGTTCGACGACAAGACCCGAGTCCTGAATCTGTATTACCCGGTGGCGCAATACCGCACGCTGATGGACCTGCTGCGCAACGAAAAACTCTATTGTCAGTTCCTGAGCTACGCCAACGGGCATGTCTGGGCTGATTTGCACACCGGCGCCGTGCGTTCTCGTTGAGCCTTGAGCGGGGCCGGGGGTAAACTGCCCGGCGATTAACCTTTCCGCGATCCTGTTGGAGCACGCAATGCGTAAAGATAAGAAGCAGTTGATTGGTGACGAAATCGGCGATGAGCAGGTCAAGCAGTTCCTGGCGTTCGAACCGGTTGATGCTACATCGCCGTCGCTGCACAAGCTGATCAAGGCTTACCGTGGCCTGCGGGTCGATGATTTCGAGCGTTTCCTGGTGTTCTTCCTGGAAGCAGGCTACGACCTGGACGGCAAGGACGAGCACGGCAATGACTTCATCGCCACGATCAAGGATCAGCGCAACGCTGCTGACTACATCGAATTGATCGAGAAAGCTCGCGGTTAAGCCTCTGCTTAAAACCGTCAGCCATAAAAAAACGCCCCGAAGGGCGTTTTTTTATGGGGCAACGATCAAGCGAAGCTTTGTGGTTCGCTGTGTTTCTCAACCAGTTCCAGGCGTTCGTTGTTCTGGGTGCTGACGCGCTCGTAAAGCGTGGCGTCGGTCTCCAGAGCCTTTTCCCGCGCCGGGAATATCTCGTTGAGTTTGGCGGCCCAGGCACCGTGGGTTTTTTCCGGGAAGCAGCGTTCGATCAGGTCCAGCATGATCGAGACCGTCACCGATGCGCCAGGCGAAGCACCCAGCAGCGCGGCCAATGAACCGTCCTTGGCCGACACCAGCTCGGTGCCGAACTGCAAGACGCCGCCTTTCTTCGGGTCCCTCTTGATGATTTGCACCCGTTGACCGGCCACTTCCAGACGCCAGTCTTCAGCCTTGGCTTCTGGATAGAAGCGACGCAGCGATTCGAGACGTTGCTCCATCGACTGCATGACTTCACTGACCAGGTATTTGGTCAGGTCCATGTTGTCGCGGGCTACCGCCAGCATCGGCTTGATGTTGGCAACGCGCACCGAAAGCGGCAGGTCCAGGAACGAGCCGTGCTTGAGGAACTTGGTGGTGAAACCGGCATACGGGCCGAACAGCAGCGACTTCTTGCCATCCACCACGCGGGTGTCCAGGTGCGGCACGGACATGGGCGGCGAACCCACGGCGGCCTGGCTGTAAACCTTGGCCTGGTGATGTTTGACCACTTCCGGGTTGTCGCAACGCAGCCACTGGCCGCTGACCGGGAAGCCGCCGAAGCCTTTGCTTTCTTCGATACCGGACATCTGCAGCAACGGCAACGCCGCGCCGCCCGCGCCGAGGAACACGAACTTGGCGTCGATTTCACGGGTGCTGCCGCTGTTGACGTCCTTGACGGTAACGCTCCAGCCAGCGCCTTTGCGGCTCAGGCCAGTGACACGCTTGCAGTATTTGACCTGGGCATCAGGTGTGCTGGTCAGGTGCTTGAGCAACTGGTTGGTCAGGTTGCCGAAATTCACGTCCGTGCCATTCATCACCCGGGTCGCGGCGATCTGCTCATCGGCGGGGCGGCCGGGCATCATCAGCGGCATCCACTCGGCAAGGGTGGCCTTGTCTTCGGTGTATTCCATGGACGAGAACGCATGGTGCTTGTGCATGGCTTCGAAGCGGGTCTTGAGGAAGGCAACGCCTTTCTCGCCCTGCACGAAGCTCAGGTGGGGCACCGGGCTGATAAAGGACTTCGAGGAGCCGAAGGTGCCTTGTTGGGTCAGATACGCCCAGAACTGTTTCGAGACTTCGAACTGGGTGTTGATCTGCACGGCTTTCTTGATGTCGATGGAGCCATCGGCGCCCGGCGGTGTGTAGTTGAGCTCACACAGCCCGGCGTGACCGGTGCCCGCATTGTTCCACGGGTTGGAACTCTCCGCAGCGCCTGAGTCCATCAGCTCAACGACTTCCAGCTTGATGCCGGGGTCGAGCTCCTTGAGCAGTACGGCGAGGGTGGCACTCATGATGCCTGCCCCAACCAATACCACGTCGACTGCTTCGTTATGCGCCATTAACGCGTCTCCAAAATCTGCTGCACCAAATTGACGGCATGCGATCCCGAGGGCAGATGCCTGGTCGCGGGGCTTTGTTCAAAGTTGTGCCCCGATACCATGGCCAGGATCAGCATGTCCGATTCTTCGCAATTCTTCGCATTTCAACGGAGGCCACTGAACGGACATGAATGAGGTTCATCAAGGCAGCATGAACGCATTTTTCAGTCAGGTCAGCCATTCGACTATCGTCAAGGCTTCCGGTTATGCAACCAAATCCGTAGTGGACAGGCTTCAGGCTCCGGTTGTGGAGACTGCGCAGCAGCGCTCGATCCTGTGCAATGGGGCTGGGTGAGATGCTAATGGTGCATTTACCAACGCGTAACTGTTCATTTGCTCGCCACACTCTTGTGAAGTAGTGAAACCCGTTTTTTCACGTCCTTTTGGGAACGTGAATCTCAACCTCAAAAAGGGCTGCACGTTGGCAGCACCGGCAGATCACTGCATGCAGGTTAAGGCGTCGAGGGGCAGCAAAGGTTCGAAAAGTTTCGAGCTTTCAGCGCCGACCAACGAGCACATCTGCGTGCAAATGACCTGTGTGGGCGGCTCTCTGTGGGCGTAACGAAGGCGCTAATCCGGGGATTAGCCATGCTGCGAGGCCCGATCAGGAGACGTCCTTATAGTCGGGCGAAGATTATCGGGGAAGAGGGTGAAAGCCGCAAGAATTAAAGGTCTGTGGGGCGGTTGCGCTGCTCACTGGATACACTCGACCATTTTGAAACGACGATTGCTATTGCGATGCTGGGGGATATTCCTGCCTGGCATGCAGTACTGTCAGGATTTCGATCCGGTCTGTTACTTGGTATACAACGAGATAGTTGGGGTGAACCACGATTTCCCTTGTCCCAGGCATCCGACCATGCCGATACAAGTAAGGATGCTATGGGAGGGCAGTTGTTGCTGCTTCAATGGCGGCGTTCAGATCCATCGCCGCTCGGGCGTTGCGTTCGCCAATGTAAATCAGGATCTTGCTCAGGTTAAGCCTCGCCGCTGGGCGCCATTCAACCAGCATTCGACATCTTCCGCTGCGCCTCAAGGAGCTCACGCATTTCGGCCATCACCTGATCATGAGGGATGTTGGGGCGAGGGTCATCGATGGCTGCTTGTACCTGCGCACGAAACCACTGGTCATAGCTGGATGCCTGCTCTTCGGTTTCAAATTCCGAAACGATAGGGGAAAGTTGAATACTCATTCGGAGCCTCCTTTTTGATCAGGAGATTTTAGACTCTCAACGGCCAATTGTCTGTGTTCACTTTTAATGAAGTTTGACTGCGCGTCTCTGGGGCCTTCCACGGCGTGTCAAGTCCACTCAATCGCGCGCTACTCACGCCGCATACAGCCGCAGTCGCGACGAGCGCTCAGGGCGCGGGATGACGCGGGCGCTGTTGGGCAAAGGGTTGCCCAGCCAAGAGAGTTTCTGCTCGGTGATTTCCACCCAGTCCTGACCTTGTGGCGCCTGGCGGCATTGTTTGAACGCGTGACAGATACCGCTGGCATCCACGCGAGCGTAGTGGCGGTCGTTACGGCGTGAATCGAACAATGACCAGAGAAAGTCCATCGGGGCTGCTCCTGTGGGGATGAGCACAAGCTTGCAAGACTCACGTGACATCGTGATGACGGCTGGGTTGCTGAACCATTGCATGTGCGCAATGGTCCGATTTTCAACTGGTTGGCGGTGGCTGGAGGCCGCTATACTGCGGCATATTTTGTGCCTGGCCCCTGGAGAAATGAGCATGCTGCGTCGCATTTTGTTTGGTTTGCTTACTGTTAGTAGCCTGACGCTGGTCGGCTGTGCCCACAGCCCGCAACAACTGAGTCCGCAACCCAAGCTGAACGCCCAGCTCGCTGCTGTCGGGCGCGGACAGCCGGTAGTGGTGCGCGTAGTCGACGGCCGTCCTGGCCCGACGCTGGGCACTCGCGGTGGCATGTATCCGGAAACCAGCGCGGTGAGCGTTGCCAGCGCCGATGTATTGCCGAAATTGCAGGCTCAGGCTGAAGCGGCTGTGCGTCTGCTTGGCTTTACGCCGTCATCCAGCGGTAACGGCCCGACGCTGACCGTGACCCTGGCTGATCTGAAGTACCAGTCGCCCAAAGAAGGGCTGTACGTCACCGAGGCCACTATCAGCTCGACGTTCCGCGCTGACGTGCAGAACAACGGTCGCAGCTACTCGGGCCGTTACGCCGCCTCGCTGGACCAGCGCTTCGGCATGGCACCCAATCAGGAAACCAATACCCGTCTGGTGAGCGACGTGCTGAGCGACGCCCTGACCCGTCTGTTCCAGGATCAGACCATCGGCAGAACGCTCGCACAGTAATACAGCGGTTGTAAAAAAGCCCGGTTCTCGTGAGAGAAGCCGGGCTTTTTTGTGGGCGATGTCCCGATCAATTGTAGGAGCGAACTTGTTCGCGAGGCGGTAGATCGGTTTACGCAGGCCCATCGCCCTCGCCAACAAGTTGGCTCCTACAGGGAGTCGCGGTTAGGCAATCAAGCCGCCTGCTGATAAAACTCCAGAAAACTGAACCCGGTATGCAGGTCCAGGTCCGGCAGGTCGTGGTGTTGGTGACCGCCGAGGGCGCAATAAACCAGCCAGTGGCGGTCCTGCACGTTGAACGCCAGGCCATTGATCAAGTCTTCCTGCTCGTCGCTGGGAGCGATCAGATAGAGGCGGTCCTGATTGTTTGCATGCAGCATGACAAGCTCCAAGAAAGGGTCGAGGTCGTGCCTCGAAGGAGCCATACAGTGCCTGTATCAGATGACGTTTGAGTGACGGTGCGAGAAATTGTCAGACAAAAAAGGCGCTCATCAAGGAGCGCCTTTTTTGTACCGATTGTCCCGTCCTGAATAAGGTTTACACCTTCTGACCTTTCCTCAGGAGGATTCAATGGATTCGGGCAAAAGGCGCAGCCAGCGCGACTACACGCTAGCCTTTAAATTATCGGTCGTAGACCAGGTTG
>Ga0247734_1001121_pt1 | contig 21006 bp, 17 predicted proteins | sample UWRJL103311B2_FD_180933 | JGI IMG/M metagenome (GOLD analysis project Ga0247734, IMG submission 180933) | Plant litter microbial communities from Arlington Agricultural Research Station in Wisconsin, United States - UWRJ-L103-311B-2 | ecosystem: Environmental > Terrestrial > Plant litter >... | reverse complement strand
TTGGGCCGTTTGGAATGATGAAGTTTATGGTTTGTCCGCCAATGCTGGAAGTATTGAGGGAATTATAATTATATCCGATGGTGAAATTGGCGTTCAGGTTTTGACTGATCTTTTTGGATGCGCGGCCTATTGCATCCAGGTTAAACTGGAAGGAGTTGAATTCATTACGGTTATACTGGCCGGTGTTGGCATTTGCAGTGTAATAGGGGAAATAATTGAGCTCCCTGTCGTTGAAGCTGTCAATGCCTCCCCGCAGGGTAAATTTGAGCCAGTCGGCCGCTGTGATATTGACCTCGGAACTATTGATAAAGCGGTTCACCAGGTCGTTGTTGGTCATTTCGTTGATCACCCATAAAGGGTTATTGAATCCGGGATTGTTGCTTGCGCCGAGATAATTGCGGTATGTGCGCTGTCTGTCGGGAATGAATGCCGCACCAGGGGCCGCGTAATAGTCGCCTATATAACCAGAGTTATCAAAATCGGGCGGTGTTCTGAGCAGGCCTATCAACAGTCCTGCGTTGTTTACCCCGCGCTGCACACGGTTAGATTCTACTCTTGAATAATTGAAGCTATTGGTTATGCTCAGCCATTTATTCATCTCCTTGGTACCATTGAAACGGATGCTGGTACGGCGGTAATCGCTGCTGTTTTTGATCACTCCGTTTTGCTTGATATCTCCCAGGCTGAAGAAGTAGTTTGATTTTGCATTACCGCTGCTGATGCTCAGGTTATTGTCCCAGTAATGCCCTGTGCCAAAGATGTCGTCATAATTTTGTCCAACATAGGTTTGACGGGAATTTTTCTGCGTAATGTTGTAAAACCGCTGGCCGGTATTTTTATCCACGAAATAGGGCCCGTTCACATCGGTACCGTCTGCTGCTCCGCTGCGGTTAGCAATTTTATCTCCCCAGCTCCTGGTTCCGTTAAGTTGAAAAGCTCCGCCGGAACCCTGTCCGTAAGTATCCTGGAGATCATAGAACTGGCTTACCCGGTCAACGGAATAAGTAGATTTATAGGAAATCACGGTTTTGTCGCCACCGCCTTTTTTGGTTGTGATCTGGATGACCCCATTGGCGGCTTTTGTTCCCCAGAGTGCCGCTGCCGAGGCTCCCTTAAGTATTTGTACTGAAGCAATATCATCAGGATTGATATCGCTCAACCTGTTCTGCTGTGTTGTGCCGCTTGCGCCTTCTCCTCTGCTGGAGCCCTCTATCGGCATTCCATCAATTACGATCAGTGGATCTGTACTGCGGGTGATCGTGCTTTGTCCGCGTATCAGGATCTGGGAGGCAGAACCCGGATCGGAACCTGAAGAGCGGGAAATCCGTACACCTGAGGCTTTACCTCCAAGGCCGTCTACCAGGCTTACTTCGCCGGATGCTGCGATACGGTCGCCCTGTACTTTCGCGGTGGTATACCCCAGCTTATCTTTACTGGCTTCAAAGCCGAGGGCGGTAACTACAACTTCCTGCAGGTTTTTGTTTTCTTCTTCGAGCACGGCGTTAATCCTGCTGCGGTCTGTGATTCTTTCTTCGAGGGTTTTAAAGCCAATAAAGGAAAATACCAGGATATCATTTTTGGGGTCATTGATGCCTATGGTATAGGTTCCGAGGTCATTTGTTGTTGTCCTTAACGCTGAGTTTTTAACAGAGATGGTTACGCCCGGCAATGAGCCGCCTGATCTGTCCGTTACTTTTCCGGTTACCTTGTAGGAGGTACCCTGGGCTGCGGCTGTATTGGGTTGACAACACAGTGAGAGAGCTAAAAATGAGAATAGCCCGCATTGCAGAAAAAATGGTAATTTTTTCTTTTTCATACGCTTAATTTATATTGGTGTATACTTGGTTTTGAAACTGTGGTATTGCAGTTTAAAGGTGGGAATATCTTCCTCATCTTATCAAGAGGGAAGTCATTAAGAAAAATTATTTTTATATTCGGAAAGCAGCTGATAATTTCCGAAATTGTAGTATAGTTCAGATTTTCAGATAGTTGAATTTGATTTTTTTGGTTTCCTTACCTTACATGCTGTGCATGGTTTGCGCTGTTACCGGGAGATAGCGGCCCAAGCAGAATACCCTTGCCAGGTTCTGTAAGTATGATGCTTCTTTCATCCAGCAGGTTCCTCAGGGATGGATCGGGGAGTGATTCAAGAGGCCTGTTTTTGAGGTCAAAGACTGTGGTTTTTTTCTGATAAGTCCAGCGTACTATTTTACACTTGCAGCTGCTGTTCTCAATGGTATTGATGATCTCCTGTGTATCGCCTCCCGGACCCTGTTTGATATAAATTTCGCGGATTCCTATAATGGAATTTTTACTTCCTACATCAAAATTCCATGAAGCGGAAATTACGCGAAGGTTTTTACCCGGCTGATCCAGCCGCAGCAGGGACAGGCGGGGGGATTCCAGACCGTTTCCGTTTTGAATATAGGAATGGACAGATACCAGGTTTTGACGTTCAAACTGCATATACCCAAAATGGTCGAAGCTTGCCCCGTACCTGTTAAATGTAAAATACCCATCCTTGTATTTCACATCTACAAGATTATTGGCAACCATATGGTACCTGTTAACGTCGGAACTTCTGGCCTGGGGTGATCCGATATATACAAGCCAGATGCCGGTAAGGCTATCAATTTCAGCTTTACTGGGTTGGTAAGGGAGGATATTGAGGTCTTTTTTTATGGTTGTCCATTGACTTGAGCTCAGATACCAACCTGATGCGGTTACCGCAAACAGTACAGCGAAAAAAATGGCTGCCAGGTTATATCTCTTTTTTGTGGGTTTAAGGCCCCTGCGGGAAGGCGAATGTAAGTGACTTTCTGCAAGCAGATTTACATCTGACGGATTTTCAACGAAACCCTTTCTGCCGACGCCAAAAAGGTAGATATAACAGGAGTCTACCAGGAAGTTTCTCGGACTGGATACCATGCCATTATAAGCATCCTTGATCTGTCCGCCGGTAATATCATATTTCAGATAGGGATAACCCAGTTTAGGTGGGTTTCTTTCGGGCGGATATTCGTCATGTTGTTTTTCGGTGGCCGTATAAGGCAGGTTGTTGCTGATGATGCTGAGTTCCCTGGCAATTTCCTCATAGTTTTTCCGGTTGGTATTCCTGATCACTTCTCTTCCCGTAATCTGCTCATATTTCTTGAAAACTTCAGAAAGTAAGTAAACAATTTCTTCCTTGCCCGATTTTAGCTTCATTTGGAATTGAGTCAGTATTTGGTTGTAAGAGTTTCGTTTGGCTATACGAATATATTAAATTTCTTCATCAAATTGCCCGGATTTGACAAACATGAATTCAAGGATAATCTGAGCTGAGGGGATTGTTTGGAATTCTCAACTATTGGATTGATTTTAACAAACAGGCAGGCTGATCAGCAACCTACTTTTGTGTCAATATCACATTCACTTAATAAGTTTCAAATGACAACAACAGAAAGTAAAATCGCACTGGTAACCGGCGGAAGCCGTGGGTTGGGCCGCAACACTGTACTTGCGCTCGCAAAAAGGGGTGTTAACTCTATTTTCACGTATAATGCGGCGAAGGATGAGGCTGATAAGGTGATGGAACTTGCAGCTCAGAACGGTGCTGAGGCTATTGCCCTGAAACTGGATGGCGGCAATATCGGTTCGTTAGATGGTTTTATAGAGCAGGTAAAATCCGCATTAACTGCGGTGGGCGCCAGCCGTATCGATTACCTGATCAACAATGCGGGTATTTCACATCACAATACTATCGTGAAAACAACAGAGGAAGAATTAGACCTGCTTTACAATATAAACTTTAAAGGTGTTTTCTTTTTAACCCAGAAATTATTACCGTTGATCAATGATGGTGGCAGCATCGTCAATATATCCACCGGGCTAACCCGTTTCTGCATTCCGGAAAGTGGGCCATATGCAGCACTTAAAGGAGCTATTGAAGTTCATACGCGTTATCTTGCGAAAGAATTGGGGCCGCGCGGGATTAAAGTGAATACTGTTGCTCCCGGTGCCATTCAAACTGATTTCAGCGGAGGCGCTGTCCGGGATAACCCTGATGTAAACAAATTCGTTTCCGGAGTAACTGCACTTGGCCGTCCGGGTTTGCCTGATGATATCGGACCGATGATCGCTTCATTATTATCAGAAGATAACCGGTGGGTAAACGCCCAGCGTATTGAAGTATCAGGGGGAATGTTATTGTAGGATGGCGGGGGATTACCAGCCTGGCAACGCATATTATGATTACATTTGATACATGAAGCCAACAATCGTAAATACCTCACTGGATGATTTTTACAGGAGGAATGGTGCTGCGTTTCCGGATCGTATTGCCCGCGAGATAGGGCATTTTAATGTTTTCGAAAGTGAGAAGCTTTTTAACAAGGCAGATGGGTCACGTGTGATGCCTTATAGCAGGAGAGCTTATTATAAAATAAGCTGGTTACGCGGCAACAGCAGGGCTGAATATGCAGATAAGGTGGTAGACGTAAAGGGAAATGCACTGCTGTTTGCAACACCTAAGATCCCCTATAACTGGGTGCCGGAGAGCAGCGATCAGACGGGCATGTTCTGTGTTTTTACACCTGATTTCTTCTGGCCCGCCAAAAGTGGCGTTATGCTGGATGAGTTGCCTATTTTCCAATCCGGTTACACACCTGTTTTTGAGCTTCCGGATGATGAAGTTCCGGAAATTGAACACATTTTTCGAAAAATGTACAAAGAGATAGGTACTGACTATAAGTACAAATACGATCTATTACGCAACCTTGTACTGGAACTGATCCACTACGGCCAAAAGCTGCAGCCCATTTCAGCGCTGAGTAATTCGCAAAATGCCTCAGAACGTATTTCAGCATTATTTATTGAACTGCTTGAAAGACAATTTCCGCTTGAATCCATCCATCAAAGGCTTGATCTCCGTACGGCAAAGGATTACGCAGATCGTTTGGCAGTGCATGTCAATCACCTGAACAAGGTACTAAAGGATGTTACGGGAAACACAACGAAACACCTGATCAGTAACAGGGTTACACAGGAAGCGAAGATTTTGCTTAAACATACCGACTGGAACATCGCAGAGATTGCTTATGTCCTGGGATTTGATGACCTGGCGCAATTTTCTAATTTCTTTAAAAAGCAGACTTCCTTTACACCAACATCATTTAGAATTGAATTATAAGATGGTCAGCGTATCATTTGAATCATTTATACTTTGTAGTATTGAGGCGTAATCACAACTCATCTGAATTTGCCAAATGGCAAATTCTTACACTAATTTGTTTGATACCTTTGGATATGGAAGCACTTGTTCATTATTTACTGCAGTTCGGGCATTTGAACCAGCAGCAGATCGACCTGGTTAAAAGTAAAGGAATTTTAAGGGAATTAAAAAAAGATGAATATTACGCTGAAGCCGGAAAAATTCCCCGTGAAATCATTTTTTTAACAGAAGGAATCCTGAGGGTTTGTTATTTTACTCATAAAGGTGAAGACGTCACCAAGTATTTCATCGAAGAAAATAATTTCGTAGCTGATATTGACAGCTACAATCAGCAGATACCCTCATCGGGATATATACAAACGATAACTGATGTTAAATATATCGTATTTTCAATGGAGGCGATGCAGGAACTCTCAATGACCATTATCGGCTGGGATACCATTATCGCTAAGATCACTTCAAAGGGCCTGGCAGATAAGGTCAATAAGATCAGTTCGATGATGCCGGAAGACGCTACCGAACGTTACAAAAGTTTCCTCAACAAGTTTCCTAACCTTGCTAACCGGATTCCATTGTCATATATAGCTTCCTACCTCGGTATTACCCAATCGTCTCTGAGCAGGATCCGAAAAAAAATAAGTGGTTAAATTGCTTTTTGCCAAATGGCAAATGTTTTGATATTTTTTGTAATGAACTTCGGAATGTAATCATACAAAGAGAATCATTCAAAAAAAAATACCATGAAAAATGTAGTAATAACCGGAGTTTCAACAGGGATTGGCTATGGAACAACAGCCGTAATGATCAAAAAGGGCTGGCATGTCTTTGGCAGTGTCCGCAATGAAACCGATGGACGCAGATTGAAAGATGAATTTGGGGAAGCCTTTACACCAATCATTTTCGACGTACAGGATAACGACGCAATTCTTGCCGCATCAGAGCATGTGAGGAATTCTCTTTCCGGCCGTACGCTTGATGGCCTGGTCAATAATGCCGGCAGCTCCTTTCCTGATCCGTTACTTGTCCAGAGCGTGGCTGATTTTCGCAGGCAGATTGAGATCAACCTTGTGGGGATGTTCGCCGTTACACGGGCCTTTGCACCACTGCTCGGTGCTGACCCGGTCCTGAACGGAAGCAAGGGCCGGATCGTCAACCTTAGTTCAGTGGGAGGTAAAATGGGTGTTCCGTTCCTTGGTGCTTATAATGCAGCAAAACATGGGGTTGAGGGCTTTTCTGAAGCCCTTCGCAGGGAGTTGCAAATGGTTGGAATTGATGTGATCATCATTGGTCCAGGTTCCGTCAATACACCCATTTGGGACAAGGCAGAAAGTATATCGTTCGACCATGTTGCCGGCACCATCTGGGACAAGCCGTTCAAAACCTTCACAAACTTCATGATTAAGAATGGCCGTAAGGGGCATAGTTCCGAGAAAGTAGGAGAAGTGATCGCGAAAGCTCTGACGGTGTCTAATCCATGCTCACGTTATGCCGTTGTGCAAGGCAAATTTCAGAATTATACTTTGCCGTCACAGTTGCCAAGCCGGGTTGTAGATCGCATAATAGGTAAACAGTTCGGATTATTGCTGAAAAAGCAATAAAATTAAAAGTCATTCCGAAGCATACCCTATTTGAATATGAAAATCATATTTTTATTTAAAATCTACTGATCTTAATCAGAAAATAACTACGGAGAATTTGGATATACGATAGTCTGCCAGCCCCGAAGGTGATTGATGAAACGCTCGCTTAATCCTCCGCGGCGCAGGTATTCGGCCGTCACCGGGAGCTTTGGGATGTTATAGGTTGGGTTTGCCATTACCTGAAGGGGAAAGTCCCGCTGAAGAATACCCGCACGGCCAATCAGAACAAAATCACAGCCTTCATCCAGCAGATCTCCCGCACGCTGAGCACTCATTATTCTTCCTGCTGCGCCCAAACGTACGCCCTTTCGGGGAAGTTCGGTAAAGAGGCTGAGCATGGTCTTTCCCCTGAATGCCCCTTCATGGACTACCTGAGCCGAATCCCACAGGGCTAGGTCCAGATAGTCAATCAGCTCGCGGTTGAAGATCTCTGCCGTAACGTCACGCAGCTCCTCCAGACGGAGTCCGTAGCGTTCAATCGACAGGCGCCAGCCAATCTGGAAATCAAGGCCACAGGCCCGGCGAATGCCCTCAATCACTTCCATTGTCAGGCGTGCACGGTTCTCCAGGCTACCTCCGTACTCATCCTTGCGGTCGTTCAAATACGGGGACATAAATTCTGAAAGAATCCAACCGAAGGCGCCGTGAACTGCCACGCCATCGAACCCAGCCAGTTGAGCTCTTTTAGCGGCTGTGATGAAGCTGTCCCGGATTCGCTCCACTTCTTCGGTTGTGATCGCATTAACACCTGGAACTGTGTCTCCTGAAGCGGGAGCCGGAATTCCCCCTAGCAGGGGATTGGCACGGTGCCCGGCGTGATGTAACTGTACCGCAGACAGTCCGCCCCCCGCCCGAATGGCTTCGGTCATACGGGTCAGACCTGGCAAATGCTCATCTTTATGAATACCTAACTGGCGTGCAAACGCGATACCCTCAGCTTCCACCGTCGTGGCACAAGTCTGGATCAGTCCGTATCCGCCTTGCGCAAGCTGCTCAATCCAGAGGTGGTCGTATTCGGATGCAGTACCATCATATTCACTTTGTTGATTAGTTAGAGGTGCCAGCATGAAACGATTTCTCATGGCCGGGCCATGCAGGAGAGTAAGAGGTTTGAATAGATCAGAAACGGACATCTTTATTTGAATTTTATATTTGTTTGAACATGACAAAAGTATCATCGTTCCTGAAGAGTCTATTTTATAAGAAGTTTAAAATCTATCGTATAAAGTTCAAACAAGATTATTATTTAGTCCTGGAAGGGTAACTGAAAAAGTTCAAGACCAAACTAATAATAAAAAAAAGGCCTCTAAATATATTTTAGAGGCCTTTTTTTAGCGATGTACACCCCAGTGGTATGAATATCGGACCAGTTTGTTGAGGACTTGAGGAAACTATTATATGCTAATGTATAAATCCCCCCCAGATGTACCCTTCAAATAATTTGACGGGATGTCTTCCGATAACGCTGCATTCCTTGATATTAAGATTTTGTGCAAGTGTCATCAAATTTTTAAGGTCGCTTTCTGTAGCCGTTTCTTTTACTTCGTAACACGCCTCTTTATCAAGGATAAAATCAATCTCTTTTCCGGACTTGAGTTGATAATAGGATATTGATCCTCTATTTTGTAACTGATTGAAAACCGCATTTTCAAACATAGCTCCGCTACCGGCATCCGCTGATATCGATGCAATTCCATTATCCAGAAAGTATATCTTTTTTGCTTTAGTAATCTCTCTGTCGGGGCTGTTGGATAACACTGGAATAGTACGTATAAGGTAGCTTTGTTCCAGTAAATCTAAGTAGTTCTCTACGGTAGGTCGCGAAATGCCTGTCATGCTTGTAAGTTTGGAAATATCTAACTTCGTTCCAATCCGTACAGATAGTAGTTTTATCAATTTATAAAGATTGGCCGGATTTCGGATGTCAGATAACAGTGCAATATCAAAATTTATGTAAGAACTAATTATGTCCTGGATCATATCTTTTTTATCATCTATGGTGGGGGATAATACTACTTCCGGAAATCCTCCATAATTGATATAGGTTTCGTAATAATTTTTAATACGTTCATATTCAGATTTCACGAAAATACCGGCGTTGGATAGCGGGATATCGGAGATTGAAATGCCATTGAATGATAGCAATTCTGCAAAATTAAGCGGGTAAACCTCGAAAATTTTTTTGCGTCCTGCCAATGATTCAGAAAACATATTTTTCATATAATATGCGCTGGAACCGGTGATTATAAATTTGATATCATAAGAATCATATAAATATTTCAGGACACTTGGTAAATTTGGCGCCAACTGAATCTCGTCTATTCCGATCAATACCTTTTCATTAAAATCTGCTCCCCGTTGCGTAAGTGCATAAATGATTGATTCATAATTCTCCTCAGAAAACAATGAACGGTTATCCATCCGTTCTAAATCGAAATAATATTGCTGTCTGATGTCAGAATCATTCATGAGTTGCTTTACCAGGGTAGTTTTCCCTGTACGTCTCATCCCTGTCAATACGGTTATTTGCTTCTTGTTAAGATGTTCAAATAAAGCTTTATATATAGTTCGACTATAAAAATTCATAACTATTTTTAATGTATACATCAAAAATAGTAAAACTATTTTAAATTAAAATGAAATTTTACGATTGTTAAATGCCGGTTGATAATGGTAGTTATGATCTTTTGAAGTAATACACACAGTAATAATTGAAGCCTATCTGGGCTACTTCCGATATTTTTGGCTAGGTTTCCTGCTTGTGTTAAATACGGCTACGATTAGGATATCGTTAGTTTCTGATAAATTTTGTATACGATAATATATGGAAAGACATCGATTTTACTTTCTCTACAATTGAGTTTTTTAATCTGGTAGTGCTCTGGATTTTTAGAAATAAGTTTGATCTGCTTTTCAACCGATCGACTAAAACGATCACCCAGGCCTTCTAAGTGTTCTTCATACCATTGGTAAGCTTTTATGTATTCGCTTTCAGCCGCAGGATGGAACCGAATATTATAATCCATTAGCCTTTCTTTGCTAATTTAGCTTTCTGTTTCACCTCTTCCCAGGTTGAGGTTTTAACATTACCTGACTCATACTCATCAAGGCGCATGTCAAGTTCCTTTAGGAAATCTTTATCTTCCCATGAGTTGATCTGCTCATTGATTTCATCGTCAACCATTGTGTATATCGCTTTCACCTTCTTTTCGCCGGCATAACGGATATAGTCATATAATCTGACCCCAATTGCTGTAGTTGCCACAGTTACTAAGTTCTTAACCAAAAATACGCAATATCAAAGTTAAAGTCAAATAGTGCAATCAAACTAATTAGATAGAACAATTTTAAAAAACTAAAACGGCCTCTAAATATATTTAGAGGCCGTTTTTGGCGATGTAAACCCAATAGGATTAATATCGAATCAGTTTGTTAAAGAATTGATGAAATTGGTCAATATATATAGGATGACACTTTAGTTAAGCTAACCACTCATCAGATGTGATTGATTGGTGGATTGACAGTAGCTAAAGAACAAGAGTGATTTTTACTCTTGAAAATGTAACGAGGGCGAAAAATATGCATATTCGCCTTTGATTAGATAACGAAGGCGCATAGTGCCCTTGTTCAAATATAATATGGCATATTATCCTGAAAAACCTTTCAACGATCGACCTTCCTTGCCACCAAAGGCTGAGATTGAAACTGTGGAAATACTTAAGAAAACTATTTTTAGCAAGTAGAGCGCTATCAGAATTAAAAGGCGCAATCACTAATCTACCTAATCCGACATTGTTTATTGACACTATCTATTTGCAGGAAGCTCAGGCAAGTTCGGCTATTGAAAATATTATAACTACGCAGGATGAACTTTTTAAGGCATCTATTTCTGATAGAAAGATAGAAAATTTTGCGACCAAAGAGGTGATTCACTACAAAGATGCGCTATGGTATGGCTTTCAACAACTAAATAAGCGACAGGTTTTAAATACCAATTTGTTTATCTCTATTATGCAAATCATTAAAGAGAACCAATCTGGAATAAGAAATACTCCTGGAACGAAACTTTCCAATCCAGCTACCGGACAGATAATTTAGACCCCGCCAGAAGGGGAGCACATTATAAGAGAAAAACTTAAAGACCTTGAAGACTTTATTCATACTGAAGATGATATTGATCCATTGATAAGATTAGCGCTGATTCATTATCAATTTGAGGCTATACATCCGTTTATTGATGGAAACGGACGGACCGGACGTATAATAATACTATTATATCTCAAATTAACGGGATTATTGGATCTACCAGCACTCTACATGAGTGAATACATCATAAAGCATAAACAAGATTATTATTCAAGCCTTCGAAGGGTAACTGAAAAAGGTGATTGGAAAAGCTGGATACTTTATATGCTTGATATGGTAGAAGATACAGCTATAAAAGGCCGTGAGAACGATTAATGAGAACTATGGGTGAAAGAATCCAAAAGGAACTGCCAAAATTATATTCTAAAGATCTGATGGAGGTGTTATTCAAATTACCTTATACCAAAAGGGTATTTCTGGAACAGGCTGGATTAGGTAATCTAAAAACTGCAGGGAGCTATTTAAATGAATTAGAAAAAACAGGTATTCTAAAAAGTGAAATGGTAGGGAAGGAAAAGTTATATTTAAATACTGAATTGATGCAAATATTAAAGAGATAGAATATAAAGAAATAGCCTGGTTTATTGGCGAGATTATTTTGAACATATCTTCTTGTAAGACAAAAAAAAGGCCTCTAAATATATTTAGAGGCCGTTTTAGCGATGTACACCCAATAGGATTCGAACCTATGACCTACGGTTTAGAAAACCGTTGCTCTATCCAGCTGAGCTATGGATGCGTGTTTCCCTGTTAGGAGCGCCAAAGATAGGATTTATGCGCAATATCAGCAAATCTATTTTCAGATTTTCTGTAGTCTAAGCTTCTTTCAGCGGCAGGACTTTTTTACCCGGATTCATGTCGGCATAATCTAAAACCATATTCAGAATATAATCATTTGACGGATAAGGTTCTATGCAAGACTTCAGCGTTTCCATATCTGTCACATCTGTATGAAAGGCGACGTAACCCATTCCATAAAACTTGCCTTCTTCTACCCAAAGGCAGCTCTGTTCATCATCATTTCTGCCTGAGTCGATCAGTGCAAAAGAGGGTAGAGTAGATTTCAGATGTGCAATTGCTGTTTTTACGCGGCTATTATAACTATATGGATGCTCCAGTCCCTGGCAGGCTCCGTGGCAATTGCCGGCATCAACTGCCGTGCAGGATGATCTGTTCTTCTGGATGAAACACAGCTTTTCACATAGTGTATGCTCGGAGATCATTCCTTTTAACATGCTTTGTCCGGCAAGTATACTGTTAAATGTAAACAGCGCGTTGGAGTTCTTTTTATACTTATCGATGCCCAGTCGCATATAGCCTTTTTGATCTTCAAAAGAGTACAGGGCGTATTTTTGCTCAAAACGTTTCAGTGCCCTGTTATTCTCGGGCCAGTGTTTCTGAATTTCTGCGGCTTCCAGGATCAGTGCCATCAGTTCGGTACCACAGACCGTAAAATCTATCTCATGAATGTTCTTCAGAAATTCCTGTCTTTGTTTTTTGATGCTGTTACCCGAAAAATGTGAACATACCCTTTTTTTAATATTTACCGCTTTACCAATATAAATCACCTTGCCCTTGTTGTCCTTAAAGTAGTAAACACCGGGGTTTGGCGGCAAGGCATCAATGGCAGCCCTTGACAGGTTTGGAGGCAGTACCTGTTCCTTTGATGCTTTATGCAGTGAAAGTGAGATCAGCCCTTCGCTATCGTTTTCCAGCAGGAGGGAGAGCAGAAGAGCGGTAGCTGCAGCATCACCGCCTGCCCGGTGACGGTCATTTAACGGAATGCCCAGCGAACTGCATAGTTTCCCAAGGCTGTAGGAGGGATGCCCGGGAATGATCTTTCTGCTCATACGTACGGTACAAAGTTTTTTGGCGGCCAGTACAAAACCATTCTGGGCAAGCTGGTGCCTGACGAAGGAAAAATCGAAATTCACATTATGGGCAACGAATACCTTGTCATGCAGCATTTCATATATTTTAGGGGCAACTTCGGCAAACAGGGGGGCGGCCCGCACCATCTCATTACTGATGCCGGTCAGGCTTTCTATATAAAACGGGATTTCCTGTTCCGGATTGATCAGGGTTTCAAAGGCATCAATAACTTTTGAACCATCATGAACAAGAATGGATATTTCCGTTATCCCATTGCCGGAAGCGAAACCGCCGGTCGTTTCGATATCTACTACTGCGTACAACATTTATCAATTGATATTCAAATACAAATGTGCTAATAAATTTAGTAATAAAAATGATTATTAAAATTATTCTCTAATGGCATGTAAATGGTATAGATGAAAATGAAATGGGGATAAATAATGTCTAAGAAAATATTGGCGGTGGATGATGATAACGACATTCTGGATGTTATCAGGATTATACTTGAAGATGAAGGTTACGAAGTTTTTACGCTGGCTAACGGAAAACAGGTGTTTGATTTTGTGGGTGAAACAGACCCGGACCTGATCCTGCTTGACGTAATGTTGGGCGGATTGGACGGCAGAGATATTTGCAGGGCCTTAAAAGAACACGAAGTGTTCAAGAAGATCCCCGTGGTCATGATCTCTGCAAGCCATAATTTAAATAACCTGTTATTAATGCCGGGAGCGCCGGATAACTTCCTTGCTAAACCATTTGATATTGATCGTTTGGTGGATATGGTGAAGGCCCAGCTGGCTGCCTGATCAGAACTGTACTAATTAATATATATAATCGTACTAAATTCCAGAAGATTTATCCTAAAACGGTATCTATTGCTATTGGATTGCTCAGCATTTTATGAATAGGGCATTTATCAGCAATCTCCAACATCCTTTTCCTCTGCTCAGCAGTTAAATTACCGGTAAGCTCAATTTTACGGCTGATCTTTGTTGAAGCACTCATCTCTTCCTCTTTACAAATAGTCAGATGAATTTTTACACCTTCCAGGGGAATCTGTTTTCTGTCAGCATACATCTTGATGGTAATTGCAGTACAACTGCCTAAGCTTGCCAGCAACAAGGCTCCCGGTGTCATCCCTTCGTCTTTTCCTCCAACTTCTTCAGGCTCATCTGCATAGATGAAATGTCCTCCCGCATAAACTTTAGTCAGGTAATTTGTATCACCTAATTCGGTGATTGCCGTAAGCTGATTCTCATCCATTTGAAATGCTTTATTTTTTTAGATTTACAATATATAATTTTATTTATGGAACCACCAATAATAAATGAACGTGTGCTGGCACTGTTGTCTTTTAAGGGAAAGGAATACACCGCATCTATTTCCCCCTTTATGAACTGGCTCAGGCCTACCGTACTGAGCGCCGAACCGGGAGCACTTGCCTTCAGTTACATTGTAAGAAAGGAAATGACAAATCCGGCAGGAACGCTGCATGGTGGAGTTACTGCAGGGATCATGGATGACCTGATCGGGGCAACAGTTTATTCGCTGAATCTTCGTGATCCGTATACCACGATCAATAATGCCATAGACTATTTTGCCACAGCTAAGGAGGGCGACCTGATCATTGCGCGCACTGCCATTGTAAAACGCGGCAGAACGATCATCAATTTACAGTGTGAACTGACCCTTTCCGCTAAGGAACGGTTGATTGCTAAAGGTTACTCTAACGTGCTGAAAATAAATTCACACAGCTAAAATGATATAGCTTTGGCAAACTGAAATTTGTTAACAATTACATGTTGTCAGCTTAAGATTTACTGAACATTTGAAGAGCATATTTGTTATGGTAAATGAACTAACCAGATATGAGTATGTTAAGTAATTATCTCAACTTTGAGTTTGATGTACAGGGTAAACCTGTGACAGGTTTTTGCATGAGAATTCAGGACGATTTTCATGAAACCTACGCGGTGATAATGGATGGATACCATTCGTTTTGTGTTTGGCTGGATAAGCCATCCTCAACATGGAGGTCTTCAAAATATGTAAATGTTGAGCCTGGTGTTCTGGAAAAGATCATCAACCATTTAAATGTTCATCAGCTAGCGTAGCTAAATTCACATAAAAAGGGTCCGTGCCAAATCAGCACGGACCCTTTTTCATCAGCATCTATTTGCGATATTCCGTCTATTTGTGAAAGAATACATATGCAACGAAGACTGCTGCAATGATTCCGGCAAGATCCGCTATCAATCCAAATGGAATGGCATAACGTGTACGTTTGATGCCTACAGAACCGAAATACAGGGCTACAATGTAAAAGGTAGTATCGGCAGAGCCATTAAATATGCATGATAAACGTCCTACAAAGGAGTCAGGGCCAAAGGTCTTCATCGTATCTACCATCATCGCCTTGGCGCCGCTTCCACTGAGTGGCTTTATTATCGCTGTAGGCAGCGCAGGAGTGAAATCTGTATTTACACCTAACTGTACGAAACACCAGGTAAATCCGTCAACAATATACCCCAGAACACCTGAATTTCTGAGTACTCCAATGGCTACCAGCATCCCCACTAAGTAGGGAATGATGGTGATGCAGGTGGTAAATCCTTCTTTTGCACCTTCTATAAAAACCTCATATACATTCACTTTTTTGCGTACAGCACCCAGAATAAAGGCGATGATGATTGAAAACAGGATAAAATTGGAGGCCACTTTTGATACTACCTGGATCTCTTCCTTGCTTAAATAATTGCTGAAATAATAGATCAGTGCGGCTATACCTAAAGTAATGCCGCCCAGCCAGGAGATCACAACACGGTCAAACAGATTAATTCTTTGTTTGATTGCAACGGCAATGAGCCCTACTACGGTGGCTACATAGGTAGCGATCATACAGGGAATGAATATGTCTGAAGGATCAGCCGCCCCCAGAATTGCCCTCTGGGCCATAATTGCCAATGGGATCAGCGTAAGGCCTGATGTATGCAGCACCAGGAACATGATCTGTGCATTGCTGGCAGTTTCCTTATCGGGATTGATTTCCTGTAAACTTTTCATGGCTTTTAATCCGAACGGGGTAGCTGCATTATCCAGGCCCAGTAAATTAGCAGAGAAGTTCATTACCATATGTCCCGTTGCAGGATGATTTTTTGGTACCTCAGGAAAAATGCGGCTAAAGAACGGACCGATAATGCGTGACAGGAAATTGATCGCTCCGGCTTTCTCACCAATGTTCATAATCCCGAGCCAAAGGGTCATGATACCTATAAGTGGCAGTGCAATATCCATTACCCCGGTTTTGGCAGATTCAAATGTGCCGTCCACGATCAGTTTAAATATTTCTGTATCGCCAAAAAAGATGAGCCTGATGAGGGCAACCACAAAGGCGACCACGAAAAATGCAATCCAAAGATAATTTAATGCCATTAATTTTTAGTTTGAAGTTATGAATGTAAAAAAAAGGATCTGTATTCATGAGTATACAGATCCTTTTTTTAACTATGTACCGTTCTGCCGGTCTTATGGTTTATCATCAGTAAGTTCAAAACCCCATGTTTTTCCTTTCTCAGTTGCAGGTATGCCGCCTGTCATCCATACCGGTGCTTTGGCACCTTTTAAATAATAATCAAAAAACTGCTGTTCCCGGATCTGGATATCTTTTTTATTCTGGCGAAGTTCAAGATTATGGGCTTCATTGTTATAATTTAATAACCATGATGGTTTTCCGAGTCTTTTCAATCCGGTGAACATTTCTATCCCCTGGTACCATGGCACGGCCCCGTCAGCGTCATTAGACATGATCACCACGGGTGTACTCACTTTGGGAAGGGAGAATAACGGTGAATTTTCAATATACAATTCTGGTTTTTCCCATAAGCTTGCACCGATCCTGCTTTGTGTTTTTTCATACTGGAACTGGCGGTTTACGCCTGTTTCCCAGCGGATACCACCATAGGCAGAGGTCATATTAACTACCGGGGCACCTGCCCATGCTGCGGCATACATATTGGTTCTGGTGATCAGGAAAGCAACCTGATAGCCTCCCCAGCTCTGTCCCTGGATACCGATTTTGGTACCGTCTACCCAGCTGTTTTTCTTCAGTGATTCTACGCCTGAATTGATGAATTCTTCTGCAGATCTTCCGGGATAACCTTTTTCGTAGCTGATGTCAGGCGTAAATACCAGGTATCCGTTACTTACAAAATAAGAGATATTGAGTCTTGAGCGGGTAGGGGCCGGCGGAATATAATTGTATAAACCTTCTGAAAGTTTTTCATAGAAATAGACGATCATCGGATATTTCTTTGCCGGGTCGAAGTTCTCCGGTTTATATAAAATGCCTTCTGAGGGATATCCTTTTGGCGTTGTCCATTTTACCAGTTCTGCTGTGCCCCAGTTATAGGTTTGCTGCTGCGGATTGGTATTGCTGAGTTTAGTTTCAGTCTTCAGATCTGTAGATACATATACATTTGGTGATGAAGTGTAACTTCCTTTATCATAAATATAACGCTCGGCACCTTTGGCCTTTATCAAATTTGAAAACTTAAACTTAGCAATGACGGCAAGTTCAGGATTCTTACTGTCACCGGCATGTGTTCTGTAAAATCCGTTCTCTTTAGTATCGTTGTTAAAGGCAGAGAGCCATATATCATCCTTCCGGGTAATAAAACGCGCTTCAGGGTCAACCTGTTCGTAGCGGAAAGTGATTTTGTTTTGTCTTCCGAAGCCATTAGTGATAGTTTTTGGTGCAGATTTCCCATCCGGGGAGAAGCTCCAGATGTCGTATCTGTCATAGATCAGCACTTGTTTATCTTCTTCTGTCCAGCCGGCAGTACCATATGCTGACGGATCATCAGGTACATCATTATCCTCGTCAGCAAATTTAACCTTACTGTCAGTATTGAGCACTGTTGTTTTTCCGGTAGCAATGGCATAAGTAGACCACAGGGAAGTTTTTTTGTCAAAGTAAAGGATGTAATTTCCGGCAGGGGAGGGCGAAGCATATCCGTCAAGACCGGAAATTATCTTTTTTCTTACACCTGTTTTTATATCTACGAGGTAATAATCACGGATAGGAGCGCCCGTCCATTGCGCTTGTACCCTGTTCCCGTAATCTGTCGAGGCAAGTACGAAGCTGGCGTCTCCTTCTTTCACGATGGTGGCTTCAGGCAGTTTGATATCTGTCAGCGGGACGATCTTAGGGTCACTGCTAAAGATATCAATTACAGTGAGGTAATTTCTTTTTGATTCTTTATCTGCATTTTTTAGTTGCATCGGCTGCAGATAATCGTCTTTATACCCCCAAACGTCTACTTTGGCGTTCTCGAAGTCGACCAGTGTAGTATCCTTTGCTTTTTTCAGGGGTGCAATGCCGAAGAATAACTTTGTTCCCTCTTTGCTGAAAGTGAGTTTTCCGTCACCGCTTACTGTCCATTTAGCGGGGAGTCCGTCAATTTCATTGTCAACCAAAACCTGTGCGGTATCTAGTGTCAGCGAGTTGTAGTAAATGCTATAATCCTTGATTTCTGCTTTTTCAGGGCTGTTTTCACCCAGGAAAGCAACCTGTTCGCCATCTTCATCAAAAATAAAGCCTTTGTAATTGCCTTTGGCATACACTAAAGTTTTTACGGTGCCTTTTTCCGTGTTAAAGATAAATACACCAGCTTTTGCGGTATTATCCTTTTTCGATCCGGGAGATGTGAAGATCAGCTGCTTGCCGCTTTTGCTGATGTCATAGTCTGTTACGTATTTGAAAGTTCTGTCAATGCCGGTCAGCAGGTTTCTCAGGACAAGGTCAGAACCCTCTTTAGTATCTTTTTTGGGCTCGTCCGGCTTAGCCTTTTTGGTAGTGTCTGCCAGCGGCTCTTTCTGGTAAACGAGAAAGTCACCTGCATTTTCGGGTATTTTAAATGATTTCACACGCGGGACCTTTGTGATGGCGCCTGTGGTAAGGTTGATAAAGCCCAGTGAATCCTTCAGCATTTCTTCGGGTTTTTTCTTTTTGATCCTTTCCATCCGGGTGGTGGCAAACTGGGGCTGGATCTGGAATGCTGCGTATTTTGAATCTGCGCTGAATTTAAGCAGTGTGCCTCTGGGCACTGTGATTTTAGTTGTTGTACTGAGGTTACTCAGGTAAAGTTTGGTATCTCCTTCCTGCGGTACAATAGTATATCCTGCCCATTGTCCGTTGGCAGACAATTGTTTAACACCAACGCTCTCCCAGGAGTCATAAACCGTATGGTTAAGCGGTTTTTTCTGGGCAAAGACAGTCGCTGCAAAGAATAGGAGGATAATAGTGAACTTTTTATGCATGGTATGAGTGTAAATTTAGATTGTAATATTATTCAGGCTTAAAAATTGCGAATTTTTATTAACAAATCCTATTTGTATATCAAATTTTACATTTTTTGAGCCGGGTGCATCACAAAAAAAACCGCCCTATCGTTAGATAAGACGGTTCTTAATCAAAAAGGAATAATTATTTATTCTTTTTCTCCTGTGTTTTTACCTGTTGCTGCTGACGCATATAATCGTCCAGGCGTGTCTGGAATTTAGACTTTTTCTTTTGTTCTTCAGGTTTTTTCTTGTTTTCCTTCAGGATATTATGAATTTTCTCGTCGTTAACCATTGATTTGATCAGGAACTGCTGTCCGAAGGTCATCATGTTGGCCAGGAAATAATAATAGTTCAGTCCGGCCGGGTACTTGTTCAGTACACCAAGGAATACGATCGGCATAATATAACCGATATATTTCATTTGCCCTGTTGCGCCTGATACCTGGTTATTAAAATAAGTGTAGATCAGTGTAGAGATGGTCATCAGTACACACATTAAGCTCAGGTGGTCACCAATAAACGGCACTGTAAATCCAAATTTGATGAAATCATCGTAAGTAGAAAGGTCATGCATCCACAGGAAGCTCTGTCCCCTTAATTCGAATAAATTCGGGAAGAAGAAGAAGAAAGCCATTACGATAGGCAACTGAAGCAGCATTGGCAAACATCCGCCCAATGGATTGACACCTACCTGTTTATACAACTTAAGGTATTCCTGCTGAAGCAGGGTGGCATTGTCTTCACCCACTTTGGCTTTGATCTCATCCATTTCTGGTTTCAGTATTCTCATTTTAGCCATGGAGATGTATGACTTGTAAGTCAGTGGTGACAGCACAAGCTTTAAGGCAATGGTGAGTACCAAAATGATCAGGCCATAGTTCCATCCAAAACCTTCAAGGAAGTTGAACACTGGTAATACTACAAACCTGTTGATGTATTTCAGCGGCCAGTAACCCATTTCTACCAGTTTTTCCAGTTCCTGTCCCTGTGCTTTTAAAACTTTAAACTGGTTGGTTCCGAAATAGAACTTCATTTTATAGTTTTGTGCAGCCAGCTGGTTGAACGGAAGGTTTACATTAGCTGTATAACCTTTTACCTCACCTGGGGTAGTTAATATCTTTACATTCACATTTGCTTTCACAAATGGATCAGCGGGGATCAGCACAGCTGAGAAGAAATGCTGTTTGAAGGCTATCCATTCGATCTTGGCTTTGTTCAGATCCTGGCTTTCATCTTTTGCAAAACTCAGGTGGTCTGGATTCTGGTCAACGTATTTATAATATGGTGCTGAATACTGCTGCTCTGCCTGTAATGATTTTTCCTGCTGCAGCAGTACAGTTTCCCAGTTCAGTGCAATGCTGTCCCTCTGGATCACCTGGTTCATACCATTCAGGTTGATATTGAAAGAAACGTCATGTGCATCGGCGGCATTTAATCCATAAACAAATTCAATGTATTTATCCGCGCTGTAATTTGCGCGCATCACCATTGAGTTGCTGGTTTGGGTGGCTGTAAAATAAAGATCATTTGTCCTGATCATTTTTCCGCCAATGTTCAGGCTTAGTCCGAACTTATTGTCATCACCGTCAAAAAGCACTACAGGTTTACCTATGTAACTTTTTTCACCTTTGATCTCTACCGATTCAATTTTACCGCCCTTATTGCTGAAAGTTAATTTCAGGGCACTGTTTTCAAGTACGCTTGTGGTAGCTGTACCGGCAATATTTCCACCGAATGGGCCTTTTAAAGCAGAAGAATCTACCACCGGAGCTGCAACAGGCTGATCAGCAG
>Ga0247734_1001120_pt1 | contig 21045 bp, 17 predicted proteins | sample UWRJL103311B2_FD_180933 | JGI IMG/M metagenome (GOLD analysis project Ga0247734, IMG submission 180933) | Plant litter microbial communities from Arlington Agricultural Research Station in Wisconsin, United States - UWRJ-L103-311B-2 | ecosystem: Environmental > Terrestrial > Plant litter >... | reverse complement strand
CATCACATTCCTCCCCCGGATCAACAATTCCATCACCACAGAAGTGGCATTTCTTGCACTCAGCAGTGCAATTGGCTCCGGGGGATCCATTAACTCTAGGGAAGCATAAATTAGTAGTGCACTTGCTAAGCGGGATAAAGAGGCTAGGGGGAGGGAGACATAAGTTAAACTTAGAAAACTAAGCAAATGATGGAGACAGGATAAGTGAAAATAGGAAGGAAAAGGTGTTTCTTACAGCTTGCCTAGATCACACTCCTCTCCGGAATCTAAAATACCATCACCGCAGTAGTGTACGATCGTGCAATTGGAGCCTATGAAAGGATGGTTAGAATGTTGGTCAACAGGAGGGTGAGTTGCGAATGATGGTTAGGAAACAGGAAGAAATGACTTACTGCATCCCGAGTCTTTCTTTCCGTTCAAGGCGCCCTGGTGACAATTAGCATAAGTATTTGTGGTGCATATCTCGGCTAGGTGACGAGATTAACAGCGCCGAAGGAATAGTTAAAATAGACAGTAGAAAGTGATTGGAGACTTACTAGATCACATTGCTCATGAGGAGGTTGGACTTTACCGTCACCGCACTCCCCTCCACAGCCATGATGGCAATCTGGTGTCGGATAGTGTGGTGGTTCGGTTGTTGGTGCTGGAGCTGCAGCAACAAGAGAGCCCGTCAGGAACGCTGTGATCAAAAATGCTTTGAGCAGCATCATGTTGTATCCACGCTAGGATTTAATGGAATAGTCAATAGTGAGAGTACTGGTAGAGATTTGAAAAAGTAACCAAGAAGTTGGGGATTGTGAAAGGTACCAACGAGATGGGAAATATGTCGATGGGGCGACTTATATCAATTTCTTGCTCTATGTTTTATTTACGTACAGTATTCAAATCCAGTGTGGGTAGATCTGCATGATTGTTGCCCGTCTTCAGCTCAAAATTTCATGAGCCTCATCTCATGACATCTCATGCATTGACAGCACATTCACATAATGTGCATTTTTCTGGGTGCAAATCGTAAGTTTCGTAGTAAAAACTTGAAATTGAATAAGACCCTTGCCAAGCTTTGGTCAGAACCATGTCATCTAACAAGCCTGGCAGCTGTCATCAGACAGTCTTTTCTCGTAAAAAGAAAAAAAGTGGCTGACTGGTTCAAACAAAAGTAAGCCACTCGAGCTTTTCAGATTTTGGCTGAACTTATACAACTAATCTGCAAACTCGGGTTGGCCTATGCATGCCAAAAAATGGAGTAAGTAAATATTAATTTGATGGACTGCAAACTTTTCATTTTCAATGTATTCTTGCTTCTATTATAAGATTACAAGAATGCTAGTACTACTGCAGATTATAGACGTCTACTCGAAACCAAATAATTTGCGCAAGTAGCGTTTATTTATCAAGAGATGTTAATTTTCCAAGCATTTAAGGCGAAAGGTGGCAGGCAAAAAAACTCAGCTCTTGTTGAAAATGACTTCTACGCTGCTTACTTCACATCAGGTTAGTAATGGCTGCACGCCTATCCAGAAAGACTGACCGAAACTTCCACCGTGTGTGGAGAAATCATGCAGGACAAAATGGAAGATTAAAAGGGCCACCTAAGAATGGATGGCATGAAACATATTAATGGTTTGTCATTTTTTCAAGAGCTCTAGCTTTCCAAGATGCGAGAAGGAGGGCAATGTATGGGAAAGAACTGAACAGGGGGTATCATTTGTTGAAGCAGGGTATATTTCAGCCTCGCAACCCCGGTTGCATATATCAGATCAAGCAGTTGGCGGGGAATACCAATGTGCCGCGGGCATGCAGGCATGGAAGAGGTGGTCTCATATGTTTCGCATGATCATCGCACTTATTCTTCATGAAGAAACAGGTGAAGAATTGACGGGGAGGGATTTCTTTCCCTAATTTCGCCTCTAGTGTTAGATGGAAATTTGGGAATGAGATAGAATAAAATTTAGAACAGTTTGCAAATAAGCAGGCTGAGAATATTGTACCATTTTCATGATTTTACTATAAAGTAGAAGAAAAGTAGAAGATACCATTAAGGCAGTCCTTTACTCATTTGAGGCGAAAAGGCTGGTATCACTTGATATGTGTTTCAGATAATGACAGTGGCGCTGACGGGCGTTGATTCATTAACAATGAGCTGAGTCGAGGAAGAGTGACGTGGATGGTCCAAATAACTGGGAGACGGGATCTGTAGATTTCTGCACAACACAGGTGAAGTACCCCACCCGTTATGTCTCGTGTCACACGGGACGAAGAATGGGGAGGACAACTCCGCCACCTTAAGAGAAGACATATACATATATATAAAGGTATATAATTCTAGGTTGTAGAGCGTATACATGTGTGCCAAGCATCACCCGTTCTGAGACAGAGGCAATAATAATCAAGCTGCATTGCTCACCTCATGAAAACAGCTGAGCAACGCCTTACGCCTAAAAAGCGATACGGATGCACACCTCGAGACATTTTTCGCTTTGCATGCCGGCCACGCTTTCTTCAATACAGTCTCCTGAGAGGGGTTGCCTGCTTGCCCGTCGATGTTCATGGATGAGAAAGATGATAACAGTCGCCAGGTGACGGTGCAGCTGCGGGTGGATATCTTCAGGCTGGATGGCTGTCCTTTTGAAATCAGAATAAACCGTCGACATATAATGCCGTGAGTGCATTTGCATAGGCAGCAACTTTCCTCTAGCATTTCACTTCGCAACTATCGTCTCGTTCAGCCCCAACCCGAGCGCCCCCGATTACTCTCACCGCCATATAAACACCGGCTGTAAACTTGCTTGCAAACTTGGGGCCTTGAGGATAATAGTTTTAAGGTTAGATAGATGCACTTTTGGTTTATCTAATGAAAGTTGCCCAAGCATATTCGGCCTCCGGGGCCAGGCTGCGGAAACGAAAACTATTTGTTCCTAGCGACCCAGCCAGTTTTTACTCCTGCAAAGAGGCAATGGATATCATTCGTATCCGACCCCTTTTCTCGGGATACGAGAGCGACATGGTAAAGCCGCTGTGGACATCTCAGCCGATTTCCCAATCGACATCCCCCCCCCCTTATTTCAAAATCCCGCCTTCGAATTTTTCGTCCGACTCGATCAGTGTTTACTCCTCAAAGGATACGGTCGATCCAATATTGAAAAGGACAAGAGCTAAAACTCCTGTGTTTGCGATCGGTCAGCTTGAAAACTCCTTGCAACGCCACTCACATGATGCGATTGAAATCCTGGCCGAGAAATACAGGGCTTTACTACCACCACGATGCGAAACTCCATTTGCTGAGGCCCCCTATCGAATAACACCCCGGAAAACACCTCGGAAAACACTCAGGAAAACCAAAAAGCAACAGAATCTACGAGATCTGGTGAATTCACAGTCGAGAGCTAGTAGTATATCAGATTCGGAGACTCTAGTAGGCTCTGAACCTCCATCTCCGCGTTCACCAACATGTCTGCAAACCCAACTCGAGAATTTCACATTTCAAGATATCTCAGGGTGGAAGCACAACACGATAGCTTGGTCCGGGTTTGAGATTCACCCAGCACTGCGATAGTTTGCTAGTTCATCAGCTCAACCGGATAACTCTGCGGACTTCTAACAATGCAAAAGAATATGTATCCGAGCATACTCAAAACTATCCTACTGTCAACACCTCTTCCCCGGTCCACTTGGCATGCAACCAAAAGTCTCGTGATCAACCTTCCCTCCAGCTTCTCCAAGGTTTGCCTATTGCTATTTCACTCTACCGGCTAGTACTACTGTTGTTTGTAAATTGTGAGTCGATTTCACCTGAGAGATGTATATTGGCTAACAGGAAAGCTCTTATTAGTCATCACACCTCGATGTAACCCACCACAGTTCCTAACATGTGCGGCTGCATATTACTGAGCAGTTTTAACCCCGCAGTAAGTTTCATGGTGCAGCACTCCATGAATATGGTTGGTTCCCGATAAGTGGAACGATCTTGAGCCCGATGAATGCTTATTATGAAAATCAATAGATACCCGACTCCATAACACTGCAGTGATCTAGAGCTGTACTGAGGGCAGATTTATACTGGAAGGTTGGAGCAAAGGCGAAGCCATGTTTACTCAAGCTATTTTTGTTCTTTAGAACTTTGAAACTTTTTCATGGCATGACAACAGTTAATGGACATCTCCATATTTGCTAAGGGGGATAACCCGGTTATATGCAAAGGTTCTTATAGTAGCCACCCTATGTAAGCAGACAAACCAATGCTGCAAATGCAAATCACGTTTTGCTTAATGGTAGTAGTAAAAGAAGTCAACACCAGGTACATACGTTTTCTATGGTTCCGAACCTTTTTCTTGCAGTGCCCCTCTCCCCCAAGCTTATGGAGCGCAGCTATATCCATGTATGACTAGATTCCTTCTAAACTCTATTCTTAGGCTAATCAAACACTCTAGAAATCAGAAGGGGTGCGTACTTCTTTTTAGAACACTTTCGAATATCGTCTTTTGGGTTCTGTTTTTTTCTCAATTTTCTTTTTTTTAGACAAGCATTTAGAAAGAATAGTTTATTTAAAACTAAAGGCATAATATAGATAGTAGTAAGTAAGATTATATCTAGTAGGTTTCTGAAATTAATCTATCTTTAGAAAGTTAATTATCTGAAAGTATAAGACTTTAGATAGGCTAAGAAATCCGCCTTTCTGATTATATAGCCCATAATACTAATAGTACTAATAATACTAATAACTAAACTTAACTTTGATAGCCCTTAGAGGTATCTCTAGATATAATTTCTAAACTATAAAATGAATGCCGCGGACGGTCACAAGGCACTATATTATACTCTCGCGGATAATAAACCACCAATAGTAAACTAGATACAAGGCGGCCCATACGTCCATTTTCGGATAACAATAGTCTTAGGCTTCTCTTTGACACCGTATTACTGTTCTCTTTCAATATTATATCGGCGGAAGAGAATTTGCTATCCTCTTAGCGTTTTTCATTACATCAACAAAATCCCAGACTCTGAATAGGAGCAATGTCACTACTCTACCTCGAACTTATGTTTAGTTAAAATAAACGTCAATGCTGATTAGTTCATTAATAGTCAATTTATACAGATCAAAAAGTCCGATTTTCTCTTGGTTTTCATTCCCTTTCCACGGATTAGTTGTCTAAATATCTCATCCCACGGTTTAGTGGTTGGCTATTTTTACATTTATTTCATTGTAGATTACGGTATACTTTCTTTCGGGTTCGGGACTGATGTCTATGATACAATAGAGTGCAAAATGTCAGAAGGTATACACAATAATACTGGTTAAGTTGCTTGATATTCTACTGAAGGGAATCTACGTGACATATATATACAAATCATGAGGCTGGAAAGTCTTGGCAATGTCCACTTATTTCCACACAAAAACCCAGCGTTTCTACCCACAGTACTAATTAACGTCTGCTTTAGAGCTGCCAATGTTACTACTAACATACACTGCATGATATAGCGGTGCCAATTGAACTTTGTACTTTGCATATCTAGTTCCTATTGTATGACGAGGTATTGAAACTGTGGAGCTGCGTGCCATTCCCAGATTTCCTCCCGTGTTATCTTAGTCTTTCCATGGTATGGCACAGCCATCATCATCACGAAAAGAATTGATTTTTAGGCCGTGGAAGACCAAGGTGCTCTCGCAGCGTGGTTCCTTCGTATTCCTGACGGAAAATCCCACGACGCTGTAGCTCTGGCACTAGCCTATCTGCAACATCATCCAAACCTTGAGGTAAATATGGCAGGACTACAGTGAAACCATCAGCCGCATCTTCCTCAAGCCAAATCGCCATCTCATCAGCGATACTCTCTGGAGTTCCAACAAAAGCAAGTCCAGAATAACCACCATAACGCCCCGCAAGCTGCCGAACCGTCAGATTCTCTTTCTTAGCAAGTTCTATTACACCAGCTCGGCTGGTTTTGCTGGCGTTTGTATCGGGAATCTCTTCAGGTAGCGGTCCATCAGGGTCAAAAGCTGATGCATCACATCCCAAGGCGATAGATAGCGATGCAATAGCGCTGTCATAGTGAACCAAACTGTCAAGATGAAGTCTCTTACTCTGCGCATCCTCAACTGAATCTCCAACGATGATCATAGCGGCTGGCAAGATCTTGACGTGATTGCGATCACGGCCAGCAACCGATGCACGGCTTTTGATATCCTCAAACAATGCCTTCGCCGCTTGCAAATCTCGGGGTGAACAGAACACCACTTCTGCAGTTTCAGCAGCCAACTGTCGTCCCGGCTCAGACTGTCCAGCCTGTACAATTACTGGCCAACCCTGAACCGGCCTAGCAATGTTGAGTGGTCCCTTTACTTTCAAATCATCTCCCTTGTGGTCCAATACGTGCATTTTCTCCGGGTCGAAATAAATGCCGCTTTTCTGGTCACGGATAAGTGCATCATCTGCAAAACTATCCCATAATCCAGTGACAACGTCATAGAACTCCCGTGCTCGCTTGTAGCGTTCACCATGCTGCACATGCTCGTCGAGTCCAAAGTTCTTTGAAGACTCAGGATTCCCGGTAGTGACGATGTTCCAAGCGGCACGGCCATTGCTGATATGATCCAGCGAGGCGAACCGGCGAGCAATGTGATATGGCTCATCATATGTGGTCGATGCAGTCGCCGCGAGACCAATTTTCTCCGTTACCATCGACAAAGCCGAAAGCAAAGTGAATGGCTCAAACGACGTGATGGTATGACTGCGCTTGAGGGCCTCAACTGGCATGTTCAATACAGCCAGGTGATCGGCCATGAAAAAGGCATCGAATTTGGCATCTTCCAGCTTCCTAATGAAATATGTGAGGTGTTTGAGGTTAAAGTTCGCGTCCGGATACGAGCCTGGGTATCGCCATGCGCCGGTGTGCAAGCTAACGGGCCGCATGAATGCGGTGAGATGCAGTTTCTTGGGTTCCGAGGTGCCATTGCTAACTTCAACTCGTACACGACTTGAGTCGTGACCCGTCGTACTTGTCCCATCAGGTGAATCTTCCCGCGACCGTTTCTGGTGGAGGCTGCTCATGGTGGGATAAGTATTAACGTTAGCAAGAGGAACAACTGACCGAACAGAACCCACTGGCACGGTGATAGATATATCTATAGATTAGAAGGATTACAAATGGTGCTTGAATCGGATCACAAATCCATAATGGGATCACGACATTGACATTGTCAGCACCAGCACCAATCATAACGCTAATAGCACGCCACAAAGATGGGATTTCGGTAGATGCTGCACGTGATATACCATTTGCTGCCATGATTACAGGTGTTTTACAAGCTTTTCTACATCCTAGAGTCTGTTCAGATGTAACTTCAACCTAGGGAGCGGTAGATATGTGCTAGATAGAGGACAAAGCTGACCATTGAAATTACCAGTGGCTGGTATCAAGACAGTCCGACGGAGCAACGGTAAGCGGGATGTCCTCATGGCGGAGAATAGCAACAACAACAAAAGGTCAATAAACTAGTCTCTTCCAACTCTTTAATCTGTTGCCATGGAAGCTCGCTGGGGCGCTCGTTCCCCCCTAACCCCTTCGCTTAACAAACTTGCTAAGCGAGGTGGATTCCGCTAGGGACCTAATTCGTGACAATCTGGTAGAAATATAGGGGATATTGGACAGATACGATTAGGATCAGGCGCGGAAAAAGGAGGTAAGGCATGGAAGTTATGTAGTTGATATGTGACTGGTCATCTATCCTGGCCCAAGGGGCCGAAATACCACGCTAGCTACCATGTGACTAAGTTCCGCCACAGTGGGCAAATGATGCTGGAGCATGTAAGTTTTATCTGATTGTGCTTATATCCAATCCGGTGTACTGTATCTGGTAGTTACTTATTGGCTGAGCTAGCCATCTGATAAATCTTGGAACGCAAGCAAGAGCCAACACGTTCACTTCACCCCTCACTCACATTGCTGGTCAGATCTAGACGAAATAGGTATGATCTAGTATTTAGAAAAGCAAATAGAACAGCGGGAAAAGCCTGGTGCTACCAGAGACATAGTTTCTGTTTAGTGATATCTGGCTACTACGGCCGTGAGTATTTGAATATGGCTTTGGCTTGATTCAACAGCACGACCTGTTCTTGATCCAGAGCTTACAGATAACAGCAGGGTAATGAACAGCAATGAACAGCAATAAGTCTTCATGTGATTGTTGAATAATGAATATTGGATATTGAGAGTCACAGTACCACCACAGTAGACTTGCAAGCAAATGAATCAACTACTCCATTGTGGAAAAACCGAGTCGCCAGTCAATCTTATCTTACAGAACAAAAGTGTAAACTCATTTGGGTTTTCCAAGGCCACATCTAGTCTTTTTTTTGGGGTGTAAATGTCCGATTTCCATATTGAATCCTTGAAAATGAAGAGATGAACCGAAGACTCCATTCACTACAATCTCCTAAACCAGAAGCATTCAACAGTGCCATTCGGCCAAGAAATTGGTTCATATCTTTTAAGAAAAGACTTGGTCGCCAACTTCAGAGGCTGTCTTGCTGGCTTCCTGGCCATAGTTCACCAGAGTTTGAATATTGGTGTCTATATCCCAAGCTCACAGCCCAGCACAAGAGGGGCCAAGACTTGAGTTTTATGACCAGTGGCGGAGACGCGAAATCTGGATATTAAGTAGAAAGTCTTTGATCCACGAAGGTTAGCTTAGCTGTCAGCATCTCGAAATTGCTGCCAACTATCTAGCTTTTTAGTGCAATGCATAAGACGTGCTCAACTATGGTAACATAGCATAATAATACGGGTTTTTGTAGTGGTGTGGATGTTCAGATGGCGAGAGCTTTGGAAACATTCAGCGATGGAAATGTCATCGTGTCCTCTTTGCCCATTTCATAATGTGATTGATGACCCGATGTAGATATGCTCGGTGTCACTACACAGTTTGGGGCAGCTGTACGTTTTCATGCGCTACTTTACCTAGGGAGTCGACAAGACGAAGGCCGAGCTCCCAAAAACATGTACTTTGCCTTTCCTCTCATTTTCAGGCTTGTTGAAAGTCCGTATTTTGTCATCTTTCTCTCTCTCTCTCTCTCACACACACACACACACTTTTTTGATATAGAGTGGTGGTTACATATCACATCACGCTCGGGTATTCTCATAACTCCCAAAAAGCATCAATAAAACTCGAAATCAAACACTCGAAATCAACGAAATATCTTGTGTTTGTTCAAGGGGTGGGTATATATACACAACATGGTATCCGCCAAAAACAAGAACAAAAGAAAAAGGAAACTCGTGGTCTGGGTTAAGGACCAATATTAAAAGGGAAGAGGCATGCTCTGCGTCGCTACCAGCCAAAAGTGTATCCCGAGACCGAAATAAACGAACCCAACGCCGAGAATGCATCCGCCATGATCTGACCCTTCCGTCCTGCTCGCTCCTATACTGCTCGCTCCCCCTAGTTATGATGTTCATACTGGTGGTTGTCCAGAAGTCCAATTTCCCGCGTGCGCCTGCATTGTTTGTATTCAATGTATTATCCAATTGGGGATGCCAGTCCAGACATATCATATTCTGGAAGCATCAAGATGCCGTCGTAGACACACTATCCCTCTTCTGCACGGCACGGTGCAGATTTGTGTCTATGTATTCGGGTTTCAGAGATAGAGAAGTAATTTACTGCTTGCTCTCATCCCCATCTTTCACCGTGTCAGCCCTTGTTACAACAACATATTCGCGCTCCTTCTCCAGCTCACCATCGGCTTCCTCACCTTCACTTGCGCCCGGCGTTGGCGGTGCCCCTGGAATCTGCCCCTTCTCACTCCGTCCGGTCAACGGTCGCGTCCGCCCCTCTATGCCCGAATCGCTCTCGCCAAAGCTCTCCGACAGCGGGCTCCTCACTGCTCTCTCCGTGCCGCTGGTCTGTGAAAATGTGGACGAGTTGATCGAAGCTCGTTGGTGGGGAGAGGAGCGGCCTGACCGTGCTGCGGAGGGGGAGGATGAGGAAGCGGCCTTGAGACGTTCTTCGGTAGCCTTGAGCCTAGCTTCGAGAGCTTCGAGCTCGGAAGTTTGGGAGGAGACTTTGTGTTTCCTATTTCCCATGATGATTAGCATTGGTGCTACCTGAGCAAGGGAGGAGAAGGGCGAAGAGAAAATGGATATGATTGTGGGCAAGTACTTTTCAGAGACAGCGGCATCGAGGTCTGCCAGAGAGTTGTCGATTTTGAAGAGGTCGTTTAGGGCGAGGGAGAAGGATCGAGCCATGGTCCTGGAGGGGTCATGTTAGCTAGCTGGTCTGTTCTTCTCATCCCATCCCATCCCATCCCATCTGTCTGTGTTCTGGATCTTCTTTGGGCGGGGGGAGACGAGCATGAGCACGAGCATGAGCACGAGCATTGGGGGAGGGAGCATGGCATACGATTGGGGCCGGTTGGATTGCTTCCATTCGCGGTCGAGTTCGTCGTCCGACATGCTGGGCAGAGGGCAATAGGATATAGCAGGGGAATGAATAGAAGGCTGGTCGAGCTTGTATTGTAGTATATATATGTTTGTGGTGTTTGCGAGATGAGGAGAAGGAGGAGGAGGACAAGCAGGTGGAGGAGGAGGAGGAGGAAGAGGAGGAGGAAGAAGAAAGGTGATGTGATGCGATGTGATGTGTTGTGATGTTCGTTTTAGGGTTGGAGTTCTGTGGATGGTTGATCGTTGCTAGTTTATGAAATTGCTAATACAGTAATAAGGGGTTCGATGAGGCTAGCGAATCGGGGTCTTGGCCGAGGTTGAATCACTGAATTAAAGGGGGGAAAAGGAGAAAAGAAAGATAGAAAGAAAAGGTTTGGTAAATGACTTGTTTCTTCTTTTCTCGTTACTCCGTATTCTCTCTTTTTCTCCCTCTGATGGAGATTGTGGAGAAGGGGAGAATGGACGAAGGCTATTATTAGGGGCGGAGGGCGATGAGTGAGATTGGAGATTCGAGGGGAATGACAGGCGGGGTGGGATTATGCAAACAATAGCTTAGCTGCATGAAGGATGATGGATGATGGATGATGGATTGGAAAGTTAAAGATTAATAAGGTTTATTGTTTATTATTTATTTAATTATTAATTATTAATTATTAAAATTACAGTCAGAACAGTAGGTATCGTAAGGATCATTAATTAATCAGGACACTTGGTTAAAGCATCATATCATATCATGCCGTGGGTGGACCAGCGGTTCAGGGAAAGGCTGCAGCCTCGAGATACTTATGTTATGAGCTCACGACTACGTTTAAGAGATATAGATAGATAGATAGATATAAATATTTATATTTGTATCTGTATATATTTATGTAAGTATGTATGTATGTATGTATGTATGTGTGTATGCATATAAGAATATATGAATTACAAGTATAGAGTGATAATGTGTGAATGTGGGAATGAATACCTATATACACTAATGTATTAAGTAGTCAGTAACAAAGAGACGCTAACACAACAACTACCAACAGAAGAGTTACATTTCATTATCATAATCATAATCATCCTTACTGTACAGTATAATTATTGTTATAATTATTTTGTTATTGTTGCATCATATTATACTACCAGATCATTCTCTCAGTCTTTTCTTATATCTTTTGCCCTTCAGCCCAAGTAAATGGTGTACGCTAGCAAGTTATCATTATTAACTTAGCTTATTATCTTATTATCTTATTACATCAATAAATCATTCACTCCCGGCTTACTCACTCAAATGACAGCGGGATCGATATCGCGTCCACACCAACTCACCCTCACGCTTGGAGAATGCGCACGTGACCATCCCCCAAAAGACTTTGCGAATAGCATCACCCATCCCCAAATCCAACTAAACCCCATCAACACCCTGCTGGAAAAATGCGCATCGCGATCGAATCGACCCTAACTTACCACTTCTAGCGATCCCCCCTTTCTCGCGACCCCAAACGCCCCCTCGGTCGTCAGCCCACGAGTGGACACATATCTCGTCGTGGCTCCCATTCACCCCGTAGCCTCTCGCAACCGTCCCCTCGAACGCTGGCGAGGAGGATATTGGGGCATGAATAAATCACCAGCATACACTCCCCTCGAATCCCTGCTCCTCTTCCAGTCTCTCGAGGCCTACGGCACCCACGAGACCTCGTTCACGAAGATCTCCCAGCTCTTGACCGAGAATGATCTGGTGCGCCACGACCAAACCTTCGATACCGCGCGGCTAACGGCCGCGGCCCTCCAGGACTTGTATCTGCATCTGCTGGGCGATGAGCTGCGGGTGGATGGTGAACGTAACGTGGACGAAGATGCTAGTTCGAAGAAGAGGAAGCTCTCAACGCCTGCGCTGCCGACACTGAAGGACGCTCAGAAGTATGAGGACAAGGTGCCCGGCTTGGTGGACAGGTTGTATTCGCGGTACCGGGAGCGAATGGTTGCAGCGATTGTGGAGGATGAAAGGCGATACCGAGATATCCAGCGGGAGATAGAAGAGATCGAGAGAGGGGAATGGGATGAGCGGATAGCAAAGGAGGATGAAGCTGCTGGTAGACCACGCCTGGATGAGAGACCGACGACAAATGGCGCAGGTCCTCTTCTGGCACCACCCAGAGCTCCGGAAATACCAGCTGCTGCACCAAATAAGTCTCCGAATCCAGCACCGAGGATTGAAACGAAGCCTGGTGCGGATACGGTTGGTGTTAATGATGCTACCAATACACCACAAGAAGCACCAAAAGCTATCCCAAAGCCACTCAATGGAAATACAAACGCTCCTCCCTCAACTCAGTCTCCAAGGATTACTGGACCTCGAGGACCATCGCCGCTTCAACCTCCAATACAACCTGTGATACCAGCAGCTCCCATCAGATGGGAACCACCTTATGATCCTGGACGCCAATTCCAACCTGCTCCTTACGCCCAGCATGGCTATCCACAGTATAATCAACAGTATGCTCCATCACAATATCACAATCAGCCCCCCTTCTCACCCCGTGGGCTGCCTCCTCACCAATTCCCCGTACCCTCGTCTCCACATGCAGGAGCACAGTCACCAGTTTTACTACCACCACCTGGATCGGCTCTTAGACAGCCGGGTTCGCCTGCTATGCCCTTGGATGCATTAGCTGATATTGCAAGTCAGCAATATCAAGCATCATCTAGGTCCCCTATGCAGCCACCAAATCAACATGGTCAGTATCCTCAACATGGACCTCCTACACCTGGACATTATGGTCACCAAGCTTCCCCTTCCCCTGGGCCCTATCCTCCATATCCACCGCAGCATCAAAGACCTAACTCTGGGCCCTCTCCAAACGGGCAACCACCACAATGGAACCAGCCACAGCAACAAATGCAACCACCATATCAAAATGGGCCTCAAAACCCACAACAGCCATTTTATCCACCCCAAAACTTCCCGCCTCAAAACCGTCAGCCCGTTTCCCCACAGACAAATCCAGCGTCCATCGACAGCAAGCACTACAACTCACCGTACAATCCTAATCTTGCTCGCCAGTCACTTCCTGGAAATGGACCTCGTCCAAGTCTACCGAGCACTCCTGTCGCTCGAGTAGATCGGCGGTTCTCAACCGGCCTTGGAACCCAATGGACTGAGAGGATACTTGGCTCTGCAACACCTCGGCCGCAGTCCAAGCTTAACCTCGATTCTCCAGCTTATGAGCCTCTCAGCCCCCCTCTAGCACCAGCGAGTCTCCCTATCGATCTCCCAACGTCGAAGAAGTCGACGAAGAAAACCCCTAAAGATCAAAAGCAAAAACCTACCGCCATATCTACATCTACGGCCAAATCCAAAGTCCCAAACCGCAAAGGTAGAGACGTGAGCGTGGCCTCTTCAGTTCCAGCATCCATTATGTCCCAGAACGACTCTAATGTGAAGGAAGAAATCACCACTCCCCGTCTTCTAGATGAGGAAACCGGCTCCACAACCGAGGCTGACCTTCCACCACCACGTCAAGCACCCTCCCAGAAACGCAAGCGCTCGATCCAATCCCAATCCGATACACCTCTCTTGCCCCAAGAAGCACCCTCCTCACAGGTCTTATGGACACGTAATTTCCCCAAGATTTCTGCATCTGCACTCGAGCAAGTGGCTACACACAAACACGCTGCTTTATTCCGCGACCCCATCAAAGACCGGGATGCACGCGGTTACTCTAAGATAATACTGCGTCCCCAGGATTTAAAATCTATTAAAGCCGCCATTACAAATGGAAACAAAGCCGCCATCGCCGCCGAAGCCTCCCTTCCCGAAGATTCTTCAAAAAGTACCAAGGAGAGCACAATCTTACTTCCGATTTCCGAGGATCTCATCCCGCCGAAGGGAATAGTGAATTACTCGCAGCTTGAGAAGGAATTGATGAGAATGTTTGCAAACGCAGTAATGTTCAATCAAGATCCATCTACCAAGCAATTCGCAGAACGGTTAAAGAGCCCTGGGAAAGGAAAAGGCGGTGGTGATGGCTACGAAATCGACGAAGATGGCGTGGTTCGCAACACCCTAGAGATGTTCGGTGACGTGGAGACAATCATAGGGGGTCTTCGCAATGCCGAACGACTTAGCGGGGAGAGAGTGGGTGACAGCGGCAAAGGGGAGACTAGCAAAGGGAAGGCAACAGGGAGCGCCAGAGGAGGCAGTTTGGCCAGGGGAGGAAGCGTACGCGGAAGCAGTGTCGTACCCACCGACGACGGGGAAGAAGAAGAAGTCGAGGTACCGACTAATACCGGCGGGAGCGTGGCGAAGCGGAGAAGAAAAGCGTGATTTTGCCTTTTTCACGATCAGAGGGGATTGGAAAGGGGAACACATTGTCGGAATAGCAAAAGTCCAAAGAACAGGGATGGGGACAAATGTATAAATACCAATATAATAAGTACTACCAGCTAATCAATGGCATTGATTTGCTATTAAAAAGAAATCGATTCTCGACCAGACATGTTTTTTGGGTGACTTCGCTTTTATAAAGACATTCTCCTTATGATTTTCTATTTTCCTATTTTAACAACATTTCCTTTCCTTTCATGTACTTTCCTCGGCGCTCAACTTCACTACTTACTTCTGCTTCAACCATGCTCTATCCCCACTCTCCAAACACCTCGAAAGCAAAAATGCTGCAACAAGTCTCCGGGTAAAGATTCATAATTTAGCTCTTTTTTTTTTGCCCTTCCTTCGCTTTCTTCCTCTTCCTCTTCCTCTTACTCTCTATTGAGCAGCAATAGTTAATCCTACCAGTTTCAAAATTAAATAGACACCACTCTCTTTTCAAACAAAAAACGGAAAGACGCAGAGGGGGCGAGGCGGTTTACTCATACTGTAAACACATGCCTGTCCCCTCCATATTCCCCTTTCTCCTTCTATGATAGCTAAAAAGGAGCAGAAAGTAAAAAAGTAAAAAGCAACGCAAGTATAAAATCTCCATCATAACAAGATACAGCGTTTCTGAAGATGACTTTATTGTGGAGAGAGAGAAGGAGGAAGGGAGGGTTTGGTATGGTATTAGAATTAGAATTGTTTTTGCTTTTCATAAGATATCACGACTATATTTATTTCTATCTATGGCACTTGTTTTCTTTGATCAGCGGTTTTGACAGGATGGGACGTTGATGGTTGAGAATGAGATGGGAGGGAGGCAATATCTTCTTTAAAAAACAAAACTCTGAAGATGATGACGGGAGAATAAATGACAGTGATGCAGAAGTGATGACAACATATTTGAGCTTACATGTGCTGGGAAATACTCGGGATATGATATATACCACAACGTATATTTGAAAGCGCAGAGAATATACGATATCTTTGTGCAGAGTCAAGGCACTGCTCGCTAGTTTAGCGGGATATTATCCACACCTGCGTTTTTTCTACTATTCTTTTACGGGGGAGGTGAGGAGGTGGGTATGAAACCATCAGAAAGCGGCGACTCTGCTCAAAATAGTCGCTTTGGAGACATTGCTTTGCACAAGTGGGGCCAAAGAGTAGTGAAGCAGCGGAGAGCTTTGTTTGACTTCAAGGATTATCGGAATCTCGTATATCATGCTGACTGTAAGGAATGCTGCTGCTAGAGGCGCTGGTTCTGTGGCAACCAGTACGTTTAGTCCATTAGGAGATATTTTGTGTTCGACAGAACATAGTAGACTTTAATATATACCAGACGACCTTGCAAAGAACTACTTGGAAGTTGGTGATGGGATTAGAGTGGTACCATCATCACGTTCCTCCACATGGACGTGACATAAATAATTCTCAACTCTTGGTATTGTACACGAGGTGAAAAACAAAAGGGATCATATATGTACAGGCACGAGCTAATTTACCACCTTTCGCTCAGACATATATATATACAGCTGGTTTAAAGCCCACTGGTATCCGGCCCATTTCCCCTCCACCTGACCAACGTGTTTTCATTGACCCAGTTCAACAGCGCATCGTAATCCGTGCATTCATGTTTCGAGCCCCATCCTGGACCAGCTTCCGTATTCCCCTCGAGGCTAGTATCTGCCGAACACATAATCGACTGACGGATGTAGTCGAAGCAATGTGCGGAATGCTTGGCGACTTCCGGCGTCAGTTCTGTGCCTGCAAAGCCGGTCTGGAAGTGTTCTACTAGATATGACTGATGCATGTTAGCACAATCCTGGGCTCGTTGGTGGATAATAGCAGAGCGGTTATTGGGCACTCACCAGGCAGTGGAGTTGGTGAAAGACAGACATCATGTATACTGGCGTGGTATGTGTGGCGTTCAGGTTCAAGCTCCATGGCTCATCGAGATCGAACGACTCTGCATCTTTGATGGATACATATCCTCTCCCGCCTTTAAGATACGATGTTAGCTTCATCTCTCTCACTCAACTGATATATATTGGACATACTTGAGCTTAACTCGATCCAGTTATGAAGCGTGTGGCCAGTCTCCACTTCGCTAACAAACATGTCCTCATGCAGATACCTCTTATTCTCGAGAAATGTGTAAGTTTTCTTTGGCACTTTTGACTGTCAGCACATACACAATTTTATATTCTACTCCGAAACTTACGCTTGGGAACTGGCGACGGCTTGCTGGTGGTATTGTCGGGTAACGGCCGCAGAAACAGGAAAATTATCACGACTCCCATCACAACCTCAATCCCCGTTCGCAAGAAGCTCTTCCATCTTGCATTCTTCTGTAAACCAATATCTGGCCGCTCAGCATCTTCATATTTGTTCGCTTTGGGAAGAAATGCTTCCTCATCGGGCTTGTCTCTCACTGAATCCATGATCCAAAATGGCATACATAATAAAAGATCACAATGCAAAAACTCGCCGTAACAAGTGATGTTGACCTGCGTGACGTTTTCAATCAGGCTATAACTTTGGTGCTGGCAAAGTTGATGTCTTCGGCTAAATAGGATGTACAGGTCAATTGATTGAGAAGTGGTCGGCCCGGTAGACGGCAGTGGCCAAAAAGCAATTCGTTAGCCGAGCTTCCCCTTCAAACTAAGTGACACTGAATACCATCCACTCTGCAAATCAAACTAAGCGGAAAAGTCATGAGTGAATTAAATTAAATATATATATTAAAGTCTATCGCACCAGTTACTTCTATTATGTACTCTACTAATTACTTCCTATGATTTCTAGTCAGATCGTTCCTCAAACCGCTGTCGGTCCATATCTTTTGTACTTAGGTCAAGATCCTCTATGGAAAATGATGTTATGAGACCTATCCCACCAAACGCTGTCATAGTGTAGAATATAGTCTTGAATCCCTTCAAGTAGACACCCAAAACTAAATCCAGTCGTTCTGGGGGGATATCTATCAACCTTAAATCCGGTATGAATGATATAGCATTGTTTGCATTTGCTAGCGGAGCCAATGGACCATCAAGAGGACCAAGCGAAGATATTCCATTATAGAAAACGGTATTGAAAATGGATGATGCGACTGTAAGACCAACGAGCCCGCCAAACATGCGAAAAGCGAGAAGCTGACCAATCGCCATACCAGTATCGTCAACATTCTTCACACTTGCTTGCATGGGAAGAAGAAGAAGCCGGAGTGAGGCAACTCCTGCTTCCTATACAATCGGAAGACCTAGCTGCATCGAGGATGACGGCTCCACACTAAATAACGCAAGCAAACCAGTTCCAAGCGTTACCATCGACCAAGAGGCCTGTAAAATCCAAGCAGAGCGACCCCCTACAACTGAGACCAGCATCATGGAGACTACTGCAACCACCACACCGGTAATGACAGTAGGGAGTAGAGAGATGGCGGATTTGATTGCCGTCTTGAGTCCTACGGCTTGATAGAACAATGGCAAGTACTGTAAATAGAAAGAAGTATCATCCCATGAACAAATGCCCCTACCAGGGTCATATTTCCTGTCTTGGAGTGAAATAATCGATGTGGAACAACGGGTGCCACGGGTTTTGCTTCATAGACAACAAATATGACAATCACCAGCACACCTAAGCTCATCGGCAAGACAGTCTGCCACGACCGCCAGGGAAATAATGAGCCAGCCTCCTTAGACTATACTGAATAACTGAATACAAGAGCCAACTTCTAAATTTGAGAAACATCCTCTCTAACGTGGAGTAGGGTCGCTGACAGGTGCTGATAGGCGTTAACGAATACCTGTGTAATCAACATTAGATACACACTAGGTTTCTTGCATGATCCCACCAGCAATGCTGAAATTCTGAAACAATCATGTAATGAGATAATATTCAGGTTCAGACGCTTAGTATAGTATATGCCACATTTAAAAATAACAATAATAATAATAATAAATACTAACCGTTTTAACACGTGACTTTACAGAGAAATACTTTTGGGGACCATATTTGATAGCAAACTGTTAATGTTGGTAGCATTGATTTTCTAGGTTTTTCGAATGGGTGTCAAGCGTCTGTTGGATGATTGAAACTGGCTGAACTTTCAAGGTGCTTCTAACCTGCTTAGAAGGCGCTATCTGTGAGCTATTATCCCAAATAGCGGTGATTAATTGTCTCACGCCAGACGCCAAACTGTTTGAGAGAGGTCCTTCATCCGCCTTGTTTCTCCGAGATCCCATGACAAAAAGTGAGAGAAAAGCTAAGCTTTAAAGAAGATAGTCTGCCCTCTTTCCCGCATATTCCTCACCTGCTTCCCCGCGGTGGTACCCACAGAAAGTCAGAAAAGGGGTTTAAGCGATTTAGTAGCATTCCGGGCCACGGCATTGTTTACCTCTGCTCGCTTGCCTCCCTGCATTGACATCTTTGACCTCGAGGTTAACTAATGCGAACGTTGGACTAATATGAGATCTCCTGCCACATTCACAGTCCCATAGTCAGTCATCTATTGAAGATATGTATAGCACCTGACGAGGATCTTTCTCTCATATCACGTGATTGAGCTTCACTTCACTTCACTTCACCAAGGACTTCCGTCCCCTATTCGATCTATTGTAAACAGGATATATTTTGAGTGCGAAAGATGGGAAAGATGGAAATACAAAGAACCTTCGAGAGCAACAAACTCATTCTTCATTCTCCATTCTCCGGAGAAAGGGAAAAGGGGCAACACTCACGTGCTGGGCGGCCAGAATTCTCTCGGCAAAGGGCTTGGCATAGCTCAGCCTATAAAATCCTTCCCTGCGTTGCCTTGCCGAGCTTGCGTCGAGCCCTTCGCCTAAGCCGCATCGCATCAAGTTTTACGTAACAGGCGTAATTCTTCAACCACGAGGTGTGAACGCGAAACCTTTGTCTCCAAACTATGGGGTAACAAGCGAGTCTCAGGTACGACTCGATTTAATTTGTTACTCAATCATGCACCAAACTTGGTGCACGATTTATAAAAGCCCAACCAGGGCCAGAGCACATTGGTGCGCATTCCTGCGGGGACGACCTTGGCGTGAAGGGTCGATGTCATGGCTCGTATGGCAACTCAAATGTATGGGCTAAGAATGGAACACTCGTGACGGTTGAGAACTATCACGACATGCATCTTGCTGGGGAGGAATTGCAAATGCCAAGGGACACGGTGTGAGTCGTTTGTTGATTCCAGTAAGGTTGGTTGTGCGGACGGGTATATAAGGTCGAGGACGTTGTGTTTTTAGATGGAGACGTTTTGCTCCATCCCATCAGCTTAGCGAGTTATCCCCCTTTTCACCCGATATACATATACAAATATACACAACATAGCAGTGACTGATATCCGCAACTATGTCCATTTCAACCCTCAGTCATGTGTCGGGAGACTCGCCCCTGGAGCGGTTACCAGCAGAACTCCTCCGCCGGATTCTCATCTATGTCACGCTCCCTGACCAGTCTTCCAACTACATCAAATGTAAGAACTTATACCCTATCATTATACCCTATCACATATTGAGTCAACATCGACTAACCAACTATTGTCACTTAGATCCAAAAGATGTCAACCGTCGACCAAAGCAACCTCCTCTAAATTCATTACCATGTCTACTGACCTCCCGGACTTTGCACACAGCAACTTTCCCCGTTATGTACCGTAACGTCACCACAGCCGGGCCATCAACCCTCACGAAATTCTTAACCCAACTTCGATGTCATCCAAATCTCGGAACCCTCGTCCGATCCTTGGATCTTGGCCCAACATCCAGAACAATTCATTTCTCGGACGAAAAGATAGCTAATCCAATACCCGAGCTCCTCCGCTTAACCCCCTTGCTGCGGGAAATCAAGATACAGCCAGCATTATACCAGTATATCGACAAACAAACTCTAGTCTGTGTGTTTTCTCAGCTGTCCTACCTGGAAACCATTGATCTTGAGAACTGTAATACGCCAACATTTGGGTCGGACTTTGCAGCATTGTGCAGTCTCCCTGGTTTCCATATTAGTAGCACCATCACAAATCTCAACCTTGAAGGCTGCCACGACCTTCCACCAATCGTCTTTGAGACTCTTCTACCACAGCTTCCCAGACTCAAAACACTCATCGCATCACGCACTCAGATCACTGACCAAGCTTTATTATCCATTCCATCCACCGCTCAACTTATCACTCTGAGCATCAACAACTGCCCATTTCTTTCCGGATTTGGCATCTCATCATT
>Ga0247734_1001119_pt1 | contig 21067 bp, 17 predicted proteins | sample UWRJL103311B2_FD_180933 | JGI IMG/M metagenome (GOLD analysis project Ga0247734, IMG submission 180933) | Plant litter microbial communities from Arlington Agricultural Research Station in Wisconsin, United States - UWRJ-L103-311B-2 | ecosystem: Environmental > Terrestrial > Plant litter >... | reverse complement strand
AAGTGGATAAAAATGATAGCAAAATGGCGATCATCAAGAAGCTCAGTCAGTGATGAACTATATAATCAGCGCCACAGAGGTAAAAAATAATTTGCCTTGCTTCTAAACATGTTTTATTCATTTCATCATACTATTTCATTTCTACTCCTTCTGTCAATATCCTGCGGCCTCTGCCTATGGCGAATCGCCCATGACTGCAGCTCTCGCGTCATTATACAAAGGTTTGATCCCGGTCCATTTCTGGAACTAAGACACGAAATGATTAGCATTGCGCCAAGCAAAAAAAAGATATGCTGGGAACGAGGCAAGACTCACCTGATACCAACCCTGCGCACTCAACACCTCCAACCCGGGAATCGCAACCCAGCCAGCATCCATAGCCATACGCATCAGCGCCGTCTGGCTTGGTTTATATGCCATCTCCAGCAATGTTCTTTGACTTTCCGTCTTTGCGTTCGGGTGTCTCAGCAGCGTCGCTAACACATCACGCATATTCTGCTCGATGGGTTTATCCGCTGGAATAGTGCCAATGGCCACGCTGGGGACGTCGCTTACGGCTTCGGCCTTCGCAACGGTGGAGAGGGGGATGATATTGAAATCCGAAGGGAAAGAGGAAATCATGGACGCGGTTTTGGAAGGCGTTCGTGATATTATGTAGATGGGACTGTGACCTAGAGAGTGCAAGGCAAAGATGGCAGCACGGGCGGTACCTCCAGCGCCAATTACCAGACCGCTTCCTGGGAGTGAGGAAACGGTTATGTATGAGGCGGAGATGAGGGAATAGGTCATGCCTAGCCAGTCTGTATTATCACCGATAAGCCGGGGTGGCTTGCCATCTTGTGAGTAAATAGGGATGATGGTATTGACAGCACCAATGTGTTTGGCGGCGTCAGTAATGTCATCAAGCAGAGGGATGATGTCGAGCTTCAAAGGAATGGTAACTGAAGCACCACCGAAATCCGCCGAACGGATTACTTCCTGTACGTCAGCGACATCGTCGGTCTCCAGACGCTCATAAGTATATGGAAGACCCGTTTGCTGAAAGAGTGTATTATGGAGGGCCGGAGAACGTGAACCTGCTATCGGCGTACCAAAGAGATAGAAAAGCTTTGGTTCGATTTCACCCACAAGGGACAACGCAGTTCGAATTTCGGTTGCTGATAGCTGACCTGGCGCAGCCTTGAAGGGTAGCGCAGGATGTGATACCGGTGTCATGAAACCATTTAAAACCCGACTCAGCTTTCCAATAGCCCCCATATTAATCGCAATCATTGGGACGTCATGTGCAGCAGCCATAGTAGTCTTGAAGTTTGCCAAATCAAAGTTGTCTTCCATTGTTCTGGCAAACCCAACAAGCTTGATGATATCACCATATTGTAAAGCTCGATTGTAGTACTGGATCCAGCCGCCATCCTTCCATGAAAGAGTGCCTTTGGGGTCATGGTGCGACGCGATGATCTTTGAGAATCCCTTGGCCTCGGTAATCTTGGATAGCATCTCATCAGGATAAGTAATCTCCAAGTCAATATACTCTATCCCCATTCTCACAGCCGCTTTATAGAGCTTTAGAGCCTCTTCTTGCGCATCATCGGGGAAAAGGCCTCCTTGACTTTTTGTTCTTACAGTAAAGATTACTGGTAAAGGCACAATTGACCTTAGTTGAGCTATCTGGATACTGAGAAAATCGAGCCCAGGGATTCCGTTTGTCGAGCTCGGGTCTACGAGCAGATCCACCCGAACCTCAACCGCATCTGAGCCGACAGAGACAGCAGACAATATATCAGCGGCTTTAGATATGTCTGGCATCGTTAGAGATACGAAGAATGACTGCTTTTTATTTCTGATTTGCTTAAAGTGAGTGCTTTCACCTGAAATGAGAGACAAAAAACGTGCGAACTCATCCCTTGCAATCGACAGCGCGCCCGTTTCGCCACTTTTACTGTGGTATTGGAAATTGCTGCATTCCTGGAACCATGGTTTTCTGCGTAGATAGACACCCATCATATCCTCTACGTATGCGGGTCGTGTCTTGTCAATTTGAAGATATCGCATGACTTGCTCGGTATCTCGATGAACCAAGAGAACTACGCCACCGGATTTATGATAATCTGACAGTAGCTTTCGTGCCTCTGGCATTTCTACAACTCCACCCCCGCAAGCGAAAACATGTCCTTTCGATAATACCGGATCGGTCACGGCACGTTTCAGGAGAGCGAGCTCCTTTGTTCTGAATCCTTCCCAGCCTTCAGCCTTAATGAGTTCCGGGACGGTCATACCGGTTTCCTTTTCTAGCTGAATGTCGAGGTCCATGTGAGGCCGATTAAGAATATTTGCTGCCCAACCACCAGCAGTAGTCTTTCCAGCACCACGCATGCCGATGATAAAGAGTGACTTGTCTGACAGTAGAGATCCATTTTCTGTTATGTGGTCATACTTCATCTCATAACCAGAAAGCTCAACATTGAAAGAGAGGGATAGAATATCCCACCAGCCAGGCCATGTCTTTCCAACGCACTCTCTCTCTTGTATCAAGACAGGTTTGGGAGCAATAATAGAAAGCACGCTGAAACTCATCGCGACTCTGTGATCATCGTAGGAGTAGACTCCGTTTGTAGGTTCTGCAAGTTGAGAGTGAGGTCTTCCGTCAATTTCAATCCCATCCTCAAGTTCGCGACAAACGACACCGAATTTGTAAAGCTGATCTTTCATGGCTTCAATGCGGTTGCATTCTTTTACTCTTTGATTGGCAATGCCTGTGATTTGAGTGGTTCCTTTTGCTACAGCAGCGAGAACTGTAGCTGTAAGGAAAGCATCAGTCATAGTTGTCATATCAACATTGATAGCCTTGAGTTGACCCGGAACAGGCCCCGTAACCGTTGTGGAATAGTCTGTCTGAACAACAGTACATCCCATAGGCTTAAGAACCTCCACAGCAAACCGAGCGTCTCCTTGAAGTGACTTGGAGCCGATATTTGGAATTGTGCACGTTGTTCCAGAAATAGCTGCAACTGCAAGAGGATAAGTTGCAGAGCTAGCATCGCTTTCGACTACATACTCGGCAGGGTTTTGATAAACACCCTGGGGTATATGATATGTGTTTTCCTCGGTCTCAGAACAAACAACCTTGATACCGAAAGTAGCCATCATAGCAGTAGTCATATCAATATATGGCTGTGAAATTGGTTTCCCCCCGACCAGACGAAGTGTGACTGGCTTTTTGGCGTATGGAGCGCACATTAGTAGCGATGACACATACTGAGACGAAACTGTTGCAGCAAGCTCAATTTCCCCACCAGCAAATCCACCAGAGGCTGCAACTTTGAGAGGTAGACAACGGTTCCCTTCCAAGTATTCAATATCAACACCATTAGCCCTTAAAGAGTCCACGAGCGGACCAATTGGTCGAACTTTCATTCTTGCATTCCCTGTTAGTATAGTCGACGAGACAGTCGAAGGTTTGCAAAGAGAGATGACGGTTGTCAAGAATCTTGAAGCCGTGCCAGCATTTCCGATATAAAGCTCTGTAGGGCTGGCATGAAGATCACCCCCCTTCCCTTGGACTGCAAGAACTTCCCCAGCATCCTCCCAGGCATAAGTTGCACCGCCGAGCTTTCCAATTGCATTAAGCATAAACTCGGTGTCGTCTGAATGTAATAGATTCTTTATCCTGCAAATACCAGTGCCCAAAGCAGCCAAAACCAGTGCCCGATTAGAAACACTCTTGGATCCAGGTGGGGTTACATCAACCTTGAGCGATTTTGGAACTCCAGGTGCAACTTCGATTGAATCTGAAAGCACAATTCTGATCGCACGATCTTCCACCACGGTAGCCTTCGGCTCGTAGCATTTGCCGATAGCAGACAAGAGGACTATCTTCTTCTTCTGGCCATCGTTCTTCTTGTCTACACCCATTTTATTTAACAAAACGTCAACAGGACATTGTTTACCCGCAGTAAGTCGTTGGATCCGTTTGTCCTCAAGGGAAGTAGGCAAACCGTAACTTGAGATACACTTCACAAGACGTGCTACAGCCCCGGGTTTTAAAATTCCCAGGTGACGCGCTAGCTCAGCTTCCTTCACCATTCCAATAGCAACGGCTTCGCCGTGTAACACCTGGGGTGTGAGAATTGCTTCATAAGCATGGCCAATTGAATGGCCGAAGTTGAGCAAATTCCTGAGACCTCCTTCTCTTTCGTCTGAAGACACCACTTCAGCTTTTATTTTCGCAGAACCCAGCACTATTCTCTTTAAGATATCCTGAATTGGATCTAGTCTCGCGGCTGATTTTGAGGCATCTCTTTTAATTGTGGCTCGAATGAGAGCTGCGTTTTCTTCCAGAGCAGAAAATTCAGCTTCGTCCCAGATTGCAGCAGTTTTGACTACCTCTGCCATACCATTGATGAATTGGCGTTCTGGCAGAGTCTCGAGAAACCTCAAGTCAATGTAGATTCTTTCCGGTTGCCAGAAGGCACCGACCAAGTTCTTTCCAGCTGGTACATCGATCGCAGTCTTTCCTCCGATAGACGAATCAACCATTGACAAAAGTGTCGTAGGCACCTGTACAAATCGAACACCTCTCATGTATGTAGCTGCCACATAGCCAATCATATCCCCAATGACTCCTCCTCCAAGCGCAATTATAACAGTGTCTCTGGTGCATTGGTGTGACAGCATCCAATCCTCCACTTGAGCCTTGGTCTCTCGGCCCTTCGAGGTCTCTCCAGGAGGTATTGTCTTTATGAGCAAACGGGCGCTGGAGTTTGTCTGGGAGACTTGAGCTTCGAACGTCTTTTTGAAGCTAGGGACATAGCCATCTTCAGATTCATTTGGGAAAATGTTCGTATCCGTAATGAGAACATAGGTGGATGATTTCAAATTCGACAGCAGGTCCTGAACAACGAAATTGCGCCAGATGTCAAAATCAATAATTATATTGTCCTTCCCCAGTATGGCAATTCGAGTAGGTTGCAGAGGTTCTGAAGTTGACCCCATGGTCGCAGCTATACTCCAAGTTGGTCTATACGAGCAATGTAGATTTGAGAAATTCAATTGTTAAATTTCATGCCGAACAAGACAATGCAAGTCTTCGGTGAAAGGTGAGATGGTTTGTGACTCTGACATTTGTCCAACCCCGAAGGCGGAGTTTTTTTCTGCCGGGGTCAGGCTTCCAAGACCTTTGTAGCAAGGGATTTGCAGGGCCCGGATCACTGGACAGGCCCCACCATGGTACTGTCGGGGAGCGGTGCCGCAGGCAAGTGGTGCTTGTCATGTCCCCCGGAAAATCCAGATACAGCACTTACTATTATGGGCTATAGAAGTCACGTGCGCATTCTTCCGGATATATGCAAGTATGCAAGTACGCAAGTATGCAAGTATAATTGAAATCCCATAGGTCAATGGCTTGAATGTCACTTATGCCGTTCTAAGCTTTGATACTTCAAACCCCTTTTTGAGCATAAGCGCGACCACGCTGCTTTGTGATTACAGGAAGTCAACAAGGAATTTGGACAATATTGGTAGGATGTTCTACATTCTGAATTTACGAGCTCTCCAACACCTCAACTATGGCAAGGTTCATGCAATACATATGCTAAGACCACGATCAAAACTTGGATCTCTGAGCAAACCCAAGCCTCTTTGTCCCATAATCATGAACCACAAAAAGTGCGTTCATGAACGGTGTACCAAAATAGGCAAACTGGGAATCGCTTGTCGCCTGCATGGCTCCGTAGCAATTTATTTTATCAGTGCCGAGTTCTGCGAAAATAACTAATAAGTCATAAAGATTAGCTAGTGTTAGACTCATGGAAACCTTAGGGTGCCTCTAATAGATTAAGCAACAATCTCTTACGTGTCTTGGATGGAACAACGATCTTCCTATTCCCAACCCCAAACGTGAATGTCGGCAGCGGCGACTTGCAAGGGAAACACCAACTTCCGTCAGATTGTTGGTACGAACCCGGGACATCGGCGTAATATTTTCTAATAACCGAGTCCGGGAGCAAAACAACGTTTCCTCCGGTATCAGTAAGAACCGGAAAAGCAGTTGTGTTAAAAGTATGAGACCCGATAGCAAAGCCAGTCCAAAAGAATGACCAAAACCCAGGGGCTGGTGCGCTTGGTACCTGTTGAACTGGTGTATAGGCAATGCTACCGGTATACTTGGTAGAGTCTATGAAACCGAAATCCATGGTTCCAACTCCGTCACGCACCAAAGAAACTGTAAATACTTGCGCTACAATAGTCAGCTACGATCCATTAAATTCACGCAAAACTTGCCTGCAAGGTGTCCAGGTTGTAAGATGTAGTCCAGCCTATTTATTATAGCCTCAATATCAGCATTTCTGTATATGAAGTATAAACTCATGACTTGAAATCTGGTGTCCGAGTAACAATATCCCGAGACACGTATCATCCCGTACCACAATATTAGAAGGGGGGATACTTAAGAGATTAAGCTTACCAAGTTTGTTGAGGCCTTGGGTATTCTGAATCATATACCCAGGTGTTTAGACCCATTATTCCTAATCACCTCTGTCAATGGCGGTTTCTTAAAGGAAGTAAAATCACTCGAAAGCACCAGCGACGGATGCATCGCCAAATTATCTACATACCATCTACAGCAGGAAGAGATCCAAAAGCTCCACCAATGTTTTGAGCACAACCTACAGGCTGTGATCCAACACCTAAATAGCAGTAGTCAATAGTCACTCAAGCGATGTTGTAAGGGGTTGACTAATTTGGTAAAACATATGTGTTGAGTGAGTGTGAGAGCCCACATTGTCACTGCTGGATTAATCACCCTGAATGTCTGCTTACCAATATTTCCCTGGTCGGAATTCACAAAAACGGTCTCTAGCCACATATTCCCGTACACAGAACCTGATGCATAACCAACATTGAACGATTGGCCCATAAACTGGGCACCTGAGGTTGAATTTGAGGCATTGTAGTATCCAAAAGGCCTATGGGTACGTAACAACGAAGCAGGCATTTGCCATGACCATACCCAAAAGTCTCCCGAGCCTGTGTCAAAAATCAAGTAGAGAGTTTGTTGAGGAGTTCCAATATAGACTGGAAATACGAACCTAAGTTGACCAGTTAAGCAAAGGCCTCATATTTCCCAGGATATTAAAACTTACTCTCCATTACTGCCTGCTACCGTTTGCCCATTAACTCGACGCTCTAGTGAGGACATGTGCTCAAGGTCCCGTGGAGTTGGAGGACTTTGTAGAGCAATCGATAGATTATCTGGCATAGGGATATGATGTTTCAGAAATGGAGCTGCATAGACTTCCGTCGTTGAAATTTGACGGCCGGACCATTTTGGATTTTTGATTTGTCTGATAGAAGAGAACTTCCGAGAAGAGGGTAATTCATTGATGAAGGTCCGCTCTGGAGATCCGGGGCTATTGCTTGGGAAGGCTAAGGCGAAAAATTGAAGCAAAGATATGGAAATCCAAAGATAAATTGCTGTTTGAGCCATGTTCACCCAGATATTGGCTTGAACTCAAGCTGTGGAATCTTCATGAAGTAGCTGTCTCCCTTCCATATATAACGGATAGTTGGTGCCCACACAATACACAGCCGTTTGCCTCGACGGCGTTTGGACTAACTAACTTGTTGGATCCTTTGCCTCAGACATGCAGCAAGAAACTGAACTGGAAATATTTCTGAGGCTGTATGTTGGTCAGCTGTAGGTAGCATCCGACTAACATTTATTGGTATTTCTATTGATTCAAGGCTGCTAACGTAGGCGGCAGGGCATATTTTCAACTATCAAAGGATTTTGCGGAGGTTACCAACAACATCACGAACTATCAGGATGTTCAAGGATTTGTGAAGGGTGTTCAGCAGCTCTGAAATTGGAAATACAGATGGCAACGGTCCAGCGGGTGGTTCTTCAAAGGAATATGTGAGATTTCTTTTGCAAGTATGGGACGCGGTAGAGTATAGTAGCCAAGTATGGGAAAATCCCTTCCGTCTAATTTTCTCCAGATTTCGGAACTTATGCCTAGATACCAACCATAACGATGAATGACAAGGTTGGACAAACATGGTCGATACCCAGCTAATTGTACGAGCACACCGGATATGAGGGTACTCATAGATATTAAAGCAATATGGTTACAATTTAGGCAGCGTTGAACTAAGAACGAAGACTTCGGGGTGGAAGAAAGTCACTAGTCATATCTGCCTGAACTGGGAAGCATCAATACGAAACGCACTTTTGCCTGTTCAAATCGACTAAACTAGCGACGCGCAACCAGTACCCCTCAGAACAACAAGAGCGCAGATATCTGTCCTTTCGTGCCGATGCAACCTGCAAGATCAAGGAAATAGTAAACAGCGCAAATCAATATGCGAATCCATGGAGTTAGGTTGAGCTCCGGGGTTGGTAAGCAACGGTGAGCTAATCTACTTACCAAAAGCAAAAGAAATCCATCCAGGAAACTCTGGTTGAGCTGTGTTGCTCAATGTTACCCTGATCACTTGATCACAAGAACTATGCCTAGACTAGTCACATGTTCCATGAATGCAGGATAGCGGAGAGGCGCAGTATTTCGGGACAAGGAGAGCTGGAACTGGCCCTGAAGTTGATGGTTGATTGTACATGTACATGAGTTGAAAATCTTCGCAGCTGAAGTCACACGGCTTTTGCCAAGCTTCTACTAAAGCGGAAATGATGGGTTACTTTTATCTCCCAGGGCCTATTCTGAGATAATTGTGAAATAGGGATGAGGCAAAAGACAGGGATATCAATTATGATAGCCTTTCTGGAACGAAACCCCATTTATAAATTTATCGACCGATCAACTGGCCCCATCCGCAGACGATTTCTAGCTATGTATATCATAATGTAACCCATCTACATGATTAGGCTGTCTGCTCCCATTTGCGTGAATTTCAATACTACAAATGGAGACAAATGTAACTTTGGCCTTAAAATCCTGAGTACGCTAAGGAATTTTCACTGTTCACTTCCCCAGATGGGTTTTCCCAGTATCATTGATATTTTTGGCATAGCTCATAACTTGGACCATTAGATAGTTGTCAGATTTCGGTATCTCGTACTAAAAGAATAAACCAGATTAAATGTATCAAAATATGGTGGTGCATTTAAACAAACTCCACTAGGCTTTTCAAAAGTCTTGCCACTTCGAATCTCGCAAATTGATTGTATCATAAAAGTCTGCCCATTTGACACAGTAGCGATCTTTCTTAGCCTCAAACTCCGTCAAGAAAAACCGCCAGTGAATCTGTTTTCTTGACAAGTGAAGTACACAAATCCAACGATAATTGCGATTGTGTAAAACATCTTTGTAGGAGATCTTGCCGTCCTCTATTTACCACACAAGTATATGAATTCTGACGTGGAATCTAAACCTATAATCAAATCCAAACACGACGGTTTACGGGATAGATTGCTCCAGTAAACTTTTTCCATAATCTCCTCTGTTTGGAAGTCTATTTACTATATGTATGTGGCAACGAGCAGGACTGGTATTAGTTAAGAAGACTAGGATTTTCATTAGTAAACTGCTCATTAGGAAAGCGGGAGGGTTATAAATACTTCCACAGTGAAAATCCAACTCCAAAAACGCCACTGGACTATGGATTCGGTAATAGTAAGGATCATCATCTCCAAACTCACCAATCCAGGCGAAGTACGTTTTGCCTAGATGTTTTTTGAACTGCGCAAGACGATGTTCTAGAACGCTTTGCGGGTAGTACTCATTAAAAGCTAAGAATAGCTTAATAATGGAGTCTTGCTTGTCAGGCGGAAACTCCGAGATTGGACATCCCTCTATCTTGTTGTTAGTTTTACTCTCCTGGCTTTATTGTTATACTAACCAAAGGGTACAATTCTGTTATCTTGTCTCGCACCGCCTAAATGTCTCTCATCAAAAGGGTTCCATCTATCTTTCGGCAAGTGTTCTCCGGTCATCCCTTTACTCAAAGTAGCTTTCTCCTGTAGTTCAGTGGAGAGACCCTGCATTAGAGTCAAACTTTCCATTTCCTCGGTAAGGAAAAGTCGTAATCCCTTGTGTGGTCCTTCATCGATCCTATCTGGCTCGGCTCCCATGAAGGTTGGACCAATAACCATTCTTTTGCCTTGAAATACCACACAGAGGCAGAGATGGTGGCCAAAAAATGTGTAACCCCATGCGGAAGACACAGATGGTTCCCCGAAAAGCCGGAAGTTGTAGGAGTGTTCATTAAGTACTTTTCTTCCATTTACCAACTGCCCAAGAAAATCATTTGTCCAGCAGCAGCCGAGAATCTTCTCATATCCTATTTGGGAGAACGAAGCTTTGAAGATCGTATGGATACCAGCCTGGATATTTTGTTCAACTTCGTCAAGCCGTAGACCGCCTGAACCTTTTGTCAACAAACAGTACCAAATAAGCTGATTTAGAACATATTTGCATACCTGGATTCACATATAACTCTGGGTTTGACCATAACCTTATGTTATCATCAGTAACCTCGCCACACTGCACATCCTTTCTCTGCTCATCAGATAGAGCATTTAGTAATGCCTCCGTTGCTTTCACAGCTTCCTCTGTCGGTGCTCCTTCATCTTCTGCATAATTATATAATCCTTCGACCACAGTTCCATCTGTTGTAAACCCTGTATATGGAGTCTCAAGGTTTTTCTTCGCCAGTCGGTTAATGAGCCATGCTGGTGCCTCAATTTGGCGTCGTGACTCGCACCAGCTCAACGCATCATGGTCTGCAATTCCTGCGATCCTTGGATGAGATTGAGAAGGTATTAGATCTCTAAATGGAACCGCTGCATCAGACCGTGGCTTTGTAGGATCTTTGCTCTGGAGATATCCCGAATTCTGAGGGGTTACCATATTCACTTTAGTATAAAATACTACGCGCAGACTTTCAAGTAGAGATAGAGTAGCCAGTCAATAAATTAGTAAATAAAAAAGAAAGAATTCAATAATTCCTGAAGTTATGAATGCACATTCTTGACATTGATATCTTAATCACCTGGTCGGCATGTTCCATGTTGCGCAATGGTGGGGCCCGGACAGTGAGGGGTTTGAAGGCACGAAGTGACGGCAGTTATAAACACTTCATGACATATGGAAGTGTCATCTCCTCTTTACCTTCGTACACTTTGATTCCTTAGTTGACCAACTTGTGTTCCTAATCATGTCGATTCCATCTTTCACACGTAAGTTCTCATTTATTTTTATTTGTAATAGCTCCACCTGTCTACCGGCACAAGTTACTAATCTACTGGATCTTTCCAAAGGTCTCGTCCGCTTTATATCTAAAACAACAAATGAAGTCTCCATCGGCAAGCCAGTTGACGAGGATATTGATGTTGGTTCATCGATGAGAACTGGAAAAGATGTTGAAGTGTAAGTGAATTTCGGGAACGGAAGCAGTTAAACCTTCTGGTAACAGAGCGAGTGTGATCGTGCTTCTATACATTTCGTAATAACAAGGTTTTGGCCGCAATATTCCGAGATCTACAAAGGCTAAATCTAGAATCTAGAGAGGTGTATAGTGGAATATCAGTTCTAAGTCCTGGAACCTCGACTGGGAAAAAAGAGCTCATCAGAACCCTACTATCTCCTTTAGCAGCTGAGGAAGTGGGAACGATCCGATGCATTGGCTTAAATTATGCTCAGCATGCTAAGGAGGCCAAGATGGCTGTGCCAACCATTCCAACGGTTTTCATGAAGCCATCGACCTCACTTGCAGATCCTTACCCAGCTCCAACCATTATTCCAAAAATTTCTTTGAAAGACGACTGCTGTGACTATGAGTCTGAACTTACTATTGTCATTGGAAAGACTTGTAAAGACGTCAGCGAGTCCAACGCATTGGATTTTGTCCTTGGATACACAGCTGCAAACGACGTAAGCTCTCGCACAAGCCAATTTGCCCAATCACAATGGAGTTATAGCAAAGGTTTTGATGGTGCTTGTCCAATTGGTATGTGAAAGCAAAGTCAAAGTTGACATTGATACTGATCATGAGATAGGGCCTGTTATTGTCTCGAAGGAGTTAATACCCGATCCAGCAAAGCTGAGGCTAAAGGGTTATAAGAACGGAAAGGTAATGCAAGATTCTGGCTGCGAGTAAGTACCTGAGCTCATAATAATAATAATGCCACACCTAACAGAGCTACAGTGATCTGATTTTCTCAGTCCCTCAGATTGTTTCATTTTTGTCACAAGGAACAACTTTACAGCCAGGAACTATCATCTTAACTGGCACGCCGGCCGGAGTGGGGATCTCATTCTCTCCCAAAGAGTACCTCAGAGAATCTGATGAGTTTGCAGTTGAGATATTGCCACATATTGGAACACTAGTTACCAAGTTTGAAAATCAGAAGTAGAACAGTCCTTTATTATAGCTTAAGGTTGGCCTTTGGTATTTCCATGTGATAGTAGTTAAATACAAAGGACTCGGTACTTGAGCACCATGGTTACGAGAAACGCCATTCTTGACCTGAAATCTTCAATTCAGATTTCGAATGCAAGGGAGATTATAAATGTGAGAATACCTTTTGGCTGTAGTCTTCGTTCAGCATACTAGAATCTTGATGAATATTCGTCATTTAACACCGCCAAATAACACATAAACTGGTATCTGCCTATACATAAATAGATGCCTCAAGTACGCAGACTGGTTGGCGGGTAGGTAGCCACAGGTATGGCTTAAGTCAAGCTTTGCGAAGGGTCTCCCTTGCCTGTCAGCTAACCTCAGTGTCTGGAAAAAATAAGCTAAGGCTAAGGGCATTATCCTTGCACGTCATCCAGACTAGGTGAGCTAGGCGAGCTAGGTAAACTAAACTTCAGAATAATCTCAACTCCCCGCATCGCATCACTTTTCCTTCAACTACTTATGTCTTGATCTGAATTGATTTCTATCGAATTTTCAAAACGTGCCGCTGGGTGCTGGGAAGGGAGAAAATACAAAGGCCTCAAACCGCCAAAGACCAGAGCTCCAAGCTACTTTTGGAGCTTCCTTCTAGCTACCCTGCCATGAGCTCGAAAATTACGATGACAGGACGACGAGGATACCGCGATGGTCACACCGCCAATCGACCTGGGACTTCAGGCTTAGTGAAATTAATTTATCTAGGCCTCTCCCAGGTGTCGGCCGTTGCGGCTGCACCACTCATGGAGTTTGTAGGAATCGAGAAAAACAAAGGTCCATCTGAAGACGCGGAGGATCCTAGTTTGTGGCTTTACCTGTTGGTTGCTGCGGTTCTTGTCTTGTTAGGTGGCGCGTTTGCAGGATTGACGATTGCGTTGATGGGACAAGACGGAGTATATTTGCAGGTTATCGCAACATCGGGCGAAGGCAAGGAGCAGAGGCATGCACAAAGGGTCTACAGATTACTGCAAAAGGGAAAGCACTGGGTTCTTGTAACACTGCTGCTAAGCAATGTTATTGTGAATGAGACCCTGCCTATTGTTCTAGATCGATCCCTTGGAGGTGGTTGGCCCGCTGTCCTGGGAAGCACTGCTCTTATAGGTACGTAAACTACTTAAGAGGTTCGTTTCTTATACTGACTGTCAATAGTCATATTCGGAGAAGTAATACCCCAATCAATATGTGTTAGATATGGTCTATCAATAGGTGCCTTTATGGCTCCAGCTGTATGGATCCTCATGTTGATTCTTGCACCTATCGCGTGGCCAACCGCAAAGCTCCTCGATAAAATGTTGGGTGAAGACCATGGGACTGTATACAAGAAAAGCGGATTGAAAACTTTAGTTACTTTACACAAAACTCTAGGCTCAAGCCCCACCGACCGACTCAACCAGGACGAAGTCACAATCATTAGTGCTGTCCTCGACCTAAAGGACAAAGCGGTCGGGGACATTATGACACCAATGGATGACGTCTTTACCATGTCTTCTGATACTGTTCTCAACGAAGATACAATGAATGTTATACTAAGTGCGGGCTATTCTCGAATTCCTATATATGAGCCGGGTAAACAACAAAACTTCATTGGAATGCTTCTGGTAAAGATTTTGATCACGTACGACCCGGAAGACTGTAAAAAGGTTAGCGAGTTTGCCCTTGCAACCCTTCCCGAAACCAGACCGGAAACTTCATGTCTTGATATTGTCAACTTTTTCCAAGAAGGAAAATCCCACATGGTTCTAGTTTCTGAATACCCTGGCGAGAACAATGGGGCTATAGGTGTTGTTACATTGGAAGATGTGATTGAAGAACTCATTGGAGAGTAAGTAGCCACGACTGAACCCTCTGGTCGTAACTAACCAATAATAGGGAGATAATTGATGAATCTGATGTGTATATCGATGTCCATAAAGCTATTCGAAGAATCGCGCCCGCTCCAAAGGCAGTGCATAGGAGTCATATTGTCGGAAACCTGGAGAACGGTATACATCACTGCTCGGACAACCATCTCATTGACCTTAGAGAAGGAACAAACTCTCCGCAGAAACCAGAAATCAGAAAGAATAGCTCTGCGATTCTCGGATCAAGCCCGAAGACAACCTTTATCAGACGGGCGTCTGCAGGAGCTGCCGATGGCGAGACTGTTCAAGTGAGAGGAAACATGAATGATATGCGGGAGCATCTCAAGCATCTTGGGCCCTCAAATCTAGCAAGCAGGCCAAAAACAACTCGTTACCAGACTGTGAAAATCAAGCCTGGCCTTTCGACAAGATTGAGTGACTCTCGGGCAATATCCGCCACATATTCAGATCTAGTAGTAGATGGAGCATACCATGATCTCCCGGCATCCGGAGGTGGAGAAGGAGAAGGTCTGCTGAAATCTGCTGGCAAAGATGCTTCAGATGGCGTCCATGCCTTACAACAAGGATATGGAGCTACGGATCATTTTGCGCCTTCTAATAGTATTCCCGCGCCTGGGGACCTAAAGAAGGACAGCTCAGCTCCAAATCCGCCAAGTTCATACAAAAACCAGTCCAGCAATCAAGAAATCACAATTATGAGCACTGCTAGCAACCTCTCTACCCTTCAGAGTGAGCATAGTAGTGACTCACTGGGCTCCATGCAAGCACGAAATACCAAACCTCGAAAGCGAGGTACAGCGCGGAGCGGGAGTATTACCGAAAACATCGTTGAAGCAAATGGAATTCGAAAGGTTGTCCTTGAAACTACCTCTAATTCCGATGACGAGCTGAATGAACGCCTTCTGAAAGACCAAGACTCGTCGAAGGATTCTATAGTTGCCAACCATACTGAAAAAGACACACAAGAAGAGACACCTAAAAGTGAAGAAGTAAAGAAAAAGCGTAGGAGAACTCGCAAGAAGAAGGGAAGTAAAGCTGGTGAAGGATCAACAGCATCAGGCTCTGTACATGGAGATATTTGAGCCTTAAAGCTCTTGTTTGAGGGTGGCTAACGGATTGCTTTCTATAATTGTTTATATTTTAAGGATGGGAAAGTCGCTGTAAAATTAATAGCATTGCTAGTAGTAATGTACTGTACAACACCCAACCAGAGAAGGCCAAAAAAATTTGAACACTGCAGCTTTTAGCCCTCAACGTCTATGTGATCTAATAAATTTCAACTTCAACTAACTGTTACTATGTATAGCATTATGAAAATTATTAGTCACCCAGTGCTTTTTGCGCTAATCAGCTAGTTTTCTTCGGGCTAAAGATTACCCGCTCCGGCGGGGTTTAACCTCGTACCCCTGTTTCGGTTTTATGATTTCAAAAATACTTACAAAGACCGCCCAAATACAATCTCCCAAAAGCTCACCTCTATCGTGGTGACCAGATAAGGGAGACAAAATGTATGCTGCAGCCGCGAGCACGAATCAAATTCATCGGGAGGCTTTGCTTCCGTTCTCAGTAGAACCAGTAGGCAGCATGTCGCCCAGAAGAAATCCTCAGACGATTGAGGAGAGGTTCTTCCAAGCCGCCTTGATTTCCCTAGAGTTACATTTTGAGACAAAGACCGGCATTGGTCCCAAGACAATGCCGGAGGTGAAGAAGATGGTGAGCAAGACACTGGATTTGAGCTTAAATAAGGCCGATGTTAGGTGAGACCAATCCGGAGGTCCCATAGTCTCTAAATCAGCAAGCAAAGCTAATTAGGAAAATAGAGAGAGTCTAGCAAAGAATGTCGACATTTGGATGCGTTTACAGAAGATCTTCAATCTCGCGATTCCAATACTCAACAGTCGATCACTTCACGAGTCCTACTCTCCAAATGGCACAGTAAACGGGACAGATACTCCAGAGAGCGCCTCCCTAATCCTTAAGAACTTCGATTTACTTGTGCAAGACCTACACTTTTTGAATAGCCTGCTAGTGATATCAAGGAATATGTTGGCAATCAAGGACACCGCTCAAGAAATTTGTGCAGCTGTACAATTCGACCATGCTGTAAGGGAGCTCATTGTGCTTTGCGTGAATGTTACCAGCAAGGGCTACGATGGAGAAAATGTGGACGAATCCAGCCGAGGAAAGCTGAATGAGGTCACGGAGCTTTGTGTGTATACATGAATTATCTGAGCTTAATCTATCTGCTGACCTCGAGACAGATAAAAAGTTACTTGTTACATCTTTACAACACATGCACAACTGGACGATGGGTAACGATCGCTTTAAAATGGCGTTTTGGTTTGAAATGCTGTTCGATGGGGAGCTACATAATGACGCATCAAATGAGCCGCCAACAGACAGCCTAAATGTTGAGAAGGTTTACGAAGAGGTCAAAAACTGGAATCGACGGCATTCCCGAAAGGACAAACTCGCTGCTGAGCTTCTCGATAGGTATTCGGCTGATGTACCATCCGGGGTAACTCCAGGCGCACTTCCGCTTGTCCATGGTGAGATTAGTCGAGACGACGCTTTGGAAGAATCGAAAACTCCTATATGGAAGCCGGACATGGAGGACAAGTTTGAGCAAGATCGTTTGTATGCCAGAGTGTCGCATGAAATTGATATTTGGTGGAAGCAGGTTCGGGATTCTAATTATGAAGGCTGGGTTATACCCATGGAAAGTGTTGAAGGTGCAATTAGCCGTGCAGAGGCATGCAAAGAAAACGCTATGCATCGCTATATGCCACGCGGAAATGAACGTCAATTTGGTGATGATGATTACGATATTAATGAGGAGCAGGTTGAAGGGACCTTTGATATTACAGATACGTCCGTTGATGACCGTTCCATTCTTGCTAATGACGGTGAGGAGGACGTAGAGGAGGGCGAAGACGAAGAAGACGAAGAAGACGATGATGATTCTTATGTTGAAGGCCCACTGCGAGGGCTCTTGACAGAGATTCCAAACATTCTAGACACTAAGCAAATTGAGGCTCTCCATATGACTGTGAAGGCATGCATTGTTGATTCAATGGGATCTGGCCTCACACCTGCTGGAGAAAATCTACAGAAGACACGTTGCAAAATGTTCCTGGCCCTTGACTGCGGTAAAAATCTTCTCAGAGAGATGTTGGTTTTTATTGCGGTCTGGGAACAGACAGATCAGCAGTTCATTTTCCAGATTACTGCCCAGATTATTGAGGCATTCCATCACAACGCACTTCTCCCATATGCTTGGAATTCACTACGAATTCTAAAAGATATAGTTTCACCGGCTCAAACCGTCTTGCTACGCCTGATCAACTACATGTTCCGGGCCCGAAAAGATAGTCCAATTTACGATGATGTACGAGACTATAACCGTGATGCCAAGCTCATTCACTTTCTATACAACTACTTCCGTACTCGTGTTGTACCGGATTGTATGGCGCTTATATATGCTCAGGCTCAGGTTAAGGCTGGGCATAGTGATCCAGCTGACTTTCCCGTCGATCTTTGGGATATGGAACGAGCTAAAGATGGTCTATCTCAATATCTTGATCTGATATCTGTGATTGCTGACATTCCTGAGATGCGTCCCTTGCTTATTGAATGGGAAGCAGTATACGAACTGGTTGCCCTATTAAAATCTCTTGAAGCTGGTGTCGACAGGAAACCACTTGTTGATCCGCTTCCACGTCGCCCTGCAGCCAATGGTGCTGAATTAGCTCATGGTCACAACTTCCAAGGCAACCCAGCTCCTCGAATCCAACCAAATATCCCACCACTCCACGATACACCCCATAAGTTCCCATGGGCCGGCATCAAGAATCAGATTCTGATAATCTTAGCTTCTCTTGTAGCACCTGTTGGGGGACGTCGCAACGGGGCTGGGAACGCCACTGTTCAGAAGCAGCTTTTGGATAGAGGGGGTATCATGCCGTTGCTCAACTGCTGCGTCTATGACGGCCATAACGAATATTTGAAGGAACGTGCCACAGTCGCCATCAAGTACGTAATGGAAGGCTGTGAGGAAGCACAAAAGTATGTGCGAGAATTGGTGCCACTAAAACAAGCTCAAGCCCAAGCCCAAGCTGATTCCCACGCAAACGGTGCGACATCACAGCATACAATCAATCCCGATACACGCAGAATTGATGATATCAAACACGGAGCCGAAGAAATAAAACGCAAGATCGCAGAATCCATCGCACTGGCAGATCAAAGTATGAAGCATGGAGGTGGAGCTAGAGAAGATGTTCAAGAGGCTCAGTGGAAAATTCAAGAGGCTATAGAGCTAGTAGAGACAGCCCCCTGGCAGTCGGAGGAGGACAAAGCTATTTTGACTGAGGCAAAGGAGCTGGTAATTGCTCAGGCTCAGGGCCACTCAGTTAATCAGATCGATGTGGACAATATCATGAAAAAGATACAGGGATTGAGAATTGCAGCAGTTAAAGCAGAGAGCTAGGCTACTGGGGAGGCTCGCTAAAGTGGTGAATGGTCACTCTTGTTTATTTGGGCGTTGATGGCTAGAGCATTAAAACCGGCGTTTTTGGGAGATACCCTGGCCACATAGCAAATAGTAAAAGCAATTTATAATTAATAACTGCATAGCAGTCGTCTGAGTCCAAAAAAGTAGTCTGAAATGTATTTTGGGAATCAAAATAGTTCTAGAAGTGGGCTGCCCTCCTACAAACACTTATCTGCATCCCTGGGCACCTCAACTACCTAGATTTCTTTCAGACTTTGAATTCAAGTTTAATGCACAGGGTCATTAGAGTTGTGATTCAATTAGTGCCTGGCGAATCTATGTCGCCGTTATATTTACGTGTAACCAGAAGCATATTCTACGCTCCCCTTAACGCCGCCCATATGCTATTAAAACATAAAAAATCCTCTATCTCTATCAAAAGCGCCATTCGTATGCTGAACCTCTATATCCCGTTACTCGATTATAATTATTAATGTGCCCGCTCCCTATTACGCATGAGTAGCAGCCTCCGCTGCGCATCGCTGTCGCCTATCGGCGTATGTACACTCCTCTCCACCCTTCTCGGAGCTGCTCCGGCACTTGGAGTAGTTGGAAAGCTGAACGTTCGATTAGGACTCGAGGGTGTTGAGACCGCGGTGTTGTAATCCGGCAATGCGGCTGAATAACTCATCCCTCTCACTGGCGCTTTCACTGCGGTTGCATATGAAGGCACTTTGGATAAGTCAGGAAGGGCTGGATTGTTCTCCATATGCTCTGGTGTGTGTTGCCCACTCGTCAGATTCGAGACCGGATGTTCTTCCTCTTCGCTGACTCGTCGACTTAAAGGTTGGCTAGAGTTCATTGAATCGAAGTAGCCTCCTTCTTGGTCTGGATGGTATCGTTCGTGTGGTGTGTTCCCTCCGGAATTTCCAGCTCTGCTCATGCGTAGAAAACTGCTATTGCGGGAGCTTAGATTCAGGTCTTGGAGTCTTTGGTTTAAATCTGCTGGGGGAACGGCTCCATTTGTTTCAACGGCAGTGTTTAGTGAGGCAAGATTTTCGGAAGAGCCTGCTCGTGATTGAGCGAAAAACGGAGTATTTCCTCCAGATCGTGGAAGTGGTGTCATCAAACCAGCTTGATCCATGTCGGCGTAAAGTTGATCTAGGACGTGGTCTCCATAAAGTGGTGGTGCATGCGCACCACGATCGGAAGAATGGGTGCTCAGCGGAGTTTGGTCAACGAGACAACCATCTGCATTGAGTGGCATGTTCGGCGATATAAAGATAGTAATAGGCAGTGTAGCGCGCAGCTAACATTATTAGCCTTTGATTTTGTGGTAGGAGAATAGAAAACCAACTTCGGAAACATGTCCATCAGGATTGTGTAAAGCAATATTGAACTTAACCTTATGTCGGATCTTCATACCAAGAACATCCACATCCTGCATACACTTTGCGAGATTTTTGGGTAGTGGCATACTTTCTTTCAAAGACCATCCATCTTGGCCACTCTCGTTCAGTAGATCGTGGTAGTGCTCCTCCTGATTCAACTGGAAAGTCTAGTATAACGCAAAAGGTTAGTCTTGACTTCTCCGATAAAAATTGAAATGTCATAAGAAGAAATTCGCTCTAACAGATTGGTACTCCCAAAACTGCTTGAAGAAAATCTACAGGTCTTTCTGGAAAGCTGAAACCCTATTGAGCCACAATGTAGAAAATACTAACCCATGTGCTTATATCTCTCGAGTGTTTGAAGTATCGCTCCGAGTGGGTGGTTTGGCCAGCAAGAGTAAACTCCTGAGTCTCAATTAAGACGCACTTTATCTGCCCGATCTCCAATCCCTTTAGGAGTGACGTAAACCTCATAGTAATGTCTATTGAGGTGCCAAAAATAATAGCTTTCTGAGGGATCTCAAGTTGATACTCAATTTTGTTAGGCCATACGTTCTCGACTGTCATAGCATGTGCCAGTTCCAACGCAGATGGGTCCAGTGTCCGTACAATTCGAACAGGCTTATAAGCATGTAAATCGTATGCTAGTTTTCCTCTCGCAACCGTAGCCTTAAGCTTATACACAATGTGACTGTCCGGCATACCTTCCACGCTCTCCGCAATTGTGCCCGGTATTACAAGTTCAAAGGGCCATTCGTAGTTCCCGGCCTGTAGAACTCTCGAAGATGATCCGGCCGCAGTTATAAATGGCGCCCACTTATGTGAGAATATCTCGGTCGTCCTGTCTACCTTATTGTGCGATATACCGGTGGGTGTAACACGTTGCTCCGACCAACCGATTTTCAGGG
>Ga0247734_1001117_pt1 | contig 21077 bp, 21 predicted proteins | sample UWRJL103311B2_FD_180933 | JGI IMG/M metagenome (GOLD analysis project Ga0247734, IMG submission 180933) | Plant litter microbial communities from Arlington Agricultural Research Station in Wisconsin, United States - UWRJ-L103-311B-2 | ecosystem: Environmental > Terrestrial > Plant litter >... | reverse complement strand
TTTGCTTTGCTTTGCTTTGCTTTGCTTTGCTTTGCTTTGCTTTGCTTTGCTTTGCTTTGCTTTGCTTTGCTTTGCTTTGCTTTGCTTTGCTTTGCTTTGCTTTGCTTTGCACCTGATCTTTATTGTTTCATTTGCTTTGTCTTTGCTTTTTGCCTTGTCTGCACACTTTGAGCTGCGCTGACTTGACTTGACTTCAAAAGTATAATGTTTCGGAATTAAGAGAAAGATAAGAGAGAGAATAATCGCACAACGTCACACTTCATATATTTACACAATTACACATTACACAGTTACACGTTACATATCATGTACAAAACAGATCAAGAATAAGATTATGGTTACTGTAATGAGAAAAGTAACATGGAGATCCTCCATGTTTTTGTTGTGCATGTCACCTCACCCAATCACATTCCTTGATTTTCAACTTGACATCTCACATATAAGAAACCCAAGAACCCCATTGGTATTCACATCACATAAGTATTTGGTGCTTTGTTTCTTACAATCTTCTGCTTAATTTGCTTGCTTAACATCTCCCAACTAAGGCTTTTCCTTTCAATAAAACCGTCCTAAACTACAATGCTCCGCCCACTGCCTCATAGAAGAAAAAAGACTTATATCCTCATACTACAAGAAACGAACATACATACACAGCAAGCGGCGCTCCCCAGAAAATTTATGTGAATCGGCCCCAGGTCAGCACTCAAGAAAATCATCTCCATCTTTCCACTGTCTGCCTAGAAAATTTTATGTATCCGCAAAAGAAAAGGTAGGTACTACTAACAGAGCACGTCCAGCGCCGAAGAAGATAAACACGCATTGGACTGCTGTCCCATCAAAAATGCAGCGCAAATATCGGATCTAAGGATAGTCGTTGATATCGAAATAACGAAGTAAGGGGGTATGCAAACGTAAAAGTGAAGCCAAACAAAGAACAAATGAAAATCCGCATCAAAAGAACACCGCAAATTTGCATTCCCAATTTTGTGTCTCCAGGTGAACGCCAGGGACGTATGATAATCCTTCGTCCATAAACTCGACAGGGATGGAGAAATCATCGTCTAGGCTTGATCTCGCGAGGCTTCAATCTGCTCGTTCTCCAGCCCTCATACCAGAGCTCCCTGCTAGCCTCTCTCAGCTCACCCCTCCACTCGCTGAACACTGCCTGCTTCAATCTGATGAAATCACAATGTTCTGGGTTCATTGGGTCCGCGAAACCCCAAGGGAATTGCCGACCGATGACACCGGGTTCGTAGATATCAGGGGAGATAATCGAGAGGGGGAGGTATGGAAGTTCTGTGGACGTTGAGCCATCCTCGGAATCCGGGCGTTTGTTACGACGGACGGAGCCGGATGAGAGACGGTTGGATCGGGGAGAAGAGTTCTGATCATTCTTTTCTGGGGTTTTTTCTGGGGTGGGTGTCTGGATTGGGAGGTCGGAGGAGTTGCGGCCGCTGGAATCGTCGTCTTCGTCTTGCTCGTCGATCCGACTTGCATTTCTCGGACTGTCTGCCTCGAAATCGTCAAGTCCTAGGGCTTCTAAAGGATCGAGGTTTGCTTGCCGTAAGCTGTCCCACACGGTCCTCTTGAGATATTGCATGTGGGCAGTGGTGATTGTATCGGCTTTTGAGATAACGGGCACCACGGTGGTCATTCCCTGCAGAGTGCGGAGAACTTGTAACTCAATATCCTCGTCCAGGTTACCGACTATACGAGATGTCGCATTATACTTGCCATTGGCCCCATTGCCGTTTGACTGACTTTTCTTTGCAGCAGCCAGATTCTGATCTAGGCGGAATGGGTCCAGGATCAAGAATGCACAGTGGATGTGGGTATCTTGAACACCTGGGGCTCGAACAACCTTCATCTCTTCTGTAAAAGTCTCCTCGAATTTGCTCTCAAGGAACGAGGACATCTCTCGTAGCTGCAGATCAACAGAATTCTTCTCTAGGCCCTCCGAATCCCACAGCGTCAGTCCAATGCGTTCACCATCGATTTCAGTCTCAAGGTAATGTGATTCAAAGTGACCCGTGTGTTTGCTCTGAGGCGCGAATATATCATCAATAAGCTCGGTTGGTCGGGGCCCGGCTCTCTTTTTCGCAGGAAGGGCAAGGGAGGTCTTGAGGAAGTTGAGGAAGGAGGTCTTGCCAGCGGAACGGGCTCCAATGATGAGGATACTGCAGGCAGAAGATTAGCTGGCGCGTAGTTGAATCGACTGTTCTGATACTTACTTGAATGGCGTAGGGTCCTTCCGTCTGCGTACTCTGCGCGGGCTGTTGATGGTGCTCACGGCACTGCTAGCATAGCTATACCGTCCCCGATGGGTCATGCTCTCAGTGCGAGCGTATGGATCTACCCACTCGCCATTCCGGCTTCCATTGGAAGGCATGGGAGGAACGGGCACCGCAGCACCCATGGTAGAAGCTCGTCCGGCCTCAACCGACTGGCGGCCCTGATAGTTTCCTCCTCGGCCAGAGATGATGGCTACGGAATCCGGACGCTCGTCTCTGCTGGAGTATGGCAGCTGTGGTGGAGCAGCACCGTTGTAGAGATCGGGCAGACGGGGAGGGGATTTTGGAATGGCAGCAGCTTCTCGACGGGCTCTTTCCTCTTGTTCTTTGGCGTAAGCAGCTCGTTCTTTCTTACTTCCGCGCGGGCCTAGCTCGGTACTTTTGGAGCGACGGAGGAGTAAGCCCAACGAGGAGCGACGGGGAGCAGCTTGTTGTGCTTCTTTCTTCGCAGCAGCTTCTGAGATTGCCGCCAGCTTCGCATCAGGCGCGTTTGGTGGTGAGGATCCCGAGGGAGTTCGCGGTCTGGACGAGGACACCATGATTGGATATGGCTTCGTCGCAGATTGAACAGGGAAGGGGAAGGATCGGAGGGCTTTGAGGTTTTGATGAAGAATTGCCTGAATCGCCTGCCAGAGGATGGATGTGGAATTGCGACCGAGATTATTGCATGTAGGTTTAATAAGGGAAGATAGGATAGGATCGCGGCGGGTGCGGGTTTTGCGATTGTCTCCTGAAGGAAGTAGATCTCGTTTCGATGCGAGCAGGTAGCGCAGCGCAACCCCGAAGTTTTGCAGGTCAAGCTAAGTTAAGGCTGGCGGCCTGGCCTCCTGGTTTCGACGCTGGATGGATGGATGAATGACTGAATGAATGAATGAACGAGTGAATGGGAATCAATCCAAGTGGCTCGGGATGGGATTGTCGAGCGTCACCACAGGCAACGACTCTTGAATCTTGACTTTTGACTTTAGGGAGGGGGTTGAAGAATTAGGGTTCGAAAATAACGTGGCGAGCAGCGTGTGGGAGAGGATAGATAGAGTTAGGATTGCTGGCAGAAGTTTGGACGGGGTTCGTTGGTAGCTTGGTTCGGTGGTGGTGGAGCTTGGTTTTGGTTTTGGCTTTGGGGGGATGGATGGATTGGATGGATTGGATGGATTGGGTGGATTGGGATGGGAAGCTGGGCTACTGGGCTGCCACCAACGCAAACAGGAGAAACTTTATTATTAATAAAATAAAATAAAAAGGAGGTCGGTGCTGCAGCCGGCTAGCGAGCGGTAGTGTGGTGATGATGGTGAATAGAAAGAATACTGTAAGAAGAAGAATAAGAAGAAGAATAGGATGAATCAATGAATTGATGAATTTTAATGAATTGATGATGAATTAATTGCTCAGGGGCTCGGGTTCGGGGATGATGTTCCCCAGCAGCCAGGAAGCGCTTCCTGGTGGTGATGATGGTGGTGTTTGATGTTTGATTTATGCTGCTTATGTTTACAGTATTATGCATAGTATATATAATAAACATATATATATATGTACAGTATACAGTATATATACTGCTGCAGGTTTTCAGGGGTTTTCAGGGGTCCTGGGTGGTGGTGGTTGGTGGTGGTTGGTTGATTGGGTGTTTTACCGTACTGTGTAAACTATCCTATGATTATATGATATTACTTCGTATGGTACTATTCTATACTACACTACATCCTATCACTATTACTGTCTATACTACTTATCAATCACCATGTCGGTCAGTTGTCAGTCAGTTGTCAGTCAGTTGTCACACCGTTGATTATTACCGTATTACTTCCTTAGCTACAGTAGTACAGTTAGCTCTCCGCGCTCCACTCTCCACGGTCCACGTCTCCCTCCCGGTTCGGACATTATTCCTCTGAAGTCCATTGTTTCAGATGCGAACTATTCCCTTTTGGGGATTACAACCAGACAACCATCCCATACCAATCATACCGGCCGGGGGTTGCATAGACTCAAAATACGATCGATATATATCCTGCAGTCAATAGAATAAAGAACCAAGGAGGGAATTTCCACTTCCATTGGATTTTAATAAGAGTTACATGCCTTCATAAGTAACCGCAGCAACCCACTCTTTATTGATACTAGTTAGGTCGGAAATAAAAACGAACGAACGAATGACCTCGGGGTTAGTGAGTGACGAGATAAACACACCGTTTTACGAACAAGGTGACGAAAAAGCAGCATTTTCTGCGCCATCTCGCTCGTAAATTTTAAAGTTCATATACATACCAAGGAAAATAAAGTCTTAACTGAGGCGTTTCTTCTTGTAAAACGTTGGGTTTGAAGGACGTTAGTAATATCTAAACAAACCCCTTCATGCGATCCTATTTCAAGATTTCCCCGAAGGTATATCAAAAAATACCATTCTAGGACCCTCTTCTTTACACGCAACATCAAGCTTATAATAGCCTTTGCGCTCAAATTGTATGATTGCCCCTGGTAGCAACTCCATCACATTATAGTCCGCAAAAGCCTGACTTCGAAACTCTGTGACGGGAGTAAGGAAATTCTCTAGCGTGTCCTCTTTCTCCAGCTTATCCTTTGTGATAAGGTAGTCAAATGTCACAATGTCAACCGGTATAAGGTTCTGACTTGTCGTCGCCAGCCACGTGACCTTCTTGGTTTTCCTGACGTCGCCGTCAAGATGTAGCTCGAGGTCCATGGCAATGATGAACTTTCCTATCTCATCCTTGATGATACTCCGCACATAAGCGTTGCCCCAGTTCATAAGAGTGATCTCCTCACCTTGTTGAAATGTCTGGGCATCGGCTTGTTCAAGGACAATGACTTTGTCATACAAGATTCTTTTCATGCCAAGATCCGGATTCTTGCCATGTTTTGGTTTCATGGTCATGTCTGGTCCACTAATCCCAGATACTCGGCAGTAGACGGCGTGCTCCTGGATGATCGCGGTATGGCGAGATGCTTTGAGGTCGATGCATTTCTTGTTCATTGCCCAGAGTGCACCCCATTCTAGATTAAGGATATTTCGGCTTGGGCCTTGCTTGAGAATAAACTCACGCAGCGCAGGAACGGTCATACCTCGCCGCAAAATGCCTCTTATCGTCGGCATTCGTGGATCATCCCAACCCCAGACCTTGCCCTCGTCGACAATCTTGGTTAGTTTTCTCTTCGAGAGAACAGTGCGGACAAGGTTGAAGCGCGAGAAGTCCCAAATGGTCACTTTTCGAAGGCCTAAAGCGTCCTGCATCCATTCATACTGGGCGTTACGGTCACGGTATTCGTTGGTACGCAAGGCCAGGGTGACTCCTTCTACGGAATCCAGTATTGGGGCGCAGAAGTCATACGTTGGGTAGATCATCCACTGATTCCCAGTTCGATGATGTGGAATGAGGTTGCAGCGATAAATCACGGGATCCCTGAGCGTACCGTTAGGACTGTCATATGCAATTCTGGCCCGGATGCACCAGCGCCGGCCTTCCTCGGATCCTGATTTCATCTCTGCAAAATGTTCGAGGGTCTCTTCTATACCTAGGTCACGCCGTTGCGAAGGTAATCGATTCTTTCGAGACTCGTCCCCCTTGCCCAGCTCAGAATCATCGGCAAAGGCCTTATCGTTCTTGATCAGATGCAAAGCAAAGTCGTACATTTCCTGAAAATAATCGCTGGAGTGGGATATCTTCTCCGGAATGATCTCCATCAACTTCAAGTCATGCAAAATGGAATCCTCAAACTCCATTGACTCCTTCGATGGATTTGTGTCGTCAAACCGACAGATTAATTTTCCGCCTGCAAGCTTATGTGCAAAATAGTCGTTTAGTAGTGCAGCTTTTGCATGCCCGATATGTAGGTATCCAGACGGCTCTGGCGGAAATCGAGTAACCATAGGACCCTCCATATTTGGCAAATCTATCTCGTAACTGGCACCAGCAGCACTGGCTGCGGCCCGTTTCTTTGCCTCGTGAATGGTGATTTCAGCAATTATTTCATGAGTCCAAGGGGTTATTTCTTCAATATAGTTGAACCACCGGGTGACGTTGTTGGCGGCCTTTTTAACCTATTGTAATGATCCGAGTCAGCTATATTACACATGTTTGGATGTTGGAGGAAACACAGCTGTGAGACTCGAAATGCCATGAAAAGTTGATTCAAAAGCAACCTACAGATGACTGAGTGATTCGATTGCCTCGGAGGGTTCCCCACATCGCCAAGTCCGCTATGGTCAAAGTATATCCCACGATATGGGAACGTAAGGTGAGATGTCTGTTCAATTCGTCCATAGGCTTCCGCAGGGCTTGGAAGTCCGTCATGGTAAAAATTTCACTTTTGTGTATCCATTCTGCGATCTAGAAAGGTCATTTAGTAAACCAATTGTTGCACATGAGGCAAAACATACGGGGTTGGCATGCTGTGGCGACTCATTGGCCTCGACCAGTTGAAGAAAATGTTGAATGATTGCGTTGTCACACAAGGCCCTACCATCCTCAAGTTTCAATCGAATCGACGTGTTTCCAGTAGTATCTTGCTAATCGAGATGCCCGGGTTAGCACTGAAAGCATAAAATTAGGAACACCGAAAGACCACATACCGATGGAAGAAGGGTTACCCCTTCTACGAAATTGCGGGTAACAGGCTGAAGGACTGCCGACTGTTGAAGGAAGCATGCTATGAACAAGCTAGGTAGCACACGTGCCAAGTCAGCCTTCGTAGCGATTTCGAAGGTGGCCATGGCTGCTGTTGAACAAGTTTGTGAAGCACTGGATGATTGCTTAATTGTTGCATGATTTAAGGATCGCGGGGAACGGTTACCCGCCGCGACCCTCGTCGCACTGGCTAATATATATATATATATACAAATTAAAGCTCCTTTCTACTCCGTTTGTAATTGATATATATATATACCTATATATATATCATTTGTAATAACTATATAATATATAATGTATAATGTATAATGTATAATTTACCAAACTTATGATTGCCCATAACCTGCCAGCTCAAACCCATGTTGCTTCATCAATACCTTCGTTCTACAGTACTTACAGTACCACCACACGTCGGCACATCCAATTTACGTAGTTCAGGAACACGAAACACACACCCACACACACATGCACACACCTGCACACACCTGCAGTAATCAGACCCACCACCCACCAGCAAGCATGCTAGGATGAAGAAGAGGAGCCATTCATTGCTGGGGCTCCAAGTCAAACTAAACTAGTTCTGGTGGAGAATATTAATGTTCCGAAAACCATGACCAACGCTTCCTATTTCCTATGGTTTATATCTCTCTTTCAAGAAGCCTGTACATATCTTTTGTCCCATTCTTTGATTATTTGGCATTTTGCCGTTTTTTCTGCATATGGGGGATATGGCTGCTTGGTTCATGATATTTTTCATATACAACTGCTTTTTGCCAGTGAGATTGAGCGGTCGTTGCTGTCTTTTTTCGGGCTTCCCGTTGACCATTGAACCGAGTCAGCAAACTTGGCGAGACAAAAGCCTCTCGCGGAAAGACATAGATTATAAATCAAGATGAATTTGATCAAAGAAGTCGAATCAGCTTCACGGCTATATCTCCCAACTCAAACACCTTTTGCGACCTTGCAGACGGCAATTTTTGGTAGCGTTTGTAGAACATTTTTTCAAGTCAATGAACCCAGTCTACACTCTCAAATCTAGTAGCTACTACTACAATAGTTCAAACTTCAGATGGGGTTAAAGCTTGGGTTCTATGTTCGGAGTCCCGAATTATCTTGGACATGCTCGACTGTCTGCCTAGGACAGGTTTTTTTTTGGCGTTTTAGTATTGCTCAATCTGGTTTGATGTTTTAGGCCCGCTTTGAGACAGTATCCCTTATTGTAGATAAGCTGGCGTTTTTTGACTTGTTTGATCTGATTACCATACGAGGCTGTGCTACTGCACTCGCAAGAGAGGCCATGTTAAGTCTTTCGGAATCACTTCTGCGATCTGATATTTCGCGAGTACCAGGAGAAGTTTACCGCTGCCTGTTTATTTTCTTCCAGTATCCTTTTCTACAAAGTTCCTTTTGACTACAGGTGGTGGTAGCACAGAATTTTGCTTCATCAGGCGTCCAGGATTTATCCCCATAGTTGACAGCTTCCCTAACATTTTACCTCACAATTATATTAATATGAAGCCTTTAGCATTAGTTATCCATTATAAAGATCTTCTTATCTTATAATAAACACAAGTTAATAGGAGGGTTGTATATATAGAGGTAGTAACTTATAATAATTAGATATATTTACTATTAAATCAAATTGATATTAAATACGCAACTTAACGCTCAGAAACTAGTAACACTGTTGAAGGTTTAGTTTTACAAGCTCTATTACAGTCACCTCGATTAATTGAGAGCATCGGTCATGTAGGGAAGATTGACGATTGACGATTTCACAATCAAACCGATAGAGCAGCATTCGTTCCTCGTGACTGGTTTTAGCCGGCATACCTTATCCCAGACATCGTTCAGTAGAGCGACTACCGCAGAGGCAGGCCGTAACCACACCGATACAACACGGACGCGGCTTCAAAATAACACAGCCGTTGATGCCAGGGCTCTTGCACCGCGAAGGAGTGAGCTGTCAATCAGCGATGAGGATAGTGGTTTGAGCGACAGCGATCCTGAGCCTAGCAGCGACGATGCCGTATGTTTGAGCGAGGATGTGGTAAGGAGGCAGACTTTCGAGCAATATAGTGGCTGTTTCTCGGTTAGGAGATTAGAGAGTAGATACATACGTGATATCGGTCGACGTGTAGATTTTGAGAAGAAAATCTTTGGTTTAAGAACCATCAGTCCTGTCGGCGCTTCTCTGAGCCCACCTACTCTGCTTCTCGAAATCCAACCTCTCCTCACCAGTCAGTTGTTTCAGCCCCTCCTCTCGGATACCAGCGAACATCTCAAGGGCTTCTTCGTACCTCTCATTCGAAGTCCATCCATCACGGGCAATAAACCCTTCTAGTCTGTCCCAAAAATCGGCCTGCTCGTTGAATCCTCCAGCGTCCCGCACATGATTCTGTAGATCTTCCTCAGTAAAATGGATAGGGCACGCGGCATCATGTCCCATCTCATCCCAATATCTGCGTGATCTACGTTAGCTAAGTTTTTGAATTGGTAGCAAAGCAGGATATACCTTTCTAATCTAATGAGACATTGCCTGAAGGACAAAATGTCCCCCTCCCAAGAATCCTCAGCAAACGAGATTGTCTGTTTTCTTATCGTTCTTTGTGGAATATTGATGATATCAGTTAACAACGGGTTCGTTTCTTTAGTCTTTGCCTCGTACAAGTATTGCACAAGGGATCTCTCGACCTGACACGAAACCTTGACCTTTTCATTCCCTTCCATGCTCTCGTAGTCTTCAGGAAGCCTAAACGCGACCTCGCCAGCGTAATCCACGATCTTCGGATAGCGGTATTGAACGAAAAGAGGTCCAGCCCAGTTAGACTGCCAATCAATGATGGAAGTGACTTGGTCATCTTTCACAAACAAGTTTGATGCATGCAAGTCCCAATGCCAAAGAGTAGAGCGAGCCATTCTCTCATCCTTCGGTAAGATGTATGGGGAAATGTCAAGATATTTCTTGTAAAGTGCGATGTGGGCATCGGGAGATTTTTGAGCTGCTGACTTTTGGAATATATTCGGTGGTGTCTCTCGGGGTGCGTACTGACTCAGCCAGGTGACTTGGTTATTGGCTAAAGCTTTGAGGTAGTCATCAGCGGTTTTCCCTAGAAGCCGTTAGCGCAAAATGCCTATCGTGTGTAGCAGCTCCTTGGTCTCCCACAAGGTCCCCGTTCCATTGGCATTTATGTTTGATCTCTTCTCCAAAACACATGTTCTACCACTGGACCAATTGTGAATCGCTCTTCCACCTCTTTCTTTAGTTCTTCCGAAATATCGCCAGAAACTTCTGCTTTTTTGCATCCTGGAAAGGAATCTTTTGCAAAGTATATATTGCCATATCTGATGGTGTCAGTAGTTTTCCAAGTCGTATCCTGGGGGGCTAACCGGGAGAAGGACACCGAAAGCAGCTTCTGCTCAATCGAGACAATATCTTTGACGATTTTATCTTTGGAATATATTCCCATATCTTCCCATACATCTCCGAGCGACGTTACGCAGGCCTCTTCCATCAAAATGTATTCTGCTTCTACAGGATTGTCCGACACTGCACTCCAGGCGTGGACTTTTGGAACGGGTATATTAAGGATAGTTCTGGCCTAAAAAGGCAAGGCAATATATCAGCTTTCAAGGTCTTCAATCATAATCCTAGGGTAGCTCACAAAGTCCATTGTTGCAACTTCAGACGCGGTGGTCTTGAACGGTGGGCCAGCATTGGGACATGGTATACGTGCAATAGCAACCGAACCATTGTCCATTACCAACTTGAATACTTTGTTGTAACCCCCCTCGTCCAGCTTGGTTATTGAGACACAAGACTTTGCGCCAATGCTCTCAGCGCCAATACGCTTAAGCTCCTCAACATTGAACTTCCTATATCTTTCTTGAAGCTGATTCTCCTCTTCCCATAACCATCTACCACTGGTATAGCGGAAGAAATGTTCATTTTGCAGCGTCTTTGACTTTGCGGACGCGGACATGGACATGGACATCTTTCGAGATAGTTTGCTCCAGAGGAAGCGGTGCATCATCGAAGTTCGTAGGAAGTTGATGTTTGAGGTAAGATACTCGATACTCGATTCGATGTTTTGGTGATGATGTTGACGGGTCACGGCATGAACCGATAGGTGGATAAGATGAGTCCAACCCGCAAAGCTGCGCGGCGCATATGCGGCATAGGTTAGGTATTAATTAGGTGTTGGGAATTTGTATGTATATATAAGGTTGTAATTCGAGCTCTCAGATTAGAGTATACCTACCACGACCCGCTCCAGAACAGGGTGCGATCCGCGTATACTTCCTGCCTCGGGCCGGAAGCTCGCTTCGTGGCTACTAGAGCCCCACGTTCTTACTGGGTCCCGCCTCGACTCCATCTTCCACGCTCCACAAGCGTTTTCGTAGGGCGTGGACGAAGTTTGGACTAATCTAATTCTGTTAGGGACTGGTGGGGTTAATGGTATAATGATGTAAGAAAAAGCACTAGGTGGGTCACGGTGGGTTATTCTCATAGGTTCCGCTACCAAACTATAAAAACATCACGGATTCTAATATTATCTCATTTTACTTACGTCCCTTCCTTATTAATTTCAAAGCTATAGCCCATATAACTGTACGCTAATTACAACTAACACGATGGTGTTCTGGTATACTATTCACCGGTTATGGATGAACGCCATTATTCTAACGTTCTATAGTGAACTCAATCCCCCAGTCCGTGAATCAGTGAAGCAGATCACTTCTCAGATCTGGACAATTGGCACATCAGTTCTCTGTTACGCCTTCGAGGATACCAAATATCATCCTGTAAACTCGTTGGCCTCTTGGCAAGATGGGGTAAATATGTTTTACTTGATTCATCGAAATGCAAGTTCACCGCCAGTTCCTGCACCCGGCTTTGGAGACTCAAGCACAGGTAGAGTCTATGACGCTGGAAGTGGTTGCGGAGTTTGGTTTATTGGAAATGAAGCTGTGGTCAAAGTCAAGTCATGGACTCCGGGACAGCAATCTGAAGCTTCTACGATCAAGTATGTGCGCGAGAATGCTCCGAGTGTTCCTTTGCCTGAAGTTATCCGGTATTGGGAAGACGAAGCTGCAAATCGTTCATTTCTTTTGATGCGGCGTGTTAAGGGAAGGACTCTAGCAGAGGCGTGGCCAGATTTGAGTGAAAAGCAGCAAGTTAAAATAGCTGAAGAGGTCGCCTCGCATATCACAACACTTACAACTTTTACGAGATCGCGTTACGAGTCTGTGGACGGGTGTGGATTACTACAGAACTGGTTTATGGGCCATATTCCACCTTCAACACCTTCCTGGCGACACGATACCCTTGGCCCATTCTCGATCCCGGAATTGAGGACATATATGACATCGATCTCAACAGCTACACCACCTCAGCTAAATGATCCACTTGTCCTCTTCCACCCCGATCTCAATGCAGTAAACATTGTTGTTCGAGATAACGATGAGGGCATTACAATTCTGGATTGGGAATCTGCGGGATTTTTTCCAAGTTATTGGATTGCAACAAAATGTAGGAATTTTTGCATTGAAAATGAACGACTCTCTAAGGAAGAACAGATGGGATGGCGAGACACTTTAAAAAATGCCTTAGCTCTGAGAGGCTTTAATGATTGTGAGGAAGAGTTTGTCACATGGGAAAAAGCACTTCGCTAATAAGCAAATGAAACTTGAAATTTTGTAGTAGCTTCAAGGCTGTTGACAAGGGAATATAATAAGTGTGTTGATAGCTGAATTCAAATATTCACCTAAAGATATACCGATACCATAAACTCTGTTCGGCACACAAGCTTTTCGGCACGCAGGGATAGACGTTAGTCAACTGAAACAAACTCTTGGCCAGGAGGCCTGTAGGAAAGCGTCTTGAGACCCATATAACCCATAATTAGTTGCAGTGGCAGCGTGATCCACCTAGCCCTATCATTGCCATGGCATTCAATACCAGAGCTGACAATATCGACACATATTTCCGATATGGTTAAGTTAGTATTAGTACATAATCCATTATGTGAATTAGTACTTTGTTAGCGGAGCATTTTGCTATTGAATAACATGATTGGGCAGATTCAGATGGATATTTGATATTTATTTTTGACCTCTTTTATGAAACCTATGCCTTCTTCCCCTGGACGTCCGGCTTTTATGGGTAGAAAATGAGGCTACTGCTCAACTCGATTTTATTCCAAGGGCTCAAAGGTTCGATGTACCTAACACTAGCAAATTGACTAGTTTCATTGCAAGCTACCTTTCATTTATTTTTCTCTAAAGTGATAATAATACACAACTCAACCAACTTGTCTTTCTAAGAGTATATGCAGCCTCTACTTTGCCTTTTCGCCTTCCAAAAACACATCTACCAATTTCCCATACCACCCTGGTTTTCCATTATTGAAAGTCGCATGGCAGCAATCAAATTCTGTCTCTTAGAGTCTTGAGGAGAGCGAGATATTAATTGCTCACCCCGAAGTCCCGCTGCAGCCTCTGCCTTTCTCACAGCTTCAAAATAATGCCTTTGATCTAAAACTTGCTGAAGCAACTCTTTATCCTTAGGATTCCCCTGCTCATCATAATTCCAGGGGGCATCCATCTTCGCCGGAGTCATCGAGAGTGTGAGTGGAAATTCCGCAAACACCTCCCACGGAGCAGCAAATGCAGTCTCCCAGTCAAAAACTCCAAGTACTTGATACTGGTCATTTACAACAATATTGTTATGCCCAAAATCTCCATGGCAAAGTGGAAAAGGGCCATTGTTGGCAATGGAAAAGCTTTCTGCCAGCCCTTGAATAGCATCCTTGAAGCCATTGACAGATGGAATAATTTCGTTAGCGAGAGGACCACAGGCTGCTTGTAGACGATTCAGATCCATTCCAAACTTTGCATTCAAAGCCCAGGCATGGAAGTACTCTCCTGCTGTGTGGAATGGTCCACCTATTTCCTGGGATAGGGCCTTGGACAAATGTCCCGTCGGGATTTTTGCCAAGTAGGGTTCCGATCATTGGTAAGCCAATCGTAGAAAGTTGGACCTTTACAGATAAATTTGAATTAGTATCTTGATGAATTGACTAACAAGATATCATCTCTGGTTTCTTACATGTATATGAGCCATCTCATTGAAGAAAGATGTTTTGCGATCATATGGTACTTCCATGCCCAAATCCATACCCACATTTCCTTCCAAACAATTCATCAACATAAACGATGCTTTCACCAAATAATGGACTTTAGGCTCTATGGCGTAAATGGATGGTATAGGGATATCTGTAACAGAAATGACAAGAGAAGTGGTGGTAAACTCCGTAGTAATCGAAGCCGGGTCGGACGTAGAGCCATCAAGAGATGGCATACGGAGCCTTGCAATCCATCGAGTGCCGTCGACAAATTCTAGTACTCGAACCATGTGATTGTATCCAAGGCGTCCAAGGCCGATATTTGGTAGCAGTACACAATCAACCCCATATTTCTTATCTGAAGCATAACAACGGAGCTGATCCCAATCTACTACAGAAAGAAACAAATTCGCTCTTTGCTTAAGAGGGCCGGGAGAAAGATCAGCGAAATAAGTCCATTGGAATCCTTGGAAGGAGTCTAAGGTTTCTAGTAATTTCGTTGGTGAAACTGAGGAGAGTTAGGGAGAGAAAAATTACTTTCTGTAGTCATTGTCGTGTTTATATACCTTGTATAAAGAGAAGTTAATGGCGTGAAGAAATCGAAATATGTGCGTACGAATTTGTGTGAGGGTATGGGGTGGTACTTCGTAGCGTCACAAATCTAGAGTTGAGAATACCACCCCGAAGCAGTTTTTCGGTAACGTGCTTTGTCTTCCTTCCAACAACTCACGTCTGAGGCTAGCCAATCGGGTCAGATTACCTTGATTGCAGTTTAAGTTTAACATGAGGACGGGTAAGGTGCGGGGCCGCTTCTTTCGGGTAGCCCCATGTGGAGATGCCCACCTCTTAAGGTTGGAGGCTGCGTTGCACTCGGGAAGCTGCTTATATATTATATAGGCGATAATCACATTCCTTTCCTCAAGCGCCCATGCTTTCAGTCGCACATACACTGTCCTAGCCTGCTTTACGAACTATGGGGTATAGAGGAGCGGGTACCTATCCGAAGTCGCCCCTGGCCATCCACCGTCCACATTACTTACCTGTAGACTAGAAATCTTTGATTTCCATGTTTTCTCGTCCGCGTATATTCTTGCGGCTGCGAACGCCAGTCTTGGATAGATCTCGCCTTATTTCATTCTCCTTCTTATGTCGCGTTACATCACGCTCCATGTCATCCTCAGCCACTCCATTTGAAGAAGAGAGGGAGGTTGGCTTCGAAAAGTTCTACCCGATGACCTTGGGCGAAGTCATTAATGAAAAGTATAAGGTCGTGGCAAAACTTGGCTTCGGATCCGCAAGCACGATATGGTGCTGTCGTAACCTGGCGTAAGTGAAACTCAGAGGCGTGAGGTGGAGCCTACATTAACCAGATATACTAGCACGAATAAATATGCCGCACTGAAGATTTACGCCCACGATTTGGTTGCAGAAGATGAGATTAATAATGAAACTGCTATCTACAAACATCTTAGCACCGCGGGGAACCCCGACCATCCTGGCAAGATGTATATCCGCACTATTCAGGATTCCTTCTTTGTTACGAGCAGAGCAGGGAATCCCCATCAATGTTTAGTTCATGATGTCCTTTCCAACGATATATTGAGCCTCCGGTATACTCACCCAGATCGTAAATTTCCCGTGGAAATGCTTAAGCAAATCTTGATCCATTTGCTGCTCGCACTAGATTTCTTGCATAGCGAATGCCATATCATCCACACAGGTTAGGTCGCTCCTCTCATTATGCTTTAGAAAACATTGACAGAGTGCCAGATATAAAAGAAGAGAATATCTTGCTGGGTTTGGTTGATTCATCCATCGTGGAACAGCTAGACACAAAAGAAATAGCGGCATCGAGCCTCTATAAAAGTGTCAATGGGTACAATCTCTATAAAAGCGTAAACTTCGGTATTCCAACAAGGTTTGGTCGCCCGATTCTGTGTGACTTCTCCCTCGCTCGGAACGGACAGATTGAGCATTGCCATGATATTCAGCCAGATCCTTACCGGGCTCCCGAAGTTATTCTAGAGATGCCCTGGGGCTATGCTGTGGATATATGGAACGTCGGAGTCATGGTGCGAGATTTCCTACATGTGGCTAATAGCACGAAACTAATGAGAGCTTCTAGGTCTGGGACATGTTTGAGAATAGACGCATGTTCGATGGGCTTGACCCCGAGACTGGCAAGTATGGGAACCGCTTCCACCTTGCTAGTATAGTTGGTCTTTTGGGACCTCCTCCCCTCGAGTTCATCCAGCGAAGCGAGTGCAGCTCCGTCTACTTTGATGACAGAGGTATGTACTTGATTCCAAGGATATACATCCGTCAACCTAATGTGTATACGACAGGCAACTGGAAGTGTCTGAATCCTATCCCATCAGTGTCTTGGGAAGATTCCGAGAGGAATCTCGAGGTTTCCAATAAGAAAGGCTTCCTCGACTTCGTCCGCAAAATGGTCCGGTGGACGCCAGAATCGAGAGCGTCGCCTTCTGAGCTATTAGAAGACCCTTGGCTTCTTGGAGATGTGGAGGAGTAGGAGTTGGTCTTGGTTTGATAGCCTAGGAGCCACTGGTAGGTGTCGATGCCTATTAGGGTTTGAACCGGAACACGGCTAGCATATACCAATCATCATAGTCTTTAAAGGAGTATTGACTTCTAAGCCCACGTGGTACGGAAATCCTTAGTCATCGGCGCCCCACATTAGTGTTCATTGCGAACATTCATGTGGGGAGACCTATTGCGCCAGCGAATTGTGCCTTGATTGTCTGAACTTGGCTTCAATGTCTCGTGAAAATAAATTTAGTGGGAGTGGATAAATAAGACTATAATTCCCTGTTAGCGGATTTTCTTATAGTTTGGACAACTACTTTCGTAACAACCATTTGTTCCTTTGAAGGCGGCCACGATTCAAGATCAAGAGAGTTGAAAGTGCTAGTTTTCCGCATACGGAGAAACAACGCCACGTCGACGTCACAGAATATCGCTATCTCATATGATTTCTTTAATAAAGTATCCTTTTGGCTGCTCAGCCATTGACTTCTTCGCTTAATAATACTAACCATTTTTTGGTCAAATGATTTTTAAATTTATTTTATTTGTTCCAAGGTCAAGTGCGAGCGCATTTTCTTTCTATATCATTTCAAAGGGACACCGAATATTCATGCCTTAATCCCTAAATATCAGGAATCAGAAATCAGATATCAGAAATAGTAAAATCTGGGTGTCGTTTTTGACTCTTACCCAGTTGCGGATGTGTCATACCTGGAGACGATTTAGGCGCTGTACCTGGGCCAGAAATAGGCGCTCGAATAAGTTGGAAGTGGTAAGGCGGCGTACTAGTAGGAGTCTACTGATAGGTCGCCCAAAACGTATTCTTACTGGTAGGAATCTACTGGCAAAGCCCCTTCAAGAAGTTCACAAATCACAATGAGCTCTAGCTTACAAATAGTGTGGTGATGAAACGAACGACAGGAACAAGCTAAGATTGCGCGCTACGAATCTTCGGCCTAAAGTTTAAGGTGTCTGTCATAGCAAGGGGTAATAAGTAGACTGGTGATGGTAGGTCCAGATCGTGAGCTAGGTTGTGAGCGCGGAACTTTCTCTACACCGTGATTCCGGAATACTGGTCCGACTTTTTCGTGTATCCATTCGTGCCCTCCCGCTTCTTTGTGCTTCTGGAGGGCATCGGGCAAGAGAGGCGTAGCATTGAAGATGTCTACGGAATAGGGGCTGAGACAAATGGCTATGGTAGCTGGATGTGCTGGCGATATTGATATTCTAGATTAATTCATGTATACAACCAGCAAACGTTCAGGTGGCAACGATTTCTCTCTGTCCCTCCCTTTGAAATCAACATTCTCCACTGTGGCTTCTACATACAAATTTGGTTACGATTATTTTCGAGAGATAGTAGTAGTTTTGAAATAGGTAACATTCAGAGTTTGTCATCATGTTCACTATCACGTGAGCAAGGCGACTAGCATTTGAACTTGGTTCTGACAACACCAAGGACTTTCGCGATAACAAACGGCTAGAATATACAGTGTCACAAACGCAATATAAACTAGCATCTTAGCCCGACCTCAAAGACCTGCTGCATGTTGTTTTTATTACATTTATATCTCCTCCTTCTTAAATTATACTAGAGCTCGTTCTTCACGCGGCAAAAATCGTCGTAACCAGAGATGCCCGACGGAAAATCGACAAAAGGCTATCAATCCATCTAATATCCTTCTGCAGATAAGCACCATATACTGCAGTTGCGTCATTGAGCAAGCTAGCATCTGCCGCCAGGTTTGGACATCTCCAGCCACTCCACCGATACGAATCTCCGACAAAGTAGTCATGTCCAACCTTATTACTGGCAAGCATCTCGAACCTCAAGACCTGGATGGTCAAGACGTCGCTGGAAAATTGGAACGCTTTCGTCAATGGGCTGGGACGGTAGAATTTCGACCTGTGAGCCCTAGCATAGAGAAGTGCGAAGATAAGGACAGAGATCAATACGTTAGACGGTTATTGACGGAGCTAGGATACGAAATTAAGGTTGGAGATAATTACATCTATGTGAAATCGGCATGCTGATATGTAATAGCCCGGAACAAAGTACCAAATTCTACACATCATATCAAAGACCTGTATTACTGGTACACATGCAAGTCTTATTCCCTTCCACATAGAAGACGGGACATCTCCAATCATCTACGAATCTTCGAACTCCATAAGCGCATTAGTTGTTAGACTACTTGTTGGACAAAAGATGTATTTCAATAGGGCTATCATTGTTGAACCGGGGATGTATTGCCTTATGATTAGTTGAAGAGGATCTTGCGACCAATTGAGAATTCCCCTAACTTATCCCTAGATAGTCAGGGTATAGGTCAATATCATAAACAGATCCATCAAAAGCTGGATAACCTAGCATATCCCAATATCTTTCCAATTGATGTATGTTTTCTATAACAGGCACGGCAGCTTCCAAATCGTTTCTCTGTTCTGCAAGTGCGTTGTTTAGGGTTGGGGTAATTATTTCCACGCTTTGGGCTCTTATTTCTCGTGAATTAGCACTCTCTATTAAAGATTGGCCAACACATATGTCGGGAACCTGGTTTAGTAAAAGCAGGTGATATCAACAAAGATGATTATTATTTCCCACTTTTCCATCGTAAAAAACCTGAACAATACTAACAATGCACGCACGATCAGCTCTCATCTGGATGTTACGAATAAAGGGGATAAATACAACGCCACCCATCATGAAAAGACCCCTCAGCAATCGCTTCCTTGCCATAGAAAGCTGAAGTTGCCATAAAAGTGACATGGGCAAAGCCAGCATAATAACATCAGTAGTAACATTTACGCTCCCCATTGAGATAATGAGATTAGGGTATTTGATGTAACATTTGTCGACTGTTAGATCCCATAAAGACTTAACTGCAATACGTTGGAAAATGTCGCCAAACACCTGGGCTATAATGTAGGCAATAATAAAAGAGGAACTTTTGACTCCGGGTAAGTTCACCATATCTGAGACAATAAGCTAAGCTAACAAAAACAGCAATTCTCATCTTCATCCATATCGCGCCAAACCGCAGCAAGTGTCTCGCCAGGTACACGAGAGACAATAAAATAACTCCTATCATCCCCTTGTGCTTGATACAGGACTTTGGGAATATCGAAGCTGGGCATCTTTTTGGCTACCCACCTAACGTACTATGCTCTCCTGTGGCAGCTTTCTTATCTGGGAAGAATTTGACCTTAAGGAATACATCATCAAGGCTCCAAACTGCCGAAGCATCCCGAGCTTACTCTGCCATTAAGGGTCGAATTCTTCACGACGTAGTGATATGCGACGAACAACGGGAGAGGGACGTCTCCAGTCGTGACTTGATATTTTTTGGCGCGGTTATACGAGCTCTGAAGTAGATTTGAGATGAAATGATTAGACTTCGGCTTGCGAAACATGTTGGTAGGAGAATCGAAGTGGTCATTTTGCAATTCGCTGAATATCTGGTGGGCAATGACACCCCTCTCACACTTATCAAGAGGCATCAATATATAGATACAAGCACATAGATCGATCTCTCCCAATTAACTGGTCGGAAGAGAACTTCATTTTTCCCCATGAATATGCTTCTGCTTGTCTCCCAACACCACGAAACATACGTGTCAACAGAACCGACTTCGCACCAATATCTCCCTCCCCCACCAGCCTGCGATCATCTCACATTGGCCCATTAGGATCTTTCTCCTCCGGATGTTCATCCATCAGAACCTTGACCGCAGTCTGTACGAGTGGATAATGTGTTAGCCTTCTTCTTCTAGTGCTGCTTCTCAGAGTAGAATATACATACAGCTAAGGCCTCGGGATTGACCCCGCCTTCAATCAGCGATATGCATATTGCCAGCTGGCTGTGAGTGAGATTGATATTCTATAGCTAACGTTAACAGAGATTCTTGTTGCTTTGAATTCAGTAAACGCACCAGAAGCGTGCACATTTCGTGTAAAATGTTCAATGATTCTCGATAGCCCTGGATTGCGTGCGGCTCTCGGTGTCTTTCTGGCATTTGATCATCTTTTGGCATTACGATGTTGAAGTTTGACGAACTATGTCTATGTCACAAGTTGGAATGTCGTTGACCATCCGCCTCTCAAAGAAGACACCAGAGGGCGCTAATGCACGCCACACCAACCGCGCCGGGTGCCCAAATGTCTGTATATGTATATAGAGGATTTAGGTAGTAAGTAAGATTCGCGACCTTGACCCAAATATGAAAGAAAAAGCGACCTTGCCAGGCCATACAAGTGTACGCAATTGCAACAGGAAGAGATGTTCTGAAAAGGACGGTAGATAGGAGCTGTCAGATCCGGACGTTCGACACCAACTCTGCAAAAGCAGATTAGTAGGCACAATCGCAATGTTTGACCACAGTATAGGTTTCAGTCTCGTAATATCCGCACTGGTACTCCATCTGGCATCTGGGGTTTTCTCTCTACTGTACTATCCTCCCCCTCCCCCTCGCCA